>JAANMW010003312.1_pt1 | contig 12757 bp, 9 predicted proteins | sample 7279671 | NCBI WGS metagenome assembly JAANMW01 (sample SAMN14094541, study PRJNA606508) | bioreactor metagenome | isolation source: A lab-scale SPAN reactor treating ammonium-rich wastewater day 247 | place: Ireland: Galway | collected 2017-09-19
GAGGGTGACCGACAGGTCCAGGAAGTCGGTGTTGATCCGGGCGATGTTGCCGTCGCCCGTGGCCGTGATGCCGTTGATCGTCGCGCCGATGTCCTGGCCGGATTTCTTGAAGTAGCCGTTCAGCGACGCGAACGCCGTGCCGGCTGCCGTATTCACCGTGTTCTCGTCGGTCGCCAGAGCGCTGTTCACGCCGCCCGCCAGACCGCCGATGTTCACGATCTTGATGCTCACGAACTGGTCCGAGCCGTAGTCGGTGCTCTTGAGCTCGATGTTCGTCGCATTGGCCGTGGCTGAGACGCCGGTGACGCTCTTGAAAGTGTTGATCTGCGTCGCCGCGGAGGCGAGCGTCGTGCCGCTGGCGAACGTGAACTGACGGCTGCCGAGCGTGCCGTTGAGCTCGAATACGAAGCTGCTGCCCGTCGTCAGATCGAGGGCCGCCGCACCGGTCGACAGGAACACCGCGGCATGCCGGGCCGACTGGGTCACGACCACCGAGGCCGTCCGCGTGTCACCGCTTTCGAGCTTGGCGGCGTTGATCTGGTAGTCGAGCACCTTGCCATGCTGCGAGTTGACTTCGTAGTCGTAGGTGCCGTTGAGCAGCTTGATGCCTTCAAAGCTGGTGGTGGAGGCGATGCGGTCGATGGTCTGGAGAATCGAGTCGACCTGAAGCTGGTTGGCCTCGAGCTCCTCCTTCGACAGGCCGGCCTCATTGCCGGACTGGCCGACCAGGCCCTGCAGCTCGATGAGCAGGCTGTTGATCTCCTGCAGGCCGCCCTCGGCGATGTTGACCACCTGGTCGGCGCGCTCGGCGTTGCCGATGGCCGCGCTGATGGCGGCCTTCTCCGAGCGCAGCTTCTCGCTGGCGATCAGGCCGGCCGGGTCGTCGGAACCGCGGTTGACGCGGTAGCCGGTGCTCAGGCGTTCGAGCGACTTGTTGAGGGCTTTGTTGTTCAGACCCAGCACGCGCTGGGCCAGCATGGACGGGACGTTGGTGATGATGCGACTCATGGTTGGGTCTCCTCCGTGAGCGATGTCACGAGGCAAGTGGCGTGGCGGGGTACGGTGTGGTTTTGCGGACTTCCGATTTCCAGCAAAGACGTTGACGAGGGATCAGGCAAGCATCACAAGGGGTCAGGGCGGGCCGGCTCGCGGCGCTGCCGGCGACGGACGGTCCCGCGTCGGGGTCCGTGGTCGCCGGCCGGCCTGGACTCCCGTCGGGGCGTTGCCGTGAGGCATGCGGGTTGTGGGGCTCATGGACGGCATGGCTGTCGACCTTCGCTGATTCCTACAACCGGCAGCATCGGCCCAGTCGCCCCACGCCTTAAGTTCGGGAAAAGCAATCCAGCACGAAAAGTCGAAATGGACGGCTCAGCCGGCCCCGTCGTCCCAGGCATCGCAGGCATCACAGGCGGCCGCCCGAACCATCGAAAAGCGGCCCTGCGACAGCGCCGCCGCCGTGAACCGTCCGATAACGTCGGGTGCCGCGCACAAAAAAAAAGGCGAGCGCTTTCGCGATCGCCTTTCGGCCTGTTTTCAGGATTCCGCCCGCCGGGCCGGACCGGCCCGCGCGGGGGCCAGTGGCCTTACTGCAGGAGGAACAGCACGTTCTGCGACTGGGCGTTGCTGATGTTGAGCATGCTCGACGCCGCCTGCACCAGGATCTGGTTGCGGGCCAGTTCCGCCGTCGCTTCCGCGAAGTCGGTGTCGCGGATGGTGCTCTCAGCCGCGCTGATGTTCTCCAGCGACACGCCGAGCGTGCGGATCGTCGCGCCCACCGTGTTCTTCTGGAACGCGCCCAGGCGCCCGCGAAGGCCGCTGACCTGGTCGATGGCCGCGTTCACCGCCTTCTGGGCCGTGTCGATGTCGCCGGTCAGCAGGTTGTTGGTGCCGCCTGACGCCAGCGTGTTGATGAACGCCGTCGTCTTGCTGCCCAGGTTGGTCGTGTTCACGTTGCGGATGCCCAGCACCACCTGGTTGTTGAGGTTGGCGTCCGGGCCGAGGTTGAACCGCGCGCCGCCGCCAGCGATCGTGAGCACGCTGTTGTTGCCCACCGTCTGCGATCGCGTGTTGTTCAGGATGATCTCGATATCGAGCTGCTCGTTGTTGATCGAGATCTTCTTGCCCTCGCCCTGGGCCGCCACGCCGTTGACGATCGCGCCGATGTCCTGGCCGGTTTCCTTGAAGGCGCCGGTCAGGCTGGCGAAAGCGGTGCCGCCCGCGGTGTTGACCGCGTTCTCATCGGTGCCCAGCGCGCTGTTGACGCCGCCGGTCGCGATGCCGCCAGCGTTGACCAGGTTAAACGACACGAACTCACTGGAGCCGAATTCCGTGCTCTTGAGCTCGATGTAGTTGCCGCTGGCCACCGCCGACACGCCGGTCACGTCCTTGAAGGTCGTGATGCTCGCGGCCATGTCCGACAGCGACGTGCCCGAGCCGAAGCTGAACTGCTTGGTGCCGCCGGCGCCGGTGATCTCGAATACGAAGCTGGACGTCGCGCCGCCGAGATTGATCGCGGCCGCGCCCATGGACAGGTACACCGCGCCGTGGCGGGCCGACTGGGTCACCAGGGCCTTGACCGCCAGCGTGGCGTCGTCGGCGAACTTGGCTGAACGGATCTCGTAGCTCGAAACCGTCGTGGCCACGCCGGTAACGTCGAAGTCGTAGTTGCCGTTGAGCAGCTTCGTGCCGGCGAAGCTCGTGGTCGCCGCCAGACGGTCGATCGTCTGAAGGATCGAATCGATCTGGAGCTGGTTGGCCTTCTTTTCGTCGTCACTGATGCCGGCGTCGGAAGCGACCTGGCTGACCAGCCCCTGCATTTCCGTCAGCAGCGAGCCGATTTCCTGCAGGCCGCCCTCGGCCACGTTCACCACCTGCTCGGCGCGCTCGGCATTGCCGATCGCGGCCGACAGAGCGGCCTTTTCCGAACGCAGCCGTTCGCTGGCGATCAGGCCGGCCGGGTCATCGCCGCCGCGGTTGATGCGGTAGCCGGTGCTCAGGCGCTCGAGGGTCTTGGAAAGCCCCGCTTGGTTCTGCGCCAGGACGCGCTGCGAGATCAACGAGTTGATGTTGGTGTTGATGCGACTCATGGTTGACTGCACTCCCCTGCACGTTGCTCCGGGCCGGCGGGCTTGCGACGCTGAAGCGGGAAAGAACCTGCGTCGGCCGGAATGCTCGTGGGTCGCTTCCCGACCCTGGATCTGGTTTCCTGTGCCTCGAAGCTCACGGGCTTGGAGGCGACTGTGTATCTGCTCCGCCGAACCGGGGACCGCTCGTCTGTCGGCCGCCTCGATCGCGCGACGGTGGCACGCGCCACGGGCCACTCCGCCGCCAGGCGGCTTTGCCCGCTGTTTCTTCGGAACCGATTACCTGCGGATTTCTTCGCGTCAGCCTTGACAGCGATTTTTCTTTCTCCGCCGCCCCGCGCACCCGTTACCGCTGGCCTGATGCCTACGGCAGCCACAACCGGCTCAGGCCCTACAAAGCGCAAATCCCGCCGCCTGACGGTCGCCAGCCGGCCCCTGTCGGCGCTACAATCCCTGCGTCCAGCATGCCCCGCAGCGGCCGGGCCGCTGGCTGCACGACCGGTTCGGCGAGGCTCTGTCATGCGAACTCCTTCCATCCCCATTGGCGCCCAGGCGTCGCCTCGCGGATGCACCGCCCCGACGTCCAGCCGTCGCGTGCGCCGGTTTTTGATGGGACTGCTTGTCAGCCTGTGGGCCGTCGTGTGGTCGTCGCCGCCCGCAGCCGCGCAGAACCCCGCCATGCCCCAGACGCTCTCCAGCGTCGCCGCCAGCGCCCCAGCCGATCAGGCCCCGCGCATCGACGTCAGCCTGCACGCCGATGCCGCCGTCCTCGCGCCCGGCCAGACGCTCTGGTTCGGCGTCCGCCTGGCCATCGAGACCGGCTGGCACGTCTACTGGCGCAACCCCGGCGACGCCGGCATGCCCACGAGCCTGCGAGGCTCCGCGCCCGAGGGTTGGCGCTGGTCGGAGCCGCGCTGGCCCGCGCCCCAACGCTTCCACGACGCCAGCGGCCTGCTGGGTTACGGTTACGAGAACGAATTCGTGCTCCTGATCGCCCTCACCCCGCCCGACGATGTCGCGCCCATGCCGCTGGCCCAAGCTCCGATCACCCTGGGCGTGCAGTGGCTGGCGTGCCGCGACCGCTGTGTGCTCGGCGAGGCGGCCCTTGATGTGCAGACCCTCGCGGCCGGAGGTGGCGGTCAAGGTTTCGGGTCCGAGGCCGATATTCAACTGATCGATCAATGGCGCCAGCGCGTGCCCCGCGACGTCAACGCCGACCCCCTGGTCCGCGACGTGCGCACCCAGACCCTCGACACCAGCGGCGCCTTGACCCAGCGCGTGCTCGTGGCCGCCATCGTCGACTGGGCCGACCAGATCAGCGATGCCGCCTGGTATCCCGACCTGCTGCCCGACGCCGAAGTGGTCGACGTAGTGGTCACGACCGCCGGTCGCCAGACCCGCATCGAAGCCGCGGTCACCGGCCTGCCTCAACGCTTCCGCGGTTACAGGGTGCTGCCCGGCGTGCTGGTGTACCAGAGACCCGACGGCCAGCGCCGGGCTGTCCAGGTCGCCCTCGAGATGAATACCGCCGACGTCGCCTCCGAACTGCGTGGCGACGACGAACGGGAACAACCGTGACCCCGAAAGCCTTCGCCCGCGCGTCCGCCGGTGAAGGTGGGGTGAATCGCTTTTCCCCTATTACCCGTGGAGAACGCACCCATGACCGTCAATCCATTGGATACTCTTGCCGGCGCCCGCGCCCTTCCGACCGCCACGCTCGCGCTGCTTCTGGCCGGCCTGGTGCTGGTCGGCTGCCGCGATAACGCCGCCGGTCCAGCCGCTCCCACCGAAGCGACCCGCGTGAACGCCCCTGAGGGCGACAGCGCCGCCGCCCCGACGGCGTCCGCGGCCGCGCCCGACTTCGAACTCACCGCCCACGACGGCAGCACCGTCCGCCTCAGCGATCTGCGCGGCAAGATCGTCGTGCTCGAGTGGTTCAACGAGCAGTGCCCGTTCGTCGTGCGCCACCACGACGCCGACCACCGCACCATGGTCAAGCTCGCCCAGCGCTACGCGGATCAGGACGTGGTCTGGCTGGCCGTCAACTCCAGCCACTTCGCCACGCCCCAGACCAACGCCGCCGCTGCCGCCGCGTGGGACATTCCCTATCCGATCCTCGACGACTCGGCGGGCGACGTCGGCCGGGCCTACGGCGCCCGCACCACGCCGCACATGTTCGTCATCGATCGCCAGGGCGTGCTCGTCTACCAAGGCGCCATCGACGACGACCCCGGCGGCCGCGACGATCAGCCGCTCAACTATGTGGATCAGACCCTCGCCGAACTGCTCGCCGGCGAAGGCGTCTCCATCACCACCAGCCGGCCGTATGGATGCTCGGTGAAGTATCAGTGACGGACCGTCCGAACCTTTCGCCCAGCCATGCGGGCTTCGCATGCGATGCTCGGCGTGCATAAAAACATCGGCCGCGAGCCCCCACGCTCGCGGCCGACGTCGTTATGGATATCGATGCTTTGGCCGTGGGATCAGGAGCCGGTCGCCGGCTGATCCATCGCGGCGGCGGGTTCGGCGTCGGTGGTGTCGCTGGTCATCGCCGCCGCCGCAGCCGCGGCGCGCAGCTTCGCCTGGGCGGTCAGCAGGCGGGCGGTCACCGGGCAGGCGGTCTCCTGACCGGCGATCACGTAGTGCATCGGCTTGCTTTCCTTCTCAGCGGCCATGCTCGCCATCTTCTCGCAGCAGATCGACTGCTCCCCGACCTTGTAGCTGGCGAACGTCGCGGCCACCGCTTCCTGGGCCTGGGGATGGGCCTCGATCAGGGCCAGCACCTTGGCCTCGGTGACCTCAGCCAGCGCGGCCTTGGCGGCGAGCTTGTCTTCATAGACGTTCTCGCCGACGACGAACGTCATGTCCGCCTGCGCTTCCGCAGCTGCGGCCTTCGCCTCATGGTAATCCGCGAAGTGACGCTCGCCGACCCGGTAGCTCATCTTCGGCATGTCAAAGGCCGCCTTGCCCCCGGCCGGACATGGGCCGCACTCACCGGCCGCTTTCTTCGCGGCCGAACAGGCTGTGCCGTCGGCCATCGCCTGCTGGCTGGCCGGACAGGAGGCGCAGTCCCCGGCTGCCTTCTTCTCAGCCGGACATGTGGCGCAGTCGCCGGCCGCCTTTTTCTCGGCCGGGCAGGAGGCGCAGTCAGTCTGCGACGCGACGGTCGTCACGCTCGCCTGGTGCTGATCGGACTGGCTCGTGGTGGCATGCGCCTTGTCGGTTTCGCACTGGCCGCAATGGGCCTGGGCCAACCCGGCAACGCTGAACAGAACGGCAACGGCGGTCAACATGGCCAAGCGCTTCATGGTCAACTCCTTCGAAGTCGGTGTCAGTCAGATTCAGTTTCAGTGTAGGCCGGTGGTGGATGTCAAGATCGGGAAGATATCGAAAAACTCGCACGTCTCATCGCCGGCGTTGCCTGGCGAGCTTCAAACACTTTTATCGTGTGATCTGCTTGCCTTGGCGCGGTTCGCGTCTCCTACGCGCGGCATTCTCTTCCAGTACGTCGACGCACGCATCGGGTTCGCGAATCACGTGGGTCTTGCAGTCAAACCGCGCCGCCGGCCGTTTCATTCCCGTTGTCCGACGATTTGTCGGAGGCGCCGCCTTCGCGGCTTTCAATGTCCTGGATGTAGGCCAGCGTCCGGTCCAGCTCGCGTTTGAGATGTCGCACACGCAGCAGACTTTTGACTCGCGTGAGCAGTTCGAGCTTGTTGACCGGCTTGGTGAGAAAATCGTCCGTGCCGCACTCGACCGCCCGCTCGATATCGCCCAGTTCGTTCAGGGCCGTGACCATGATGACGGGAATCGAGCGCGTTCTGGCCCCCTCTTTGATCTTGCGGCAGACCTCGAAGCCGCTCATCTTGGGCATCATGATGTCCAGCAGCACCAGGTCCGGCCGGGGCTGGCCTTCGTCCTCAATGCGCTCCAGAGCCTCGAGGCCGTCGTAAGCCGTCAGCGTCTCGCAGCCGAGCACTTCGAGGTAGGCCTGAAGAAGCTCGACATTCTGCACGTTGTCGTCGACGATCAGAATCCGCGACTGGCGCACGTCCACTTCAGCGGAGGTCGCGGGGGCGTTGGGCGGGGTGGCGGTGTTGTTCATGGTGATTCACCCGGTGGGGTGGTCTGGCGGCTTGGGCATGACGGGTCGATCGCGGCCAGATCAGCGGCCGGTAGCGCGAAATACGGGCGTCGCCCGAGTCGGCATCTCCCGGCGATACAAAGCTCGACGCCAGCCGCCGCCTCAAAGCCGCCAGGTCGTCCAGCCCCTCGGGTTAACCCAGGCGGGCAGGGAGGCCAGTTTCGGGCCGGACCGGGTGACCGCCGCACAGGTCTGATCCTACACACGAACCCTGCCTCCGTCGATTCCGTCGCCCAGCACCCCGGCCCGCCAGTGGGCGGCCAGCGTCCAGTCCCCGCTGTTCGGACGTGGGGCCCAACCCGAAGTCCACAGCCCGCTGTCTGCGGGGCCAAGCGGTCTGGCCGGAAGGCTTCGCCGGATGATGCAGTCCACGCAAAACGTTTTTTTATCTAATCTTACAGCGCATGGTCACGGTAGTCCGTTTGGCCGCGTACCGCGCTGCTATAGTAACCGGCCATGCCTCTGCCCGTGATCCAGCCCAGCCGCGTCACCGTCATGATCAAGCCCGTCGGGGCCCTGTGCAACCTCGATTGCACGTACTGCTACTACCTGCCCACCAAGACGATCTACGACGGCCACGAACACCGCATGTCGCTGGCGACCCTGGAGTCGACCTTCGCGTCTGTCCTGCCGCGATTTGCCGACCAGGTCACCATCGCCTGGCAGGGCGGCGAGCCTACGCTGGCCGGTCTGGACTTTTTCCGTAAGGCGCTCGAGTTCCAGGAGAAGTACCGCCGCGCCGGCCAGCAGGTCAGCCACGCCCTGCAGACCAACGGCACACTGCTCGACGACGACTGGTGCAAGTTCCTTAAGGACAATCAGTTCCTCGTCGGTCTGTCGATGGACGGCCCTGACCGCTTCCACGATCACTACCGTCTGACCAACCGCCATGCGGGCTCGTCAGGCATGGTGCGTCGCGGCCTGAACCTGCTTCAGAAGCACGGGGTGGACTACAACATCCTCTGCGTGCTCAACGACCGCAACGTCCACCATCCCGACGAGATCTTCGGCTACCTGGTCAACCTCGGCTCGCGCTGGTTGCAGTTCATCCCGGCCATCGAGTGGGAAAAGGATCCATCGGCTCCCGCCGATGCTCCGCGCAACGTGCTGGCGCCCTATTCGCCCGACCCGGCCGCCTATGGCAGGTTTCTCTGCGCCGTCTTCGACCGCTGGTTTGAGAAAGAGCGCAACCGCATTAGCGTCCGGCTCTTCGATGCCGTGCTCAACAAGCTCGTTCTTGGCAACATGCCCTTCTGCATCCTCGACGGCGGCTGCCACAGCCAGCTCACCATCGAGCACGACGGCGCGGTGTTCGGATGCGACCACTTCGTGGAACGCCGCTGGCAGCTCGGCCAGATCGGCCAGACGGCCTGGACCAACGACATCCAGCTCGACGGCTCACAGCATGTGGGCTTGACCATCCACGGCGACGGGTACATCAAGAACGAAGCGCACGCGGGTCGCGACATCGAAGCCGCCGCCGACCTTCCCGTCGATGAAAGCCTCGGGGACGGTCCCGACGCCAACTGGTTCGACCGCGTCGATCAGCCGCGCCTGGGCGTCTTCGCCCAGCGCAAGCAGGCTTTGCCGGACAAGTGTCTGGCCTGCCGGTGGAAGCCTTACTGCCACGGCGGATGCCCCAAGCACCGGTCGATGGGCGGCGAAATCCCCGAGCCCACGGTCTTATGCGAAGCCTACATCGCGTTTTATGAACACGCGATGCCCAGGCTCCAGTGGCTGGCCGAGCACCTGCGCCGCGGCATGCAGCCGCCCCCGCCCCAGCCTGAGAGCCATTCGCGTAAGTCACGCAAGCAAAATAAGAAAGAACGGACTGCCGAAGTCGCGTCCAAGGCCTCTTCCCTGACGGTGGGTCAGGTCCGCGGCCCCCAGCGCATGGGGTACTGATCCGTTGTCCGCCACCTTTTATCACGTTTTTGGGCCTGCCGGACCGTCTGACAGCGAACTTTCATGCTGCGGGTCCGTATAATGCATGAGTTGGCCGGTTTCGCATTAACCCTTCCACAGGATCATGTTAGAAGATTGTCTGGTGTCCCATGACCGCATCGTCCACCTCGCTTCATCCCTGGCAGGACCGTTGGACCCAGCCGACGCTCAAGGAGCTGCTCGGCTCGCTGGGCAAGCCCCTGGGCCGCACGGTCGACAAGCTGGTGCAGCGCCTCGACGAGCTCGAAGGCGTTGAGCATGCGATGACCTGGTATGGCCCAAGCTGGGGCTGGACGGTCGAGTTCACCATCCCCGGCGAGCCCGACGGGCGCGGCAACTCGAAGCGCGGCCAGCGCCGCCCGCTGGCGTACCTGGTGCCCAATCTGGATGGGCCGCTCCTGTCGGTGCCCATCTCCATCCCGCTGATGGACCAGCTTCGCCCCAAGCGTCTGCGCCGCTACATCAAGGACAGCCTGGAGAGCGCCAAACACTCCGTCGACCATTACTGGGCCACCTGGACCTTCACCAACCAGGCCGAGGTCGACCTGCTGTTCGAGATCATCGAGCGCAAGCACAGGTTCCTAACGGGCGACCAACGATGATCTGGCCAGCCGCGCCGCGTGAACGTCATTGAGCCAGCCGTCGCACGTATCTGCACGCTCGCTGCAGCGGGGTGTGTCGCCTCGGGCGATATACTCCCCGCGTGGACCGATCGACCACTGATGCTTTGCTGCTGTTGACGCTCGTGCCGGGGCTGGGGCCCGTGCGGATGGCGCGGTGCCTGCAACGGTGCGGCGACGCCCATGCGGTGCTGCATGCGTCGGTCGCTGAGCTCGTGGCCGTGCCGGGCGTGGGACGCAAGACGGCCGAGCAGATTCGACGGGGCATCGACGAACTCGGTGACGGCCGGGCTCTCGCGGCGGAGCATGAACTCATCGAGCGCCACGGCGTGCGGATCGTGAGCATCGACGACGCGGAATATCCCCGGCTGCTGCGGCATATCGACGATCCGCCGCCGCTGCTCTACGTGCGCGGCCAACTCCAGGAACAGGACGCGGTGGCGTTGGCGGTGGTGGGGGCGCGGCGATGCACGCATTACGGGCGCGAGCAGGCCGGCCGACTGGCGGGGCTCGCGGCCCGGGCGGGGCTGACGATCGTCAGCGGCGGGGCGTATGGCGTTGACGCGGCGGCCCATCGCGGCGTGCTGCGCAGCGGCGGGCGCACCATTGCCGTACTCGGCAGCGGTCTGGCCGACCCGTACCCGGCCGAGCACCTCGAGCTGTTCGACCAGATCGCTCGCGAGGGCAACGGCGAAAACCGCGGGGCTGTCATCAGCGAACTGCCCATGGCCACGCCGCCGAAGCCCGAGAACTTCCCCAGCCGCAACCGCATCATCTCCGGCCTGTCGCTGGGCGTGCTGGTGATCGAAGCGTCGCTGCGCTCGGGCGCGCTGATCACCGCAAGGCTCGCGGCCGAGGAGCATCATCGCGAGGTGCTGGCCCTGCCCGGCCGGGTGGACAGTGCCGCGTCGACGGGTTGCCACCGCATGATCCGCGAGGGCTGGGCCGCGCTGGTCACCGGGCTGGACGACATCCTCCAAGCCCTGGGCGAGACGGGGCAGTTGCTGGCCGCGGCGCGCGACAGCGGCCAGACGCGCAACGGTGGTGATCGTGGCGGCGATGCCGCGGCCGACGGCGACCCGCCTTCGCGCGGCAACCTGTTCGAGCAGCATCTCACAGCCGGCCAGGCGAAGATCGTCGAGCACCTTCGGGTGGCGACGGACTCGTGCGACATCGACGCCTTGGCCGAGGACACGGGTCTGCCGGTGCCCGCCATTCGGGCGGATCTGACGCTGCTGGAAATTCGCGGACTGGTGCGGCGAAGCGGCTCGGGGTACGCTCGTACGTCCCGCTGAGGTGCGGTCGCGTGGTGCGGCGATGTCGTGGTGTCCGCGCGATATGGCGCGGGCCGGCCCCGGCAACATGCCGGGGCTATATAGCCCGGCCGGGCCGGATGGTGTGTCGGTGGGGTCTCTGTGGATCGACGTGAGTTTTCAGCATGAGTCTGCTTCCGCTTTACGACCTGAGCACGCCTGCTGGCCGCAGCGGCTTTGACGTCCGGCTTGCGCGCCTGCGTCACACCGCCAGCGCGTCGAGCGATGCAGCGGCGACCGTGGCCGCCATCCTGGCCGACGTGCGCGACCGCGGCGACGATGCGGTCGTGGACTACATGCGTCGCTGGACCGATCCGAGCTTCACGGCCGACCGCATCCGCGTGGAGCCGGCCACGCTGAAGGCGGCGCTTGATCGGCTCGATGCCCCGCTGCGGGCGGCGCTGCGACGCGCCATCGAAAACGTCCGTATGTATCAACAACATGTCATGCCGGTCGCGCCGAAGCTGCTGCGCGTGGCCGATGCGGAGCTAGGGCTGCGCTTCGCGCCGGTCGACAGCGTCGGCCTGACGGTGCCGGGCGGCACAGCGGTGCTGTTCTCGACACTCGTCATGCTGGCGGTGCCGGCCATGGTCGCGGGCGTGAAACCGGCCGACATCGCCGTCATCAATCCGCCGCCGACCGCAGGCGCCGCGACAGGTCGCGGGGGTGAGGCGGATATTTCGCCGATCGTCATGGCCGCGTGCGCGATGCTGGGGATTGACAAGCTCTACCGCATCGGCGGGGCTCAGGGCGTGGCGGCGCTGGCGTACGGCACGCATCGCGTCGAACGGGTCGCGCTGCTCGCGGGGCCCGGCAATGTGTTCGTGCAACTGGCCAAGCAGCAGCTTGCCGGCCTGGTCGGTACCGACGGCGGGTTCTATGGGCCCAGCGAGATTCTCACGATCGCGGACGAAACCGCCGACCCGCGGCGTGTGGCGTCGGACCTGTTGGCCCAGGCGGAACACGACCCGGGCAAGTGCTTCCTGGTGAGCTGGTCGCGCGAGGTGTTGGACGCGGTGGCGACGGAGGTCAAAGCGCAGTTGCCGCGGTGCCGTCGCGTCGAGGCGATTCGCAAGGCGCTGGTGGATGAGTCGGCCGCGGTGCTGGTGGCGGACGATGACGCGGCGGCGAAGGTGGGCAACGCGATCGCGTGTGAACATGTGAACCTCGCTGTGGCCGATCCGACGGCCTGGCTGGGACGTCTACGGCACGGCGGGGAGTTTTTCCTGGGCGACGGCGTCCCCGTGGCCGCCGGCGATTACTACGCCGGCCCGAGTCACTGCCTGCCGACGGGCACGACCGCACGATTCACCAGCGGCGTAAGCGTCTACACCTTCCTCAAGCGCAGCGGCACGGTCGCCTACCCGCAAGGCATGTCGAAGCAGACCATCGCCGATATCGCTCTTCTGGCCGAAGCCGAGGGCCTGGATGCCCACGCGCGATCGGCCCGGTCCAGAGCGGAATGATCGTCATGGCCGATCGCCGATGGCGCTGGCGTATCGCCGCGCCGAGCCGGCGGCCGCGCGTGCTCCGTTCTTTTTCACGGTCTCATTTTGCCTCGCATTTTTCATTTTTCATTCTGCATTTTCAATCTCCGAAGAAGCGCGAAGCGCGGCGGGCGGCTGCGGGGGTGATCGCATAAACCGCCTTCGC
>JAANMW010003314.1_pt1 | contig 12746 bp, 10 predicted proteins | sample 7279671 | NCBI WGS metagenome assembly JAANMW01 (sample SAMN14094541, study PRJNA606508) | bioreactor metagenome | isolation source: A lab-scale SPAN reactor treating ammonium-rich wastewater day 247 | place: Ireland: Galway | collected 2017-09-19
TGCTGGGCTGGCCGGCCGGTTCGCTGCTGGGGCGCGAGAAGCTGGACGTGGTGCTGGACCCGGAGGCGCTGGGGGCGCTGGCGCGCTCGCTCAGCGAAGCCTACGGCCGCACCGTGCCGCCGGACTGGACGGCGCTGCGCGAGCTGGCCCGGCACCGCGAGCCGCCGCGCGAGTTCGCCCTGCGCCACCAGCGCGGCCGCACCCTGCCGGTGCTGCTGGCGCTGTCGGCGATGCGCGACGACACCGGCGCGATGGTCGGGCTGCTGGCGGTAGGCACCGACCTGACCATGCAGAAGCGGCTGGAACGCGCCCTGCGCGACAGCGAGGCGCGCGCGCGCGAAGCCAGCCACGCCAAGAGCGCGTTCCTGGCCGCGATGAGCCACGAGATCCGCACGCCGATGATCGGCGTCACCGGGATGATCGAGATCCTCGGCCACACCGCGCTGGATCCGGAGCAGCGGCGTTCGCTGGGCATCATCCAGGCCTCGGCGGAAACCCTGCTGCGGATCATTGGCGACATCCTCGACTTCTCCAAGATCGAGGCCGGCAAGATGGAAATCGAGCCGGTGCCGACCTCGCTGCCGGAACTGGTGCGCAGCGTCGCCGCCAGCTTCTCCGGCTCGGCCTCCAGCAAGGGCCTGGTATTGGACAGCCAGGTCGATCCACAGGTCGCGCCGGCGCACCGCGCCGACCCGGTGCGGCTGCGGCAGGTGATCGGCAACTTCCTGTCCAACGCGATCAAGTTCACCGACCACGGCAAGGTCACCGTCGCGGTGAAGCTGCTGCGCCACGCACCGGCCGAAGGCGCGCTGGGCACCGACCTGCTGGAACTGAGCGTGGCCGACACCGGCATCGGCATCAGCGAGCAGGCGCAGGCGCGGCTATTCAAGCCATTTTCGCAGGCCGAGCTGGACACCACCCGCCGCTTCGGCGGCACCGGCCTGGGGTTGGCGATCAGCCGCCGCATCGCCGAGCTGATGGGGGGCCACATCGAAATGGAATCAACGCCCGGCAAGGGCACCACCATGCGCCTGAAGCTGGAGCTGCCGCGGGCGCCGGCGGACCAGCTGCCGGAGCTGTCGATGCCGGGTCGGCACGCGCCCGGCTTCGTGCCGCGGCGGCTGCCGACGATGGAGGAGGCGGAGGCGGAGCGCAGCCTGGTGCTGCTGGTCGACGACCATGCCACCAACCGGCTGGTGATCCAGCGCCAGCTGTCGTTGGCGGGATACGCCTCGGAAACCGCCGAAGACGGCATGGAGGGGCTGGAGCGCTGGCGCAGCGGGCGCTATGCGCTGCTGCTCAGCGACGTGCACATGCCGCGGATGGACGGCTACCAGCTGGCGCGCACGATCCGCGCCGAAGAGCTGGGCCGCGGCCTGCCGCGCACCCCGATCGTGGCGCTGACCGCCTCGGCGCTGAAGGGCGAGGCCGAGCGCTGCCTGGGCGCGGGCATGGACGACTACCTGACCAAGCCGGTGGGTATCGCCAGCCTCGGTGCCTGCTTGCAGCGCTGGCTGCCGCATACCGCCAATGGCTCGCCTGCGCCGCTGCCGGCGCCGGTCGCGCCAGCGGCAAGTGCCGATGCCGCGGCGCCGCCGTTGCCGCAGGCCGCGGCGGCGGCGAACGAAACCGTGCTGGCCAGCGACGTGCTGCGCGAGTTGGCGGGCGACCGCCCCGACGATATCCGCGCGCTGCTGGAGGACTACCTGCGTTGCACCCGCGACGACATGGAGGCGCTGGAGCGGCTGCGCGACGCCGGCGACCTGCCGGCGCTGGTGACCCAGGCGCATCGCCTGAAGGGCGCGGCGCGGTTGGTCGGTGCGGTCGAATTGGCGGACGCTGCGGCGGCCTTGGAAACTGCCCTGCGCGGGGGTGCCCGCGAGCGGCTGGCGGCGCTGGAGGAAGCCCTGCACGCCGCCCACTGGCGGCTGCGCGACCAGGTCGCCCGCCAGTACCCCGGATAAGCCGATGCGATTGGCCGATGGCGGTGTACCCTGCCTGCAACCGGCCGCCGCGGCCGAGGAAGGACCCCCAGATGCGCGAATTGATCCTGCTCCGCCATGCCCATGCCGATGCCTCCGCGGTCGGCCAAGACGACCTGCTGCGCCCGCTGTCGGCGGCCGGTCTCGCCGAGGCGCAAGCTGCCGGCGACTGGCTGCGCGCGCACGCCCTGCTGCCCGACCGGGTGCTGTGCTCGACCGCCGCGCGCACCCGCCAGACGCTGGCCGCGCTGGGTGAACTGGGCTGCACCGACGTACGCGAGGAAGCGGCGATCTACGAAGCCAGCCCGGGCACCCTGATCGCGCTGGCCGACGCCCATCGCGACGCGCGCCGGCTGCTGCTGGTTGGCCACAATCCTGGCCTGGAACAGTTGGCGGCGCTGCTGCATAGCGGCCAGTCCGGCGACTACCGCGGCATGCCGCCGGGCGGGGTCGCGGTGCTGGAATTCCCGGTCGACGCGACGATCGAGCCCGGCGTGGCGCGGCTGTCGCGCTTCTGGTGGCCGTGAGCCCCGCTGCCGCAGGATGCTGGGCCCGATGAGTCGCCGTAGCCCCGGCCGCGCACTGGCGGGGCTGCTGGCCCTGCTGCTGGCCGGCTGTGCCACCCTGTCGCCGCAGCAGCGCAGCGCCGCCGCCGACGTCGCGACCAGCGCGCGCAGTACCCAAGTAGATTGCGCGCGCGCCGACGCCTGCGCGCTGCCGTCGCCGCTGCTGGCGATGGCGCGCGACACCCTGGCCGCCTCCACCGCGGCCGCGCCGCGGCACCGCGCGCTGATCCTGGACGATGCCCCCGACGCGCTGCTGGCGCGGGTGCACTTGATCCGCGCGGCGCAACGCAGCATCGACCTGCAGACCTACATCTTCGACGAGGACGATGCCGCCCAGTTGGTGCTGGACGAACTGCAGGCGGCGGCCTTCCGTGGGGTCAAGGTGCGCATCCTCATCGACCAGCTGGCGGCGCTGCGCAAGGTGGAGACGCTGGCGGCGCTGTCGTCGCTGCACGCCAACCTTGGGCTGCGCGTCTACAACCCGGTGCTGGACCGCGCGCGGCTGTCGCTGCCGATGTACGCGGTGGCGGCGGCCTGTTGCTGGGGCCAGCTCAACCGGCGCATGCACAACAAGCTGCTGGTGGTGGATGGCGCGGTCGGGATCGTCGGCGGGCGCAACTACCAGGACGACTATTACGACTGGGGCGGCGAGTTCAATTTCCGCGACCGCGACCTGCTGCTGGCCGGGCCGGCGGTGGCTGACATGGTGGCGAATTTCGATGCGTTCTGGGCATCGAAGCGCAGCGTGCCGGCGGAACGGCTGGGCGACGTGGCGCGCTACCTGCGCGAGCACGGTCCCCCGCCGGCACCGCACCACGTGTTCCACAACCCGGCGCGGGTGCGTGCGCTGTTGGCCGAGGTGGCCGACGACGCGGTGCTGCGCACGCGCTTCGTCGCGCCGGCGCTGCCGGTGCAGGGCGTGCGCTTCCTCGCCGACCTGCCCAACAAGCATCGCCTGGATGCCACCGATGACGCCACCAGCGCCACCAGCGTCGCTACGCAGGCTACGTCCGACACCAGCCACGGCCTGCGCGGGTTGATCACCGGCGCGGACCGCGAAATCCTCCTGCAGACGCCCTACCTGGTGCTGTCGAAGCCGGCGCAGGCACTGTTCCGTGAACTACGGCAGCGGCCGCAGCCGCCGCGCGTGCTGGTGTCGACCAACAGCCTGGCCTCCACCGACGCCTTCATCGCCTATGCGCTGTCCTACAAGTACAAGCGCCGCTACCTGCGCGACTTCGGCTTCGAGATCCACGAGTTCAAGCCGTTCCCGGCGGATGCGCCGTTCGAGCTGGGCGCCACCGGCGCCGGCTTGCAGGAGGCCGAGCCGCCGGCCGCGTCCGCGCGCGCCGGTGCCGGCAGCCTGCGCGATCGCCAGCTGGCCGAGCGCGGCCTGCGCAGCGAGCCGGCCAGCGAAGCCGGGCGGCCGTCGCCGTTCGCCTCCTCCGGCGGCCTGCCGGTGCGGCTCAAGCGCGCCGGTCTGCGCATGGGCATGCACGCCAAGTCGCTGGTGATCGACGGTCGCATCGGCGTGGTCGGTACCCACAACTTCGACCCGCGCGGCGACCGCCTGAATACCGAGAGCGCGGTGGTGATCGCCGACCCCGGCTTCGCAGCTGCGCTGGCCGCCAGCATCCGGCGCGACATGGCGCCGGCCAATGCGTGGACCATCGGCCGCCGCGACGACGCGCCGATCTTCTCCGGGATCGAATACAACCTGTCCAAGCTGTCGGAGCGGATGCCGGTGTTCGACCTGTGGCCCTACAAATACGCCACCAGCTACGAGTACGTGCCCGGACCGGGCTGCCCGCCCACGGAGGAGCCGCCGTCGCCGTTCGCGCCTGGGTTCCGCCGCTGCAACCAGCCGGTGGGCGATTTCCCGGAGGTCGACATCGGCCTGAAATGGCTGGGCGTGCGCGCGTTCACCGCGTTCGGCTCGGGGCTGTCGCCGATCCTGTGAGCGCGGCGCCAGCGGGCCTGGCGGATGCCGATTGACGCGCCAGCGCGCGCGTCCTAGTCTGCCGAACTCAATTCCGTTGCCTTCCGGGGCCCACATGTCGATCACCCTGAACTTCGAGCTCAACGACCACGATCTGGCCCATTTCCAGGCGGCAGCGGAGCGTTCCCGCAAGGCGGTGGAAGGCAAGGGCACCGAGGAGATCGTGGCTGCGGCGATCGCGCTGCTGGACGATGCACAGAAGACCCAGCTGCCGGACTTCATCCGCCAGCGCCTGCTGCGCCTGGACGACATGATCGCGATGGTGCGCGACGACGCCTGGTCGATGCCCGACGCCGACCGCCAGCGGGTGCTGTCGGCGCTGGCGTACTTCGCCGACCCGAACGACATCATCCCTGACGCCGTGCAGGTGCTGGGCTTCCTCGACGACGCGGTGATGATCGAGCTGTCGGTGCGCGAACTGGCGCACGAGCTGGACGCCTACGACGACTTCTGCGATTACCGTGCCCGCGAAGCCACTCGCCGTGGCGTCGAGCCGGCCACGCTGGGCCGCACCGACTGGCTGGATAGCCGCCGCGAGGAGCTGGTGGACCGGATGCATGCCCGCCGCGAGCGCGACTTCGGCGTCGGCTACGGCCGCAGCAGCGGCTATGGCCGCGAGTCCTACATCCGCACCTGGCGCCCCGGCGTGTTCACGGTGCGCTGAGCCGCATGGCCGCGCGCGATTTCGCCTGGCCGCAGGGCACCACCCTCGAAGCCCTGAACGCGCGCTCCGCCGGGACGCTGATGGAGGCGCTCGGCATCGTCTTCACGGAACTGGGCGACGGCTACCTGCGCGCCACCATGCCGGTAGGCGCGCGCACCCACCAGCCCTACGGCCTGCTGCACGGCGGCGCCTCGGTGGCGCTGGCGGAAACCCTGGGCAGCAGCGCCGGCGCGCTGCTGGCCGGCGGCAACGCGGTGGTGGGGCTGGAGATCAACGCCAACCACCTGCGCGCGGTGCGCGAAGGTAGCGTCACCGGCACCACCCGCCCCCTCCACATCGGCCGCAGCACGCAGGTGTGGGAGATCCACATCGAAGACGAGGCCGGCCGACCGGTCTGCATCAGCCGGATCACGCTGGCAGTGCTGCCACAGCCGCCCGCTTCCGCCTGACGACGCGCGCGGGGTTTTGCCGCTTCCGCCTTACACTTGTCGCTTCCCTTCCCGGCGCCCCCACCGTCGCCCATGCGCGCGTTCCGTTACCTGTATCGCCTGCCGCTGTTCGCCTGGCACGTCCTGATCCACCTACCGCTGACCCTGCTGCTGATCGCCATCGGCAACGGCGGGCCGCTGTCGCACGGCATCGTGCGCTGGTGGGCGGGCGGCTTGCTGCGGGTGTTCGGGATGCGCGTGCAGCGCCTCGGCACGCCGCTGCCGGGCGGCACGTTGTTCGTCGCCAACCACGTCAGCTGGATCGACATCATGGCGCTGCACTCGCAGCACATGATGGGCTTCATCGCCAAGTCGGAGATCCGCCGCTGGCCGGTGGTGGGCTGGGTCACCACCCACGCCGAGACCATCTTCCTGCAGCGCGGCAACGGCGATTCGCTGGGGCTGGTGATGGCCGAGATGGCGCAGCGCCTGCGCGCCGGCCGCGCGGTGGCGGCGTTCCCCGAGGGCGGCACCCGCGACGGCCGCACACTCGGCGCCTTCCACGCCCGCATCTTCACCGCCGCGGTCGAGGCCAATGCGCCGGTGCAGCCGGTGGCGCTGTGCTACGGCGTGCATTGCGAGGCGCAGCCGATCGTCGCATTCGCCCCGCGCGAGCATTTCATCGGCAACCTGGTGCGCCTGCTCGGCGAACCGCCGCGGCCGCTGCGGGTGTGCTTCATGCAGCCGATCCTGCCGGGCGAACACGAAGGGCGCCGCGGCATCGCCCGGGTGGCGCGCGAACGCGTCCTGCAGGCGATGTCCGGGGCCTGAGGGAGGCGCATGCCGCTGCTGCCGTCCGCCTTCAACCCGCCGGCGTGGCTGCGCAACCCGCACCTGCAGTCGGTGGTGGCCGCCAGCCCGCTGCGGGCGGTGCGCGCGCGTCGACGCTTGCGTGAAGTGCCGGCGCGCCACGACCCGCTGGTGCTGGATGCCGGCGGCGGCGTGCGCCTGCAGGGCGTGGCCAGCCTGCCCGAAGGCGGGGCGCCACGCGCGCTGGCGCTGCTGCTGCACGGCTGGGAAGGCAGCGCCGAGTCCAGCTACATGCAGCTGACCGCGGCGCGCCTGTTGCGCGACGGCTTCGCGGTGTTCCGGCTGGATTTCCGCGACCATGGCGACAGCCACCATCTCAACGAGGGCCTGTTCCACTCCAACCGCCTGGAAGAGGTGATCGGTGCGGCGCGCGCCGTGTCCGAGCGCTGGCCAACGCTGCCGCTGGTCGCCGCCGGCTATTCGCTGGGCGGCAACTTCGCGCTGCGGCTGGGCCTGCACGCGCCCGCGGCCGGCCTGTCGCTGCGCCGGGTGGCGGCCGTCTGCCCGCTGCTGGACCCGGCGCGGACCATGGATGCGATGGAGGCGGGGCCGGCGTTCTACATGCGCCATTTCGAGCACAAGTGGCGGCAGTCGCTGGCGCGCAAGCGCGCGCTGTTCCCGCAGGCGCATGCCTTCGGCGACGACGTGCTGCGCCTGCCCATGCGCGCGCTGACCGCGTGGATGGTGGCGCACAACACCGGCTTCCCGCATCTGGACGCCTACTTCGACGGCTATTCCGTTGCCAGCGACCGCCTGCAGGCGCTACCGGTGCCGGTCGACGTGCTGATGGCCGAGGACGACCCGGTGATCCCGGCCGACGAGTTCCATCGCATCGCCGGCTATCCCAACGTGACCCTGGAGTTGGCGCCGCACGGCGGCCACTGCGGCTTCATCGAGGCGATGACGCTGGATGGCTATGCCGAGCGCTGGGTGGCGGCGAAGCTGGCGGCCGCGGTGGAGGCCGGGACCTAGCCCGGGGCCTGCGCGCGGCGCTTGCGCCGCCGCCGTCCTAGAATCGGCGCAACGTTTCTAGCGAGGGCTCCGCATGCGCATCCATAGCGACAGTTTCCAGCACCGCCAACCGATCCCGGCCGAATTCGCGCTGGGCGCGCGCGACGGCAAGGACGGCTTCGGCGGCAACCGCAATCCGCACCTGGCCTGGGGCGACGCGCCCGCCGGCACCCGCTCGTTCGTGCTGCTGTGCATCGACACCGACGCCCCCACCGACGGCGCGCTGGTGGCCGACGCCGGCACCCCGATCCCGGTGGCGCATCCGCGCGGCGACTTCGTGCATTGGGCGGTGGCGGACATCCCCGCCGACGTGCGCGAGATCGCCGCCGGCAGCTGCAGCGACGGATTCACCGCGACGGGCAAGCCGGCTGGCCGCGACGCCGGCGGGGTGCGCGGGCTGAATGACTACACCGGTTGGTTCGCTGGCGATGCCGGCATGGGCGGGCGCTACTTCGGCTACGACGGTCCCTATCCGCCGGCGCATGACCTGCGCACGCACCGCTACTTCTTCCGTGTGTTCGCGCTCGACGTGCCCAGCCTGGGCCTCGCCGACGGCTTCACGGCCGGCGATGCGCTGCGCGCCATGCAGGGGCACGTGCTGGCCGAGGCGGCGCTGTACGGGACCTACAGCCTGCAGCCGGGCTGACGCCCACGGGCCGCGGCGACGCTTAGCGCTTGGCGATGGTGGCGCCGGCCGGTCGGCCGCTGCCGCAGCCAACGCGCAGCCGCTGCACCTCGCGCGGGATCGCACCGCCTTCCGGGAGCAGCGGGTGCATGTCGGCCAGCACCGCGTCCAGCGCCATCCGCGCCGCCCGCGGCCGCGCCCGGCACTGCAGGTCCGCGGCGTAGGCGCGCGCCAGCCAGGCCGCCTTGCGCTGCTCGAGGTCACTGCTGCGGGTATCGCCCAGCGCGATCAGCCGCGCCAGCGCCAGTCCATCTCCCTGCTGCGCCTGCAGCCGCGCCAGCGAGATCTCGGCGCGGCGGGTATGCGAGTGGCGCGGGCCGAAGCCGGCGCGGGTCAGCCGCACCGCCTTTTCCAGCGAAGCCCGCGCGGCTTGCGGCTGGCCCAGCGCGTCGAGGATTTCGCCGTGCAGGCGTTCGTCGTCGCCCACCAGTGCGTGGTTGGCGCCGTACTGCCGGGCGCGCAACGCCGCCGCTTCGCGTGCCAGCGGCAACGCTTCGGGGTCGCGCCCGGCGTCGTGCAGGATCATCGCCAGGTTGAACACGCCGGCGGCGATCAGCCCGGCATTGCCGGACTTGCGCCAGGCCTCCACTGCCCGCTGTTGGTAGGCCACCGCGCGCTCGGTGTCGCCGCGCTCCCAGGCCACCACCGCCAGGCTGTTGTAGGCGCGGGCCATGTCCGGATGGTGCGGGTCCAGGCGCGCGCCCATCCATGCGGTGGTCTCGGTGAAGATCGCTTCGGCATCGCGGAAGCGGCCCATGTCCACGTACAGCGCGGCCAGCTGGCGGTTGGCATCGACGGTGGCGCGGTGGTTGCTGCCGTGCAGTTCCTGGGCCAACCGCAGGGACGCGTGGCAGTCGCGGATGGCGGCCTCCAGGGCGTCGGTTGCGCGTTCCAGCGAGCACAGCGCGCGCAGCATGTTGATGGCCTGCGGGTGGTGCCCGCCCAGCGTCCGGCGCAGCTGCGCCAGGCCGTCCACCAGCGTACGGATCGCGGCGGCCGACTGGCCCATCGCCGACTGCAGGTTGGCCATGTCGAGGCGGGTTTCGGCCATCCCGGCCTCGTCCTTCTCACGCCGCCGCAATTCCAGCGCGCGCGCGTGCAGGCGGCGCGCCGCATCGAAGTCGCCCAGGTCGCGCCGGCAGCGGCCCAGCTGGGCGTAGAACGCGGCCGACTGCAGCGGTAGCCGCGGTTCTTCCTGCTGGGCCATGGTTTCCAGCGGTTGCATCCGCGCGGCGCAGCCATGCGGATTGCCCAGCTGCAGGAATGCGTTGCCGCCCAGCGTGGCGGCTTCCAGCCGCAGGCTAGCCGGTGCGTCCGGTAGCAGCGGCAGCAGCCGCGACTGGCGTTCCAACAGGTCGTGGGCTTCGCGGTAGTCGCCCAGCCCCAGGCGCAGCTGCGCCACCGCGCCGTACAGCTCGGCGCGCGCCTCCGGCTGCCGGGCCAGGCTGCGCTCGCCGCGCAGGATGCCCATGTCCAGCAGGCTGCGTAGGTCGATCGGGGTATTGGAGGAGCTGCCGGCATCCTGGAACAGTTCGGTGACGAAGCGCTGCATCGCCTGCGCGCGCGCGGCTTCGCGCAGCGCGCGCTGGGCCTGCCAGCCAACCACCGCCAGCGCTGCGCTGAGCACCGCCAGGATCGCCACCGCGGCGCCGATCGCCCAGCGGTGGCGCTGTAGGTATTTCCGCGAGCGATAGCCGAAGCTTTCGCCGCGCGCCAACACCGGTCGCCCGCGCAGGTAGCAGAGCAAGTCCTGCGACAGCGCCTCGGCGGAGACGTAGCGGCGGGTGGGGCACTTGGCCAGCGCCTTCAGCGCGATGTTGTCGAGGTCGCCGGCCAGCTCGCGCGCCAGCCGCGCCGGCGAATACGGGCGGCTAGCCTCGGGTTCGGCGCGCAGCGCAGCCTGCGAGGGCTTCTGCGGGACGCCGTCGAGGATGGCCTCCTCCCATTCCGCATCGGTCTGCCGCTTGAGCCGGTATGGCTTGCTGCCGGTCAGCAGCTCGTACAGCACCACGCCCAGCGAATACACGTCGGTCATGGTGGTGACCGGCTCGCCGCGGATCTGTTCCGGCGCGGCGTAGTGCAGGGTGAACGCGCGCACCCCGGTGCGGGTCTGCTCCACCGGTAGCGGCTGCACGTCGAGTAGCTTGGCGATGCCGAAATCGAGCAGGCGCACGTGCCCGGCCGGCGTCACCAGGATGTTCGACGGCTTGAGGTCGCGGTGGACGATCAGGTTGGCATGCGCATGGCTGACCGCCTCGCAGACCTGGCGGAACAGGTCCAGCCGCGCCGGGATGTCGAGCTGGCGCGACTGGCAGTAGCTGGTGATGGGCTCGCCCTCGACGTATTCCAGCGCCAGGTAGGGCTGGCCGTTGTGGTCGATGCCGGCGTCGAGCAGGCGCGCGATATGCGGATGGGCGAAGCGCGCCAGGATGTCGCGTTCGCGGTCGAAGCGCTGGCGCAGCTGCGGGTTGGCCAGCCCCGGCCGCAGCAGCTTGAGCGCGACCTTGCGCTCGTACATGCCGTCGGCGCGTTCCGCAAGCCAGACCTGGCCCATGCCGCCTTCGCCTAGCAGCCGCTCCAGCCGGTACGGGCCCAGCCGCGCACCGGCCATGGCGCCCGCAGGCAGGCTCATCGCGGGGCTGTCGAGGAAGCTGGCATCGCCGGCGTCGAGGGTCAGCAGGCGCGCCAGCTCGGCGGCCAGTGCCGGATCCTCGTCGTGCAGCGTGCGCAGGTGTTCCTCGCGCTGGTCGGTGGGCAGCTCGAGCAGTGCGTCCAGCAGCGGGGACAGGCGTTGCCAGCGCTCGATGTCCATGCGGTTGCCCCCGCGTCCGCCGACCTTGCGGTCAGCTGCGCGATGGTTCCTGCAGCGAGGCCAGCAGGAACATCCGCGCCTTCTGCCAGTCGCGGCGCACGCTGCGCTCGGAGCGCTGCAACAGGGCGGCGATTTCCAGCTCGGACAGGCCGGCGAAATAGCGCAGTTCCACCACCTGGGTCAGCCGCGGATCGACCGACGACAGCCGGTTCAGCGCGGTGTCCAGCCCCAGCATGTCCTCGTCGAGGCTGAGCCCGCCCTCGAGGTTTTCCGGCAGCTCGGTGACCCGGTGCAGGTCGCCGCCGCGCTTCTGCGCCAGCCGCTGGCGCGCGTAGTCGACGATCACCGAGCGCATCGCCGAGGCCGCGTAGGCGAAAAAGTGCGCGCGGTCATCGAACTGCGCGTTGCCGCTGCCGCGCCCGACCAGTTTGAGGTAGGCCTCGTGCACCAGCGCGGTGGCGTCCAGGGTATGGCCATGCTGCTGCCCGGCCAGCTGCCGGCGCGCCATGCCGTGCAGCTCCTGGTACAGGGTGGAGAGCACGCGGTCCAGCGCGGAACGATCGCCATCGCGGGCGGCGTCCAACAGCACGGTGATGTCGCCGGGATCGGTCATTCGGGTTTTCAGGGGCGTCGGGGGACGCCGGGACTATAGCGAATGGTGGCTCACTTCTGGCAGTGGCCGCACCAGACCGTTGCGCGCTGGCCGATGCTGGCCTGCTTCAACGCGCGTCCGCAGCGTGGGCAGGGCTGCCCGCCGCGGCCGTAGGCCAGCAGCTCCTGCTCGAAGTAGCCGGGTGCGCCGTCCGGGCTGATGAAGTCGCGCAGGGTGGTGCCGCCGCGGGCGATGGCGTGGGCCAGGATCGCCTTCACCGCGTCCGCCAGCGCCGCATAGCGCTCGCGCGAGACCTTGCCGGCGGCGCGCAGCGGCGAGACGCCGGCGGTGAACAGCGCCTCGGCGGCGTAGATGTTGCCCACCCCCACCACCACCGACTGGTCCATCAGGAAGGTCTTCACCGGCGCCTTGCGGCCGCGGCTGAGTTCGAACAGGTAGTCGCCGTCGAACGCCCCGGACAGCGGTTCCGGCCCCAGTCCCGCCAGCAGCGGATGGGTCTCGCCCGGCGCCTGCCAGAGCAGGCAGCCGAACCGGCGCGGGTCGTTGAAGCGCAGCACGCGCCCCGACTCAAGCGCGATGTCCACGTGGTCGTGGGCGCGCACCGGCGTGTCCTCGGGCAGTACCCGCAGGCTGCCGGACATGCCCAAGTGCAGCAGTGCGCTGCCGGCCGCGGTGTCCAGCAGCAGGTACTTGGCGCGCCGGCGGATGGCGTCGATGCGCTGCTCCGGCAGCAGTTCCCCGACCTCGCGCGGAATCGGCCAGCGCAGGTCGGGGCGGCGCAGCCGGACGTGGGCGACGCGTTGGCCCTGGACGTGCGGCAGCAGGCCGCGGCGGGTGGTCTCGACTTCGGGCAGTTCTGGCATGCGCCCATGATGCCGCGGCGGGGTGGCGTACAGCCATGCCGTGGCATCATTGCTTGGCGCGAATCCGCGCGCCCTTTCTCCCCCAAGAGTCACCGATGTCCGCGTCCCTGCTCGATTTCCTCGCTGGCGGCCTGCTCCAGTTCGGCTGGTGGCAGATGCTGCTGTACCTGCTGGTCGTGACCCAGGTCACGATCTTCACCGTCACCCTGTACCTGCACCGCAGCCAGGCCCATCGCGGCGTGGATTTCCACCC
>JAANMW010003318.1_pt1 | contig 12732 bp, 11 predicted proteins | sample 7279671 | NCBI WGS metagenome assembly JAANMW01 (sample SAMN14094541, study PRJNA606508) | bioreactor metagenome | isolation source: A lab-scale SPAN reactor treating ammonium-rich wastewater day 247 | place: Ireland: Galway | collected 2017-09-19
ACTAATAGTTGAGTATTGGACTTAACCATCTTTCAATTTCAATCAGGTTCATTCCTTTGCGGCGATGATAATCAAGCACCTGATCTTTTTCTATCTTTCCAACATTAAAATATTTCGCTTGCGGATGCGAGAAATATAACCCGCAAACACTTGCCGCAGGATACATAGCCATACTTTCTGTAAGTTTAATTCCGGAATTGTTTTCTGCATCAAGCAGCGAAAATAAAATTGGTTTTTCGGTATGATCCGGCTGTGCGGGATATCCGGGCGCGGGGCGAATGCCGATATAATTTTCTTTTATCAATTCTTCGTTGGAATAATTTTCGTTTTCTGAGTAGCCCCAATATTCCTTTCTTACAAGCTCGTGTAAATGTTCTGCAAATGCTTCAGCTAACCTGTCTGCAATAGCCTTAATCATTATTTTATTATAGTCATCAAAATCTTTTTCAAATTTCTCAATCAGCTTCTCAATTCCAATTCCTGCTGTAACAGCAAACATTCCGATGTAATCTTTTACTTCTGTTTCTTTCGGTGCTATAAAATCTGCAAGAGCAATATTAGGCTCGCCAGATGATTTTTGATTTTGCTGTCTTAAAGAATGCAAAGTTCTTTTCACTCCGCTTCTTGCTTCGTCAGTATATATTTCAATATCATCAACCCCAACTGAGTTAGCTGGAAATAGTCCGATAACTCCATTTGCAGTTAGCGATTTTTCTAATATTACTTTGTCTAACAGGCTATTGGCGTCATCAAAAAGTTTTTTTGCTTCTGCCCCGACATTTTCATCTTCAAAAATTGACGGATATTTCCCTTTCAGTTCCCACACCATAAAAAAGGGAGTCCAATCAATATATTTCCGTAAAACATTCAGATCAAAATTATTTAAAACTGTAATTCCTGTTTTAGCAGGCTTTTTAACAGCGCTGTTTTCCCAGTTGATTTTTAACTTGTTCTCGCGTGCTTTATCGAGGCTAATCAGATTTTTTCCCGATTTTCTTTTTATATAATCTTCTCTGAGATTTAAATATTCTGTTTTAATATCCTGAGCAAATTTCCTGCGCTCATCTATATTTTCATTTAATAGATCAGAAACTACCGGAACACTCCTTGACGCATCAAGAACATGAACAACCGGTCCGCTGTAATTTGGATCTATCTTTACTGCTGTATGAATTCTTGACGAAGTTGCACCGCCAATCAATAAAGGAATTTTCAGTCCTCTTCTTTCCATTTCTTTTGCAACATGTATCATTTCATCCAGCGACGGAGTTATCAATCCGCTTAAACCTATTATATCAACTTTTTTATCTAGTGCTGTCTGAATAATTTTTTCAGAATGAACCATAACTCCAAGATCAATTATGTTATAATTATTACAGCTTAGAACAACCCCAACAATATTTTTTCCAATATCATGAACATCGCCCTTGACTGTTGCGAGCAGAATTGAAGCACCTCCTGAGTCAACTCCTGCCGGAAGGATTTCGGGAAGGGCTTCTGTCATATATGGCTCAAGAATGCTGACAGCTTTTTTCATAACTCTTGCGCTTTTTACAACCTGCGGAAGGAACATCTTGCCTGCACCGAATAAATCTCCAACCACATTCATTCCCGCCATTAACGGTCCTTCTATAACTTCAAGCGGCTGTGAATATTTTAATCTCGCTTCTTCAACATCCAAATCAATAAACTCAACAATACCTTTAACTAATGCATACTTTAGTCTTTCATCAACATCCAAAGAGCGCCACTCATCTTTCTTTTCCTCTGTTTTATCTTTCTTCTTAATAGTTTCAGCAAACTCAACTAATCTTTCTGTTGCATCCTGCCTGCGGTTAAAGATAACATCTTCAACTTTCTCTAAAAGATCTTTCTGTATTTCTTCATAAACTTCAAGCTGTCCGGCATTAACAATTCCCATATCCATGCCGGCTTTAATAGCATGGAAAAGAAAAGAAGAGTGCATTGCCTCCCGAACAGCATCATTACCTCTGAAAGAAAAAGAAAGATTACTTACACCGCCGCTGACTTTAGCGTGTGGCAGATTTTGTTTTATCCATCTCGCCGCTTCAATAAAATCTACCGCATAATTATTATGTTCCTCTATTCCCGTTGCAATTGCAAGTATGTTTGGATCAAAGATTATATCCTGAGGAGGAAATCCAATTTCCTTGGTTAAGATATCATAAGCTCGTTTACAGACTTCAATTCTCCTTTCAAAAGTATCCGCCTGTCCTTTTTCATCAAATGCCATAACAATAACCGCAGCACCGTAATTTAAAACTTTAATTGCCTGCTCTTTAAATATATCCTGACCTTCTTTAAGTGAAATCGAGTTTACAATTCCTTTCCCCTGTAAACACTTTAGCCCCGCCTCAATCACACTCCATTTTGATGAGTCAATCATAATAGGAAGTTTTGCAATATCGGGCTCTGAGCCGATAAGGTTTAAATATTTTGTCATTGCTTGTTCCGAGTCAAGCATTCCTTCGTCCATATTAATATCAAGAACCTGAGCGCCGCCTTCGACCTGGCTGCGAGCGACAGAAAGTGCTTCATCGAATTTATTTTCTTTAATTAATCGTTCAAACTTTTTTGAACCGGTTATATTAGTTCTTTCACCGATGTTCATAAAATTTGAGTCTGGTCGTAAAACAACAGATTCAAGACCGCTCAGTTTTAAGTATGGTTCTTGTGGTTTAATTATTCTCGGCTTATAATTTTTTACTATCTCAGAAATTTTCCTTATGTGGTCCGGAGTCGTTCCGCAGCAGCCTCCTACAATATTTACAAATCTGCTTTTTAAAAAATCTTCCAAAACTTCTGCCATTATTTGCGGAGTTTCATCATAACCGCCCATTTCATTCGGCAGTCCAGCATTCGGATAAACTGATAAAAATTTATCTGAAACATTTGAAAGATCTTCTACGAAAGGTCTCATTTGTTTTGCACCCAGTGCACAGTTTAATCCAACGCTTACAAGATGCTTTGAGTGTGAAACTGAGATGAAAAAAGCCTCAACTGTTTGTCCTGATAATGTTCTGCCGCTATTATCTACAATTGTTCCTGAAATCATCACCGGAACGTTTAACGATTTTTCATTTAATAATTTTTCAACAGCAAAGATCGCAGCTTTTGCATTTAATGTATCAAAGATTGTTTCAATCAGAATAATATCAGCACCGCCGTCAATCAATCCTTCTGCTGCATTATAATATGCGCTTGCTATTTCATCAAAAGTTACAGCTCGGTACCCGGGATCGTTTACATTTGGGGAAAGAGAGAGTGTTTTATTTGTCGGTCCTAAAGCACCAGCAACAAATCTTTGTTTAGATTTATCCTTGCTGTTAAATTCTTCTGCAACTTCTTTAGCAATTTTTGCTGATTCATAGTTTAATTCATACGCGAGATCCTGCATCTGATAATCTGCCTGAGAAATCGAATTGGCATTAAAAGTATTTGTTTCAATAATATCAGCCCCGGCTTCAAAATATGCGCGGTGAATTCCTTTTATAATGTCGGGCTGTGTAATTGACAGAAGATCATTGTTGCCTTTAAGATCATGTTGATAATCTTTAAACCGCTCTCCTCTAAAATCTTTTTCTGTCAGGTTATGGTTTTGAATCATCGTTCCCATTGCGCCATCAAGAACAAGTATTTTTTCTTCTAATATTTTCTTTAATGATTCGACTGTTAGTTTCATAATTTTTCCTAAAATAAATTAGCGCTTCTTATCTTTTTAAGATTTTTGGATTCTGACTTTATTTCAAGTCTGTCCTATTTAACTTTCAATTGAAACGAGATAATGCAATAAATTCAGGTTGACACAGTTAAATTAGTTATACAGAGCTTGCTTTTGTATCCGGCATAAAAAGTGTTTAAAACAAAAAACCTCTTACAATGAAATGAAGAGGTAAAACAAATCTTCATCTCATTTTTCCTCCGAATATCCGGAGGCAGGATTTAGCACCTGACATCCCGAAACCGGAATCGGTTGCTACGGCATCTATGGGCCTGTTCCCTTCGCCGTTCTTAATAAGATATTTTTTTGTATAAGAACAATTAAATCTGCGGCAAATATATAAATTATCTTCGCATTGTCAATAAGACGCAAATCAAATTATAATTCTGTTTTTCTTTTTTTTAAAACACATGCAATATGGTTAAATTACCTCAACAAATTTTCAAAAGGATTTTTTATGATAGTTGTTACCGGTGGAGCCGGATTTATCGGCAGTGCAATAGTCTGGAAATTAAATCAGCTCGGTAAAACAAATATTATTGTTGTTGATGAACTTGGTAAAAATGAAAAATGGAAAAATCTTGTCGGGCTTAAATATCGTGACTTTGTAAACAAGCTTGAGTTTATAGAACAGGTTCTTGATGATGTTGTGCCCTATAATATTGAGGCGATAATTCACATGGGTGCTAATTCCTCAACTACCGAAAAGGACGCCGATCATCTTCTGGATAATAATTTTCATTATACAAAAGAACTTTCAAAATACTGTGTTGAAAAGAATATCAGATTTATCTATGCCTCATCTGCTGCAACTTACGGTGATGGCTCTTTGGGTTTTGATGACGATGAAAGCAAACTTGAACAGCTCCGTCCATTAAATATGTATGGTTACTCCAAACACCTCTTTGATCTCTGGGCAAAAACAAATCACATATCTGATAGAATTGCCGGAATAAAATATTTTAATGTTTACGGTCCTAACGAATATCACAAAGGCGATATGCGCTCAGTTGTTCATAAAGCATTTGAGCAAATCAGGGATACCGGAAAGGTCTGCTTGTTCAAATCACTGAATCCAAAATATAAAGACGGTGAACAAATGCGTGATTTTGTTTATGTTAAAGATGCCGTTGATATGACACTATATTTTCTGGACAATCCAAACATAAATGGAATATTTAATGCCGGTGCCGGAAAAGCCAGAACATGGAATGATCTTGTAACCGCGCTGTTTAATGCAGTGGGAAAGCCCGTTAACATTGAATACATTGACCTGCCTGCACAGTTAAAGGAAAAATATCAATACTTTACTGAGGCTAATCTTATTAAAATAAAAGATGCCGGTTATAATCAGACAATTACATCTTTAGAAGACGGCATTTATGATTATGTAAAAAATTATTTACTTAGGAATATGTACTTAGGCAGTTAGCCCGTAATGAGTGAGATTTGTTTTTGTTCATACTCCCACTCATAATCTTACTCTTTAGAATTCCGAATCATCATCATCAAAATCTTCGTCTTCATCTTCATCAAAATCAAAATCCTGCTCATATATATCGTCTTCATCTTCGGGTTCTTCGTCTAACGAATCATCCTCTTCATCATCGCTGTTATAATAGTCATCGTCGTCTTCAAAATCTTCGTCTTCTTCATCATCATAATCTTCGTCGGGATCTTTTTGTTTTTTCTTTGCGGCATCATAAAAATCAACGCCAAAGATGTTTTCATCCAATATTGCAAACTGATTTTCGTTGTCGTCTGTTGTCTGCAGGTTTAATTCGTTCAGCTCCATTAAGTTATTTTCTCCGATTAATCTTATTTATTTCACTTGTTAATTTATACTTGATAAATAAATCTCCAAATAAAAAATATCCTCTGTTAAAAATTTATTTTCTTGACAATTATTGTAAAGAACATATATTGTTTTATTATATTTTTCAACAACTAAAAAAATCACAAGAAATAAAAACTAAAAGTTATGAAACTTGCTACCCTTTGCTATGTAACAGATAAAAAAACTAATTCAACTTTAATGATATACAGGAACAAAAAAAAGAATGATTACCACGAGGGGAAGTGGAACGGACTTGGCGGAAAGTTTGAGCAAGGTGAGTCTCCGGAAGAATGTGCGATAAGAGAAATTGAGGAAGAAAGCGGACTGAGAGTAAAATCTGTAACGATGAAGGGCTTTATCACTTTTCCGTTATTTGATAATCAAGATGATTGGTATGTTTTTCTTTTTACTGCTGATGAATTTGAAGGCACGCTGATAGATTCGCCGGAAGGTAAACTCGGCTGGATACCAAATGAAAAACTGACAGAAATTAATCTTTGGGAGGGAGATAAAATTTTTATTCCCTGGCTGTTTGAAGAAAAATTTTTCAGTGCAAAATTCAATTATAAAAACGGGGAGTTTGTGGATCATGCGGTATCCTTTTATTAATAAAACTATTCTTATCGGTAAGATATTCCATAAGCATTAAACAAACCTGCACACGCATATCAGCTCAAGTGCTGCTGAAGATACATTTGCCAACCGATGCTTTATATTCTAAAATTAATTAAGTTTGATAAAGCAAATCTCATGTTTATGAGAGATATAAATGAGCCTGCTGTAAAGTTAAAGGACAACACATCAACAAACAGAGTATGAAAGCAGATATGCTGACTCTTCGACTCCAAAATAAAGCATCAACGATGGAAAAAGAATCACAAATCATAATATCTATTAATTTAATTTTAAAATATCATGAATAAACACAATGTAACAGAAACAATAATCGATTTAGAGACAACTGCGCTGGATGCCTGGCACAAAGGTAATCCTACTCCTTATCTTGAGCTTTATTCAAAGGACTTTACTTATTTTGATCCAGCTCAGGAAAAAAGACTCGACGGCTGGAACAAAATAAAAGAGCTGTATGAAAGTATGCGCGGAAAAGTTAAAATGGATAATTTTGAAATAATAAATCCCGTTGTACAACATACTAACACTATGGCAGTCCTTACATATAACCTCAAATCATACTCCGGAGAAACTATCTGGAAAGAAAACTGCACCGAAGTGTATAGGCTGGAAGAAAATAACGAGTGGAAAATCATACATAGTCATTGGTCGTTAACAAAACCTTTAATTGATTGATTACACTCTAAACCCGTTTAGATTGATTATGGATACAATATTGACATTCGCCGATAGACAAGCCTTTCGGAAATGGCTTGGAAAGTATGGTTCAAAGAGCAATGGTGTGTGGTTAGTCTTTAGTAAAAAAAAGAAATCTGTCACACTATCTGCTGCTGAAGCATTGGAAGAAGCGCTTTGTTATGGATGGATAGATGGAAAGATACAGTCCATTGATGATAACTCTTACAAAAAATATTTTACCCGGCGTTTGCCCAAGAGCAATTGGTCTGTTAAGAATAAAGAACTTGCACAAACTCTTATAAAAAAGGGATTGATGACTCATCTGGGTTTAGAAGCCATAGAGTGCGCTAAGAAAAATGGTTTGTGGGATAATGCTGAAACTAAAATTATTAACGATGAGCAAATAGAGATGTTTAAAAAAATCATTAAGCCATATAAGATTGCTTATACCAATTTAATGAGTATGTCACATTCAGTACAGCGTACATATACAGGGTTTTATCTTGATGCCAAATCAGATAAAACACGCCAAACCCGTTTAGATAAGATTATTGAAAGACTTAATAAGAATTTAAAACCTATGTGATATGGTGGTTAATATTATAATCGTAAATTGGGATAAGACTGAAAGAATATAGAGAACAAAACAAAATATAATCTGCAACAAGGTTTAGTCCGCTGCGCATAAATTGTCTTATTCACAAACCTCTGCATCCATGACCACAGCACTATTACAATGATGCTAATTGATAAATTCTGATAACATAGAGACGATGATATTACCGCAAATTAATTCCCAGCTAAAGATTTTTTGAGCTGACATATTTAAAGCATCATAAAAACAGAGTATTAAAATGAACACCGGAATAATAAACATTGAAGTTTAATTACAATGTATAACAATATTTTTACTTCCGGTGGATTGAGAGGCTGTTAATAAATATTCTTGTTATAATTGTAGTGCGGTTTTTCTATAAGAAGATAATACTTTAATTAATGAACAAACCAATACTGCAATCTGTTATAGTTAATGATATATAAGTCAAAATTATCAAGGTTAAAATCAAAACAGGGCATAAAATATGAAAACAATCTGCTTAAAATCAGTTTTAATTATATCAATATTGTTTACATCAGCCGGACCTCTTATCGCACAAGAAGATGCTGAAGGGTGCAAAGATCACAATCTGTTATCCAGGCTCGAAAATTTTTATATCTCAGCTTGTGAGGAAAACTATAATGAGCTTCAGCTTCGTACTAACAATGATAAAACCGAAACCAAAGAAGGAAATCTATTTAATATATATTACCGCTACAATCCCGATGCGGGAGTGAAGCTAAAAAGCGCCTTGCAGATTATGAAAAATTATGAAGCGGCTATTACAAAAAACGGCGGTAAAATGTTGTATAAGAACGCCAGTGCGCTCGATGCCGACTTAGAAGCTACTTATTACTTGTCAACCAAAGAAAAGGAATATTGGATACAGCTGACTTCGTTTGCAGGTACCGATAATGCTGTAGAGGCGTATGCGTTGAAAGTTCTGGAAATTGAAGCGATGAAGCAGGAGGTTGTTGCAAGCGAAATGTATGAAGCCATTCAAAAAGATGGTTTTATAACTTTATATATCAATTTTGATACGGGAAAATCAACTATAAAACAAGAGTCTCAAAACATAATAGATGAATTGTATAATATGTTAAGCGCAAATCCCACACTCAAAATAATTGTAGAAGGACATACCGACAATGTGGGTAGTTCGCCTTCAAACAAAACTCTTTCTGAACAACGTGCTTTGAGTGTAAAAACTGCTCTGGTAAATAAAGGTATTCCGGCAGAAAGAATAGAAGCTGTCGGCTACGGACAAGATGTGCCGATTGCAGATAATTCAACAGAAGAAGGCAGAACTAAAAACAGAAGGGTAGAAATTAAAAAACAATAAACTATGGGACTAAAAATTCAACTCAAGCACCCTCTTGGAAAAAAAGCGGTAAGCATGGATAAGCTCAAGTATGACATCTTGAATAAAGCTTTTTTAAATCAACTTAAAAAAAGAGGGAAAGCAATAGCAGAGGATTTTAAAAGTAACAATATAAAGTTCGAGGGTTCTATCCAATGGCATGTGGAGTGGGTTAAGCTTGACCTTGAAGCAAAAAAAGAAATCTTACGGGTTCCTAAAACATCTCCACAGAAATATGAAATAAAAACATAACTTGCAGCAAAGGAAGAACACAACACTATGGCTTTAGCCGGTTAGAGGGAAGCGCTGGTAACACAGAATTATTTACACACCCTTTTTTTGATATTTTCAATCATTCGACTTGCCTTTGCCGGCTGGCAGGTCATCCGATCATACCTTGCTTAGTCACAAAGAATTTTCTTAAAAATTTTTAAGCCCTGCATAGCTGGCGGACAACTTGCAATCTTGTAATCTTGCAGTCTTGTAATCGTGTAATTTCCTCTCAATACCGATTAACTAATAACTATTAACTGATTACCGATTACGAATCACCGATAACCGATTACCATCCACCCCTACCCGACACTTGCCAAACAGCAATCAAATAAACTTATAGCATATCTTGACCGTTAAATTGTAATTATATAGTTTGGGACTAACAAACTCGGAGGTTGTTTTTTGGCGGCGGGTTCACCTAAAATAACGTTAAAAAAATCACCCTTAAAGGGGATAATAGCAAACCTAAATTACTCGACCAGGTTCGGGCATATCTGCGTGTTAATTATTACAGTCCTAAAACTGAAGAAGCATATATTGGATGGATTTACGACTTCATCGTGTTCAATGGGAAAACCCATCCTGAACTACTCACAAAATCTCATATTGAAAAATATCTTACCTATCTGGCAGTAGAAAGAAAAGTATCAGCCTCTACTCAAAATCAGGCATTGCAGGGAATATTATTTGTTTATAAGAATATTTTAAACAAAGATGTCGGATGGATTGAAGATGTAAAGTTCGCCAATCGGAAAAAACATTTACCCTCAGTGCTCAATAAGACTGAAGTAAATGAAATATTTAAACATTTAAAGTGTACCTTTAATTATTTCCAAAATGCTTTATGGTTCCGGAATGCGCCTGGGTGAATGTTTAAAATTACGAATGAAAGATATTGATTTTGAATTAAGAACGATTACTGTAAGTGATGCAAAAGGTGAAAAGGACAGAATAACAATTCTTCCTGATAAGATTGTTTCAGATTTAAAACAGCACTTTAATAAAATTAAAAATTTACATAGGATTGATTCGAATAGAAAAAATGTTTCTGTTCCATTACCAAAAGCGCTAAATGTGAAATATCCGAATGCTGGTAAAGAGCTAGCCTGGCAATATTTATTTCCGGCAAAAAGTCCTGTTTATAATTTGGAGTTAAAAAAATATTTCAGAGTGCATTTACATCCAAGCACTTTTCAGAAAGAATTTAAAGCAGCTGTCAGAAAATCAGGTGTTGCAAAGCAAGCTTCACCACATACTTTAAGACATAGCTTTGCTACGCATCTTCTACAAAACGGCTATGATATAAGAACAGTACAGGAATTACTGGGGCATAATTCAGTAAAGACAACGATGATTTACACTCACGTGTTGAACAGAGGTATTGGAGTTAGAAGCCCTTTAGATTAAAGGTAGATAGATAGGAATTATCTTCGGGAATAAACTCCTGAAAGAACTTGGTAATTTCAGGTTTAATTATAAGTAGTTAAATAAGTTAGATAAAAAATAAATGTATTGTGTGGTCGGTAGATTAGAAAATAATTCTTAAATAACAACCGGATTGAAGACCACCAATTCGGTATAAGTAATAGTTAGCTTACTAAGGTGAAATATGGAAGAGTTATTACAAGTATTAGAAAAAATAAGCACACTATTTGGTCCAATCTATGGAACAATATTTTTCATTCTGTTGGCTGGTCTTGCTATACTATTATATTTCTTTCACAAACGAATTGAAAATATATCCGAAGAAATATCAAATAAAGCTCTAAGCAAATTTGACAAAAAAATTGAATTACTTTTTAGAGATGAAGTTATAAGAAGTTCATTGCGAATTCAATTGGCTCAAGATTCAATTAAGAAAAAATTAGAATTTTATGAAAAAGTATATAGTCTTTATTTTGAATATCAAAAGTCGTGGTCATATACCGATAAAACGCCTAACGAAGAGATTAATGAATTATATAATAAAATCCTTAGAGCCAGAGAAGACATTTTTGTTAACTCAATTTATTTAGGCGGCTTTTTAACTGATAAATTAATTAAAGTAGTTGTGAATATGCACGCTGATTTACGAAGGAAAATTACTCAAATCAAAAACCGTTACGCCAAAGTTGAAACAACTGACTACATAATGATTTTATTAGACGAAATAGAAAATGCAAGGAAATGGTTAATTGAGAATGTTTTTCCTGATCAAACTCTTAAAGAATTTGAGTTTACTAAAGAGCAGATTAATACATTGAATGAAGAAAAAAAGAAATTACTGGAAGGTGATGATACAAGCGTAAGCTAACAAGTGCTTCAACCCGACAGCGTATTCGCATTCGGTATTTGTGCAATTGTTAAGGTAGTCGTTCCGTTTCGGTTAACTTGTTCGGCTTTGTTTAACTATGTAAAATTTTTTAATAATTAATGTTTGTGCTTCTATTCGGCAGTCTTGTTATGGGCTGCGGGTTAAGCACAACGCCGTTATACCACTAAACAAACAAATACAAGGAGGTTCTTTTATGAAATATTTTATTTTCATTATTTGTACTTTTGTTATAATCTTTTATTCTTGTGAATCTAAGATTGACAATGGAATTAACAACTCTTTTGAACAAAAAGATGATCCATTAGTAGCAAAATTAATTTCTATGGGGTTTCGAGCAGACATGATTGAAGATAAAGGGGATTATTATTTAGTTGAAGGAGATATATCTATATCCAAAAAAGAACTTTCGTTGCAAAAGCCAACACAAGCAATGACACAATATTTGGTAAGTGATAGTAAAATTATTAATGTAATTGTAAAAGCCGATAATTCTATCCCAAGTTCAGGCGTTGATAATTGGAGGTATGAAATCCAACAAGCTATTAATGATTGGAATTCCATTAATGGAAGCAAAATTACTATGTCTTATAATGAATCGGCTAGTAACCCTGATATAACCATTATGAGTGATAACGGATCTTTGAATGATAATGTAATTGCAGCTTCTGAATTTCCTTCTTCATCTGGTAATCCGGGTTGGAGAATAAGAATTAATTTGGATTTTCTAAGCAATATGACAGTCAGTTTATCCACTAAACAATATAATATAGTTCATGAATTGGGGCATTGTATTGGTTTCAGACATACTAATTGGGTTTCAAGAGGTGAAGAAAATGCAGTAACGGTACCTGGGACACCAGGAGACGATCCTAATTCGGTAATGAATGGAGGAACTGCATTATATTCATGGAATGGATTTAGTAATTATGATATAAGTGCTGCCATTGCCCTATATACAGACGGATATTGGCAAAACATTACACCTGGTGGAAGATTGTATCAAATTGCTGTTGGAAGTGGTAACGACGTCTGGGGGTTAAATGCTCAAGGAAGAATTTATAAATGGAATGGAAGTAATAATTGGATAAACATTACACCTGCAGGCGCTCTATTAAATATTTCTGTAGGTTCAGATGGAACAGTTTGGGGTATAAATACTAGTTACCAACCTGTCCAATGGAACGGGAGTAATTGGTTAGTTAAACCAGGTGTTTTAAAACAAATATCGGTTGGTAGTGCGAGCCATATATGGGGAATTAATCTTAGCAATAGAATCTATCAATGGAATGGAAGT
>JAANMW010003319.1_pt1 | contig 12726 bp, 11 predicted proteins | sample 7279671 | NCBI WGS metagenome assembly JAANMW01 (sample SAMN14094541, study PRJNA606508) | bioreactor metagenome | isolation source: A lab-scale SPAN reactor treating ammonium-rich wastewater day 247 | place: Ireland: Galway | collected 2017-09-19
GTGGCTGGATACCGGGATGCTCTTGCTGGGATTCACATAAACAGCCGGTCAATAGAGGTGGAACCCGCAGCCATTCGCTGGCTGCACAAGATTTTGCTTGGACACACTCCAGAGAAGGGTGGGGAGTGGAAATCCACTGATAATGCAATCCTGGAAACACGCCCAGATGGAAGACAGGTGGTCAGGTTTCAAACTGTGTCCGCGGTCGCAACCGGCCAGTTTATGGAAGACCTTTGCCAGCACTATCAATCCTGCCTTCAAGAGCGGAAAGGGATGCCCCTGATGGCATCTGCCACCATGGTTTTTGATTTTCTTTGTGTTCACCCTTTCAGAGATGGCAACGGGCGGGTCGGACGGCTATTGACCCTTTTATCGCTCTATCAATGTGGATATGAAGTCGGCCGTTACATCAGTCTTGAACGCATCATCGAAAGCAGCAAAGAGACCTACTATGAGGCACTCAACCAGAGCTCCAAGGGATGGCATGAAAGCCGTCATGATCTGCGACCATGGTGGAACTACTACCTTGGTGTTCTTGTTTCAGCCTACAAGGAATTTGAGGAGAGAGCCGGGTATCTTCTACAGGCAAGAGGGGCAAAAACTGAGATGATCATTCAGGCAGTTAAGAGATTGCCTGACCGTTTCACTTTTCAACAGGTCAGCCACGCCTCTGCCGGTATCAGCCCGGACCTTGTCCGGAAAGTTCTTCGGAACCTCCAGAGGGAAGGAAAAATCAGCTGTATTGGTTTTGGCCCCGGAGCGCTCTGGCAAAAAGAGGGTACATTCTTTGATTAAGGGTAATAATAAGGGTACTATCGTTCACATCATGCTTAATGAAAACCAGGTGGCACAATGCTAGAACTTCTCGATAATATGGGGTCTTTGAAATATTTTTTGGCGGAATTGTGGCTGGTCCTCTGGATTCTGGTCTTATTGATTCAGCCTTTGCTCCCACGCTGGTCCTCGGCCAAAATTTCCAACTGCCTGGCTGTTGTGGCACTGATCGGGGCTGCCGGGCTGGTCCTGGCCTTGCCGGTTCAGGATTCCAGGCCGACTCTTTTCTTCGGGATGCTGGCCCTGGATGGTTTATCCCGGTTTTTCAAAATCCTGTTTGTCTTCAGCACTCTGGTGACAGTTCTGATGAACCTCAGGGGTCAGGAAGTCACGGATCATCAGAAACCTGAGTTTTATGCCATCCTGCTCGGGATATTGCTCGGGATGTTCCTGACCGCGGCTTCGATGGATCTGCTGATGATGTATCTGTCGATCGAATTGTTTTCGCTGGGTTCGTACATTCTGGCCGGTTTCTCGAAAAACGAAAACCGTTCCGATGAAGCGGCCATGAAGTTTCTTTTATATGGCAGCCTGTCGACAGGAGCCATGCTGTTCGGAATGACCTACCTGTATGGCATGACCGGCTCCACCCAGCTGCTGGACATCCGGGAGTATCTGGCAGCATCCGGAACCGGACAGACAGTCTTTTTTGTGGCTTTTCTGCTGATCTTTGTGGGGATCGGTTACAAAATATCGGCGGTACCTTTCCATTTCTGGGCGCCGGATGTCTATGAAGGTTCTCCCTCGGTCCTGGTAGCGTTTCTGTCTGTGGCATCCAAAGCCGCCGGTTTTGCCGCATTCATCCGTTTGTTTTATACCACACTGCTGGCGAATGCCTCAGAGGGAATCTGGACCCCCTTCGTCGACTTTGACTGGCGTGCTTTCGTGGCGCTGCTGGCGATGGTCACCATGACCTTCGGGAACCTGGGGGCATTCCGCCAGGAGAACATCAAGCGTCTGTTTGCCTACTCGGGCATCGCCCATGCCGGTTATATTCTGGTGGGGGCGATTGCGCTCACGACTGCCGGAGTCGAGAGCATCCTGTTTTATCTTCTGACCTATTTTTTCACCAATTTCGCTGCCTTTGCTGTGATCGTCTATCTTGCGGACCGGCACTCCATGGAAACCATCGAGGATTACCGTGACCTCGGAAAAAGATCTCCCCTGCTGGCGCTGGCGCTGGCTTTCTCCCTGTTTTCTCTCATTGGCGTGCCACCTCTGGCCGGCTTCCTCGGAAAATGGTACCTGTTCGCCGCAGCGGTGCAAACACTCGATCCCTGGTGTATCGCAGCGGTCGTGGTCGGCCTGCTGAATACAGTGCTGTCAGTTTATTACTACATGCGCATCATCAAAGCGATGTACCTCGATCATCTGGAGGCCCCGCCCCTGCTCAAACCGGATTCAGTGCTGGTGGGTATGGCGGTGGTGTTATCGATTCCTGTGGTGTTCATGTTTTTCGCGGCAGGCTCGATTTACGAATGGACACGGTCCCTGTCCTATTTTCTGGTGAGCTAATTTTTTCACAGGGGCACCGAACCGGACATTCTTAAAAATCCAGGTCGATCCGGGAGTTTTAACAGGCGGTATTCCTCCTTCTTCCGGGGCTGCCCGGCCTGGAAAAATCTCGCGGGCTCTTCAGATTCCGGTTGACTTGAAGGACAATACTCCCGATATTTTGAACAGACTGATGGGTAGATAGTGCCTGCATTAACCGGTATACTGTCTATTAGAGATGATCTGCCTCCAACAGGCTGAGAAGGGAAGACCGGTATGATTCGAGTCGCGATGATCGGGATGGGGCCGATCGGAAACCTCCATGCGGATATCCACAATGCCAGCCCGCTGGCAGAACTGGCCGGAGTCTGCGATATCCGGAAAGATCGTGCCGATGCAGCCGCCCAGCGCCTCGGGGTGCCAGCGTTTTATTCGGTCGATGAAATGCTGAAGGCTCTCTCGCCGGACCTGTGTGATGTCACCACGGGTGGATACGAATATGGCAGCGACCATCACCTCCCAACCCTCCAGGCAGTCGAAGCAGGCTGCCATGTGCTGTGCGAAAAACCGATCTCGAACGAGATCCACCATGCCGAAGAGATGGTTGCCAGGGCGCGAGAGAAGCGTGTCTGCTTTGGAGTGAATCTGAACCATCGCTTTACACCCGCCGCACGCCTCGCCAAACAGTGGATCGATGAAGGGCGCATCGGGCATCAGCTGTTCATAAACATGAGCATGTGGATCAAAAATCCGGCGGAGAGCTCCCCTTATTTTCAGATCAAGGCGCTTCACCCGCACACAGTCGATATCATGCGTTATTACTGCGGTGAAATCGAAGCAGTCCAGTGCTTTGCGCTCAAAGCCCCCGGCAGGTCAATCTGGTCGACCGCTCAATTCAACATGCGCTTCTGCAATGGTGCGCTCGGCCATCTGACCGGCAGTTATGATATCGAGCGCGGGCACCCGATGGAACGCTGCGAGGTGGCAGGCCTCAAAGGCCGCTTTGTTCTTGAAGACATGTTTCGCGAGGTAACCCTGTATCCCGCCGGGAACCTCGAAAAAACTGTGTATACCAACCCGGTCTTCGGCGGGATGCGCGATTTCAATGATACCTTCCGCAATCGCATCAACCGCTTTCTCGAACAGCTCCACGAAGGTGCGCACCCTGAGGATATCGATGGATCCGGAGAATCCGCACTGGCGGCTCAGAGAGTTCTCGCCGCGGCAATCGAATCGCTCGAAACGGAATCGATTGTTTATGTCCATAAGTCGGCACACCGGGCAGTGGCGCGGAATGCCTGATCAAGGTCCAATCGTGAAAATATCTCCATCGCTGGTGATCCCATTGGTTGGGCTGTAGGCCAGAAACTTCATCTGTTCCGCCAGAAAAGACCGTGAAGGCTCTCCGCCCACCATCCCGGTCGCATCCGAGCCTGGGTGCGCGGCTCTTTCATTGATGTCGCCATGCCGCCCTCCGACCTGAGCATCCAGGGCAGGCAGGAGCGGGGTTCGGCATCCTGCGCCGGTCCCGCTCTTTCCTGTATTTTCAAATTCATCCATGTCGGGGCCGAAGCTTGAAACTACCCATCCCACAAGAGGCTTGGAGCGGTCCTCACGGTAGCTGTAGGTCAGAAACCCGGGAAGCGAGGTGAAAGGATCTGTGGGGACTGAATGAATATAGGCAACTGGAGTGGTCAATCCGGGGACTACTCCGACCGGCGTTCCACTGGGAACACTTGGAAACCCCAGGCTCTCAGCCCCTTTCCCTGAAAAGACAGTCCGGAACGTGTAAAATCCATAACTTCCTCCCTGCTGGAAATGCTCCTTGACCTCGATGGGAACCGCATCGGGGCTGTCGCTTCCCACAGGGTAATGGGAATGTTCGGTCCGGAAAAACTCCAGCGCGGTTGTCATTGCTTTCATGTCGGCTTCGGCACGTGCCACTTTGGCACGAATCTGGGCTGCCAGGAAATTCGGGAGTGCAATGGATATCAGAATCAGGATGATTGCAATGACAATCAGCAATTCGATCAGGGTGAACCCCGTAAAGTGTCCTTTCCAGGATCCAAGGTTTGGGCGGGCATCATGTGACTTCATTTGTTAGAAAAACCTCCGTATAGCACCTGTGTCTAATTTATGTTAGGCATACCTTACATTCATTCTGCTCGTCTGTCAATAACTTGTCTCCCATAACAGGAATGCCTGTTTTTTTATGGGTATGCACTTGGCGAGTCCAGGTGAGCGGACTATTGTTTCAGGTTCTGGATCAATACTGAAAGGGGTAGATGTGATGAAAAAACTGCTTTTAGTTGCTCTATTGCTGGTGTGCGGGTTTTCCTGGGGAGCAGGCTCTTTGGGGGATTTGACACGTATCGAAGATGAAACTTCCCATCGGGCCTCAAGTGTCGGCCAACCCTGGCAGACCTCGAATGCCGATAATCGCCAGATCGAACCGGGCCAGACTCTGGTCCTGGGTGAGCTGAATGGCCCCGGAGAAATCCGCCATATCTGGTTTACTATTGCAGCCGATGATGAATATTACCCGGCATCGCTGGTTTTTCGGATTTATTATGACGACCGTGAAGAGCCGGGGGTCGAGTCTCCGCTGGGAGACTTTTTCGGAGTCGGGCATGGCCTCCGAAAGGCTTACCAGTGCCTGCCGATTGAAATTTCATCGGAAGGGCGTGCCTATAACTGCTTCTGGCGGATGCCTTTCCAGAAAAAAGCCCGGCTGGAAGTGACGAATGAATCCACCAAACGTGTCGGCGCCTTTTATTATTATATCGACTGGGTTTCAGTGCCTTCTCTGCCGCACAACACAGCCTACTTCCATGCGCAGTACCGGCAGGAAAAACCCTGCCAGCCCGGGAAAAACTACCTGCTGCTCGATACTGAAGGGCGCGGGCACTATGTCGGAACTGTCCTGTCGGTCCTGCATGCCGAGGATTCATGGTTCGGTGAGGGCGATGATTTCATCTACATCGATGGGAGCACTGAGCCAGTTCTGATGGGCACCGGAACAGAAGATTACTTCTGTGATGCCTGGGGCTTCAGGGAGTTTCAGCAGATGAACCATGGAGTGACCATCTGGGAAGGGTATGAAACAGGCCATCGCGGCACCGCTTATCGCTGGCATGTCCGTGACCCGATCCGATTTGCCAAATCGATTCGTGTTGAAATCGAACACATGGGAGCCAGGGTGGATTCCGAGGGAAAAATAACTTCGGGTTTTATCGAGCGTGCGGATGATTATGCCTCTGTAGCCTTCTGGTACCAGGAGGGGAAGCCACGGCGCTTCGCCCCTCTGCCGCCCTTGAGTGAGCGTCAACGCCCATTTGAATCTTATGAAATCGAGGCGGTGACCAGTTCCATAACTCTCTCCAAAGGCTCCATGGAGGTGCAGAATGGAGGACAATGGAGTGGCGGGAAGCAGGTGCTGATTTCGGCCACCGAACCGGAGGGTGAAATTTCGATCCCATTCGAAGTGAAGGAGACTCAGAAGGTCGTTTTGCGCCTCCTGCTGACCAAGTCATTCGATTATGGCATCTATACCATCGCTCTCGATGATGGCAAACCCACTGGACCGGTCGATCTCTATTCACCCACTGTCGATAAAACATCTCTGACCATTTTCCGTGGCGAACTGGCGGCTGGCAGGCATGTTCTGCACTTCAGGAACACCGGGGCCAGCCCGAAGTCGAAACTGCATCAATCCGAGAACCCGGGATATTTTCTGGGTGTCGATGCGATCGAAATGATGCAGATTCCCTGAGGGGAAGAATCGATCTTCTTTTTGATCTGGAGGAAATTGTGAAAAAAGAACTTCCTTTCCTTGTAAGAGCACGCGCCCCGGTTCGGGTCGACCTGGCTGGAGGCTGGACCGATGTCGCGGAGTTCTGCCAGAAAACCCCGGGCGGGGTGGTCAATGTGGCTATTGACCTGAACTCCACAGTGACTGTCCTTTCTAAAACATCCCGTGCGGAGGCCGGCGATCGAGGCTGGCGCTTTCATTCGCGACTGGAAGATGAGTCTGTTGAAATCTACTCGGCTGATTTCGATATTTATATCGAGGCCCGCCGGGTTGCCGATCTCGAGTACGATGGCAATGTCGATCTGGTCAAAGCAGCCATCAAGGAGATGGACCTCGCTGGAGGGTTTACCCTGATCACCGAAAGCACCGCACCACCCGGTTCAGGACTGGGAACCAGTGCATCGCTGGGAGTGGCCCTGATTGGAGCTCTGGCAAAGTATGCGGGAAAACCGCTGCTTCCCTCGGAGGTGGCTGAAATGGCCAGCTCGATCGAACGGGAACGTCTCGGCATTCGTGGAGGCAAACAGGATCATTATGCCAGTGCTCTGGGAGGGCTGGAGTTCATGGAGTTCCGCGGGGATGATGTCAAAGCCTCGCAGCTGGTGACTTCAAGGAGTGTGCTGCGCGAGCTCGAGAGCAACCTGGTGTTGATCTATACCGGCAAATCCCGCCTTTCCGGGGATGTCCACCAGAAGGTCTCACAAGCCTACCATTCCGGACGCGGCACCACTCATGAAGCCATCGAGGAGATGAAGCGCATCGCACGGGACATGAAGGATGCTCTGATTCTGGGTGAGCTGGATGCGGTCGGCCAGCTGATGACCCGAAACTGGGAGTGCCAGAAGAGGCTGCATCCGGATGTGACCAATGAGAATATCGACCACCTGTTCCAGGTCGCCATGAGTTCGGGAGCGACTGGGGGAAAAGCCTGTGGAGCCGGAGGAGGCGGGTGCCTGGTGTTCATCTGTGGGCCGCATGACACACACCGCCTGAAGCGTGCTCTGCGTGCGGTAGCCGGGGTTCAGATACTGCCGGTGCGGATTGATTCGCGGGGGCTGGACAACTGGAACCCGCCCATCCCGGACAACTTCGGCAGGATTTAAATCTCTTGCATGGTGGAAGAAAGAATCAGATAATCAGAAGTCGGTTTGGGGAGTAGACGAATGGTAAAGTCACCTGCCTTTGGAGCAGGAGTTTGGAGGTTCGACTCCTCCCTCCCCAGCCATACGTCATCTTCATAATACCCCTGTCGTTGTTGGCTTTACTGACGAAAAGCGCACCTCTAAAGCCATCCGCTACAACTCACAGCATGTCCTCTTCTGAGAAAGATTCCGGATACAAAACCGGAAGGAAATCGCCCTGGGGGGTTTGAGAGAACCAGAGGAACCATTGGTTATGGCTCAGGAGGGAAAATGCGGCTGTCGGCCTTTCCTGGCTGAGAGCCTGTTCATTTTCTCAGGCGGTATAAGAACACATCCGGGCCGGGGCAACGCCGGCTCCATAAGTGGAAGGTAGGAGCAAACCGGTCCTCCGCGTGAAATGGCACATCACCAGAAGTCGAGAGAACCTCCAGTTCCTGTCCTGCCTGCAGCTTCAGGTCGGTCAAGAAGGCCGAGTAGGAGGCCAGGCTCGGAATCCTGTGGATCAACGAGCGGTCAAGAGCTGCATCCCAGTAAAAGGATGAATACAGGATCAGATTGACCCCTTCCTCCCTGAAATCCTCGAGGGAGGCAATTGACGGCTGATAAGGCAGCCCTTTTTCGAACGCGGCACGATCGACCAGCAGTCCTCTCTCGGTCCGCTTTTGAACTGTTTTCGGAAGTGGCGGGCAGAATGGAGTGGTCAGAACCACATCGAGAGGCCGAACAGAAGAATCGAGCAAGCCCATTGCCGCAACCCGGCTGTCAGTTTTCCGCAGCAGGTGGGCCTGGCGAAGTGCGGGAACAAGACTCTCCAGGCCAATCAGAAAGAGAATGATCCAAGCGCCGGTTCTCCGGGCACCGGAGGCCATCCACTGGACCGCCCAGGGATGGTCTGCATAAACCGCGATAAAGCGGACAGCCCACAGAATCTGGAGTGGAACCAGAGGCAGAAACCACCTTCCCCAGACCGCCGCAGCCAGCCCGAGGATAATGAAGAATGGGACAGCGAAACTCAGCAGGACACGATCTTCTTCCTCATGCCTCAAAACAGCCATCATCAGGCCAAAGAATGAAAATACTCCGAGGGCGATCCCTCCCCCCCACAGCCATGGCCCCTGCAGATATCCCAGGGATGAGCCTGTTTCAATGGCTCCCCCTTCGCTGAATGCTGAATACATTCCAAAACCGATATCCGACCAGAGTTTTCCGCTGTCGATCAGGGCATACGGAGTTGTCAGTAGAAAACCGGCTCCAGCGCAGACCAGCTGCAGAGCGGCGCAGCCGATCATCCAGGAAAACGAAAGCGAGGTTTCCTTTTCTTTCAGAGCAGCTGCAAGACCGACATACCACATCGGAAAAATCAGCAGCAGCGCCGGGTAGTGAATCCCGCTGCAGATCCCGATGAACAAGGCGATCGGCAGCAACCGTAAAATGGTCGTAGCCGGGCGATGGTATTCCCGCAGCAGCCACCACAAAGCAAAGGTAATTGCAGTGGCCAGGGGGACATCGACTGTGGCGAAACGGCTCTCCCGGATATGAAGGAGATGGACCGCCAGAAGCCAGGCTCCCGCCCCTCCAAGGAAACGCATCGATGTGCGCCCGCGATCCCATTCCGATCCGAGCAGCCAGATGCCCCAGATCCCGGCCAGCGCCCAGAAAACTGTGGCGACTCGTGACCAGAGGTGAAACTCAAATGGATGGCTGTTATAGGACATCCAGAAATCACGAACCGAATCGGCTCCGCTGAATAAATAATGCAGCCCCTGCACCGCCAGGGTGAAATAAACCATCCCGCTGGGATATTCGAAACGGCCCGGGTGTCCCTTTCGGGCGCCGGCTTCCATGGCATCTGTTATCAGCAGATCTTCATGCGGATGGACAGCCAGAGGCTCTCCAAAGCGAATCCCCGCCAGGCGCACACCGGCAGCCAGCAGCAGCACCAGGAAAAGAAAAACAGGGCGTTTGACGGGCATGGAGGGAGAGTTTACCCTGATTCAACTCTGTCAAAAATGGGGGATTGATAAATATCATGGCCCGGATGGAACGCTATACCATTACAATACCCGAGGATCTCCTGGCGCGTTATGACAGCCTGATTCAAAGCCAGGGTTACACCAACCGTTCCGAAGCAATCCGGGACCTGGTTCGAGATGCCCTGATTGAAGAAGAATGGGCGGATGCCAGCGAAAAAGTCGCCGCCACAGTAACCCTGGTGTATGACCACCATTTCTCGGAGCTTGCTCACCGCCTGACCGATCTGCAGCACCATCATGCCGGTCTGGTGGTGGTTTCGACCCATATCCACCTGGATAACGACAACTGTCTGGAAGTCATTATTCTGCGCGGCAGATGCGGGGAAGTTCGAGCCCTTGCGGAAAAAATGATTGCCCTGCGAGGGGTCAAACATGGCAAGGTAGTCCATACCACCGAAGGCAGCCGGATCGGATAGCCCTCAGATTACACCCGAATCGACTTCAAACCCCGGGCATTGTATTCATCCAGCCTGCGGATCAACTCATCCGGATTCGCTGTTCCGGTGATCCCGATTTTCTGGACTGTTATCGAAGCAGCCAGGCATCCGAGCAGCCCGGCTTCCTCCAGGGTGGCTCCGGCACACAGGGCTGCTACCATTGCGGCAATCGTGGTGTCTCCCGCGCCGCAGATATCCACCGGAGGCGGAACAGGAAATCCGGGGATATGGACCCCTTTGGCCTGCGGTGATTCCACCAGCAGCACACCCTCTTCCCCCACTGTGATATAGACTGGTTTGCCCGCACGTGCGGCCAGCTCCCGGCCCACCTCTACTGTCTCCGCGATGCCTTTTGGAGCTTCTTTCCTGCCCAGAGCGAGTGCCGCCTCGGTGGCGTTGGGTTTAAGCAGCACCGAGTGAAACTCGGCGGTTCGGGCGCGTGAATCGGCAAATACCACCTTTTCCGGGTGCTTCCTGGATGATTCGATGATCCGGGCTCTGATTCGATCGGACACACAGTGGTGGTTTCTTTCCTCGAATTGATCGGCCACCAGCAACCCATTGAGTCCCGGGAAAGCCTGGTCGAGGTGGTTCAGCAGCTGGTTTTCGAGATCGAGATCCAGAGTGCCGCGTGTGCGGATATCAATGCGGTCGAGCTCCTCCGGCTCCCTGCCGGGATGGATCACCAGCGGTTTGTTGTATGTCGGAGTGAGATAGGCGGAATGAGAAACCAGCCCGGCCTGATTGATCCCGGCGCTGGCCAGCGCATCCCGCAGGGCAAAGCCTTCCCCATCATTTCCAAGGGGGCCGATGGCGACGACATCCCCAACTCCCAGATCCTTCACATTGGTGGCGACATTCCCGGCCCCGCCTGGTGAGCAGCGGACGCGAAAGACCTGGTGTGCGGGACGGTCGGTTTCCCGTGATATTTCCTGAAGTGATGGCTCGATGTCGAAATAACGGTCCAGGCAGAAATCTCCCAGGACTCCAATGCGCATGTCCTTCAGCTTGTTCAGGATCTCACTCAGTCGTGATGCATTCATGGCCTTATTCGGTATCTCTCTTTCTGATTGATCCACAGGTGGTGGAATCAGCATCCGACATTATCACAGGCATGGTTGGCTCATCCAGATAAGATGGCTCGCGTGCCACCCTCTTTATTCTGTGAGAAACTCCGGCGATGATCTTCAGATTCCCTGGAGCGACAGATTCCAGAGCGCCGTGGAGGTGGGGTTTTGACCGAAAAATACAAGAAACGGATGATTCGCAAGGCAGTCATTCCAGCAGCTGGCTTCGGCACACGCCTGCTGCCGGCTACCAAGGCCCAACCCAAGGAGATGCTTCCGATCGTTGACCGTCCGGCCATCCAGTATGTGGTCGAAGAATCCCTTCATGCCGGACTCCAGGATATCCTGATCATCACCGGCAAAGGGAAACACGCCATCGAAGATCACTTCGACCGGAATTTTGAACTCGAAGAGGAACTGCGCAAGAGCGGACGCCACTCGGCGCTGGATGAAATCCGCACACTGACGACACAGGCGCGCATCCACTATGTCCGCCAGCCGGTCCTGCTCGGACTGGGGGATGCGGTTCGTTATGCCCGGGACCATGTCGAATCGGAGTCCTTCGCGGTTCTCCTCGGGGACACGCTGCTGCGCCCCGCAGGTTCCTGCCTGAAAAAGCTGGTCGAGATCCACCAACGCACCGGGGATGCAGTCCTGGCGGTTGAAGAGGTTCCTGCAGACAAAGTGGAACGCTATGGCATCCTTGAGGTCGATGGCGGCCGGGATGGCGAGTATGTGGTCAAACGGATCATCGAGAAACCGAAGCGTGAAGAAGCCCCCAGCAACCTTGCTGCAGCGGGAAGGTACATTCTGCTCCCGGAAATTTTCGATATTCTCGATGCGCTTCCACCCGGAAAAAACAATGAAGTTCAGCTCACCGATGCCCTGCAGGTGCTGGCGCAACGCGGAAAACTGCGCGCCTATCGTTTCCAGGGCAAACGTTATGATGTGGGGAACAAGATGGACTATGTCCTGACCATCATGGAATATGCGCTGGCACGCCCCGATCTCAAAGGCCTGCATGAGGCCCTCGAGGCGATGCTGCGCAATGGGGTGGATGTCATGGATGAGGATTTTCCCGCACAAGGCGAAAGCTGACTGGTCGATCCAACTGTGTATCAGGTGTCTGTCAGTTGATCATCAACCTGAGGTCCTTCAGGAGAGGCCAATTCAAACTCAGCTGGTGATGGTGGATCCAGCGAATAGGATGTGACTCTGAACTCATGGCGGGCAAGGAGATTCTTTCCTTCTTTGAAGGTTGAAATACATTTGTCCGGGAACCAGGTGTCTGCCATCGTATTGGTGTAAGTGACCTCGATGGTCCAGGACTCATTGTTATGCTGCACCAGAATCGGCAGGCATCATGCTGCTGCACCTTGGATATCATTCCTATATCGATCCATATCCAACTGGGATGAGGTCCACTGCCGGATTGAAATAAGATCACCCTTCCCGGCAGGAAAAATACCCTCTCAAATTGACATGAATCCTGCCCTTCAGCCATGTCCAACCCATTCCCGGAACAGGCAGCAAACCTGGCACAAGTGCTGCTTATGGCAACAGCCATTCACCCACCAATGCCCTGGCAAGCCGTGGAAAGTGAATGCGACCCTTCGCCTTCTTCGGCCAACTTATAGAGCCTCCGGGATCGCAGGTCCTGGAGGCTCCGGTTCCCTTGACCCTTGACAAGCCCGCACGGTCCACCAGCATGAGCAGCTCAGGCATCCAGTTTGAACTGGCATAAAACGGCTGACCCTGAGGAGTTCCCGAATGAAACACACCCATGCTCGAGTCACAATGCTTTCGATATTTCTGGCAGGAGGTCTGGCCATGCTGCTCACGGGTTCATCTCATGGTGAAGAAAAATCACCACGCTTCGTCGTGCCTGGCTTTGAGGAACAGATCTCC
>JAANMW010003322.1_pt1 | contig 12708 bp, 10 predicted proteins | sample 7279671 | NCBI WGS metagenome assembly JAANMW01 (sample SAMN14094541, study PRJNA606508) | bioreactor metagenome | isolation source: A lab-scale SPAN reactor treating ammonium-rich wastewater day 247 | place: Ireland: Galway | collected 2017-09-19
GTGGATTCAACAGCGCTCCAGGAATTTTTCGGGTCCTGACCCATTCGGGGAAGTCCATGTATTTCGGAGTTCTCGCGATCATCGTCCCGCTGGTCATCTATATGTATTATGTCTTCATCGAGTCCTGGTGCCTGGCCTATGCGTGGTATTACCTGGTTGGCGAAATGCCATCCAGCACCGGAATTGACACCACACCTTATATCGATTTCTTCGCACGTTTTGTGGGGATGAATGAAAATGGATTCCTCCTCGAGGGCAGCCTCAGCCCGGCAGTGGTCTTTCTGCTGATTGCTTTCGTGCTGAATTTTATTTTGATCTACCGGGGGCTTTCAAAAGGGATAGAGACTTTCTGCAAGATCGCCATGCCCGCCCTGATTATCGCCGCGATACTGGTCCTCATTCGTGTTCTGACACTTGGAACACCCAATCCGGAACTTCCTGAGAGAAATGTGAGTAATGGGCTTGGTTTCATGTGGAACCTCAAAGTTCCCTCGGGGGGGTCATTCTGGAGCCTGATCAATCCTTTTACCAACCCTGAAATCTGGCTCCAGGCGGCCGGGCAGATATTCTTCACCCTGTCTGTCGGTTTCGGGATTGTGATGACTTATGCCAGTTACTTGCGCCCCAAGGATGATGTGGTGCTTTCCGGTTTGACCGCTTCAGCCACCAATGAGTTCTGTGAGGTGTGCCTGGGGGGATTGATCACTGTTCCTGCAGCATTCATCTTCCTTGGCGGTGAGACGATCACCAATGCCGCCGGATCTTCTCTGCGAATGGGTTTCCTGACACTGCCGGCAGTATTCGAGAGGATGCCAATCGGGCATTTTTTCGGTTTCCTCTGGTTCTTTCTTCTTTTTCTGGCAGCGATCACCTCCTCGATCTCGATGCTCCAGCCGGTCATTGCTTTTTTCGAGGAGGGATTCAATCTGGGGCGGCGGGCATCGGTCACTTTCCTCGGATTGATCTCATTGTTCGGGAGTTTTTTCGTGGTCTATTTCAGCAAAGACCTGGAAGCCCTCGACACCATGGATTTCTGGGTCGGACAGGTGTGCATCTTTCTTCTGGCAACTGTGACTGTCATCTTTTTTGGATGGGTGCTCGGGATCGATAAAGGGTTCGAGGAAGCACACAAAGGGTCACGCATGAGGATTCCGAATATATTCCGGTTTATTATCCGCTATGTTTCACCGGTTTATATGATTGGTATATTCATCCTGTTCGTTTACATGAACATCATCGAGGGGCACAGTGAAGAAGGCTCCTACATTTACCGTGCGCTGAACCAGGAGGTGACCCAGATGACGATCGGATTCATTGTTGTTCTGGCGGTCTTCCTGACCCTGCTGGTCCATCTGGCAGGCCGAAGGTGGAAGGCCGAATCAAATCAGCAAGGGGGGCAGTCCTGACATGTATCTGAGTGGCTGGATATTTCTGCTTACTTCCTGTTTGACTGTAACCGGGATCACATTCTGGTGTTTCTACCGGGTGCTGACCTTGCCTGCAGATGCAGCAGTTGAAAACGAATTGCATGCTCCGCTGGATATCGAAACTCATGAAGCCGAATGATCTCTGAAGAACAGGGCCTTCACCGGTGCATTTCGTTCAACAGGGCTTTCAGCCAAAGGATGATCCAGATCAGACCGGGCGGGCTTCATCGATAAACTCGAGGTTTTTAAATCCGCAGAACCTTTCGATGCCTTTTCGGATATTCCCAAGGCAGGTGACTCGATGCAGCCCATGGGACCAGTTCTTCCATAAACTTTCCACATCTCCATCCACCCGGACCGTGATCTTTGTCCGGCAGCCACGATCATTATCGGGAGCCGCGATGATCTGGCCTGTAAAACAGAGAATTTTTTCAACCCCGACGATGCGGGCCTGTGTTACCGAATTCCCAGCCTTCATGAAAATCTGGGGGACCGCCCCTTCCTGGCGCTCCATGATGGACCTGAGTTTGTAAGGGGCACCCGGTTTATTCGGCCCTTCCATTTTCCTGGTACCGAGACAGTGGGCCAGAATGATCGTGTCTCCATCGACAGTCGGGTCGCTGATGAAACCCGGACGGCCGCACAAGCCCTGGAACAGGATAAAAGTCAATGCGGATTCCAGGTCGGACTCACAGATGCCCCCCAGCCCGATGTCATTCAATCGTGTAAAGCCGATGCAGGGGTAGGCGGGCAATTTGTGGTGCATGGATCCATAGCAATCCGCGGTGATGACTGTCGCCTGTTCTTCTTCGAGGAGCCGTTCGAATGCCAATGCCAGCTTGCATGAACGGTAAATCTCCTCCTGCGAAGGTTCGACCACTTCCATAGCCTTGATGATCCATTTGTCTGTTTCGGATCTTGCCTCTGAATCTGGAATCGTATGATAAAGCGACAGAATGCGATCCAGGCTGACCGGAACTATTTCTGTTCCAAAAACGGTTCTGGCCTTTTCAAGAAAGCTGTTATCCATCGGATTGGTTGTGAGATTAAGAATTTTCGCTTCCCGCAGATGGTGGATAGCGCGGATCGGATTGATTCCATCTGCCAGTTTTCTCAGATCGCTGGATAGAATGACCACCAACTGGCCCTTTGCTTCTTTTTCCAATTCTCCAAAATGAATCCATTCATGACCGGAATATGGGGCGGAAAAAAGAACTGTTGGATATCCAGCTGAAAGAATTGGTTTAATCAACGGGAGGATTCCCATCGACAGATGGATAATCAGAATTCCATCGACTCCATCGACTTTCTCCTTCAACTGTTCAGCCTGCTCGAGACTGGTTACCAGTTCACTGGCCACAAATTCCACATCCGAAAAACCATCCTGCATTCCATTGATTTCTTCTTCATAACGCTGCATTTCAGAGGTGAGATCCATCAAAGGGGTTGGCCAGTGGGCTTTTGGAGTCCCCATGTAGATTTTTGCGATCCGGACCTTCGATTTCCAGCAACCAGGACTGATAAGCGAGGGAGTGCTGAATGCCTGCTGCCCAAGCCAGACTGGCCCATTTAATGAGAGTGCGCAAACTCCAGCCCCAAGCCTAAGGAAATCCCTACGTAGCAATTGGTAAGACATGATTTCCGCACCTCCGAATCGACCTTTGAAATGAGAGGACAAAACTCGCAATTAAGTTATGATATTACACTATACAATCTTTGCGAAGGGGAAAATTGATTCTGCCAGAAAATTACTTATACGGAGGTGCAGTGAGGATTACTCTGGTGAACAGTCTGTCCGTCTCTTGGAAACCTTGAAAGATAATATCAGCATGAGGAGGGCAAAGAGCACACTCATGGCGAGGGCCAAACGATTCGAATCCCGGATTCCGGCATGGACATCATCCCGCACAAGCAATCCGATAATCTCTTCCTGGACTACAGGCCCGATGCTGCCAAATCCATTCACGATTCCGGCAACAGCGACCCCATTCCTCACTCCCGCCACCTGAACCGCAGCCGCTCCACAGAGAAGTGTATCCGGGCCATAAATCATGAACCCGACCAGGCCGAACAGTATGGCAGTATTTACCGGACTTGTTCCCCACATGATGACTGAATAATACCCGAAGACCATCCCCAGTCCCATCACGAAACAGAGCATGGCCCAGTTCCCACGGAAGAAACGATCCAGCACCCAGCCGGCAACTATCGATCCTCCCACGCCGGTATAATCGAAGATCATCGAGTAATAGGAGGCCTCGGCCGCATCCATTCCCTGGATATCGAGAAAGGCCGGAAGCCAGGAGTCCAGAGCGTAACGAAGAAACTTGATGCAGAAGTAAGCCAATCCCATCGACAGGACAATTGGATTGAAAGCCATCCTGAAATACTCACTGAATGAAACACTGGCGGCCTGGGAGGCTTCGACTGTCCGATCCTCCGGAGCGATGGGATCCACGATCGGGGGCAATCCCACATCTTCCGGACGGTTTCTCTGCCACCAGTAAACCACCAGCCAGACCCCCACAGTCGTAAGGGTCAGGCCGAAGAAGGACCAGCGCCAGCCATAGTGGTCCAGCAGCAGCCCCCCCAGGCTCTTGACAAGAATATTGCCCACCATATAGGAGGTCGACCAGATGCCCATGATGGTTCCACGTTCATGGGGGCGCAGCCATTCCGAAACCCCTCCCACCGCCCCGGGCCATCCGCTGGCCTGAACCAGGCCATTAAAGAACATGAAGATCAGGAAGGTTGAATACGAGTTGGTAAAGCCGAAGATTGCATTGCAGGCCATGGAGATCCCCAGCCCCCCGAGCAGCAGGAATCTTGGCCCTTTTTCACGGCCGATAAAACTGTTAATAAACTGGCCGATCAGGTACGCCACCAGGTAGGCGGTCCAGATGTGCGCCACATCCTGAAGGTCCCAGTTAAACTCGACTGCGATTGTATTTTTACAAATGGTGAAAGCCTTGCGTGTCAGGTAATAACCCGCATAAGCACAGTAGGTGGCAATAAGAATCTTCCAGCGCCAGGCAGATTGCTCAGGACTCAATGGCCGGAGTTCTACTGCCGGAGATGAAGTCGGTTTGCTCACAGGGCGGCCTCCATGCAAAAATGGAAAGCGCCACTATACCCATCCACTGCCGGTTGTTCAATAAAGAAAGGGGATGTCCGAATAAGTTTATGGGCCAGTCCGGTAAATATCCCCACGTGTCACCAGCCCATTGGTGGGGCTGTACTCGATCCAGTTAAAGGCATCGTTTTTCTCCTGATCCGGCCCGAGGCTGGAAAGGTTCCATAAAATCCTGGTCTTGCCGGCCAGCTGCAACTGCTTGCCAACCGTGATCACCCGGACCTGGGTAAAAGTGGGATTCTTGAATTCGGTGGCAATATTTTCGGTATTTTCATACAGGAAAGAACCATCCCACCAGAATGTCCCCTGGAGAAAAGGCTCACGCGGCAACTGCTTCAGGTACGGGACCGGGGTGGTGAGCTCGTGATGATCATTGAACCGCCAGTAATTGATATAGTTGATGTTGGGGGGCTTGCGCTTCAGGAGGTCATTGAGAAAAGGCTGCAGCCCCATATTCCACCGCCCATCGGGTGGATAATAACGCTTGTCGATTCGAAAGCTTTCGATTGCAGTCGTGGCTGCATACAGGTCGGATTGGACCGCGGCAATTTTTCCGCGGATCTGGGCTGCCAGGAAGTTCGGCAGGGCAATCGCAATCAGGATCAGAATGATGGCGATCACAATCAACAGCTCAATCAATGTAAACCCTTTCAGATTGCTCATTCGGTGCAGCATCGATGGTTCTCTCCAGGTTTTCTTCAATTATGAGCCGCAGATGCGGTAATGACACCTGAATTCAAAGGGCGTGTGGATTCACGGATGATGAGCTCGGTTGGCAAAACCACCCGGCGGATTTTCGCAGCCTCCTCGGGGGACTCGATCTGTTTGACAACCTCCCGGACCGCAAACTCCCCCATCTGCTGAATCCTCTGTGCAACAGTGGTGATGGATGGGCTGGCGTGTTCCATGTCGGGTGAATCATCCAGTGCCACCACAGAGATATCATCAGGAATCCTCAAGCCATGCTCCCGCAGGCATTCATATATCCCCAGCATGTCCCAGTTTGGTGTTATCAAAGCAGTAATGCCAGGACAGCTGTAGAACAGGTTATTGAGGGTGTTGTAAGCGGCCGCAATCACATCCTCGCCCACCAGTTCACGGACCATATTTTCGGCAAATGGGATATTCGCCTGCTCCAGCGCATCCCGATACCCACGCACTCTCTGCTGGTTATCCCAATAAAGCGGTGAATGGCGGATGTAGGCAATCCGGCTGTGGCCAAGGGATATCAGGTAGCGTGTCGCTTCATACATCCCTGTATAACAATCACCGCCAATCCAGTTCACCGGAGGATCGAATCGATTCCCGATGACCATGTGAGGAAAACCGGCCTGTGCAATATCGACCGGGAAAGTGTCTTCAATTTTCGAGAGCAGGATGATAATCCCTGAAAGCATTTTACGCCTCAGGAATATCGAATAATCATCGACCAGACGGCGCAATTTTTCATTGCGCAGAATCAGCAGGTCATACCCCAGATCGAAGGCAGTGTCTTCCATCGACTCGAATATGGCACTCACATAGGGTGAGCTGAATGCGCGGGAATACTCCAGCGTGACCCCCAGAATCTCTGTCTGGCTGACCGATAGGCGCGGGGAATAATTGTGTTCCTTGATGGCATCGAGGATTTTTTTTCGGATTTGATCGCTGACATCCGGTTTATTGTTGAGCACACGGGAGACAGTCGCCGGGCTGACTTCGCAGATTTCTGCGATGGCCCGTATGTTCCTGCGATGTCCTGACACTCGAGCTTTCTCCATCAAAAAATTTCAAAAGAGTTATGGGTCGATTATTCTTGACATAATCTAACCGAATATGGTACGGTTGTCAACCGTAACTGTTTCGGTACAGGATTTTCAGATTTTTCAGGAGGTTGAAATGAGGAACCATTCGTTATTTCTTTCCCTGGCCTGGCTGCTTCTATTTGTTTGCAGCGTCTCGTTTTCAGCAACAGTTGTCGTGCGGCAGGATGGAGCCGGTGGGGCATACACCACCATCCAGGAGGCGGTGAGTGTTTCCGCCAATGGCGATGACACCATTGAAATCCAGCAGTTCACCGGTCCTTTCGATATCCCGGGTGGCCTCGATCTCTCCTGGCGGAGCCTGATCTGCACTGCTCCTGAAAGAGCCACACTTAACGTGACCGGCGGGGGAAATCTCTCATTCACCCACCGTACACTGAAGAACATCAAGTTCGTTGGAGACAATGATGGCGTGACGGATCAGTGGGGCATTATCGGCTATGGCAATGTAACCATCGAAAACTGCTTTGTGACCGGTGTCAAATCCGCAGGCATTGTTCTCCGTGATGGTGCTGGAGATGGCGGAGGAATCACAACCGGGGCAACAGTCAAAGACACTTATGTTATCGGACCGATATATCAGTGCATCTATCTCCGCACAGAGGATTTTGCTGGTAAAGGGCCAGTTTTGATCAACCACTGCACCCTTCAGCCTTCTGGGAACGACGGGTATCCAGTCTTTTTAGAAATGACTCCATCTCAGCTCGGGCATGATTTTTCGAATGTGACAGTTAAAAACTCAATCATGACGAATACAGCGCGTTGTGTTAACGCGGACCAGGCGGTGACACTGGCCTACCAGCACTCCTTCAATGATTTTGACACTCGCTGGGTGCGTGACTTCTGGAACTGGAATGGAGCGGGCGGTACTTACGATACAAACACTCCGCTTGGCATCGGTGATGTTGAAAAAATTCCACCGGCATTTACAGATCCGGGAGCCGGAGATTATTCCCTCCTTCCAACCTCGAAGCTTCTGAAAGCGGCGGATGATGGCGGCAACATCGGCGCCTGGCAGGGCGGCGGTTACCCGACAGGCGATGTGATTGTCCGCCAGGATGGCCAGGGTGGGGCTTATACCACCCTCCAGGAGGCCATCCTGGTAACTCAGGCCGGCCAGATGATCGAGATTCAACAGCATTCAGCCCCATTCTTTTTCGCCGATGGGGATAATCTGAACCTGGCCAATCTGAGCATCATCTGCACAACCACTCAACCAGCCGAGATTCATTTCCTGGGTGCATATGGAATCGAGAATGCCGATAAAGTGACACTGCAGAACCTTCATCTGATCGGCGATCGTGAAGGGTGGCAGACCGGCATCAAATGCGGCTCTGGAGTCATTTTCAAAAACCTGATCATTGAGTCCTTCCAGGAGCAGGGTATCTGGTGGCTGCATTCGACAGGTGGCCCCATGAGCGGACTTCTCAGCCGCTGTGTCCTCCTCGACAACCGGATATCTCTGGGGACTTATGATGGATCCACCAATGTTGGCAAAGTCCTGCTGGATCACTGCACCCTGTACAGCTCACGCAATGATTATCCCAATATCAGCTTCGATGACACCTTTGCCGATGCGGGCCTGAATGGCTCAAACCTGGAGGTTAAGAATTCGATTCTGAGGTGTACTTGGACCAATATCATCGCCTATAAAATGCCAGCTGAAAATCCGCTCGCCTATTCCCATTCCTACAATGACTATATTCACTCCTGGGCCAGGGAGGTGTGGGACTTCGGAAATTCCGGTTCGCTCCCTCCGGGGCCTGGTGACCTGGAAAATGTGGATCCTCTCTTTACGAATCCGGCAGCGGGTGACTTGACCCTGCAGGGCAGTTCACCGCTCGCAACTGCAGCCGAAGGTGGAACCACCACTGGGGCTTATCCGGTGACAGCGGCCGGTGTGCTTGACTGGAATCTGTACTGATCAGGCGTCCCACCAGCCGCCCGCTGGATGAGGAGGTTTGCGGAAGTTTTGTGCTGTGGTTTATGAATTGTTCCAGCCCGGGGGGAAGTATTTCCCGGGCTGGCTGATTTTCAGGCGGATCTCTTTCCAGCATGGCAGTATGGATTGACTTGATGGAGGGATCTACGCAAAGATGCATCAAAGAACGGAGAGGTGGCCGAGCGGCTGAAGGCAGCGGTTTGCTAAACCGTCGTAGGGCTAATAACTCTACCCCGGGTTCGAATCCCGGCCTCTCCGCCAGACATTCTAACCCGTCTCAGCTCCCGGCATTTTCTGCAGAAGTAACACCCCCTTTTCCACCTTGAGACACGTTCTCCATTTCCAATCAGAACCTGGCTGATTTGTTCCTGACAAGCTCGCAGGAATGAAGCACAACAGGGCTGCTCTCAGCCTGGATTGATTGGGGGAAGTTGGTGATCGGCCTGTTGATGTTCGACCACTGCTGAAAAGAGAAATTCCAGGAAGTGAATGCGCCCTGCGGGGTGCATAAAAAAAGGGCACCCATTCCTGGATGCCCTGTGTGGAGTGATTCAACTTGAAACGTGCAGATCAGCGTTTCGAGAACTGGAAGCGTGCACGTGCCCCACGCTGGCCATATTTCTTCCGCTCGACCATTCGTGGATCGCGTGTGAGCAAGCCTGCCGCTTTGAGGGCTGCACGGTTGTTGATGCTGAGGTCACACAAAGCGCGTGAAACTCCATGCCTCAACGCGCCTGCCTGGCCGGATTTCCCACCCCCCTGGATGGTGGCCATGACATCATATTTCCCATTCGTGTCAGTGATATCGAATGGCTGGCGGATGATCATGGACAGCACCGAACGGCCGAAATACTGGTCGGCATCCAGGCCATTGACCACGATCTTCCCACTTCCGGGTTTGATGAAAACACGCGCAGTGGCGGTCTTTCTTCTTCCGGTGCCGTAATTATATTCTCCAACAGGCATTTTAATGCGATCTCCTTGATTAAATCTCGAGAGGCTTGGGCTGCTGCGCCTCGTGTTTGTGAGTGGAACCGTTATAGACTTTGAGCTTCCGCATCTGGGCCCTTCCCAGCCGGTTCTTCGGAAGCATCCCTTTCACCGCGGCTTCGATAATCCGCTCAGGGTGTTTCTGAAGCATCAGGCGATAGGGAATTTCCTTCAGCCCGCCGGGGTATCCGCTGTAAGTCCGGTAAACCTTGGCATCCGCTTTCCGTCCGGTGAGAACCACCTGGTCGGCATTGAGCACAATGACAAAATCGCCCGTATCCACACTGGGTGAAAAGGTGGGTTTATGCTTCCCTCGCAGCACTCTGGCAATTTCAGTGGCCAGGCGCCCGAGAACCTTGCCAGCGGCATCGACCACATACCACTGCTGGTCGACTTCATCCGGTTTGGTGTAATGTGTTTTATTGATCATCATCTTCCTCGCAACAGATAGACACAAACGCCGAAATATACCCGAAGGATCATTCGATTTCAATCCCCCTGAGTTCAAAAAAAGGAGCAAGATCGGTCCTCATGTCCCTCATCGGGTGAACCTGCCGGGAGGGATTCCTTTCAAAGGTGATTGCGTTAGTCTTTCCACGATCTCATTCAGCCATTTGTTTGAAGGCGTTTGCATATCCATAGAACTTACAGGAAAACCATGCCCTACAACCAACTCGACCGCCATCAGATTGTTTTCAAATCCCTCAAGGACCGCAAAGACCGCACTTTCATCGAAAAAGACCATGTTTCAATTACCGACTCCCCCAGGCCATTCCCGGATAAATCCCGGAATCTGATCGATGAAACCATCGATAAAATCATCCAGGCCCGGCGCCAGGGCACCTCGAGGATGCTGGTCTTCGGAGCACACACTATTAAAAATGGCCTCAGCCCGGTGTTGGTCGATCTGATCGAGAAAGGCTGGATCACCCACCTGGCAACCAATGGGGCTGGGATCATTCATGACTGGGAGTTCGCTTTCCAGGGAAGCAGCAGTGAGCATGTGGCCGAGAATGTCAGGCAAGGCCAGTTCGGTGTCTGGCAGGAAACAGGCTTCTACCTGAACCTCGCGCTGGTGGTCGGTGCTTACCGTGGATTCGGCTATGGAGAATCGGTGGGATCTTTTGTCGAAGATGAAGGGCTTGACATCCCCTCGGAAGCCCAGCTCATCGAGGAGATCAGGAAATCAATCGATGGATCGGCTGCGCAGGCAGCAGCTGCCGCCGACCTGCTGGAAACAGTCCGTGTTTTCAATCTGAAACCGGGCTGGATGAGTGTCCCGCATCCCTATAAGAAGTATGGCCTGCAGGCGGCGGCATACCGGCTGAAAATCCCCTTCACCGGACATCCCATGATCGGGCATGACATCATTTATATTCATCCAATGAACCACTGTGCTGCAATCGGCCGGGCGGCACAACGCGATTTCCTCACCTTCGCCCAGGGGGTCTCGAACCTCGATGGCGGGGTGTATATCTCAATTGGATCTGCGGTCATGTCGCCGATGATTTTCGAAAAATCTCTCTCGATGAGCCAGAACCTGGCCATTCAGATGGGGAGCCGGATCGAAAATCACCACATGATCATTGTGGACCTGGCAGAATCGCACTGGGACTGGCAGAAGGGTGAACCCCCTGAGGACAACCCGGATTACTACCTCAGGTACAACAAATCCTTTTCACGGATGGGGGGCACCATGCGCTACCTTTCGGCAGACAACTGCGATTTTCTTCTCGCATTGTCACAGGGGTTGAGAGGCAAGGATTAGATTTCAGGCCGGTCAATGGCTTTGGCTGGCTGGCTGGTTTCAGGAGTTGGCCAGAGAGAGGTCTTCTTTTCGCGTGCTGGGTTCTGAAGCCCGAAAAATTCTTTTCTTCCAACGGGAACGCGCCAGCAAAGAGACTGGCAGTCTCTGAAGGCTTGACAGAAATCCCCTCCAGCACTGCCAGGGGCGGTGGCCGGCATGGTGATTTCTCCACCATGCAAATTCCGATTGAATGGTTTCCCGAAGCGAGTAACCTGTCAGGTTTCTCTGTAAAAAGAGGAAGCGGGAACGGTGAAAGACCTTCCAGAATCGATCCTGATCCGGTCCCAGCGTGGCACTCATGATGTGCGAGCAGGTCACCGATTTCAGCAACAGGATGCGGTATCCGAGCTGTCGGCACCTCAGGGCATATTCACTGTCCTCGTAATAACCTGGATGGTATTTTCCAGAGAGGCCTCCAATCTCATCCCACACCTTGCGCGGGGTGGCCCAGACACACCCGCCGAAAAAATCGAGATCATCCACCATGGCTCCACGGCAGGATTCGGAGCGATCGGGCAGCCCATACCCTGCCTGCCAGAACAATCCATGCGGATGAGTCATTGCCGAGCCTTCATGCTGGATCACAGGGCGGTCCATACAGACAATACGGCAGGTGACTGCACCCGCATCAGGCGCCCGGTCCAGGGTTGTGAGCGCCAGGGCAAGCCAGGCCGGATCCGCAAGCGAGTCATCATTGTGAAAGGCCAGGTACTGGCCTGAAGCATGCTCGACCCCCAGGCGGCACCCCCCTGCATAGCCCCGGTTGCCACCGGCTTCAATCAAACGGACTCTGTCGGAGAAATCCGCGAGAAGTGGTTCCAGAAGTTTTTTTGAATGGGCGGCACCCCCATTGTTGACTACGATGATTTCATATTTCTCTCGGGAGAGTGTCTGATGGCACAGCGAATCCAGACAGGCCTTGAGGGGGATAGCAGGGGAACAGGTGGGAATGATGACCGAAAATTGCATCACAATGAGGGAATAAACCGAACCACCGGCAGGAAAGAATCCGCCGGTGGTTCGGTGATCCGAGAATCTTTTTCAGTACCCCAGGTCTTTCAGGCTGGACTTGTAAACAGCCGCTGATGACTGAAGGGCTTTCAACTCTTCTTCAGAGAGATCGAGGGAGATAATTTTTTCGATTCCTTTTCGGCCCAGGGAACAGGGGACACCCACATAGACATCCTCCAGGCCATACTGGCCGGTCAAATAAGCGCTGCAGGGGAGAACATGGTGGCTGTCTTTGAGGATCGAAGCGGCCATTTTCACTGTGGAAGCTGCCGGGGCATAGTAGGCACTGCCGGTTTTCAACAGGTTGACTATTTCAGCCCCCCCCTGGCGGGTTCGATCGGATATCGCCTGGATTCTTTCCGCCGGGATGAGGTCAGTGATGGGAACTCCGGAAACAGTGGTGAACCGCGGAAGAGGCACCATGGTATCTCCATGCCCTCCGAGAACCATGGCATTGACATCTTTTACACTGCAGCCCAGTTCCATGGCCACAAAAGCGGCACAGCGTGAGGAATCCAGCACACCCGCCTGGCCGATAACTCGATGCGAAGGAAAACCAGTGATTTTGAAGGTGTGATAAACCATGACATCGATTG
>JAANMW010003325.1_pt1 | contig 12701 bp, 11 predicted proteins | sample 7279671 | NCBI WGS metagenome assembly JAANMW01 (sample SAMN14094541, study PRJNA606508) | bioreactor metagenome | isolation source: A lab-scale SPAN reactor treating ammonium-rich wastewater day 247 | place: Ireland: Galway | collected 2017-09-19
AGAAGGATTTCTCGATCGAGGCCAGTAATTGTCATTGTTTTTGATTTCGCCGCGTCCAGCCGGACATGAAAATCGGAACGTAAAGCTGCAATTTTCGCGACCGTGCTTTTACGTGCAAACTGCGGCCGGTCAACAACGATTATGGTTCGTCGATCCGATATCCGCATTTCCTTCAGAGGACCCTGTCGCGGACGCGGGAAATCGAAGGCCACCGGCGCGCGGCGCCGCCCCTCACCCGGCCCCGGGGAGCGTTTGTTAACCTCTGGTTAACCAGAATCCGGCGACGATTTTCCCGGCCTGAATTTGCGCTCCACTGGTTCATCTGGAGTCAGCAATTGCGCGAGGTTCCGGCCCTCGTTCTGCATTGCGGCTCAGAACGCCGCCGCCGTTGGAGTGAGGATTTATTGATGGCAGATAACGACAGCACCATCGCATGGCATCGGGCCCAGTTGAAAAAGCATCGCGAAGCTTTGCGCGAGATGGAGGTTCGCCGTTTCCGTTTTGGCGAGACCGCTGATCCGCGCGTGCGCGTCGAGACGCTGCGAATGGCGGCCAATCTTCGCCGTAAGATCACCGCCTCCGAGAAGGTCATCGGCGCTTACGAAAAACGTACGCGGCGACCGCGGACGACCGACTTTCGCAGTCTTGCCAACGTTCCGTGGGGCAACTGGAACAGTGCGCCCTGTAATGGAGAGATTGCGCGGGACTGAACGGCGGCCGTCCATGGCGGTACGGATGGCTTGTGACGCAGGGCAGATTTAGCCGGCCAACAGCATCGTGGCGGCCGGATTGTCCCCTGCCCTGAAAAAGGGTTCGGACTGCTGGCGGCCCTGATGCAGGCTCGGGGTGAAGGGAAGCGCGCAACTTCATGATTTCTGTTGGTTTGGGATCAGAAGATGCCCGAACCCATCGTGAGATAACGCCAGCTTCTGAACCGTGCCGCACGCCAGGATTTTGGTACTTTTGGGCCCATCTTGCGTTACACTGGCCCCCTGAGGGGATGCGCGTTCTTGCTCATGGAGCTGGCCAATGACGACACCTTCCCAAGATTTCGAACGCCTTCAGTTGAAAGTGAGCAGCAAAGTCCGCGAGCATTGGAAGGCCCTCCTCTTCAAAGGCGTCCTGCTGGTGCTTCTCGGGTTGGCCGCCATCGTGGTGCCGCCGCTCGCGAGCCTCGCCATCACGATCTTCCTCGGCTGGCTTTTTCTCGTCGGTGGCGTTGTCGGACTAGCCGCTACCTTCTGGGCGCAGAAGACGCCCGGCTCCTGGTGGTCGTTGCTCTCGGCCGTGCTGGCCGTTCTCGTCGGCATACTGCTGCTGGTTCAGCCCATCCGGGGGATGCTGACGCTCACAATCGTGGTCGGCGCCTACTTCCTCGCCGAGGGGGCCGTCACCATCATGTATGCCCTGGAACATCGCCGCAGACTCTCGGAACGGTGGGGCTGGCTGCTTATCGCCGGAGTGATGGACATCATCATCGCGGGCGTCATCATCATTGGCTTTCCGGGATCGGCGAGTTGGGCCATCGGGTTGCTGGTCGGTCTCAACATGATATTCGGTGGCGCTTCGTTGATCGGAATAGCGCTCGCCGCGCGAAAAGTACGTTCGAGCATTTCACATTCCGACAGCGAAGTTTAAACGGCCCGGACGCAGGCCGATTAAACTACGAAATCTGGCCCAGAAGCGTCAGCAGCCGCGACAGATGCTTTTGATCTTGCGCTGGAGAGCTGCATCGGCCGGGTCGAGACGATCTCGATCCCTCGCGTCCCTGCTGTCCGGAGGCAGATCGGTCGGGCGCGGTTGACGGTGGCCGATCGGTGCGCTGTCACGCGAAAATCTGTCGATGGTCGAACCGGGTGACGACCCGCTTCCCGCTGGATACTGCGCAAGCGCCGCGGGGGCGCCGATCAAAACCGCTGAAACCGCGATCACAGTGATCTTGCTCATCTCGCTGCTCCATTGTCCGCAACTGATACTGGCGAGAACGTTGTGAAGTTTTCAGCGTTCCCCGGTTGTGCCGGCCTCGCTTGCCCGGCGCGTCAGCTTCTCAGTCTCTATGGCTTCGGCGGATAGAGATGAACGCCGCCACAGTAGTCGGTAATAAGATAGTGCAATTCCGGCCGATGTTCACCTGCTCCGGAGATTAAATCTGAGGGCGACATATAGTCCGGCCCCACCGGCGACTTGCCGTATCCGCCGGGAATATCGAGAACATAATCCGGCTGGCACAGGCCGGATACACGGCCGCGCAGCGCCCGCATCAGGGCCTGACCCTGCTCCAGCGTGGTCCGCAGATGCGCCGTTCCCGGCGCGAGATCGCCGTGATGCAGATAGTAGGGCTTGATGCGGCATTCGACGAAAGCGCGCATCAGGGCCTCCAGCGTCGCCGCGTCATCGTTGACGCCGCGCAGCAGCACCGACTGGCTGACCATGGGAATGCCGGCATCGATGATGCGGGCGCAGGCCGCTCGCGCAGCCGCGGTCAGTTCGCGCGGATGATTGGCATGCAGCGCCAGCCATGTGGTGACGCCGTCCGTGCGAAAGGCAGCCGCCATCTCATCAGTGACGCGCGCGGGATCAGCAACCGGAACGCGCGTATGGATGCGGACGATCCTGACGTGATCGATTGCGGCAAGCTCGGCCATGATTTCGGCCAGCCGTCGCGGCGACAGCATCAACGGGTCGCCGCCGGTCAGGATCACCTCCCAGACTTCAGGATGCGTCCGGATGTAATCGAGCGCCGCCGCGGTCGCGGATTTCGACAGCGCGGTTTCCTTGGCGGGCCCCACCATTTCTCGGCGGAAGCAGAAGCGGCAGTAGACAGCGCAGACGTGAACGAGCTTGAGCAGCACCCGGTCGGGATAACGATGAACGATGCCGTCCACTGGGGAATGCGCATGATCGCCGATCGGGTCAGCGCGTTCGTAGGCTTGCGCCGCCAGTTCATCGGCGCTTGGGAGATACTGCCGCGCGATCGGATCATCAGGATCGGCCGGATCGATCAGGCCTGCGACCTCCGGCGTGATCGCGATCGCATAGCGCGCGGCAACCCTTTCGAGATCGGCCAGAGCCGCGGCCGGCGCGAGACCGTGAGCGATCAGATCTTCGGGACGCCGCAACGTGGAAGCGATATCTTTAGTGATCCGCGCGCTCATGCATCCTCCGCGGGCGGCGTCCACACCACCTGATCGATTCTCGACGCTCCGCTCGCCAGCATCACCAGCCGATCCAGGCCCAGCGCCACCCCGCCCGCTTCCGGCATTCGGGCGACGGCCGCCAGAAAATCCTCGTCCAGCGGATAGCGCTCGCCGTAACGGCTTTGCTTGTCGTCCATCGCTTGCGTGAAACGGATGCGCTGTTCGGCGGCGTCGGTCAATTCACCGAAGCAGTTCGCAAGCTCGACACCGCAGGCATAGACCTCGAAGCGTTCGGCGACGCGGCTGTCAGACGGACTGATCCGCGCCAGCGCGGCTTCGGGCGCGGGGTAGTCGGATAGCACCGTCAAACGGTCCTGCCCGAGACGCGGCTCGATATGCTCGACCAGCACCTTGCTGAAAATATCCGACCAGTTGTCATCGTCCGTGATCCGCACCCGCTCCCGCGCGGCCTCCGCCAGCGCCGCGCGATCGCCCTCGCGGCCGACGACCGTATCCAGGAGGTCAATTCCGGCGAAGCGGTTGAACGCGGCGGCGACCGTCAATCGTTCCGGCTCGGCGAGCGGATCGGCTTGCCGGCCGCGAAACGAAAATCTCGCGATGCCTGTCGCCCGCGCCGCAATGGCGATCACCGCGATACAGTCGGCCATGACCGCCTCATAGGAACCGCCCGCGCGATACCATTCCAGCATGGTGAACTCCGGCAGGTGCAGTACGCCGCGCTCGCGGTCCCGGAACACCCGCGCGAACTCCACGATCTTCTGCTCACCGGCCGCCAGCAGCTTCTTGCAGGCGAATTCCGGGGATGTGCGCAGGTAGCGCGTGAGGGGGGCGCCGGCCGCCGTCGTCAACGCAGTGCGGGGCGCATGAAGGTGGGTTTCGTTGCCCGGCGACACCTGCAGGACACCGGTTTCGACCTCGACGAACCCTTGCGCGTCGAACCATGCCCGCAGCGCCCTGGTCACGGCGGTCCGCGCGTTCAGGAACGGCTTTCGGTCCGCGTGTCTCGCCTGATCCCACCAGGGGGAAATCCTTTCCATCCATCCTCAGCAATCGACCGGAATCGGCCGCAAAACACTGGCGCCGACGGGCCAAATCAGTATGTTGCGGCCCGAAACCGCTTCAAAGGCCGCAGGACGTTCCGTCCGGACCGGCCTTAAGCCAGAACCTTAGGAAATCCAGCCTTGAGAGTCATCGCCAGTTCTATTCGCAAGGGCAACGTCATCGAGCAAGACGGCAAGCTCTACGTGGTCCTCACCGCGGAGAACATCCACCCCGGCAAGGGAACCCCGGTCAGCCAGATCGAGATGCGGCGGATCAGCGACGGCGTGAAGATTTCCGAACGCTACAAGACCACCGACCAGGTCGAGCGCGCCACCATCGAGGATCACAACTTCACCTTCCTCTATGAAGATGCCGACGGCTTTCACTTCATGAATGCCGAGACCTACGATCAGGTCCAGGTGCCCAAGGATATCGTCGGCAGCGCCGCGCCGTATCTGCAGGAAAACATGGTGGTGAAACTGTCCCTGCACGACATGGTGCCGGTAGCCATCACGCTGCCGCAGCGGGTGACGCTCGAAGTGGTTGAGACCGAACCTGTCACCAAGGGGCAGACCGCGTCCTCGTCGTATAAGCCGGCCGTGCTGTCGAACGGGGTCCGCACCGGCGTGCCGCCGCATGTCGCCGTCGGCACCCGCGTCGTGGTGATGACCGAGGACGGCTCCTACGTCGAGCGCGCCAAGGATTGAGGGAAGGACAAGTTCCCGCGACGCAATGAAGCTTTGCTGCGGAGTGCTCCGCTCCGTTATGCTCGCTGCATGACAGTCCCCGATTCTCACATCCGGCTCAGCCGGCGCGGCGCGTTGCGATGTCTCGGAGCGGTGGCGGCGCTTGCGCCCTTCCCTGCTCTCGCCGTCATGCCTCAGGGGTTCGAGCAATGGCGCGACGGCTTCCGCGCCCGCGCGCTGGCCAAGGGTGTTTCAAGCGCGACCTGGAGCCGCTGCATGGGCCGGATCGAGCCGGACATGAGCGTCTTCAACAAGATGCGCAAACAGCCGGAGTTTCACGAAAAGATCTGGCAGTACATCAACCGTCGCGTTTCGGATTGGCGGATCACCGCCGGCAAGGAGGCGCTGCGGAAGAACGACGCGCTGTTCGCGCGGATCGAGCGCGATTTCGGGGTCGAGCGCGGAACATTGCTCGCACTGTGGGGCGTCGAGACCGCCTTCGGCGATCCGCTGGTGCAGAAGAACCACATGCGTCCGGTGTTTCCTTCGCTGGCGGCGCTGGCCTGGAACGAGCCGCGGCGGCGCGCCTATTGGGAAACCGAGCTCATCAATGCGCTGCGCATCGTGGACAAGGGCTGGAGCACGCCGGAGGAGATGCGCGGCTCGTGGGCCGGCGCGATGGGACACAGCCAGTGGATGCCGGAAGTCTGGCTCAACGTCGGCATGGACTACGACGGCGACGGCCGGGTCTCGCCATTCGGAAAACCTGATGACGCACTGGGTTCGACCGCGCGCTACCTGATCAAGCGCGGCAGGTATCATCGCGGCGAGCATTGGGGATACGAGGTGCGCGCACCCGGCGGCGCGAGCGGCAGCCGCAGCTATGCCGCCTGGGCGGCGGCCGGCGTGCAGCGCGCCGACGGCCAGGCGTTTCCGCAGCCGAATGCTTCGGCCAAGCTCTGGATCCCGGAACCGGGCGGCCCCGCGTTTCTGCTGGGGCCGAATTTCTATGCCGTGCGCAGCTATAATCCGTCCATGAACTACGCACTTTCGATCTGTCATCTCGGCGACCGCATCCTCGGCGCTCCGCCCTTCATCCAGCCCTTCCCCGGATCGGAACGCGCGCTCACGCTCGCCGAAGTGCAGGAGGTGCAGACGCGTCTGACCCAAGCCGGCTTCGACACCGGCGGCACCGATGGCCGCGTCGGCAACGACACCATGAAGGCGGTGAAGGATTTCCAGGCTCGCGTCGGGTTGCCGCCTGATGGCTATGCTGGACTGAAGGTGCTGGCGAAGCTGAGACAGGGATTGTAGCGCGGGAGTTGGTCATCCCGCTTTTGATCGTCACCTACCGAATTGTCTTCGGTCCCGGATCCGGCACCGCGACATCCACCACGCGCAGCTGCACGCGCTCCGCGCCCTGCCAGCGGTCCACCGCCAGTGATCCCGCTACGTGCAGCAACTGGCCCCGCATTTGGGCCAGAGCGTTGCCGAGCGGTTGTCCGACCGCGCGAAACGCGATGCCGTTCAAGATCGCGCCGTCCCCGGATCTGAGCCGCAACCTAAGGTGGGCCTGCCCGATCTCGTCGGCATGGATCAACTGGTGAGCGGGCAACGCCACCACCGGCTCGGGATTACCCGTGCCGAACGGTCCCGCGCGATTGAGCGTCGCCACGAATTCGGGCGTCGCCGCCCGCGCGCTGACCGCGCCGTCGATGAAAAGCTCGCGGACGTGGCGCGACTGTGCGACATCCGCGGCGAGCGCCGTTTCCATATAGGCTCGGAATTCCGCAAGCTGCTCCTTCCGCAACGTCACGCCGGCCGCCATGGCATGGCCCCCGCCCTTGAGCAGCACGCCGTCCGTTACGGCCCGCCGCACCGCCCTACCGAGATCGACGCCGCCGATGGAACGCCCCGAGCCGGTACCGATGCCGCCGGGCTCCAGCGCGACGACGAAAGCGGGCCGCGCGAATTTGTCCTTCAGCCGCGACGCCACGAGGCCGACCACGCCGGGATGCCAACCCTCGGACGCGGTGACGATGACGGACCCCTTGTCCTCGAGACCGAGCGAGGCCAACGCCTCGGCTTCGGCCTGCGCTTCGGCTGTCTGTTCGATCACGCGGCGTTCGGCATTGAGGCGATCGAGTTCGGCGGCGATCCGCGCGGCTTCTGATACATCGCCTTCGAGCAGCAGCCGGACGCCGAGGTCAGCGCGCCCGATCCGGCCCCCGGCGTTGATGCGCGGCCCCAGCATGAAGCCGAGATGCCAGGCTTCCGGCGGACCGCTCAGCCGTGCCACATCCATCAGCGCGGTGTGGCCGACATGATCGCGGCGGCGCAGCGCGATCAGCCCCTTTGCGACGAAGGCGCGGTTGAGACCGGTCAGCGGCGCGACGTCGGCGACCGTTCCGAGCGCGACGTGATGCAGCATGTCCAGGAGATTCGGTTCCGGCCGCTCGCCGCTCCAGAAACCGCGCCGGCGCAGTTCGCGGTTCAGTGCGACCAGCGTGATAAAAACGAGACCGACGGCTGCGAGATGACCGAGGCCGGAAAGATCGTCAGGGCGGTTCGGATTCACCAGCGCCTCGACCTCTGGCAGGTCGTCGCCGCATTGGTGATGGTCGATCACGACGACCGACATGCCCCGCTGCCTCGCGACCGCCAGCGGCTCGATGCTGGTCGTGCCGCAGTCCACCGTCACCAGCAAGGTCGCGCCCCTGCCCGCGAGCGCATCGATCGCATCGACGTTGGGGCCGTAGCCTTCGAAAATGCGGTCGGGGATATGGATCAGCGGATCAAGGCCGCAATGCCGCAGATGCCAGGCGAGCAGCGCCGCAGAGGTCGCGCCGTCGACGTCGTAATCACCGAAGATCGCGACGGTCTCGCCGCGGATCGCGGCATCCGCGAGCCGCCGCGCGGCCGTCTCCATCTGCGTCACGGTGAAAGGATCGGGCATCAGCCGGCGGATGGTGGGATCGAGAAAATCCGCGACCGCATCGATGTCGACGCCGCGTCCGGCGATCACCCGCGCCAGCATCTCCGGCAATTGATGCCGTTGCGCGATCGCCAGCGCGCGCGCCGCGCCTCGTGGATCGAGGCGATCGCGCCACAGACGGCTCGTCGCTGAATGCGACACACCGAGAAAGGCGTCAGGCGCTTCGACAGGCAATGCGGAGGCTGGCAGGGTCATGATGTCGTCCGCGCCTTGCGATGTCGGCCGGGGCGACGTCGCCTGCTTTCTCAATTCTGGTCGAACCTGTCCGTCCTGCGATGCTCGGCCTTGATGCGACGCACGGTGCCGGACGCGGAACGCATCACCACCGTATCGGTCTCGATCACCTTCTTGCGGAATCTTACGCCGGACAAGAGCGAACCTGATGTCACGCCTGTGGCGGCGAACAGGCAGTCGCCCTTCACCATGTCGTCGATCTCGTATTTCTTTCTGGGATCCTCGATGCCCATTTGCAGCGTCCGCTCGCGCAGCGCCTCGCTGTCGATGATGAGGCGGGTCTGCATCTGTCCGCCGATGCAGCGCAGCGCCGCCGCCGACAGCACGCCTTCGGGAGCGCCGCCGCTGCCGAGATAGATGTCAATTCCCGTTCGCGGCTCGGCGGTGTGAATGACTCCGGCGACGTCGCCGTCGCTGATCAGGCTCACCGCGGTGCCGAGCTTGCGCAGCGCGGCGATCTTGGCCGCATGGCGTGGCCGGTCGAGCAGAATGGCGGTGATCTCGGTCGGCTTGACCCCCTTGGCCTTGGCCAGGTTGATGATGTTCTCTTCCACCGGCGCGTCGAGATCCACCGTGCCCTTCGGATAGCCGGGTCCGATCGCGATCTTGTCCATGTAGCAGTCCGGCGCGTGAAGCAGCGTGCCGGCCTGGGCTATCGCAATGGTGGCGATCGCGCCCGCCATGTTCTTGGCGCACAGCACCGTTCCCTCGAGCGGATCGACGGCGATATCGACCCGAGGGCCGCGTGTGTTGCCGACCTTTTCGCCGATGAACAGCATCGGCGCCTCGTCGATCTCGCCCTCGCCGATCACGACCGTACCGTCGATCGGCAAATTGTTGAGCTCGCGTCGCATCGCATCGACCGCGGCCTGATCCGATGCCTTTTCCATGCCGCGACCGCGCAGGCGCGCCGCCGACACCGCCGCCCGTTCCGTCACCCGCACCACTTCAAGCGTCAGGATACGCTCCAGCACCTGCTGCGACGGAATGGAATTCTGTGTCGGCATCGTTTCAACTCCCTCGGACAGCGCGGAGGCTCCCTTTATTTATACGCGATCCTTGTCAGTTCTTCTCGATGCGAATGACTTGCGGCCGCCCCGTGATGACCTTGTCAGCTCTCACGGCATGGAGCGCGCGATGCACCGCGTCCTCGCTGGTTGCATAGGTGATCAGCAGAACCGGAACCGGCGAAATCGGCGTGTCGGATTCGTCGGTATCCAGCTTGCCGTTGGGATGACGCTGCACGATGGATTCGATCGAGATCTTCTGTTCGGCGAGCCGCGTGGCGATGGTTGCGGCGGTGCCGGCGAAATCGCGCGCCATCAGGCGGATGTAATAGCCGCCTTCATGGCGCTCCATCGGCGCCTTCTTGGTCTCACGCAGCTTCGTCGAATGCCGGCCGAACGGCAGAGCGCGGGTGCCGGACGCGACATCGGCGATATCCGCGACCACGGCGGACGCCGTCGCGGCTCCGCCGGCGCCCGGGCCGACAAGCGTGATCGGGGGGATGCCGTCGCCGTCGATGGTCACCGCGTTGGTGACGCCCATGACCTGCGCGATGGACGATGTCTTCGGCACCATGGTCGGATGCACCCGCTGCTCGATGCCTTTCGAGGTCCGCACCGCGACCCCCAGCAGCTTGACCCTGTAGCCGAGTTCCTCGGCCGCGCGAAGATCCTCCGGCGCGATCGAAGAAATGCCTTCGACATAGACCTCGTTCTGAGCAATGCGCGTGCCGAAAGCCAGGCTCGCCAGAATCGAAAGCTTCTGCGCGGTGTCGTGACCGTCAACATCGAACGACGGATCGGCTTCCGCATAGCCCAGGCGCTGGGCGTCCTTCAGGCATTCGGCGAACGACAGGCCCTCCCGTTCCATCCGCGTCAGGATGTAGTTGCAGGTGCCGTTCAGAATGCCGTAGACGCGATTGATCGTCGTGCCCGCAAGTCCTTCGCGCAGCGTCTTGATGACGGGAATGGCGGCGCCGACCGCCGCTTCGTAGTTCAACGCGCCGCCGTGCTGCTCGGCGAGAGAAGCCAGCCGCAGGCCGTGCTTGGCGATCAGCGCCTTGTTGGCCGTCACTACCGACTTGCCGGATTTCAGGGCCGCTTCGATCGCGGAATGCGCCGGATCGTCCGAACCGCCCATCAGTTCGACGAAGCAGTCGATGCCGGGATCGTTCGCCAGCGCCAGCGCGTCCTTGGCCCATGCGATGTCGGTCAAGTCGACGTCGCGCTTCCTGGCTTTCGAGCGCGCCGCCACGGCGACGACACGCACGCCGCGCCCGCAACGCGCCGTGAGCGCGCCTCTTTGCTGCTCGATCAGGCGGACAACAGCGGAGCCGACAGTTCCGAGCCCCGCGATTCCCACTTTCAGTGGTGCGACCATGACAACCCTGCTGGAAACCGGTGTGCGAGGCACACCACCCGAGCGGAAGACCGGAAAGGCATTTTCCGGCCTGGCGCCTACCGCCGGTTGGCGAGAGGAACCACGTTGTGCAACGTTTCAATGCCGCTTTCAAGGAAGTGGCGGACGCCGCGGGCGGCCTGGCGAATTCTCTGCTCGTTTTCCACCATGGCGATGCGCACATAGCCTTCGCCGTGCTCGCCGAACCCGACGCCGGGCGATACCACGACGCCCGATTTCTCCACCATCAGGGTTGAGAACTGCATGCTCCCGAGATCGCGGAAGCGTTCGGGCAGCGGCGCCCATGCGAACATCGAGGCCTCCGGCGGCGGGATCACCCATCCTGCGCGGCCGAACGATTCAACCAGCGTATCACGGCGCTTGCGATAGGTTTCGCGCATCTCCCGGATGCAGGTGTCGGGACCATTCAGCGCCGCCGTGGCCGCCACCTGTACTGGCGTGAAGGCCCCGTAATCGAGGTAGGATTTGACACGCGCCAGCGCCGCGATAATGCGTTCGTTGCCGACCGCGAAACCGATGCGCCAGCCTGCCATCGAGAACGTCTTCGACATCGACGTGAATTCCACGGTGACGTCGAGCGCGCCGGGCACCTGCAGCACCGAAGGCGGCGGGTTGTCGTCGAAATAGACTTCGGAATAAGCGAGATCGGACAGGATGAAGATCTCGTGCTTCTTCGCGAACGCCACGAGATCCTTGTAGAAATCGAGGCTCGCGACCTGCGCCGTCGGATTCGACGGGTAGCAGACGATCAGCCCGATCGGCTTCGGAATGGAATGGATGATCGCACGCTCGCAGGCGGCGAAGAATTCCGGAGTCGGTGAGGACGGGACCGAGCGGATCACGCCGCCCGCCATCAGAAAGCCGAATGCGTGAATCGGATAGCTCGGGTTTGGACAGAGGATGACGTCGCCCGGCGCGGTGATCGCCTGAGCGACGTTCGCAAAACCTTCCTTGGAGCCGAGCGTCGCCACGATCTGCGTATCGGGATTGAGCTTCACGCCGAAGCGGCGGGCATAGTAGCCGGCCTGAGCCCTGCGCAGGCCGGTGATTCCGCGCGAGGCCGAGTAGCGGTCGGTCTTGGGCTTGCCGAGGGTTTCCTTGAGCTTCTCGATGACATGAGGCGGCGTCGGCAGGTCCGGATTACCCATGCCCAGGTCGATGATATCGGCTCCGGCGTTCCGGGCGGCCGCCTTGGCGCGATTGATCTGTTCGAAAACGTAAGGCGGCAGTCGGCGGATACGATAAAACTCTTCCATGGTCCTGGCTCCAGGCCGGATTGGCGAGGCGAGCGTCCTTGCCTCGATGAAGTCAGCGAGACTTCGGTAAATCGTGTGTATTCAATAACTTGACATGTTCAAGCGCAGGTTTGCCGGCGTCGAGGTTTGACGTTCGGGACGCAACCGTCTGCTTGAATCAGCTTCTTTTAACACGGACACCCTGCCCTGCCATCATGTCGCGTGCTTGGAGCATGATCCCGAAAAGTGGAAACCGGTTTTCGGATAAGATCATGCTCAATCAAAAGAGCGCTCTCGAGCGAAGCATGTCCTCGGGCTTGACTTGGGGACGGATACCAGGTTCGCGCGAAGAAACACGTTAAAACAACAATCTGGAGCTCGCCTCTGATTTGATCAGAAGCGAAGTGCGCTATGCGGATGAGGACCGCTCACAGGCTTATTGGGGTTCCGGGTTCTGTGCGGCGTGAGCCTGGCGGTCGCGTGCGTCGATCAGTTCCTTTTCGACTTTCGCCTGCTCCGAGGGATCCATCGCCGCCTGATCTCTTGGAGCCGGAAGGTCATGCACCGCGGGGTATGACGATACGTCACGGGGCCGTTCCGGCGAATCCGACGAAGTCTCGAAATCCGCAATCGATGTCGAGCAGCCTGCGAGCGCGAGCGACATCAACACCGCCAATGCGGCGATGCGGGCGGTCACGGGGTCCGCACGTCTGCGCGTCTGTCGTTCCGATACTGTCGTCACGAATGCTCACATCGTTCAGTCAAAGCCTGGCCGGTATGGGTTGCTCCATCAGACCAGACGCGGGCGAAGACCATCATCGCTTCCAAAACATTAAAAGCTTCGAAATCCAGGAAGCTGCGACCACTACAAGCGAGTCATCGCGGCCCATATATGGCGGGATCAAGAAGTATTGTCGCACTGCACCAC
>JAANMW010003329.1_pt1 | contig 12695 bp, 9 predicted proteins | sample 7279671 | NCBI WGS metagenome assembly JAANMW01 (sample SAMN14094541, study PRJNA606508) | bioreactor metagenome | isolation source: A lab-scale SPAN reactor treating ammonium-rich wastewater day 247 | place: Ireland: Galway | collected 2017-09-19
ACAAGACCTCGGGGTCGGTGCAGGTGTTCGGTGTGGACATCGACGCCCAGCGCAGCGCGGCGATGCGCCTGATCGGGCTGGTGCCGCAGGAATTCAACTTCAACATGTTCGAGAAGCCGCTGGACATCTGCGTGAACTACGCGGGGTTCTACGGGGTGCCGCGCGCGCAGGCGCTGGAACGGGCCGAGCAGGTGCTGAAGGACGCCCAGCTGTGGGACAAGGCGGACAAGATGAGCCGCACCCTGTCCGGCGGCATGAAGCGCCGGCTGATGATCGCCCGCGCGATGATGACCGCGCCCAGGCTGCTGATCCTGGACGAGCCTACCGCCGGCGTCGACATCGAGATCCGCCGCGGCATGTGGAAGACGTTGAAGGAGATCAACGCCGCCGGCACTACCATCATCCTGACTACGCATTACCTGGAGGAAGCGGAGAGCCTGTGCCGCAACCTCGCCATCATCGACCACGGCACCATCGTGGAAAGCGGGCCGATGAAGTCGCTGCTGGCCAAGCTGGACGTGGAAGGCTTCCTGTTCGACGTCGAGGACGCCCTGCCGGCGGCGCTGCCGGCGATCGATGGCGCGATCCTGGTGGCCGCCGATCCGCACACGCTGGAACTGGACATGCCGCGGGCGATGGACCTCAACCGGGTGTTCGCCGCGCTCGACGCCGCCGGCATCCGGGTGCGCTCGATGCGCACCAAGAGCAACCGGCTGGAAGAACTGTTCGTGCGGATGACCGCGCGCGAAGGAGCGGCGGCATGAGCAACCAGAACCTGGTCGCGCTGGGCACCATCACCCGCCGCGAGGTGATGCGGATCCTGCGCATCTGGACGCAGACGCTGATCCCCCCGGCGATCACCATGACCCTGTACTTCCTGATCTTCGGCGGCCTGATCGGCTCGCGCGTGGGCAAGATGGGCGGGTTGGACTACATGGAGTTCATCGTGCCCGGCCTGGTGATGATGAGCGTGATCCAGAACAGCTACGGCAACATCAGCAGCTCATTCTTCGGCGCCAAGTTCGGCCGCCACGTCGAGGAGCTGCTGGTCAGCCCGATGCCGCACTGGGTGATCCTGGCCGGTTACGTGGCGGGCGCGGTCCTGCGCGGGCTGATGGTGGGCGCGATCGTGCTGTGCATCGCCATGCTGTTCACCCGCGTGCACGTGCCGCACCCGCTGGTCACGATCAGCTCGGTGCTGCTGGGCGCCACGATCTTCTCGCTGGCCGGCTTCGTCAACGCGGTGTACGCGAAGAAGTTCGACGACATCGCCATCGTCCCCACCTTCATCCTGACCCCGTTGACCTACCTGGGCGGCGTGTTCTACTCGATCAGCCTGCTGCCCGGCTGGGCGCAGGCGGCGACCCACGTCAACCCGATCTTCTACATGGTCAACGCCTTCCGCTACGGCCTGCTTGGCAGCTCCGACGTGCCGTTGTGGGTCGCCTACGCGCTGATGCTGGGCTTCGTGGCGGTGCTGTCGGCGCTGGGCCTGTGGCTGTTGAAGCGGGGCGTGGGGTTGCGCAGCTGAGCAGGAGCGTGGATTAGGTCACGTTTTCCTCATTACACTCTGCGGCTCTTCCTACACACTGGAGCCGATTCGATGTCGATGAAGACTGCCGTCCTGGCGCTGGCCGTGGGCCTGTCCCTGGTGGCCTGCAAGAAGCAGGACGATGCCGCCGCTGCCGCCGCAAGTTCCGGAGCCGCCGCCGCCAGTGAGGCTGCCGCCGCATCCGCGCAACCCGCTGCCGCCGAAGCCACGCCCGTCGCCGAGGCGGCCACCCCGGCCGTGGCCATCTTCGACATCAACACGATCCCGGCCAGCGACAAGCCGCTGCCCGCGTGGCCTTATGTTTCGCTGCCGGCCGGCTACCAGTTCTATTACACCGAAGACCTGCCCTCGCGGACCAAGGACCTGGCGCGCGTGCCGCTGTGGACCGGCGGCCAGCTGCTGTGGTTGGAAGGCAAGGTGTTCAGCGACGCGATCGACAATGTCGACGGCAAGACCTACTCCAAGTTCGAGGTCCGCAAGAACGTCCAGCAGGCGATCGAGGGGCTGGGCGGCGTGCGCCTGGCCGAGCACAGCCTGGATGAAGCCACCTTCAAGGCGAACGAAAGCGCGCTGGATGATTTCCGCGGCGAGTTCGACCGTATCGGCGATGCCTACTGGTACGGCAACGACGCTGATACCTATTTGGTCCGTCGCGCCGACAAGGCCATCTGGATCGTGTTCCATTCCAGCAACAGCCGCGGCGGCCTGATGGTGGCCGAAGGCCCGCTGCCGGAAGCGCCAGCGAAGCAATAAGCGCGCTGCGCTTGGCGATGGCGCCCGGCCAAGGCCGGGCGTTTTCGTTCCAGGCGGCGCGATGCGTCCGGGACGGGATGGAAGCAGCTGCTAGGGCACCCGCGAAGTAAGCCGTGCCCCGCGTGGCTCAGGCCGCCGGCAGCCGGAAGAACGCGGCGCTGGCGGCGGTGGCGTTGGCCGCGGTGGTGGCGGGATCCTCACCGCGGTCGCGCGCCAGTTCCTCCACGATGTGCGGCAGGAACGCCGGCTCGTTGCGGCGGTCCTTCGGCATCGGCCTGAGCGTGCGCGGCAGCAGGTAGGGCGCGTCGGTTTCCACCATCAGCCGGTGGGCGGGGATGCTCTTCACCAGTTCGCGCAGGTGTTCGCCGCGGCGCTCGTCGCAAAGCCAGCCGGTGATGCCGATGTACCAGTCGTTGTCGAGGTAGTCGAACAGCTCCTCGCGGGTGCCGGTGAAGCAGTGCACCACCGCCGGGCCGATCCGGCCTTCGAAGTTCTTCATCATCGCCATGAAGTCGGCGTGGGCGTCGCGCTGGTGCAGGAACAGCGGCTTGCCCACGCCATCGACGGCAAGGTCGACGGCGATCTGCAGCTGCTTCTCGAATGCGCTGCGCTGCGCCGGCCGCGGCGAGAAATCGCGGAAGTAGTCCAGCCCGCACTCCCCCACCGCAACCACCTCCGGATGGGCATGCAGGGCACGCATCTCGGCATCGCATTCGGCGGTGTACTCGGTCGCGTGGTGCGGATGCACGCCGGCGGTGGCGAACCATTCGCCGGGGCGGGTCAGTGCCAGTTCCAGCGCCTTTGGCGAATGCTCGCGCGAAGCGCCGGTGAGGATGGCCTGGCGCACGCCGGCATCGCGGGCGCGCTGCCACACCGCGTCGCGGTCGCGGTCGAAGCTGTCGTGGGTGAGGTTGAGGCCGATATCGATGAGCTGCATGGCGCGATTTTACTGGTAGCCCAAGAAGACTGGTGCTGCATGCCGCCATCCGCAGCCCGACCGAAGGAGAGGCGTCCTGCTCTCGTATCCTTTGCGGGTGAACACCACTGCGTTCCCCATTTCCGAGCTGTTGCCCGACATCCTCGCGTCACTGGACGCGCAGCCGCGGCTGGTGCTGGAAGCGCCGCCGGGTGCGGGCAAGACCACGCAGGTGCCGCTGGCGCTGCTGGCCGCGCCGTGGCTTGCGGGCCGCAGCATCGTGATGCTGGAGCCGCGCCGCGTGGCCGCGCGCGCGGCCGCCGGCTTCATGGCCAAGCAGTTGGGGGAAGCGGTCGGCGAGACGGTGGGTTATCGCATTCGCTTCGAGAACAAGGTCGGGCCGAACACCCGCATCGAGGTCGTCACCGAGGGCATCCTCACCCGCATGCTGCAGGACGACCCGCTGCTGGAAGGCGTGGGCGCGATCCTGTTCGACGAGTTCCACGAGCGCCATCTGGCCGGAGACCTCGGGCTGGCGCTGGCGCTGGACGTGCAGGCCGGCTTGCGCGATGACCTGCGAATCGTGGTGATGTCGGCGACGCTGGACGGCGAGCGGCTGGCGGCGTTCCTCGACGCGCCGCGGCTGTCGAGCGCGGGGCGCAGCTTTCCGGTCGAGATCGCGCATTTCCCGGCGCGTCGCGACGAGGCGCTGGAGCAGCAGGTCCGCCGCGCCGTCGAGCATGCGCTGGCCGCGCATCCCGGCGATGTGCTGGTGTTCCTGCCGGGGCGGCGGGAGATAGCGAAGGTGGAGCAGATGCTCGCGGCTGCGCTGCCGGTTTTCGAGGTGCTGCCTTTGCACGGCGACTTGCCCGTCGAACAGCAATCGCGCGTGCTGCAACCCGCACCCGATGGCCGTCGACGCGTGGTGCTGGCCACCAATGTCGCCGAATCGTCGGTCACCTTGCCCGGCGTGCGGGTGGTGGTCGACAGCGGGCTGGCGCGCGAGCCGCGCTTCGATCCCAACAGCGGTTTCTCGCGGCTGGACAGCGTGACGATTTCGCAGGCCAGCGCCGACCAGCGCGCCGGCCGCGCCGGCCGCGTGGCGGAAGGCTTCGCCTATCGGCTGTGGCCGCAGTCGCAGCGGCTGGAGGGGCAGCGCAAGCCGGAGATCGAGCAGGTGGAACTGGCCGCGCTGGCGCTGGAGCTGGCGGCCTGGGGCAGCAGCGAACTGCGCTTCGTCGATCCGCCGCCATCGGGCGCGCTGGCCGCAGGCAGGGACCTGTTGCAGCGGCTGGATGCATTGCGCGACGGCAAGCTCACCGCGCGCGGCAGGCGGATGCTGGCGCTGGGCACGCATCCGCGACTTGCCGCGATGCTGCTGGCAACCGATGCGCCCGCACGCATTGCACTGGCCTGCGACCTGGCGGCGCTGGTGGAAGCGCGCGATCCGCTGCGCAGCCGCTCCGACGCATTGGCCGAGCGCTGGCAGGCATTGGCCGCGTTCCGCAACGGGCGCGTGCCTGCCGACGCCAACCGTTCCGCGCTGGCCGCCATCGACGCCGCAGCGAAACAGTGGCGTCGTCGGCTGCGCTGCGAGGCATCGGCGCCGGCCTCGGTGCCGGCGCATGCGCTGGGCGACCTGCTGGCGCATGCCTTCCCCGATCGCATCGCCAAACAGCATCCGCAGGACCCGCGCCGCTACCAGCTGGCGAACGGGCGGATGGCGCGGTTGTTCGATGATTCCGCGCTGTATGGCGAGCCGTGGATCGTGGCCAGCGAACTGCGCTTCGAGGCCAAGGACGCGCTGCTGCTGCGCGCCGCGCCGGTGGACGAGGCGCTGCTGCGCGCCGAGTTCGCGACGCATTTTTCCGACGCCGACGAGGTGCGTTGGGATGCGGACAAGCGCGCGCTGCGCAGCGAACGGGTCGAGCGCTTCGACGGCATCGTGCTGGCGGTGAAATCCGCCGGCCGGGTCGATCCGGCGCAGGCCGCGCGTGCGCTGGCGGCGGCCGTTCGCGAGCTGGGCCTGACGGTGTTGCCGTGGAGCGACGGCCTGTCGCAATGGCGCATCCGCGTGGCCTGCCTGCGCAGCTGGATGCCGGCGCTGGGCCTGCCGGATCTTTCCGACGCCGCGCTGCTGGCCTCGCTGGAGCGCTGGCTGCAGCCCGCGTTCGCCGGCAAGACCCGGCTGGATGCACTGGACAGCGCCGAGCTGGCCGAAGCGCTGAAGTCCGGCATCGACTGGAACCTGCGCCAGCGCATCGACCAGCTGGCGCCGACCCGCATCGCGGTGCCGTCGGGGTTGGAGCGCGCCATCGAATACCGCCTCGACGACCACGGCGAACCGGCGCCGCCGGTGCTGGCGGTGAAGCTGCAGGAGCTGTTCGGGCTGGCGCAGACGCCGCGCGTGGCCGACGGCCGGGTGCCGCTGCTGCTGCACCTGCTCTCGCCAGGCGGCAAGCCGCTGCAGGTGACCGCCGACCTGCACAACTTCTGGGCCAGCACCTACGCCGAGGTCAGGAAGGAAATGAAGGGCCGCTACCCGCGCCACCCGTGGCCGGACGACCCGTGGAACGCGGTGGCCACCCACCGGGCGAAGCCGCGCGGCACGTAACGCACCCCTCACGCGGAAGCGCCATACTGCCGGCGTGACGATGCAAGCCGAGGAGCAGCACATGGGCAAGTTGGAACGCACCCAGGACCGGACCCTGGAACTGTTGGCCGACGTGGGCGAGGGCCTGCGCCGCAAGCTGCCGGACAAGGCCGTGCAGTGGGTCGAAACCGGCGCGGCGTTGGGCGCGCTGCGGGTCGGCAGCAAGGTGGCCGGCAAGTTCGTGCGCCGCAACCCGGTGCTGGTGGGCGCTGCGGTGGTTGGTGCCGGCCTGCTGTGGCTGGCGGCGCGGCAGCGCGCCAAGCGCAAGGAAGCGGAAGCGATCGAAGGCGAGGCGCGGCAGGTGCGCGCGCTGCGCCGCGGCGAGTACGAGCGCGACGACTACGGCGTTTGATCCGGGCGCCGCGCTGCCACAATCCGGCACGTGGCGTCTTGCAGGAACTGCGCGCCGCGCTGCCTCAGCCAGCGCCAGCTTGCCGCCACTGGCCGGGTTGCAGGCCCTCGAGCCGGTGCGGCCCCACCGCCACCCGCACCAGCCGCAGCGTGGGCAGGCCCACCGCCGCAGTCATCCGCCGCACCTGCCGGTTGCGGCCCTCGCTGATCACCAGCTCCAGCCACGCATCCGGCACGGTCTTGCGGAACCGCACCGGCGGGTCGCGCGGCCATAGCGCCGGGGCTTCCAGCCATCGCGCCTGCGCGGGGCGGGTGGGGCCATCGTTGAGCAGCACGCCCTCGCGCAGCTGCTGCAGCTGCGTGTCGGTGGGCGTGCCTTCCACCTGCACCCAGTAGGTCTTCGGTTGCTTGTGCGCGGGGTCGGTCAGCCGGTGCGCCAGCCGGCCGTCATCGGTGAGCAGCAGCAGGCCTTCCGAATCGAAATCCAGCCGCCCCGCCGGATACACGCCTGCCGGCAGGCCGAAGCCGGCCAGCGTCGGCCGCGGCGGCTGGCTGCGATCGGTGAACTGGCAGAGCACGCCATAGGGCTTGTTGAAGGCGATCAGCATGGGATCAGCGGAGAATCCGGGTCACGCAACGTGGCGCCTATCGGCCGCGGTCGCGGCGCGGAGGGCGCTGCGTCGGGTGGTCATTCGCTGGCCGGCTTGCGGAAGCGCAGGGTCATGCGGTCGCTCTCGCCGATCGCCCGGTACTTTTCCGCATCGGCGGCGTCGTGGCGATTGGTGGGCGGCAGCGTCCACACGCCGTTGGGATGGTCGGCGGTGTCGGCCGGATTGGCGTTCACTTCGCTGCGCGCGTCCAGCACGAAGCCGGCACGGGTGGCCAGCTCGATCACCAGCGCCTCGGTCAGGTAGCCGGACTTCTTCATCGTGTCCAAGTCCGTGCCGGGCTTGGCGCGGTGATCCACCACGCCCAGCGTGCCGCCCGGCTTGAGCGCGGCGAAGAATGCCTGGAAGTAGGCATCGGCAGTGCCGGCGGCCACCCAGTTGTGCACGTTGCGGAAGGTCAGCACCGCATCGGCGCTGGCCGGTGTACCCAGCGAAGGCGACTTGCCGTCGTACCAGTGCAGGCTGGCGCGGCCGTAGCGCGCGGCGTCGGCGGCGAACAGCGCCGGCAGCGCGCTGCTGCGGCCGGGCGCGGGGGTGGCGCTGGCGGCGATGTAGTGGCCGCGGTCACGCAGGTACGGCGCCAGGATCGCGCTGTACCAGCCGTTGCCCGGGCTGATCTCGATGACGGTGTCGGTGGGCTGCAGGCCGAAGAAAGCCAGCGTTTCGGCCGGGTGGCGGTAGCGGTCGCGGGTACGCTGGGCGGCGTCGCGGCCGGGATCTGCCACCGCGGCCTGCAGCGCGCTGTCCACGGCCGGCGTGGCCGCCTCCTGCGCGGTCGAGGGTGTGGGCGTGGCGGCAGCGGCGGCCAGCAGCAGGGCAAGCGCGGGAATCGACAGGCGGGTCATGCGGGGCTCCGGATGCGACGGGCCCTGCAGGGTAAACCGGGCCGCCGCAAACACGAAGCCCGGCGCGCGGCCGGGCTTCGCGGGTCGCCGACGGGCGAGGGTTACAGCATCGACAGCGCCGCGTTCAGCGTGGCCGACGGCCGCATCGCCGCCGCCAGCTTGGCCATGTCGGGCTGGTAGTAGCCGCCGATGTCCACGGGCTTGCCCTGCACGGCGACGAGTTCCTCGACGATCTTCGCCTCGTTCTCCGCCAGCGCCTTGGCGACCGGCGCGAACTTCGCCGCCAGCGCGGCGTCCGCGGTCTGTTCGGCCAGCGCCTGCGCCCAGTACAGCGCAACAAAGAAATGGCTGCCGCGATTATCAATGGTGCCCAGCTTGCGGCCGGGCGAACGGTCGTTGTCGAGGAACTTCGCGTTGGCCGCGTCCAGCGCATCGGCCAGCACCTGCGCCCGTTTGTTGCCGGTGGTGTTGGCCAGGTGTTCGAGCGAGGCGGCCAGCGCCAGGAATTCGCCCAGCGAATCCCAGCGCAGGTAGTCCTCCTCCACGAACTGCTGCACGTGCTTGGGCGCACTGCCGCCGGCACCGGTCTCGAACAGGCCGCCGCCGTTCATCAGCGGCACGATCGACAGCATCTTCGCGCTGGTGCCCAGCTCCATGATCGGGAACAGGTCGGTCAGGTAATCGCGGAGCACGTTGCCGGTGGCGCTGATGGTGTCCAGCCCTTCGCGGATGCGCTTGAGCGAGAACTTCATCGCTTCCACCGGCGAGAGGATGCGGATGTCGAGGCCGGCGGTGTCGTGGTCGTTGAGGTAGGCCGCGACCTTGGCGATCAGGCCGCGGTCGTGGTCGCGCTGCGGGTCCAGCCAGAACACCACCGGGGTGTTCGACAGGCGTGCGCGGCTGACCGCCAGCTTCACCCAGTCGCGGATCGGCGCGTCCTTGGTCTGGCACATGCGCCAGATGTCGCCGGCCTTGACCGGGTGCTGCAGCAGCACGGTGCCGTGCTCGTCGATCACCCGCACCACGCCGTCGCCGCTGATCTTGAAGGTCTTGTCGTGGCTGCCGTATTCCTCGGCCGCCTGCGCCATCAGGCCGACGTTGGGCACGCTGCCCATCGTCGCCGGGTCGAACGCGCCGTGTTCCTTGCAGTCCTCGATCACCACCTGGTAGATGCCGGCGTAGCAGCGGTCCGGGATCACCGCCTTGGTGTCCTGCAGCTCGCCCTTCGCGTTCCACATGCGGCCGCTGTCGCGGATCATCGCCGGCATCGACGCGTCCACGATCACGTCGGACGGCACGTGCAGGTTGGTGATGCCCTTGTCGGAATTGACCATCGCCAGGCCCGGGCGCTGCGCGTACAGCGCATTGATCTCGGCCTCGATCGCGCTGCGCTCGGCCTCCGCCAGCTGGCCCAGCTTGGCGTACAGGTCGCCGATGCCGTTGTTGGGGTCGAAACCGATTTCGGCCAGCGTGCGCGGATGCTTCTCCAGCACCGGCGCATAGAAGCGCGACACCGCGATGCCGAACATGATCGGGTCGGACACCTTCATCATGGTCGCCTTCAGGTGCAGCGAGAACAGCACGTCCTGCGCCTTGGCATCGGCGATCTGCGCGTCGATGAAGTCGGCCAGCGCGCTGGCGCTCATCACCGAGGCATCGATCATCTCGCCGGCCTGCAGCATGACCGGACCGCGCAGCGGGAAGCTGCTGCCGGTGACGCTGGTGTATTCGATCCGCACCGGGCCGGCGTTGACCATGGTGTAGCTCTGCTCGCTGCCGTAAAAATCGCCGGCCGTCATGTGCGCCACGTGCGACTTCGAGCCCGCGTCCCACTTGCCCATCCGGTGCGGATGCTTCTTCGCATAGGCCTTCACCGCCTTCGGCGCGCGGCGGTCGGAATTGCCCTCGCGCAGCACCGGGTTCACCGCGCTGCCCATCGCCTTGCCATAGCGCGCGCGCACGTCCTTCTCGCCATCGCCCTGCGGCGCGTCGGGGAACTCCGGCAGCGGGTAGCCCTTGCCCTGCAGCTCCTTGATCGCCGCTTTCAGCTGCGGCACCGAGGCGGAAATGTTCGGCAGCTTGATGATGTTGGCTTCCGGCGTCTTCGCAAGCGTGCCCAGCTCGGCAAGGTCGTCGGCCACCGCACGCTGCCCCAGCAGCTCCGGGAACTGCGCCAGGATCCGCGCCGCCAGCGAGATGTCGCGGGTCTCCACCTCCACGCCCGCGGTTTTCGCATACGCCTGCACGATCGGCAGGAACGAGGCGGTGGCGAGGAACGGCGCTTCGTCGGTCAGGGTGTAGAGGATCTTGGACATGGCGGCTCGGGTTCGCGGAGGAAGCCGTCATTGTCGCGCCTTGCCGCCCCGGGGGGCAAAGCGGACGCGGAAATGGGCCGAGAGTCGCGGGGAATGAGACGGGGGAGTGGCAGAAACGACAAAGGCCGGATTTCCGGCGCGCGGGATTTACGGCATCTTTGAAGCCGGGCCGGGCACAAGGGGTGGGCGTGGACGACATTTCACCGTCGGATCTGAAAACGATCCTGCATTCCAAGCGGGCCAACATCTATTACCTGCAGCATTGCCGGGTGCTGGTCAATGGCGGCCGCGTCGAATACGTCACCGATGCCGGCAAGCGCTCGCTGTACTGGAACATTCCCATCGCCAATACCACCACGGTATTGCTGGGCACCGGCACCTCGATCACCCAGGCGGCGATGCGCGAACTGGCCAAGGCCGGCGTGCTGGTCGGGTTCTGTGGCGGTGGCGGCACACCGTTGTTCAGTGCCAACGAGGTGGACATCGAGGTGGCGTGGTTCTCGCCGCAGAGCGAGTACCGGCCCACCGAATACCTGCAGGTCTGGGTCGGATTCTGGTTTGACGACGACCTCCGCCTTGCCGCCGCCAAAGCCATCCAGCACGCTCGCAGCGCGCGCATCCGCGAGCAATGGCAGGGCCGCGCGCTGCGCGAAGCCGGCTTCGCGGTCGATGCCGGCCGGCTCGAGGAATTGCTGCAACGCACCTCCCGCCAGATCGATCTTGCACAAGACAACACCCATCTGCTGACCGAAGAGGCACGCCTCACCAAGGCCCTGTTCAAGCTCGCCGTCGATACCGTGGGCTACGGCGACTTCACCCGCGCCAAGCGCGGCGCCGGCGGCGACCCGGCCAACCGCTTCCTCGACCATGGCAATTACCTGGCCTACGGGCTCGGTGCGACCGCTACCTGGGTGCTGGGATTACCGCACGGCCTTGCCGTCCTGCACGGCAAGACCCGGCGCGGTGGCCTGGTGTTCGACATCGCCGACCTGGTGAAGGATGCACACATCCTGCCGCAGGCCTTTCTTTCGGCGATGCGCGGCGATGAAGAGCAAGGTTTCCGCCAGAACTGCATCGAAGCGCTGACCCGCAGCGAAGCGCTGGATTTCATGATCGATACGGCCAAGGCCGTGGCACAGGATACCGCCGCCCTCGCCAGCGGGAAGCCGGCATGAATGTGCTGCTGGTCAGTCAATGCGACAAGCGCGCCCTTACCGAAACGCGCCGCATCCTCGATCAGTTCGCCGAACGCCGCGGCGACCGCGTCTGGCAGACGCCGATCACCCTGGCCGGACTGGATACCTTGCGAAAACTGTTGCGCAAGACCGCGCGAAAGAACACCGCCGTGGCCTGTCATTGGATCCGCGGCGCGGATCATAGCGAACTGCTGTGGGTGGTCGGCGACGCGCGGCGCTTCAACAGCGAGGGCGCCGTGCCCACCAATGCCACTGCCGGTGACGTGCTGCGCAAGGCCGACGAGAACGACTGGCACAATGCCGAGGACATCCGCCTGCTGGCACAGCTCGGGGCGCTGCTGCATGACCTCGGCAAGGCCAGCGTGGCGTTCCAGCAGCGGCTGCAGGGCAGGCTCGACGAGCGCAACCGCTACCGGCACGAATGGGTGTCGCTGCGCCTGTTCCTGGCTTTCGTGGGCGAAGATGACGATGCGGGTTGGCTGACACGCATGGCCAGCGAAGAGGTCGATGATGGCGTGTGGACGGCGCAAGGTCGCTACCTGCGCGACGGCGTCGATGCGGGCATCGAGCACCATCCGTTTCGCGAGCTTGCTGCACGCGCACCGCTGGCTGCCGCGATCGGCTGGTTGATCGTCACCCATCACCGTCTTCCGTGCGTGCCGGCGGAAAAGAAAAACGATGAAGGCCAGGCCGGGATCGGTGCCCGCGCCACGGGTCATCGACAGGTCTGGCTGGAAACTCCGCTGGCCGAGGTCGCCCACGACTGGAACGAAATCGATTCGCACGCCACGCCGGTTGAAGCGACGCCGTACTGGGAGCTGGTGGGCGAGTTGCCCGTCGTCGCACCGGCGTGGCGAACCCAGGCACGCCGAGTCGCCAAGGCCTTGCTGGAGCGGAAGGCGCAAGCCCGAGGCGATTGGCTTGGAAATCCCTATGTCATGCATCTGGCGCGGCTGGCGCTGATGCTGGCAGACCACCACTATTCCAGTCTCGGCATGGATGGCGCCGACATGCCTGTCGCCGAACGCCAGCGCTTCCTGCAGGCCGACCAGACTGTGTTCGCCAACACCCGCAAGGACAAGCGTGGCCGTACACAGCGCAATCAATCGCTGCTCGAACATCTGCTGGGCGTGGGCCACACCGCCAGCCTGATCGCCCACGCGCTGCCCGGTTTCGAGCGCCATCTGCCGCGCCTTGCCAATCATCGCGGCCTGCGCAAGCGCAGCGCGGACAAGCGGTTCGCATGGCAGGACAAGGCGTTCGATGCGGCCGTCGGCCTGCGCGAGTCCACGCGCGAGCACGGCGCCTTCATCGTCAACATGGCCTCCACTGGCTGCGGCAAGACGCTGGCCAATGCACGCATCCTGTATGCCTTGTCCGATCCGGCGATCGGGTTGCGAATGAGCTATGCGCTGGGCCTGCGCACGCTCACTCTGCAAACCGGCC
>JAANMW010003332.1_pt1 | contig 12682 bp, 9 predicted proteins | sample 7279671 | NCBI WGS metagenome assembly JAANMW01 (sample SAMN14094541, study PRJNA606508) | bioreactor metagenome | isolation source: A lab-scale SPAN reactor treating ammonium-rich wastewater day 247 | place: Ireland: Galway | collected 2017-09-19
CGAGACCAGCAGGCCGCCAACCGCCTCGCCACCGTCCAGACGCTCCACCTGGAACGATCAGGCATGACTTAGTTCCGCAATAATGATGCTACAGTCTCAAATTACCATGGTTTATCAAGAACAGATAAACCATGGCAATATTGCTCAAATTGAGGACCTGGCGGTTACCCGGGCTGGTCGGGCCCTGGGGCAGGGCACTGGTTGGCAACCGGACCGTCCGCGGGACCGGATGGCTCACTGCCTTGCGAGGGCGGCGGGACCGCGGGCCCGGCGGGTCACTTCCTGCCGACCAGTTTGCGCCCCTGACGGGCGATGGCGGCGGCGTCGATGCCGCACATCGCCAGCATCTCGTCGGGCGTCGAGCCGCTCTTGGGCACGCGGCGGACGGCCAGCGAGGCGACGCGGACGCGGGCGGACGACTTGCCCTCGGCGGCGGCGGCCTCAGCCAGCTCGCTGCCCAGCCCGCCGTTGTAGTTGTCCTCGACGGTCAGGATCAGCTTGCCGCACCTGGCCGCCAGTCTCAGCACCGGCGCCGCGTTCAGCGGCAGGCAGTAGCAGTCGACGACCGTCGCTTCGATCTTGTTCTTTGCCAGGGCCTCGGCCGCCTTGAGCGCCTCGAACACCATGTAACCGTTGGCGGCGATGACCAAGTGCTTGCCGCGGCGGACGACCTTGTGCCCGCCCAGGGCGAATTTCTCGGTCGGCTTGTAGAGCAGCGGCGTGTCCGGGCGAAGCGTCCGCATGTAGCACGGGCCGGTATGGTTGGCCATCAACTCGACCAGCTTCCAGGTCGCCACGGCGTCGGCGGGGACGAGGACGGGGCAGGCGGCGTCGGCCGGACGGACCTTCTGATGCCCCTGCGTGGTCTTCGTGCCCAGGGGGACGTTTCGCTGCCCGTAGCTGCGGAAGTAGGCGACGTCCGGCAGGCTCATCTGGCTGGGCCCGTCGGCGCCCAGGGTCGTGCCGCTGTGGCTGCCGCAGAGCTTGACGTTGGCGTCGGAGATGATGGCCATCTCGATCTGGTCGGTCGCCCGGGCCAGGAACTTGCCGAAGGTGGAGACGAAGGGGATCTTGCCTGCGGCGGCCAGCCCGGCGGCGGCGCTGACCATGTTCTGCTCGGCGATGCGGCACTCGAAGTAGCGCTCGGGGAACATCTCGGCGAACCACTCGGCGAACGTCGAGTTCTTCACGTCGCCGTCCAGGGCGACGACGCGGTCGCTGAGTCGGCCCAGCTCGGCCAGGGCCAGCCCGTAGACCCGCCGGGTCGCCAGCTTGCCCTTGCGGAACCCATCGAGCATCTTGCGGACGGCGGGCAGCGGGTGCTCGCCCAGCAGCTTCTGGAAGTCCGGGTCGCCCAGGCGGATCGGACCGGCCGACGACTTGGCCTTGCCGACCGGTTTGGGTGGCAGCCACTTGATGGTGGTCGGGTCGGGCAGCCCGCCCTCGGTCAACTTCAGGTCCAGGTCGCGCAGGGCGCCCTGGACGTCCTTCTGGGGCAGGGGCTTGCCGTGCCAGTTGCCGTTCTGGAGCTCGCTGCTGCCCCAGCCCTTGACGGTGCGGGCGACGACGGCGACCGGCCGGCCGTTGCCGTCGCGGTTGAGCGCCCGGTCGATCTGGTCGATGTCGTGCCCATCGATGACGACGGGCTCCAGGCCGTAGGCCGCCAGCTTGGCCGTCAGGGCGTCGGCGGACTGCTGGGCCGACACGTAATCGCTCTGCCCCTGGGCGTTGGAGTTGAAGATGAGGGTGCAGTTGGTCAGCTTGTTGTCGGCGATGAAGTCGACGGCCTCCCACACCTGGCCCTCGCGGCTCTCGCCGTCGCCGATGATGACGTAGACGCGCCGGGCGGTCCCGTCCAAGCGGGCGGCCAGGGCCAGCCCCGCGCCGACGCTGGCGCCCTGCCCGAGCGAGCCGGTCGCGGCGTCGAAAAAGGGCACGCCCAGCACCGGGTTGGGGTGCCCGTCCAGCACCGAATCGAGCTGCCGAAGCGTGACGACGTCGTCCAGCCGCAGCCGCCGGCCGCGGGCCTTGTCCGGACCGACTCGTCCGCCCAGGTCGGCGTAGGCGGGGTAGATGGCCGGCACGGCGTGGCCCCTCGGACAGGACCAGCCGGTCGTTGGTCCGGTTCCACGGGTCGGTCGGGTCCCAGCGCATCTGGTGATACATCAGGACGGCGACGAGGTGTCCGATGCTGCACGCGGTGGAGGGGTGCCCGCTGGCGGCGGCGGCGGTGCTGGTGATGGCGTATTTGTCGATCAGGACGGCCTTGGCTGCCAGGGCGGCGCGAATCTCGGCGGTCAGGGTCGAGCCGGCGGTTGCTGTTGCGGTCTGCTGGTTCATCGGTGCCTTCCCGGGTCGGTGAGAGCGTTGCCCCGGCGCCACGACGGCCGCCGGGCCGCGAGTCGGCTGTATGTTATCGAAGCGCCCGGCGGAATTCAAAAGCAAATGGCGGCATGGCGGCCCACTCAGGGCGCCCGCTCGTCGGCGCCCAGGTCGGGGCGGGCGGTCCGCTTCTGACGGTCGATGTCCTCGGGGGCGTCGGGACCCGGATTGGCCCGGTCGATGGCGTCTGCCGCCGCGGCGGTCAGGTGCAGGTCGCCGCGGGCCGGGTCGACGAAGTAGCCCGGCACGGCGCGGACCAGGTTCCCGTCGGTCCGGATGGTCGCCGGGTCGGTCTCGACGACGATCCGCGGGCCGGAAAACACGTTGTTCGTCGCAACCAGCCCGGCGTTGTCGTGGACGACGCGGAGCAGGCGTCCGAATCGGGCGGCCGGGTCGTGCACCGTGTTGTGCACGATGCGGCAGTCGCTCGTCCAGGCGGCCAGGATGTTGCTCTCCGGGCAGCGGGTGACGAAGTTGTTGCGGACCAGGAAACCGGCGCAGTGCGGCACGCCGTCCCACTCCCCGGCGCGGTGGCTGTTGCCCAGGCAGATCCCGGTGTCGCAGTCGATCAGGATGTTGCGTTCGATGGTCGCCCCGGCCGATCCGTTCCACAGGAAGATCGCCCCGCGTGCCCCGCCGGTCCGCCCGCGGAGGCCGGTGAACACATTGTCGCTGATCACCCAGTCCTTGGTGTTCATCGCGTCGATGCCGCCGACGTAGTTTCCGCCGAACTGGTCGGGGTTCGCCCGCTCGTAGGGCTCGTCGTCCAGTCGCTTGGCCCGGTCGTTGTAGAACAGGCAGTACTGGATGCGGCAGCCGCTCGACGGGACGCGCTTGCCCTCGACCATCTTTCCGGGCACGCCCTTGACGTGCCGCTGCCAGATGTTGTGCCCGACGCAGTTATACAGCGTTACCCGGTGCACCCCGCTGTCGCTGTTCAACTTGAAGCCGTTCTGGCGGACGTTGGTCAGCGTCAGGTCGGCGATGGTCACGTCGCTGCACGCGGTAATGGCAATGCCCTCGTGGTGGGCCGAGCGGGCGCAATCCAGTATCGCCGCGTCGCGGTTGCCGCCGGCCCCGCGCAGGGTGACGCGATCGGTCGCGATGCGGAGCGACCGCGGCAGCATGTATCGCCCGTCGGCGATCAGGATCGTGCCGCCCGGCTGGATGTCGCGGACGGCGTCGAAAAGCTGCTCGACGGTGGCGACGCGGATGACCTGCCCGGCTGGCGCCGGCAGCGGCAGGGCCTTGGCAAACCAGTCCTGGACGGGCGGGCCGGTCGGCCGGTCGGCCCGGGCGCCCGGTTGGTCCGGCGCGGTCGTCGGACCGGGGCCCGGATCGGGCGGCGCCCGGAGCACCTGGCCGATCACCTCGTCGTATTTCATCAGCGACAGGTAGTTCCGCAGGGCGAATCCGCAGTTCGACAGCCCGCGCTCGGAGTAGTCGTCGGCGAACGCTTTCGGGTGCGACGGGTGCACGCCATCGCGGGCGATCAGCGTGGGCACGTCGTAGCCTTGGTGCTCCCTGAACTTCTCCAGGGCCCCGTCCCAGTCGTTCGGGCGGCGCTTCAGCACCTCGGCGTAAAAGTCGATCAGCGGCACCTTCAACTCGGTCGCCACCTGCCGCTGGGCCTCGACGAACTGGCGGCACTTCTCGTCGAATCCATGCCGCGGCGGGATCGTGCTCAGGATCACCACCGTGCCGTTGTCCAGGCACTTGCCGACGACCTCGGCCAGCCCGGCCTTGTGCTGCTGGACGTTCATCGCGTGCAGGTCGTTGGTCCCGAACATGATCAGGGCGACCTCGGGGTCCAGCTTCTTCAGCCAGGCGTCCACGTTCTGCTGCGCCCAGCGGACGGTCATCGAGCCTTGGCTGCCGAACTGCGGGCCCTTCCATTCCCGCCAGCACTCAGCCGCCTGGTAGCCCTTGACGCGCTCGAAGGCGTCGGCCAGCTCCGTCGGGGCTTGGTCCCGTTTGTAGAGCAGGGGGGTCCAGTAGGCCAGCGTGACGGTGATCGAGTCGCCGAAGTGGGCGATGGTGCCGCGCTTTCCGTCGAAGCGGGCGTGGACCCGGCGCATCGGCTGGGCCCAGTGGTCGGCGACGTCGGCCCGGGCGACGGGCAGGGCGGCCGACAGGGCGATCGCCAGGACGGCGGCGGTCCGCGGGCCGGGAATGTTCATAACGGGCTCCTTCAGATAGGCCGATCGGGCGGGTAAACTGCCCGCAGTGTGATTAGACCGTCGCGCCCGCCGGGGGGCAAGGGCGGCACCGGCGCCCGAAAGGACCGTCATGGACCCCAAACCGTTACGGATCGGCATTCTGTCGGACACGCACGGGCGCGGGGAGCGGGCGGCGCGGGCGGCGGGGCTGCTGGCCGAGCGCGGCGTCCGACGGGCGTTCCACTGCGGCGACATCGGCGACGAGTCGGTGATCGACGCCCTGTCCGGGTTGGAGATGACCTACGTGCTGGGCAACGTGGACCGTCCCCACCGGGCCTGGCTGCGGCGATACATCCGGGCCGTGGGGGCGGTGCTGGCCGAGCCGTTCGCCCGCTGCGAACTGGCCGGGCGGCAGGTCGCCGTCATCCACGGCGACGACGCCCGCGAGCTGGCCCGGCTGATCGACGCCCAGGAGCTCGATTACGTCTTCCACGGACATACCCACGTGATCCGCAGCGAGCGGATCGGCAGGACGCACGTGATCAATCCCGGCGCCCTGCACCGGGCGCGGACGGCGACGGTGGCCGTGCTGGCGCCGGCCGACGATCGTCTGGAGTTCCTGGAGCTGTGATTACTTCACCACGTCGGGCAGGTAGTAGTTCGTGGCGCCCTTGGTCATGTAGACGCGGGTCTTGGAGCGGTCCAGCGACACCCACTCGACGTGATAGTCGCCGAACAGGACGTTGCGGCCGAGGACCATGCCCTTCTTGCCGCCCAGCAGGCGGTCGGCGTGGTTGCCGAACCAGCCTTCGGTTTCGGGGTCGGTGGAGTCGCCGGTGTTGTACATCCGGTCGCCGGCGATCATCTCCCGGCTGGGGACCTGGTCGACGCGCAGCCAGACGCGGGCCTCGCCGGGCAGGAGGCAATCGGCGTTGATATTGATCTGCGGCGACCCGATGAGGATCTCGTAGTGCGTGAACGGATCGGGCTTGACCCACTCGGCGTCGGCGGTCTGGGGGACCTTGCCGCTGCACTCGTTGGGGCAGTAAAGCACCTGGGGGTTATGCCCTTCCTGGCGGAACGTGTCCTTCCAGTACTGCGAGACCTGCGTCGGGTCCCCCACGTCGCGGGGCGGATACTGCCCGAGGTGGGCGGTGGCGAACTGCTGGACCACCGTGCCCAGGCCGTGAAGGTTCTGGTTGCACTTGGTCGTCCACGCCGCCTGCTGGGCCGCGAATATCGACGGCAGCAGGATGCTGGCCAGCAAGGCCATGATGGCCATCACCGTGAGCAGCTCGATCAGCGTGAACCCGTACCGGCCGGCTCGGCGCGTGCTTGTCATGCCCATCCTCCAGCGATGCGCAAACCCATCTACCGGTGATTGTACATCCATGTCCGCTCCCCGCCAATCGGAAAACCCGTCAGGGGGTGCGCCGGAGGACTCGCCCCGCGGAATCAGTCCAGTTCACACCGTGCCTGCATCCTGGGCGCCCGGCTGGTCCGTGTCTTCTGCCAGCTCGGCACGGAGGTGCTCCGGCGTCATCGAGGCGATGCGGCAGGTCAGCCGCAGCAGCCGCACCGCCTCCTGCGGCTCCAGCGGTCCCGGGCGATAGACCGCCAGCGTCTGCCCGATCGTCTCCAGGCTGATCTGCGGCTCGGTGGACAGCAGGTCGTTCAGCCGGGGGTGCAGCCACTGGTAGGCGAACTGGCGGTCCTCGCCGACGACGCGGAAGAGGCGGCAGAACGGCTCGCAGGCGAAGGCGAACTCGTCGAAACCGAACACCGACTCCAGCGGATCGAACTGCTCGACCGGCTGGACGAGCAGACCGGGCATGCGGTACTCGGTCTGCACCAGGGCCACCTGCCAGCGGTGGGTCGTGCGGCTCTGCCCCGAGCCGGTCTCGTACTGGTAGTCGCACAAGCGGACGGGCAGCCCGTCCAGCCGCCCGTGCAGCACGTTGCGGGCCAGGCGGCTGTGCCCCCGCGAAAAGAGCTGGAGCTGGAAGTGGGCGTCGGGCAGGTCGAAGGGGTCGGCCGCCAGCAAGCGCAGACCTTCCGTCGAGCCCAGCAGCAGCAGCTTCCACCGCCGCCTTCGCTCTTGAAGCCACGCCCAGGCCGCCCAGGCGACCAGGCCGACCATGAACAGCACGAACGTAATCGCCAGTGCGGGCTTCAAGGCGTCTTCCCCAGAATCCCGACGCAACGTCGCAGGACCATGCTGGATTCTACAGCCGTCGCGCCCTCCAGGGAATGGTCAGTTGCGACAATCAAGTGATGCACACAATTTCTATAGAATTTTGTTGCTAATGCGTATGATTTAGTCATAATACAAAAGAACAGCATATGATTCACAAAGATTGAAGAATAAACATACGGGTGATTCGAAGCCCCCGGGCAGATATCGGGCCCCGCTGTGGCGGCCGGACGGAGGACGTCTATCGCCCTGACTGAGCAGGAGTAATACTCATGAGCCGCTTACGTCGCGGGTTCACGCTGGTCGAAATCCTGGTGGTCATGGGCCTGATCGTGCTCCTGCTGTCGATTCTGATGCCCGTGCTGGGCAGCGCTCGGGAGTCGGGCCGGTCGGCCAAATGCGGCAGCAATCTTCGCCAGTTCGGGCTGGCGGTCCGGATGTACCTCAACAACAGCGGGGGGCTGTATCCGCCGGTCCGCCCGGACCTGAACCCGGACGGCACGGCCCCGCTGGTGGACGTGGGCGACGGGGGGCTGAAGATTCGGCCACGTATGCCGGCCATCCTGGCCCGCTACATCGAGGGGGGCATCAGCAATCCCTCGACGAGCGACGAGCGTCAGGACTACGACAACCCGCTGCTGCTTTGCCCGACGGTGTCGAACTGGACCGACGAGCGGAACACTGCCTACGGCTACAACTACCAGTTCCTGGGCAACAACCGCAACCGGAGCGGCGTTTCGGGCTCGCTGGTCAACTACCCGGTCAACGAGGGCGCCGTCACCAAGACCGCCCGGACCATCCTGATGGGCGATTGCATGGGCACGGCGGCCGCTTTTGCCAGGAACCAGCGTACGGCCTACGAGGCCAAAGGCTCCAGCCTGACGGCGATGGGCAACCACAGCTACACACTCGATCCGCCCTATCTGCCCTCGCACGTAACCGGGCGGGTGGTCAGCACCTCCTCCGCGGGCCGTCGTTCGGCGCTGGACCCGCGGCACAACGGTCAGGCCAACGCGCTGTTCTGCGACGGACACGTTGAGGCCCTCACGCTGGCCGACGCCGGTTACGACGTCGCCAACGATGGCTCGGTCACGCACGGCTGGCGCACCGACGGCGCCGGCGGCGAGGTGGCGACCGGCACCAACCGCTACTTCAGTGGCGACTTCACCAACAAGCCCCCGCCGTTCGCGGACTGACCCGCCCGGGCGATTCGCGCCCGCCCCGCCTGGGCCGTCCGGGGCGTGGCGGGCTTCGGCCCGCGGGTGCCGCGCCTCTGAACGAAGGCCGCCCCAAAGACCAGGCCCGCCAGGGCCGTCCTGCATAGCCCCATGCGGCGGCATGGGGACGGCCGACGGGCAGAATCGGGCCAACCCCGTCCGGGGCGCCTGGGCGCAAGACGCCCCTGGCGGGGCGGACCCCGCATCGCGAGCAACGCCCCCCAGGCTCGTCGCCTGGGGCCAGGAAAGGCGTCCCGACTGGTCGCGACTGAATCTCCGTCCCCCATCATCGGGGCGAGGCAATGAGGCCCGACGCGCCCCGCGGAAACTGCCCAAGCGAGCCTGCCGATTCGCCGATGCTCCTTCGGTGACCTGCAATTGCGGAGGAGCAGCCATGTGCGGAATCGTCGGCTACCTGGGGCAGCGGCCGGCCCAGCCGGTGCTGCTGGAGGGGCTGAAGCGCCTGGAGTATCGCGGCTACGACTCGGCTGGGATCGCCCTGCTGGAGGACGGCAAGCTGGCGGTGGTCCGCAGCGTCGGGCGGATCGCCAACCTTCAGCAGCGGCTGGCCGCCCACGACGTCAGCCTCTCCACCCTCGGCATCGCCCACACCCGCTGGGCGACGCACGGCAATGTCAGCGAGACCAACGCCCATCCCCACCGCGACGCCGCCAACCGCGTCGCCCTCGTGCACAACGGGATCATCGAGAACTACGCGGCCCTGCGCGAGTATCTGTCCGGACGGGGCATCGCCTGCCGCAGCCAGACCGACACCGAGGTGCTGGCCCAGTTGATCGGACTGCTCTACGCCGACGGCGGCGATTTGCCCACCGCCGTCCGCTCGGCGCTGGCCGAGGTGCAGGGCACCTACGGGCTGGCGGTGCTGGCCGCCGACCGCCCGGACCTGCTGGTCGCCGCCCGCAAGGGCAGCCCGCTGCTGGTGGGTATGGGCGACGGGGAGTTCCTGGTCGCTTCCGACGCCACCGCCGTGGTCCAGTCCACCGACCGGGTGATCTATCTGGAGGACGGCGAGATGGCGGTGATCACCCCGGACGGGGTGCGGACCGCCACGCCGGACAACGTGCCGGTCGACAAACAGGTCAGCCGCATCGAGATGACCCTCGAACAGATCGAGCTGGGCGACTACCCGCACTACATGCTCAAGGAGATATTCGAGCAGCCGGCGACGCTGCGGAACTGCCTGGCCGGGCGGGTCCACGTCGCCGACGGGCGCATCCAGCTCGGGGGGGTCGCCCAGCACTGGCGGCAGTTGACGACCTCGCCGCGGCTGGTGCTGGTCGGCTGCGGCACCGCCTGGCACGCCGCCCTGGTCGGGCAGTACCTCTTCGAGTCGCTGGCCCGCATGCCCGTCACCGTCGATTACGCCAGCGAGTTCCGCTACCGCAACCCCATCATCGAGCCGAACAGCGTGCTGATCGCGATCAGCCAGTCGGGCGAGACGGCCGACACGCTGGCGGCGGTGGGCGAGGCCCGCGAGCGTGGGGCGCTGGTGCTGGGGATCGTCAACGCGGTCGGTTCGACGATCGCCCGCTCGACCGACGCGGGGGTGTATCTGCACGTCGGGCCGGAAATCGGCGTCGCCTCGACCAAGGCCTTCACCGGGCAGGTGGCGGTGCTGACGATGATGGCCCTGTCGCTGGCGAGACGGCGGCACATGTCCATCGGGCAGTTCGAGTGGATGCTCAAGAGCCTGGACAAGCTGCCCGACCTGGTCGGGCGCGCCCTGGAGCAGTCCGACGCCATCCGGGCGATCGCCGGGCGGCTGATCGACGAGCCCAACTGGCTGTTCCTCGGACGGGGCTTCAATTACCCGGTCGCCCTGGAGGGGGCGCTCAAGCTGAAGGAAATCTCCTACCTGCACGCCGAGGGCATGCCCGCCGCCGAGATGAAGCACGGACCGATCGCCCTGGTCGCCCGGGGCACTCCGGCCGTCTTCCTGGCTACCCGCTGCGAGCAGTACGACAAGGTCGTCAGCAACATGGAGGAGGTGCGCAGCCGCGGGGGGCGCCTGGTCGTCGTCGGCTGCGAGGGCGACCAGCGTCTGGAGGCGCTGGCCGACGAGTTCATCCCCGTGCCGCACGCCCCGGACGCGCTCCAGCCGATCGTGAACGTCGTACCGCTCCAGTTGCTGGCGTATCACGCGGCGGTGCTTCGCGGGTGCAACGTGGACAAGCCGCGGAACCTGGCCAAGAGCGTGACGGTCGAGTAGGGACGCGGCCCGCGGATCACGGCCCGCGGAGCGCAATAAAGAAGCCCAGGGACCGCAGTCCCTGGGCTTTCCGCTGCGCCGGACGCTTCGGGCGGCCCGAGAGGGCGAACTCCAGGGGGCCGCCGATCACGCCCGGCGGCGACGGCGGAGCAGGTATGCTCCCAGGATCGACGCCCCTCCAAGCGCCAGGAATCCAGCCGTCGCCGGCTCCGGGGCCGCTCGCGCCACGTCCAGGGCGTAAGCCGCCTGCGCCGCCCCGCCGCTGGTGCTGGTCACCGAGGCATACAGCCGCGACCCGTCGGGGCTGAAGGCGATCCCGCCGGCCCAGGCCAGGTCGGCGTGGAAGCTGCTGAGCAGCAGGTGCGTGGCGTCGCTGTCCGGGTCCAGGTCGACGATCTGCCAGCTCGGGGCGATCGTCGTGTCGTCCGGGATGATCGGACGGATCGCGCTGAGGTAGGCCTGGTGGACCACCTCCGGGCTGGTCGCGTCCAACGCGCTGAGGATGTAGAGGTCGCCGGTCAGCGGATCCTGGGCCAGGTCGAAGCCCAGGTCGTTGATGTCCGGGACCAAGGCGTCGAAGTCGGTCTGGCTGAGCAGCGTGCTGCCCGCCGAGGTCCGTCCGCGGCGGTAGGCCTCCCGCGTGCCCACAGTCGTCGCCGTCGGTTCGGCGCTGCGGGCGGCGTTGGCGTGCACGATCAGAATCGGCTTGAAGTTGTTCTGGCCCTGGCCGAAGAAGTAGCGGCTGACCAGGCGGGGTCCGATGTCGTTGTCGGCGGCGACGAACTGCCCGGCGAAGGCGTCCATCTCCAGCCCGTGCCAGTGCCCGGAGCCGTAGCCGCTGATCCCATCCTGGAGCGCGACGCTGGTGACCCGCGCCGAGGTGTCCACGGGCGAGGCAACCGTGCCCTCGTTGAGCTGCCCGAGGCCCTGGGCGGCGGTCTGGGCGATATACTCCCGCCAGGTGGGCGTGCTGCCGCTGGCGGCCATCGCCATCACGCCCGATACGCCGTTGGTCGCCATGAACGGGTCCCAGGTCGGGCCCATGAAGAGCTTGTTGCTGCCCAGGTCGACGGCGCCTCCGACCGAGCCGGCAAACTGGTAGGTGGTCGTGTAGACCCGCGTCGTGCCGATGCCGGCGTTGACGAACGACGTGCCCTTCTCATACTCGAACGCCGGGTCCATGCGGGCCACTTCCGTGCCCGAATCGCCGTTGTCCATCCCGTAGATGGTCCCCGTCGACAGGTTCACGCCGATGCTGGACTCGGCCCGGCTAATCGGGTTCCACCCGCTGGAAAACCCGCGGTTGGAATCGATCAGCGCCGGTCCGCCCCCGCCCAGCGTCCGCAGCGAGAACGCCGGGCCGATCAGGTCGGACCGGGCCGGTCCGACGGGCCCGAGCAAGGCCGCCAGCAGCACGAGGATAGTTGCCTTGGTGAATGACATGGCTTGGTCTCCTCACTGCGAGCCGGCCCCTGCTTCCAATGGAATAACATGCAAATCGTGTGCCACATTCCATGGAATTTTCACTGACTGCGTAAGACTTTTATTTTAAAGATGTTGAGTGCATATCCACAGTAGTTGTTTCAGACTGAAACGGTATGATGTTTACGGAAAGAAACATGGACATTACGGAATGTTGATTTTGGTCAACATCGAGCAATGAGAGATGCCCCCCTTCTTCCGGGCGCGGGCGTTGGTTCACACCCGCGTCCGCTTCCAGCCGCCGTGGAGGAAGCGCCAGCACATCAGCGAGCCGCGGACGAACAGGTCGAGCATCATCACCCACCACACCCCGATCACGCCCCAGCCCAGGCCGTGAGCGGCGGCGTAGGCGCCGGGCACGCGGATCGTACCGACGCCGGTCATCGTGATGGCCATCGGGAAGCGGGTGTCGCCGGCCCCCTTGAGCAGCCCGGCGAAGATCATCGCCGCCGCCAGCCACGGCTGGATTGCCCCGCAGATCCGCAGCATCGTGGTGACGTTGGCGGTGACGACAGGCTCGGGGCCGGTGAACAGCCGAGCCAGCGGGCCCGGGGCGGCCAGGAACGCCACGCCCATCAGCGTCATCAGCCCCCCGCCCCAGATGAACGCCCACCACCCGCAGCGAGCGGCCCGGTCCGGTCGGCCGGCGCCCAGCGACTGGCCCACCAACGCCCCTCCGGCCACCGCGAACGCCGTGCCCGGCAGGAAGCTGGCCGACTCCAGGCGGATCGACGCGATGTACGAGGCGATCTGCTCGGTGCCCAGGTGGGTGACGATGCCGACGACGATCATGCTGGCCGCCGCCATCACCCCGCCCTCGATGCCGCTGAACGCCCCGATGCGCAGGATGCGGCGGATCAAGGTCAGGTCCACGAACAGCGGCCACAGCCGCACTTTCAGCCCGGCCAGCCCCCGCCGGAGCATCCACAGCATCAGCAGCCCGCCGAAGATATACGCTAGGAGCGTCCCGGTTGCGATGCCCTTGAGCCCCAGCTCCGGCAGGCCGAACCACCCATAC
>JAANMW010003340.1_pt1 | contig 12663 bp, 11 predicted proteins | sample 7279671 | NCBI WGS metagenome assembly JAANMW01 (sample SAMN14094541, study PRJNA606508) | bioreactor metagenome | isolation source: A lab-scale SPAN reactor treating ammonium-rich wastewater day 247 | place: Ireland: Galway | collected 2017-09-19
AAGAACGGGCGCGCCTCGAAGGCCTGGTGCGCGAACGCACGGCCTCCTTGAATGAACTGGCCAACCACTTGCAGCAGGTGCGCGAGGAAGAGCGCGGCTACCTGGCCCGCGAACTGCACGATGAACTGGGCGCCCTACTGACGGCGGCCAAGCTGGACGTGGCGCGTCTGAAATCACGCATCACATCCGAGGCCCCGGAAGTGGCCGAACGCCTCAAGCACCTGAGCGAAACCCTCAATAGCGTGATCGCGCTCAAACGGCGCATCATCGAAGACCTGCGCCCGTCATCGCTGTCCCATCTGGGGCTGACCGCGGCCATCGACATCCTGGTGCGCGAGTTTTCGCAGCAGGCGGGTATCGAAGTGCAGTCCAGTCTGGACACCGTGGATCTGCCCGATGCCACGCAACTCACCGTATACCGCATGGTGCAGGAATCGCTCACCAACATTGGCAAATATGCCCAAGCGAGCCAGGTACTGGTCACCGTGCACAAACACCCCACCCATGTGGCGGTGCAGATCCGCGACAACGGCTCAGGCTTCGACCCTGCGGGGATCAGCCGCACCGCACACGGCCTGGTAGGCATGCGCCAGCGGGTCGAGGCAGCCGGTGGGCGGTTGACGGTTTCTTCCCGCCCCGGGGAAGGCACCGTGGTGTCGGCAGTGCTGCCCACCCCGGCAGCCGTGGCGGCCCCCGTGATGTAGGTGCCAGCCTACGCGCCCGACGCCACCTTGCTGACACGGCGCGTCGGCGCGCACCGGCATCCGGCCTGCACTGTGCCACCTAAAGTAGCGACAAGTGTCCAGACATTACTGCCTGACACCTTCTGCATTCCAGTCCCAGATCAAACGCCCCGGCGAACACATTGGATCCAGAACTGGAGTCTCCCGCCAGCCAAGCGTTGGTATTGATAAGGAGCTGAACATGTTGCATTACGCCGTCGTTTTTTTAGTTATCGCGCTCATCGCAGCCGTTTTTGGTTTTGGTGGCATTGCTGCCGGAGCCGTCGGTATCGCCAAGATACTCTTTTTCGTCTTTGTCATCATGGCCGTGGTCACCTTTGTCCTCAGCCTGCTTAAACGGGGCTAAAGCCCTGTCCACCCCCCCCCCGCATTGCATCCCAACCCTGATAGGAAAAACCATGAAATTCGCACGAGCCCTTGCCTTTGCCGCCCTTGCTGGCGCCACCATTATTTCCGCCGGTTGCTCGGTGGCCCGCGACCAGCAGACCGTAGGTTCCTATGTGGATGACGCCGGCATCACCACTGCCGTGAAGGCCCGGATGGCCGAGGACAAGACCGTCTCCGCCACCTCAATCAGCGTGGAAACACTCAAAGGTACCGTACAGCTTTCGGGTTTTGCCAAGTCGCAGGCCGAAAAAAATCAGGCAGAAAACATTGCACGCAACACCAAGCATGTGCGCGAAGTGCGCAACAGCATCGTGGTTCGCCCGTAAACGGTGCACCCTCCTGACAGCGGCCCGCCTTGTGCGGGCCGCTGTCGTTGTAGCCATCGGGGTATAAGCTCTGCACCATGCAGGTTTTCAATTGCGGCCAGTGCGGTCATGTGGTGTTCTTCGACAGCGTGCAGTGCATGCACTGCGGGAGCACGCTGGCCTTTTTGCCTGACCAGGTGACCCTGGCGGCGCTGGCCCCGGCACCTGAAGCGGGTGCGGGCCTGTGGCGGCGGCTGGGCACCGTACAACCGGGCGCGCTCTACCGTCTTTGCTACAACCACACCACCTGGGACGCCTGCAACTTTGGCGTCCCCGCGGCCAGCCCCCACTTGCTGTGCCTTGCCTGCCGCCAGACGCACAAATTGCCCGATCTGTCCGACCCCGCCAACCTGCGGCACTGGATTCGCATCGAAGAAGCCAAGCGCCAGCTTTTCTATACCCTGGCGCGGCTCGGTCTGCAGCCTACGGACGACAACACCCCGCCAGACGCGGGCCCTGCCTACGCTTTTTTGGCCGACCTGCCGGGCGAACCGGCCATCGTGACGGGCCACCATGGCGGCACCATCACGCTGAACGTGGCCGAGGCCGACGACGACGAACGCGCCCGCCGCCGCATTGCGCTGCACGAGCCCTTTCGCACGCTGGTAGGCCACCTGCGCCACGAATCGGGCCATTTTTACTGGGACCGGCTGGTGCGCGACACGGACAAGCTGGACGCCTTCCGCGCCGTATTTGGCGACGAGCGGCGGGATTACGCGCAGGCGTTATCAACGCATTACGCCCAAGGCGCCCGCACCGACTGGAGCGCCCACCATGTCAGCGCCTATGCCGCCGCCCACCCGTGGGAAGATTGGGCCGAAACCTGGGCGCACTACCTGCACATGGTGGATTTGCTGGAAACAGCCGCCGCCTACGCCACCGGCCTGAACGTGCCTGGCGCCAACGCCGGGCCGCGCGAGCATGTGGCCAACCCCTTCACCCAGCCTGCGCCAGGGTTTGACACCATGGTGCGGCAATGGGTGCCGCTCACTCTGCTGCTCAACAGCCTGAACCGCAGCCTGGGCCAGCAGGACGCCTACCCGTTTGCACTGTCCGCAGGTGCACTGTGCAAACTGCGTTTTGTGCACGACACCATCGCGCAAGGCAGCAGCATGCCCGCAGCCCGCACCTGAACCCCGGTTGGATTCAGGCAGCTGCCGAGCGACCCAGCTTGTGCAGCAGGCCCTCGTGCACCACGGGCGAGACAAACTGCGCCACATCGCCCCCCAGCGTGGCAATCTCGCGCACCAGCGTACTGCTGATGAACTGGTGCTGGCTGCAAGGGGTGAGGAACACAGTTTCGATCTGCGGCGCCAGCGCACGGTTCATGCCGGCCAGCTGGAACTCGTAGTCAAAATCGGTGCCTGAGCGCAGCCCCCGCAGCATGGCCTTGGCGCCGTGCGCAGCAGCAAATTCGGTCACCAGCCCCTCGAAGGGCACCACCTGCACCTGGGGGCAGTCATGCAGCGCGGCGCGCGCCATCTCCATACGCTCGCCCAGGCTGAGCAGCGTCTTCTTGTGGTGGGCCATGGCCACCGCCACGATCACGCGGTCAAACATCTGCGCGGCGCGGCGCACCAGGTCCTCGTGGCCCAGGGTGATGGGGTCAAAGGTTCCGGGGTAGACGGCGAGGATGTTCAGGGACATGGCGGGGCTTTCGGAAGGGCGGGAATACCATCAAGGCGTGGGCATTATGCAGCGCTGCGCCAGGGTGTGCATCCACAACAGGGTTTTAATAAAAATAGGCTCTAGCGCTTATCCATCAAGCGTTATTAGCTATTAATTAAGTAGCAAATCATCAACCCAGGGCGCACAGCAAATGCGCGTGCACAGCGCCTGCCTTGAGGTGGCGGTGCAGTGCCAGGCCCAGCGGTGCCAGTACCTCGTCGCTCCAGGCTGTGGCGGTCTCCAGGTAGACAAAACCCTGGGGCGCCAGCGCGCGGGCGGCGGCTTTCAGGGCCGCCTCGTAGTGCGGGCTTTCAAAGGGGGGATCGAGCAGCACCAGGTCCAGGCTGGCCGGTGCGCTTTGCTGCAAAGCGGCCAGGCCATCACCCCGGCGCACCTGCACGGTGCTGGCCTTCAGGCGCTGGCACAGCTGCTGCAGGCGCTCGACCAAACCGGCATCCTGCTCTACCAGTTGCACGCTGGCGGCGCCGCGCGAAGCGGCCTCCAGACCCAGGGCTCCGGTGCCGGCAAAAGCATCCAGGCAGCGCCAGCCCGCCAGGTCCTGGCCCAGCCAGTTGAAAAGTGTCTCGCGCACCCGGTCGGGCGTGGGCCGCAGGCCGGGCAGTTGCGCTACGGGCAGGCGCGTGCGCTTCCACTGCCCACCGATGATGCGCACCTCGCCCACGCCCTGGGGGGTGGCCGGTTTTTTCTCGGGCCGGGCAGCCACTGCAGGGGCGGTGTGGGGCTTCGGGCGCATGGCGGCAGCAGCCTGCGCGGGGGTCAGGCGGCGGCTCATGGCTGCGCTCCCAGTACCACGGTGACCATACGCGCTGGCTGGAGCTTGCGCGCCATGGCAGCACGAATGTCGGCCACGGTAAGGGCTTCGACACGCTTCGTCCAGCCGTCCAAGTAGTCCAGCGGCAGACCGTTGGTGGCGATGTTCACCACGTTGGACAAGAGCTTTCTGTTGCTGTCGATGCGCAGGGCAAAGCCGCCCACCAGGTTGTCCTTGGCGGCACGCAACTCCTCTTCGGTCGGCCCTTCGGCGACATAGCGATCCAGCACCTCACGCGCCACCTGCAAGGCCTGCGCTGCCTGATCTGGCCGGGTTTGCAGGGCGATGGTGAAGGCGCCAGCATGCAGGCCCGGAGCAAAGCCGCTGTACACGCTGTAGCTCAGGCCGCGCTTTTCGCGCACCTCTTCCGTCAGGCGCGAGACAAATCCGCCACCGCCCAGGATGTGGTTGCCCACGAGCAGTGCCAGAAAATCGGGGTCGCTACGCTTGAAGCCAGGCTGGCCAACGAGCACCTGGGCTTGTGCCGAGGCAAAGGGAATGTCTTTTTCCATGGCGGCGACCAGCGGGGCCACTTCGGGCACGGCGGGCAGTGCCGGGCACGGGTCGGAGGCCGGCAGGCGCGCCAGCAAGGCTGCCACCAGCAGCCGCGCCTGGGCGCGCTCTACGGCCCCCACGATGTGCACGCGCGCACGGCAGGCATCCACATGGCGGGTGTGGAACTGCTGCATGTCCGCCAGCTGGATGCGCGCCAGAGTGTCCTCGGTGGCGCGCTGGCCGTAAGGGTGGTTGCCGTACACGGCCGCAGCAAAGGCCTGGCTGGCCACGGTGCCGGGGCGCGTATCGGCCTCACGCAAAGCCGCTGTCCAGCGGGCGCGCTCGCGCTCCCACACATCTTGCGGCCAGGCAGGTTCGGCCATCTGGCGTGCAGCCAGAAGCACGGCCTTGTCGAGCAGGTCCGGCTCGGTCAGGGAGCGCAGCGAATAGCTCAGCGCATCCTTGCCTGCACCCACCTCAAACTGCGCACCCAGATCGGCCCAGGCTTCTCCCAGGGCGTTCTCGTCCAGGGCCGCAGCACCGCGCCCGGCACGCACACCCTTTGAGGCCATGGAGGCGACCGCACTGGCCAGGCCAGCCTGGTTGGCGGGGTCGCGGCGGCTACCGGCATCAAAATCAATCTGCACATCGACCATCGGAATAGCGGGGCTTTCCACCAGCCACACCTGCGCACCACTGGGCTCACGCCAGTGCTGTATGGGCAGAAGCGCCCAGGCAGATTGGGTATAAAAAACCACTCCAGCGCTTATCAATAAAGCGCGGGAAGCTATGTATTTAATAGCATTCATATTCATTCCTGCAGGGCGTAAGCCCTTTAATGGCGGTGGGCAGCGCTGCCGGGGGCAGTGGTGGGGCGCTGTGCGCCCGCCGCCAGAGGCTGGGGCAGCAGCGTGGCCACGGTGAGCTGGTCGTCACCAAAATAGCGCTGCGCGACCGATTGCACCTGTTGGGCCGTCACCGTGCGCAATTGCGCCAGCATGCGGTCCTCGGCATCCAGCCCAAAACCCTGGACCCAGTAGCTGCCCAGCTCGCTGGCCTGGCTTTGCAGCGAGTCACGGCTATACACCTTGCTGGCCATCCACTGTGTCTTCACACGCTCGAGTTCGGCCGGGTCCACGCCCTCGCGGCCGATACGCGCCACTTCGGCGCGCAAGGCATCTTCCACCTGCTGCGCCGTCTTGCCCTGTGCAGGCACCCCGGTCAGCACAAACTGCGCGGGGCCGCGCCCCACCACCGAGGCACCGCTGTCGGCGCTGTCGGCCACGCGCTGCGGCCCCTGGGTGAGCGCACGCTCCAGGCGGGCGCCGTCGTAGCCGCTGAGCACGGCCGAAAGCACCGTCAGCGCCAGCGCGTCGCGGTCGTCCGCCGTCAGCGCATCGGGCGAGGCCAGGCGCGGCACACGAAACGCCAGCGCCACATAGGCCTGCTCGGCAGGTGCCTTGACCTCAATGCGGCGCAGGCCGCGTTGCACGGGTTCAGCGCGTGGCTTGCGCTCAGGAACGGCACGCGCGGGAATGCTGCCGTAATACTTTTCGGCCAGGGCGCGCACCTTGGCCACATCGACATCGCCCGCCACCACGATGGTGGCATTGCCAGGCACGTACCACTGGCGGTGGAACTGGCGCACGTCGTCGGGTGTCATGGCGTCCAGGTCGCTCATCCAGCCCACCACGGGGCGGCGGTAGGGCGAAGCCACGAGGGCGGCCGCGCCCAATTGCTCCCACAGCAGGGCGCGTGGCTGGTCTTCGGTGCGCATGCGGCGCTCTTCCTTCACCACTTCGATCTCCTTGCGGAACTCGGCGTCGGGCCATTGGTTGTGGGCGAAGCGGTCGGCCTCCAGGCGCATCACTTCTTCGAGACGGTGCGCGGGAATCTGCTGGTAGTAGCCCGTGTAGTCGCGGCTGGTGAAGGCATTTTCGGTACCCCCCAGCGCAGCCACACGGCGCGAGAAATCGCCCGGGGGAACGGTCTTGGAGCCCTTGAACATCATGTGTTCCAGCACATGGGCCACGCCCGAGGTGCCGTCCACCTCGTCCATCGAGCCCACCCGCAGCCACACCATGTGCATCGCCGTGGGAGCACGCCGGTCGGGCTGCACGATGAGCTGCATGCCATTGGACAGCTGAAACTGCCGCGCCCCGGAGGGCGAAACGGGCAACGGCATGGCTACAGCCTGGGGCGTGGAAGCGCCCTTGGCAGGGGGTTGAGAAGGGCGGTCAGACTGCGCAGCGGCAGTCCCAACGGCGAGGCAGGCCAACAGGCCCAGAAGGGGGAGTGCGCGTTTCATAGAATGCACTGATTCTACGAACCCGCCAATGTTCAGCTTTTTCAAGAAAAAAACCGCCCCACCGCCCGCCGAAACTCCCGCGCCCGCAACACCAGAGGTGCACGAGCCGCAGGTGCTGCCAGCGGTCACAGCACCGCCCGCGGTAGAGACAACGCCCGCGCCTTTGTCGTCACCCGGCTCAGTGCCTGCGGCAGAGCCTTCGGCCCCAGCCCTCCCTGCGGCGAGCCTGCCGCCCACCCCCCCGGCCCAGCCCGTAGCAAGCGCGCCCCCGGCCAGCGCCGCCCCAGGCGGCGCCTTTGGCTGGCTGCGCAAGCCGTTTGGCAGCAAGGACTCCACGGCGCCCATCGCCGCACCCGAGATTCCGCCCGCACCCGTCCTACCCCGACCGGAACAGGTTGTAGAGCCCGTCGCCCCTTTACCGGCCATGCCTGCTGCAGAGGCGCAGCCCCCTGCCCCACCGGCACCGGCCGTTCAGGCGCCGCCGCCGCCACCTGTCGTCGCTGCACCTGCTCCCGCACTCGCAGCGCAGCATCCCCTGCCAACGCCTCCGGTCAGCACCGCGCCACCCCCCGCCCCCTCAACCCTGCCTGCGGCTGCGGCTGCGCCCACCGCGCAAGCGCCCGCAGCCGAACGCAAGGGCTGGTTTGACCGCCTTAAATCGGGCCTGCGCAAGACGGGTTCGAGCATCACCACGGTCTTCACAGGCACGCGCATTGACGATGCGCTCTACGAAGAGCTGGAAGAAGCGCTGCTCCTGGCCGACACCGGCGTCAAGGCCACGCAGCACCTGCTGGAAGACCTCAAGCGCCGCGTCAAGGAATCCAAAACCACCGACCCCGCCGCCGTCAAGGGCCTGTTAGCCGACGCGCTGACCGCCCTGCTGCGCCCCCTGGAAAAGGCCCTGGTGATTGGTGAGCACACACCCACTGTCATCATGGTGGCAGGCGTCAACGGTGCAGGCAAGACCACCTCCATCGGCAAGCTCACGCGCCACCTGGCCAACGAAGGGGCCAGCGTGCTGCTGGCTGCGGCGGACACCTTCCGCGCGGCTGCGCGCGAGCAACTGGGTGTCTGGGCCGACCGCAATACCGTGGAGATCGTCAGCCAGGAAGGCGGCGACCCCGCCGCTGTGAGCTTTGATGCCGTGACCGCCGGCAAGGCCCGCGGCAAGGATGTGGTACTGGTGGACACGGCGGGCCGCCTGCCCACCCAGATACACCTGATGGAAGAGTTGAAAAAAATCCGCCGCGTGGTCACCAAGGCCGACGCCACGGCACCGCACGAGGTCCTGCTGGTGATCGACGGCAACACCGGCCAGAACGCCCTGGCCCAGGTGCGCGCCTTCGACGACGCGCTGCAACTCACCGGCCTGGTGGTCACCAAGCTCGACGGTACCGCCAAGGGCGGCGTGCTGGCCGCCATTGCGCAGGAGCGCCCGATTCCGGTGTATTTCATCGGCGTGGGAGAAAAGCTCGAAGACCTGGAAACCTTCAACGCCCGCGAATTCGCCCAGGCCCTGCTGGGCTGATCCAGAAGCGACCAAGCGCCGGGGTGCGGCGGTCAACCAATGGGTTGGCTGCGTTTACTCACAGCAATAGATGGCGGATGATGCGCCATGGTTCTGCAACTGACCGAAGGTGTCGCCATGCTGCTGGCACTGTGCTTTTTGCACGGCGCGAACATGCGTGCGCTGAAAAATTGGCCCTGGCTGGGTCAGATCTTTTCAGGGTTGTTGTTTGGCAGCGTATGCGTGTTGGGCATGCTCAACCCGGTGACACTGGCGCCAGGAGTCTTCTTTGATGCGCGCTCCGTGATCTTGAGCATGGCCGGTTTGTTTGGCGGCCCTTTGGTGGCGGCCCTGTCGACACTGATCGCCATGGCCTGGCGCCTGTGGGCCGGAGGCACCGGGGCGCTTGTGGGGGTCATGGTGATCATGTTGTCCACACTGCTCGGCCTGGGATACCGCATGGCCCGTGCACGGGGGCGGCTGGATGTACAGCCCCTGACGCTCATGGCCTTTGGCCTGGTGCTGCACCTGGGGGTACTGGGGCTGTTTCAGTGGCTTGCGCCGGATATGGTGCAGCACATCAACGCCACGCTGGCCCTGCCATTGCTGCTGGTGTTCATCCCTGCCACGGCCTTGCTGGGCATCTTGCTGCGCGATGTGGAGAACCGCCAGGCCACTGAGCGGGCACTGATCGACAGCTCGGCCCGCCTGCGCGCCATTGCCACGGCCCTGCCTGATGTGCTGCTGGTGATCGATGCACAGGGCCGCTACATCGATGTGCTGTCTTCCAACGATGCCCCGCTGCTGATACCGGCCTCCCAATTGCTGGGCAAGCTGGTGCACGAATTGCTGCCTGCAGCGCAGGCCGATCGGTTCCTCGCGCTGATCCGCAAAACACTGCGCAGCGGCCAGACGGAAACCTTCTCATACCAGATGCACACCTTGTCGGGTCAGCGCCATTTCGAGGGGCGCGCCCGCCCGCTGGGTACGGTGGTCAACGGGCAGGCCACGGTGGTTTTTTTGGCCCGCGACATCACTGAGCGCCTGGCGGCAGAGAGCGCGCTGCGCGAATCCGAACTGCGTTTTCGTTCCCTGCTACGCGATATTCCATCCATTTCCGTGCAAGGCTATCTGGCGGATGGCACCACCACCTACTGGAACAAGGCCTCCGAAAATCTGTATGGCTACACCGAACAGGAGGCGCTGGGCCAGAACCTGGTGGATCTGATCGTCCCTGCCGAAATGCACGAGCCGGTACGCCGAGACATAGCGGCCATTTTCACCGCCGGAATCCCCATCCCCCCAGGCGAACTGCGTCTGCGGCACAAGGACGGTACGCCCGTGGAAGTGTTCTCCAGCCACGCCCGCATCGACGTACCCGGCCAGGCGCCCGAGTTGTTCTGTATCGACATCGACATCTCGGGCCGCAAGGCAGCCGAGGAAGAGGCGCGCTACCTGGCTTTTTATGACGCACTGACCCGCCTGCCCAACCGGCGCCTGCTGGTCGACCGGCTGCAGCAGGTGATGGCCAGCAGCGCGCGCACCGGGCTCAACGCGGCGGTACTTTTTCTGGACCTGGACAACTTCAAAACCCTGAATGACAGCCGGGGCCATGACGTCGGCGACCTGCTGCTGATCGAGGTGGCTGGGCGCCTGCGCAGCGCCGTACGCGAACAGGACACCGTGGCCCGGCTGGGTGGGGACGAATTTGTGCTGGTGCTGCAAAACCTGGACGCCGAAGCCACCGAAGCCGCCGCCCAGGTGCGCACCGTGAGCGAACAGGTGCTGACGCGGCTGCGGCTGCCCTACCTGCTGCAAGGCCATGAACACCACATGACTGCGAGCATCGGCGCCACCTTGTTGCGCCAGCCGCACGCCTCGGTCGATGAAGTGCTTAAGCAGGCCGACCTGGCCATGTACCGCGCCAAGAACGCAGGCCGCAACACCCTGCGCTTTTTTGACCCCGATATGCAGGAAGCCGTCAACCAACGTGCCCTGCTAGAGACTGAAATGCATACCGGTCTGCGCCTTGAGCAGTTCCTGTTGCTCTACCAGCCCCAGGTGGACGGCAATGGCTGCGTCACGGGCGCCGAAGTACTCGTGCGCTGGGTGCACCCCGTCAAGGGCATGGTATCGCCAGGCGTGTTCATCCCCCTGGCAGAAGAAACAGGCCTCATCCTGCCCTTGGGCCACTGGGTATTGGAAACCACCCTGCGCCAGCAGGCACGCTGGCGCGAAGACGCACGGTTCGCACACCTGAACCTGGCCATCAACGTGAGCGCGCGCCAGTTCCGCCAGGACGACTTTGTGCCGCAGTTGCTGCAACTGCTGGCGCAAACGGGCGCCAACCCGGCACGTATCAAGCTGGAACTCACCGAGACGCTGCTGCTGGAAGACGTGGACAGTGTGATCGCCACCATGCTTGCGCTCAAGCAGCACGGCCTGGGCTTCTCGCTGGACGACTTTGGAACGGGTTATTCATCGCTGAGCTACCTCAAACGCCTGCCGCTGGACCAGATCAAAATCGACCAGGGCTTTGTGCGCGACGTGCTGCACGACCCCAAGGATGCTGCCATCGCCCACGCCATCATTGCCCTGGCCGGTCGACTGGGCTTGGCCGTGATCGCCGAAGGCGTGGAAACCGCAGAACACCACCGCTTTCTGCAGGAGCATGGCTGCCCGGCCTTCCAGGGCTACTTCTTTGGTCGGCCAGAACCGCTGGAGGCTTTCGAGCAGAGGGTACTGGCAGGCTCAATCGGTCGCAGCGCTCAAGTTCTGCCGCAACCGGACTGATAACCCTCCATCCATGCCATGGAGGGTGTCCCATGAAAATCGCCTCTTCGGCCCTGCACCTGCACGCACAACACGGCGCCACCCGCGCAGAGCCTGACGCCCCACCTGGCCATGGTGCGCGACCTGATCGAGCGCATGACCGGTGTGCTCGCCCAAATCAGCCCCCTGCAGGCCGCACCGGCACCCGCTGCCACGGAGTTTGCCCCTGCCAGCCCATCACCCGCCCCGCAAGCCGCGCGCAGTGCCGGTTTTGGCCTGGTGGTCGAGCAGCACACACGGGTGGAAGAATCGGAACACACCCCATTCGCTGCCGAAGGCGTTGTACGTACCGCCGACGGGCAGGAAATCCGTTTCACCCTGCAGCTGGATATGCAGCGCACCCACCGCGAGGAAACCTGGAGCAGCCTGCACCTGGCCTCGGCCGACAGCCCCTTTGCCCTGCGCGGCGAACACAGCAGCGCCTTGAGCGCCGTGCGCTCGACCAGCATTTATCTGCGCGAAGACGGCAGCGCAGGCACCGTGCAACAGATTGACCTGGCGGTCTGACGCGCTTCAGGAGACCGTCTGAATCTCCTGTCGCACCCAGTCGGCATATTCCGCCGTGGCCCGCAGCGGCTGCACCACCAGCTCAGGCAATGCGTAGGGATGCTGCGCCCGCAACAAACCCAGCAGCGTCGGCACGGCCACAAGCAGGGTCTTGCACACCAGACGGTGCTCGCTTTCTTCATGCAGCGTGCCCTTCCAGTGGTAGTGCGAGGCGATCACCTCAATCTGCACACAGGCGGCCAGGCGCTGCTGCAGCACGGCCTGCGCCAGACGCCGGGCCTCTTGCGCGGTGGCCACCGTGGTTGTGACGGCGCTCAGTTCAGCGCAAGCCTCCAGCAGTTTCATACAGTTCTCCTTGGGTAGGCTGCCCCGGTTCCTCATGGAACAAAGAAATCACGGCATTACGCTATAGTTTTTATAGCTATTAGCGCTTATCCATTAAGCGTCAGAAGCCATTTTCACTCAAAAATTCGTAAAACCTACACCCTAGCCCCAGGGGAACTTCGGGTTTAGCAGTCCCTCGAAGAGAGTGCTAATATGATGGTATTGAGGAAAGGAATTCTAGAATGACCATTCAATCTGGATCCGCAACGACGGCCCTGGCCCCTGCCAACCCCTGGGCGCTGGTGCCGCCGCTGGGCAATCTGGACGCCTACATTTCAGCGGTCAACCGCCTGCCGCTGCTGACCCCTGAAGAAGAGCAGTCGGCCGCACGTGCCTTGCGCAACGACAACGATCTGGATGCCGCCGGTAAGTTGGTGATGTCGCACCTGCGCCTGGTGGTTTCGATCTCGCGCCAGTATTTGGGCTACGGGCTGCCGCACGGCGACTTGATCCAGGAAGGCAACATTGGTCTGATGAAGGCGGTCAAGCGCTTCGACCCGGATCAAGGCGTGCGTCTGGTCAGCTACGCCATGCATTGGATCAAAGCCGAGATCCACGAATACATCCTGAAGAACTGGCGCATGGTCAAGGTGGCCACCACCAAGGCCCAGCGCAAGCTGTTTTTCAACCTGCGC
>JAANMW010003348.1_pt1 | contig 12629 bp, 7 predicted proteins | sample 7279671 | NCBI WGS metagenome assembly JAANMW01 (sample SAMN14094541, study PRJNA606508) | bioreactor metagenome | isolation source: A lab-scale SPAN reactor treating ammonium-rich wastewater day 247 | place: Ireland: Galway | collected 2017-09-19
CTGGCTGCTGATCGACGGCGCATTCACCGTCGGAAGGAACATCAGCGTCGCGGCGGGGGGCGGGTCGGCCGGGCTGGGCGGCAGCAACTCGGCCGGGCTGGCGGAGTTCGCCGGCAACATCACGCTGTCGCGGGCCCTGACGCTGACGGCGGCCGGCGGCGGAGAGGTCGAGTTCAGCGGGCATATCAGCGGGCCCTTCGGGCTAACCAAGATCGGCCAGGGCGCCGTGACGCTGGCCGGCGCCAACCTGTTCACAGGCAACGTCATCGCCGATGCGGGCGTGCTGACGCTCCAGACTACGATCCACTCGGCGGCGACCGCGACCGCCAACGGCGACGCCTCGATCCGCTTCGCCGACAGCCAGGTGCTGGAGGCGCTGACGCTGAACGGTGCGTCGTCGGCGCAGGTCTTGTCCGGGGGCGACAAGACGCTGTTCCTCAACGCCCTGTCCGTCGCCGACGACGGCGCGGGCCGCTACACCGCAGCATTGGACGTCCAGGACAACGCCCTTCAGGTGCACTACGGGATGGGCGCCTCGCCAATCGCCGCGATCGCCGCGATGGTCGCCTCGGGCTACCACGGCGGAGCGTGGGACGGCGGGGGGATCGTCAGTTCCGCGGCCGCCGCGACCGGCAACGCCCTCGGATACGCCGACGGCGACGACGGGATCGTGGACGGACTGGCCGCCGGCGACGTCCGCGTCGGCTACGTTCTGCCCGGCGATCTGAACATGGATGGGACCGTCGACGGCACGGACGTGGACTACCTGCTGGGCTACTTCGGGACACCGGGCGGGGCCCGCTGGACCGAGGCCGACATCACCTACGACGGTGCGGTGAACGGCGACGACGTGGATCTGTTCCTGGCGTATTTCGGCGCCGGCGGGCCCCTCGTGCCGGAGGAAACGGCGGCCCTCATGGGCGGCCCGGGCCCGGCGGCGCCGGAGCCGCGGACGCTCCTGCTGCTGATCGGCGCCGCCCTGGTCGCCGCCAGACGCTTGGCCGCGACCCGGAGGGGAGCGCGTTCCCCGTCAACCCGCAGCTTCAGAGTTGAGACACTTCTGGCACCGATCGCCGGCCCTACGCCCCCGCCGACTGAATCCCGCTCTCCAGCGCCTCCGCCACGCGGTCCATCTGGGCCTCGCTGATCCCGCCGAAGAACGGCAGGGCGATGCTGCGGGCCGAAACCGACTCGGTGATCGGCAGGTCCCCTTCCCGGTGTCCGAACATCTCGCGGTAGAACGGCTGGAGGTGGATCGGCGGGAAGTAATTGTTGCACCCGACGCCCCGCGACCGCAGGTGCGTGATGACCGCGTCGCGGCGGCGGACGTCGGCGCCCTCGGCCAGCCGGACCACGTAGACGAACCAGCTCATGCTCACCTCGGGCAGAACTTGAGGCAGTTCGATGCCGAGCCGATCGGCCAGCGGGGCCAGCCGCTGGGCGTAGCGGGCGGCGACCCGCGCCCGGTCGGCCAGCAGTTGTTCCAGCCGCCGCATCTGGGCCAGTCCGAGGGCGGCGTGCAGGTCGCTGAGGCGATAGTTGTAGCCCAGCCGCACGTGGCCCAGCCAGCTCGGGGCCGAGGCGTCGCGGCCCTGGTTGCGCATCGAGCGGCACAATTCCGCGATCCGGTCGTCGTCGGTGACGATCATCCCGCCTTCGCCCGTGGTGATCTGCTTGTTCGGGTAGAACGCGAAGCACCCGGCGGCGCCGAACGAACCGGCCGGTCGGCCCCGGTAGCGGGCGCCCAGGGCCTCGCAGGAGTCCTCGATCAGGGCCAGCCCGCGCCGCCCGGCGATGGCCGCGAGGGCGTCGTAGTCGGCCGGGTGGCCGAACACGTCCACCGCCAGGATCGCCCGGGTGCGTGGGGTGACGGCCGCTTCGATGCGGGCGGGGTCGAGGTTGCCCGTCCGCGGGTCGATGTCGACGAAGACCGGGCGGACCCGCTCGAACAGCAGGCAGTTGGAGGAGGCGATGAAGGAGAACGCGGTGGTGACGACCTCGTCGCCGTCGCCCAGGCCCAGGGCGCGGACGATCAGGTGCAGGCCGCTGGTGCCGCTGTTGACGGCCACGCCGTGACGGACGGCGGCCGCCGACGCGACCGCCCGCTCGAACGGCGCGATCTTGGGACCCAGGCTCAACTGGTCGGTCCGCAGCACGGCGGCGACGGCGTCGCGGTCCAGGTCGGTGATGTCTGGTCGGGCCAGCGGGATCGGTTCCATGGTGCGCTCCGAACGAACGGACCCCCAACAGACCGGGCAAAATGGTAGCAAAACGGGCCGGGCCATGCTATCGTGCGAGTTTCGGTCGAGGCCGATGAAGAACTTTCGACAGTCAATCCGCTTCATGTGGCCGTATCGTGGCCGGATCGCCCTGGGCGTGCTGGCCGCGATCGGCGTGAGCATGCTGTTCACCGTCTCGATCGGCATGCTCGCGCCGATCCTGCACGTGATGACCAGCCGCGAGGGCCTGGACGGCTGGATCTACCGCAGCAACGTCGAGAAGCGGTTGCGGATCGAGCTGGCCCAGCCGAACGACCCGACGATGTCGCAGTCCTTCCAGGTGCCCATCCTGCTGCGGATCGGCAGCGAGTCGCCTCTGCGGGACCGGCTGCGGGCGGGCGACCGGATCACGGCGATAGACGGTCGGGCGGTCTCGGACCTGCGGGACTTTTCCCGGACGCTGGCCAGGACGCCCGACGGTCGGCCGGTCCGCCTGACCGTCGAGCGGCCCGGCGCCGGGCAGGAGGTCGCGGTCTCGGCCGAGTTCGCGATGCCCGCGACGTCGGTGAGCCGCCGGGCGCTGGAGTGGGCCGTCGGGCTGCTGCCCCACGAGGCGCCCGACGCCACGCCGCAACAGCGCAAGGCGGCGCGGCTGACGGCCCTGTTCTACATCCTGCTGGCCGTGCTGGCGATGACGGTCGCCCGCAACTTCCTCCGGTACGCCAACGATCTGCTGGTCCAAGGGGCGGTCATCCGGGCCGTGATCATGCTTCAGCGTAACGTCTACGCTCGGCTGACCCGCCTGCCCCTGGGACACTTCGCCGGCAGCGGCTTCAACGACGCGATCAGCCGGGTCAACCAGGACAGCCGCGAGATCGGCATCGGGCTGAACACGCTGTTCGGCAAGACGATCCAGGAGCCGATCAAGGTGGTCGGGTTCATGGGGCTGGCGTTCCTGATGCAATGGCAGGTGGCGCTGGCGACGGTGGTGAGCGCCCCGCTGGCCGGGCTGATCGTCCGCAAGTTCGGCAAGCGGATGCGCAAGTCGGCCAAGCGGGCCCTGGTCAGCGTCGCCCGGCAGCTCGCGGTGCTGGAGGAGACGCTGTTCGGACTGCGGGTGGTCAAGGGCTACACGGCCGAGGGCTACGAGCGCAAACGTTTCTTCGGGGTCCAGCGGCAATTGCTTCGCGAGCGGCTGCGGATGCTTCGGATCGACTCGGCCGTCTCGCCGCTGCTGGAGGTGATCGGGTTCGTCGGGATGATCGCGGCGATCATGCTGGCGTGCAATTTCGTGATGGGCGGCACGCTGGAGCTGGACCTGGTGGTGGCCCAGTTGGGTCTATTGGCGGCCGCCGCCGACGCCGTTCGCAAGCTGAGCAACGTGAACAACCGCCTCCAGCAGGCCGATGCCGCCAGCGAGCGCGTCTTCGCCATCCTTCGGAGCGAGCCGGAACCGCTGGGCGTCCACCTGCCGACGGTGGGACCGCTGGTCGGGGAGATATGCTTTCGCGGCGTCTGGTTCCGCTATCCCGGCACCGACGCCGACGTGCTGCGCGACGTGACGCTGCGGGCGCCGGCCGGGCACGTCGTGGCCGTCGTCGGGCCCAACGGCTCGGGCAAGACCACGCTGCTGAGCCTGCTGCCGCGGTTCTTCGAGCCGACCGGCGGGTCGATCGCCTGGGACGGGCAGGACATCCGGGGGGTGAACCTGCGGTCGCTCCGCCGGCGGATCGGGCTGGTGACGCAGGACGCGGTGCTGTTCGCCGATACGGTCGAGGCCAACATCCGCTACGGCAACCGCCGGGCCAGCCGCGAGCAGGTGATCGCCGCCGCCCGCCAGGCCTACGCCGACGAGTTCATCGCCCAGATGCCCGAGGGATACGACACCGTGATCGGCGAGCACGGCACGACGCTGTCGGGCGGGCAGAAGCAGCGGATCGCGCTGGCCCGCGCGATTCTTCGCGACCCGTCGGTCTTCATCCTCGACGAGGCCATGAGCCAGGTCGACGCCGAGAGCGAGATGAAGATCCAGAAGGTGCTGGACACATTCCTCGTCGGGCGGACCGCCTTCGTCATCGCCCACCGCTTCAGCACGGTCCGCCAGGCCGACCAGATCGTCGTCCTGGACGCCGGGCGGATCGTCGGGGCCGGCCGCCACGAGGATCTCCTGGCCGACTGCCCGCTCTACCGCACGCTGTATCAGACCCAGTTCCGCGACATTACGGACGTTGGACGGGACGCACCGGCCGACCCGGACTTGCAGTCCGAGCCGGCCGCCCACCCCGTGGCCCGCTCGGCGTCACCCGGAAATCCATGATTGATTTCCCGCCCTGTTTCGCTATGATGGACCGTTGAACGACAAGCGAGGCACCGCGCAGTCGAACAATACGTAACGGGGCGTGGCGCAGTCTGGTTTAGCGCGCTTGACTGGGGGTCAAGAGGTCGCTGGTTCAAATCCAGTCGCCCCGATTAGGGGAAATTGCGAAGGCGCAGGGGCCGCGGTGAAGGCGGCCTGTTTCGTGCGTCCATGTTGCTTGCGGCCGCCGCCAGCCGGCCGCGCCCAGCGTCGGTGTGCCAACCGGGTCGTGCAGCGGATCCGGATTCGCGTGCCCGCCAAACGCCCAAGGGGGACCATGTCAGCCAGGCGTGACGTTACTGGGATTCGGCGCCGTCGTGCTCCTGCTCGCTGCTGAGCGTCTCGACGAGCGATGCGCACAAGGTCTGCCCGGCCAGTTCGTACGGACGCAGCACCAGGTCGGCGCCTTCGTTTCGCAGGCGTTGCTCATGCGACGCGTCATCGGCGGTGACGATGATCTTCGCATGCGGCGCGATCGACCTGCACATGCGGACCAGTTCGGCATTGTCCACACCCTTGAGCAGCATGTCCGGGATGGTCGAGCAGATCACCTTCGCGTGAGCGATGTGGGCGTGTTTGAGGGTGTCCAGGCTGGCGATGTCGCCGAAGATGCCGCGGACGCCCCGGTCCTTCAGTTCGTGCAGCGCCACCGGGTTGAAGTCGATCACCAGCAGATTCCTGAGCCACTGGGGATGTTCCTTCGCCAATGCGTCCACCATCGCTCGGGCGCCGCGGTGATAGCCCAACAGGACGATCAGGGGCCGGCCGTCGGCTTGCACCGCCTCGACGCGGGCCTCCGGGCTGAACCTGTTTGCCATGAGCCGGTCGAACAGCAGGAACAGCGGATGGCTGTACCGGATCGCATACGACGACAGCACGGCCGTGATGGCCATCGCGTAGATGGTGATCGCCACGGTTGAGGGGCCGATGTGGCCATAGACGACCCCCAGGCTGGCGATAACCAGGGAAAACTCGCTGATCTGGGCGAGGTTCAAGCTGGCGACGAACCCCGCGCGGCGGCCGCCGCCCGTGAGCACGACCATCGGATAGATCGTCAGAAACCGGGAGAGGACCGTGAAGCCCACGACCAGGATCAGCGTCCCGGCCATCGACCAGGTCGGGGCGGTGATCTTCATTCCCAGCGAGACGAAGAACAGGGTGAGGAAGAAATCCCGCAGCGGCAGCGTCTTGGCGGTGACGTGGATGCTGTACGGGAAGGCGGCGATGCTCAGTCCGGCCACCAGGGCGCCCATCTCCTTGGACAGCCCCAGCGCCATCGCCGACCCGGCGACCGCGGCGCACCAGCCCACCGACACCGCCAGCACCATCTCGGGGCTCGTGGCAATCGAGTCGAACACCCGTTTGAGCACATAGCGGCTGACGAGAAAACCGCCGACCAGGAGCCCGGCGGTGCCCAGGACGGCTTTGAGGATCGGCCCCAGCGAGGGGTCGGCGAGGTTGGGCTGGAACGCCAGCACGAAAATCGCGTAGATGTCCTGGATGACCAGGATGCCGATCGTGAGCCGGCCTGGAAGCGTGTCCAGTTCGCCCTTGTCGTAGAGCAGTTTGACCACGACCGCGGTGCTGGACAGGCCGCAAACCACGGCCAAGTACAGCCCCTCGCCGTTGGCGCCGCCCAGGCCGTACCCCAGGAGCCAGAACAGCCCCAGGCCCATCGCCACGCAGGCCGGGAACTGGCCAAATCCCACGACCAGCAACTGGCGTCCGGCGGCCAGCACCTCCTTGACGTTGAGTTCCAGCCCGATGATGAACAGCAGCAGCGCCAATCCGATTTCGGAGATGATCTCGATGCTCGCGTCGCCGCGGATCAGCCCGAACCCGAGCCGCGGGCCCACCAGTACGCCGGCCAGCAGGTATCCCAGCAGGATGGGCTGGCGAGACCAGTGGGCCGCCAGCCCCAGCGCGGTGGCGGCCATGACCGCGATTCCGATGTCAAACAGCAGATGGTGGTCCATGATCTCGCCACAGACGTCAACCGACCCCGGTAGCGGGCGAACGCGTGCTTGCTTGCCAACTCATCCGCCGGCCACGGCGGTGACATGCCCCGCGTTGGCATCGGGGATTGCGCGGGCGAATCGCCAAGTCCCCGCCGCCGGCCGAATGCGGGCGCGGCGAGGCGCATCCCTTCAGCCGCCTCCTCCAGAACCATGCCGAATCGATCAAAGGCCGTCCAGACTGTAGCCTGGCGATCGGCGACCGGCAAGGGCGGCGATTGGCGTTGGCCTGGAGTCCCACTCCCCGGCGTGCCCCGGCCCTTGTTGCGCCCGCAGCAGGAGGCAGAATTCGTCTGCCTGGCCACTGCGACGGGCCGGCGCGTTGGTCAGATCGGATTTCAAGTCACAAGCCAGAGACAGTGTCCATGAAGCCATCCATCCTGCGGACCATCCTGGCGGGACTGGTCGGGGGCGTGGTGATCAACGTCGGCATACTGCTGACCTTCGGGCTGATCGGAATCGGCTGGAACGGCGGAGCAATTCTGGCGGATCCCGAGTTACAGAGCGAGAAGCTGATCAAGGTGTGAAAGGAACCGCCGGTGCCGCGCGTGCTGGACAAGCCGGCGCCGATCGTCATCGGGACCGGCCTGGTGCTGTTCGGAGTCCTGCACGCGTTCTTCTGGTAGAGGCCGGCGATGCAAGCCGCTTCGTCGGGCGGCTTGCGATTCGGTCAGGTCCGCCGCCGATGTGCGCGGATCCCGTGCAACTCGTCCAACAGGCCCTGGATCCGTCGGCGGCACTGGGCAACCAGTTCCTCGGCCGACATGGCCGCCACCTGCCCGGCGGGGAACGGTTCGCCATAGCGAACGTGAATCGTCCCGCCGCGGGGCAGCGCCCGCCCGCGAGGCCAGACGCCATAGGCGCCCTCGATGGCCACCGGCACGACCGGCACGCCGGCCCGTTTGGCCAGCAGGGCGATGCCCGGCTGGATGTCGCCCATCCGCCCGCTGGCCGACCGCGTGCCCTCGGGAAACAGCAGCACCGCGTAGCCGTCGCGGAGGCGTCGCAGGGCCTCCTTGATGCCGCGCAGGTCCGCGGTCCCCCGGCGCACCGGGAACGCATTCAGCGATTCGATCACCGCCCGGAACAGGCGGCGGCGGAACAGCGACTCGCGGGCCATGTAGCCGCACTGCCGCGGCAGGGCCAGCGTCGCCAGCATCGGGTCGAAGTAGCTCTGGTGGTTGCTCACCAGCAGCACGCCCCCGCGCCGGGGGACCCGGCGGTGCCCCCACGCCCGGCCGGAAAACAGCAGTATGAACACCCACCAGCAGCCCTGGCGCATCAGCAGGTAGTAGAGGTGGTGCAGCAGGCCTCGGAGGCCCGGACGTCGGCCGGGCGGGCGGTCCTTTCGCAGAGCGGGGTCGGGCAAGGCGGGGCTCCGGCGATCCAGGCGAACGGGCTATCGAACGCGGCGGCAGCGGCGGCCCATGCACGGTCACCGCCGTCCGGGCGGCTCGTCCACGGCGGCGGTGCATTCCCGGACACGCTCGACCAGCCACTCGATGACCTCGTGGAGGCTCATCCGCGAGGTGTTCAGTGCCCGGGCGCCGTCGGGCACGCTCAGCGGCGAGACGGCGCGGGTCCGGTCCACCCCGTCGCGGTCGATCAACTGGGCCAGCACGTCCTCGTAAGCGACGTCCTCGCCGTCGGCCTGCATCTCCTCGAACCGCCGCCGCGCCCGGACCTCGGGCCCGGCGTCGAGGAAGAATTTGACGTCGGCGTCGGGGAAGACGACCGAGCCCTGGTCGCGTCCCTCGCTGACCAGCCCGCCGGCCCCGCCCTGCTCGACCGGGCGGTTCAGCTCGGCGCCGATCCGCCGCTGCCGGGCGACCATGACCTCGCGCACGCCGGCCACCCCAGCCAGGCAGCGGGTGCGGGCGCTGACCTCGGCGGACCGGATCAGTTCGGTGACGTCGCGTCCGTCGAGGAAGACGCGGGTGAAGCTGGGTCCGCATTCGAGCCGGACGTGGCTGTCGCGGGCCACGCGGGTCATGGCGTCGGGGTCGGACAGGTCGGCGCCGCCGCGCAGGGCGGCCAGGGTGGCGGCGCGGTACATCGCCCCGGTGTCCAGGTAGGCGATGCCCATGCGTGCGGCCAGCTTGCGGGCGGCCGTCGACTTGCCGGAACCGGCCGGGCCGTCGATCGTGATGATCATTCCGGGACCTCCTTCACCGCCGGCGGTTCGGGCATTATAGGGTCGCCGCCGCCGCCGACCAATGGGCATGTGCCGCCGGGGCGGTCCGGGCGCTGGCGAACCGGCAGGCATTTTCGCGAAAGCATTTGCAGCCCGGATGCCGACACTTATAATCACGCATCGGGCAGCGGCCTGCCCCGCGGAGCGGCCTCGAGGCCGGTCCGGGCCACTCACGGCAGCGAGGAGCGCATCATGTCCAGAATGCTCGTCCTGGCGCTGGCTGCGACGCTGGCGGCGTCGTGGCTGGCAGCCGGCTGCAACTCCGACAGCAAGCCCGAAGAGCAGGCTGACAACGGCAAGAAGAACGACGGGGGCGCCCCTACCGACCGTCCGGTCGCGCCTGCGCCCAAATTGGTCGGCCGGGACGACTTCGACAGCAAGGCCCCCCAGGTGCAGGGCCTCTTCCCCAAGACGGCCGCGCCCTGGGCCAAAGTGACCGAAGTGAAGTTTTATCCGGCGGACTCGCTGGCCGACATGGTTGACGCCGCCAATCTGGCCTATTACCGGCCTTACGGCGTGGACTGGGCGGCCGACGCCCAGTACCAGCACGAGCGGGACGAAAGGCAGCGGCTGGTGGTCAAATTGTATCACTGCGCCGATTCCGCCGACGCCTACGGGCTGATGTCCGTGGCGTCGGACATGGCGCACGCGGCGCAGATCGGCCAGGAGAGCCGCGGCGGAATCGGCGTTCACCTGCACGTCTGGTCCGGGCATTATTATCTGTATCTGTGGTCGGAGTTCCAGCAGGGCCGTCCGTTCATCCAGGGCATGGAGGAGATGGCCCGCCAGATCGTCACGCGGCTGGGCGGCAGCGGCGCCAAGCCCGCGCTGGTCCGGGTGCTGCCGACGAACAACCAGGTCCCCGAGTCGGTGCATTACTGCGCCGGGCATGCCTCGACGCGCGGGCGCGGGGTGTCGGCGGTGATCTACGGCCGGGCCCTGGCCGACGCCCTCCAACTGGGCGACCAGGACCGCCTGGTGCTGGCCTCATACAGCGTGCCGGGGCTGAGGACCAACTGCGTGTTCTTCATCGCCCGGTTCGCCGACCCGGCCAGGGCGACACAGGTCCACGCCAGCCTGGTCACCACGCAAAGCGAAGCCAGGAACCGCTTCGGCGAGAACCTGTTGGTCGGGGGGCAGGTCAACACCTGCGTCTACGGCACGCTGACCGCGGCGGAATACAGTTGGCTGGAGAAGTCCGCGCAGGCTGGCGACCCGGCCGAGTTCCCCGTCCTGCCCACGATCGGCAAGGGGCTGAGCGAACTGCCCTGACCCGGCGTCAGGCAGGGCGAACCGCCGTCCCCGGCCGTCCCCCGCCGTCCCCGGCCGTCCCCCGCCGTCCCCGGCCGCTGCCTCCGTCGCCGCCTCAGTCGCGGGGGCGTCAGGTCGCGTCGTGGACCTCCGCCATCTCCTTCTTGGGCGGCTCTTCGCCCGGCACGCCCTCGAAGAACAGGTGGTCGTCCTTGACTCCGACGATGATCTTGACGCAGCCCTTGTATTCGCCGCGCAGGATCGCCTCCGACAGCGGGTCCTCGACGCTGTTCTCAATGGCCCGCCGCAGCGGCCGGGCGCCGAAGTCCGGGTTGTAGCCCTTCTGGATCAGCAGGTCCTTGGCTTCCTGGGTCAGGTCCAGCTCCAGGCCGTGATCGGCCAGGCGCGTGCGGACCTTGCGGACCTCGTACTCGACGATGGTCACCAGGTCCTCCCGCGTCAGGTTGCGGAAGACGATGATGTCGTCGACGCGGTTGATGAACTCCGGGCGGAAGTAGCGCTCGACCTCCTTGCGGAGCATCTCCTTCATCTTCTCGTAGGTGGCTTCCTCGCTCCGCTTGGCGAACCCGAAGCCGCCCTGGTTCTTGATCAGCTCGGCGCCGATGTTGCTGGTCATGATCAGGATGGTGTTGCGGAAGTCCACGTGCCGCCCGAAGCTGTCGGTCAGGCGCCCTTCCTCCATGATCTGAAGCAGCATGTTGAACACGTCGGGGTGGGCCTTCTCGATCTCGTCGAGCAGGACCACGGCGTAGGGCCGGCGGCGGATCCGCTCGGTGAGCTGCCCGCCCTCCTCGTATCCGACGTATCCGGGCGGGGCGCCGATCAGTCGGCTGACGTTGTGCTTCTCCATGTACTCCGACATGTCGATCTGGACCAGGGCGTCCTGCTGTCCGAACATGAACTCGGCCAGCGCCCTCGCCAGCAGCGTCTTGCCCACCCCGGACGGCCCGACGAAGATGAAGCTGCCCATCGGGCGGCGGGGGTCCTTCATCCCGCTGCGGCTGCGCCGCACCGAGCGGGCGACCGCGCTGATGGCCTCGTTCTGGCTGACCACCGTCTTGTGCAGCTCCTTCTCCAGCTCCAGCAGCCGGGCCGCCTCCTCCTTCTCCAGGCGGGTCAGGGGCACGCCGGTCATCCGGCTGACCACTTCGGCGATCACCTCGGCGTCGACGATGCCGTCGACCTCTTTGGCGTTGGCACGCCACTCCTGCTGGACGTTCTCGCGCCTCAGCCGCAGGGATTCGATCTGGTCGCGCAGCTCGGCGGCCCGCTCGTAGTCGGCGTTCTTGACGGCCTCGTCCTTCTCGCCGGTCAGCTTGCTGATCTCCTCCTCGACGTCGGCCAGCGAGGGCGGCTTGGTGGTGCTCTTGAGGCGGATGCGGGCGCCGGCCTCGTCGATCACGTCGATGGACTTGTCCGGCTGGACTCGCCCGGTGATGTATCGGGTGGACAGTTCAACGGCCTCGGCCAGGGCGTCGTCGGTGATCTGGACGCGGTGGTGGGCCTCGTAGCGGTCGCGCAGCCCCTTGAGGATGTTCAGCGTCTCCTCCTTGTTGGGCTGCTCGACGATAATGGTCTGGAAGCGCCGCTCCAGGGCCCCGTCCTTCTCGATGTACTTGCGGTACTCGTCCAGGGTGGTGGCGCCGATGCACTGGATCTCCCCGCGGCTCAGGGCCGGCTTGAGCACGTTGGACGCGTCGATCGCCCCCTCGGCCCCGCCCGCGCCGACCAGCGTGTGCAGTTCGTCGATGAACAGGATGACGTTCTTGGCCCGTCGCACCTCGTTCATCACCGCCTTGATCCGCTCCTCGAACTGCCCGCGGTACTTGGTGCCGGCGACCATCATCGCCAGGTCCAGCACGACGATGCGGCGGTCGTGCAGCAGGTCGGGCACGTCGTTGCCGATGATCTTCTGGGCCAGGCCCTCGACGATCGCCGTCTTGCCCACGCCCGCCTCGCCCAGCAGCACCGGGTTGTTCTTGGTGCGCCGGCAGAGCACCTGGATGACCCGCTCGATCTCGTTGAGACGCCCGATCACGGGGTCCAGCGACCCCTCCCGGGCCAGCTCAGTCAGGTCCCGTCCGAACGAATCCAGGGCCGGGGTCTTGGATCGCCCGGTCCGCCCGCGACCCTCCGGACCCGCCTGCGGGTCCTCCTGGTTCTCGACGTTGGCGCCCAGCAGGTTGAGCACCTCCTCGCGGACGTCCTCCAATTTCAGGTTCAGGTTCATCAGCACCTGGGCGGCCACCCCGTCGTGCTCCCGCAGCAGACCCAGCAGCAGATGCTCGGTGCCGACGTAGTTGTGATTGAGGTTGCGGGCCTCCTCGATGGCGTACTCGACGACCTTCTTGGCCCGCGGGGTCTGCGGAAGCTTGCCCATCTGGGCCGTCTCGGGGCCCTGCTTGACCAGCTTCTCGACCTCCATGCGGACCTTTCGCAGGTCCGCCTCCAGGTTCTTCAACACCGTGGCCCCCACCCCGCTGCCCTCCTTCACCAGGCCCAGCAGGATGTGCTTTCCACGAAACTGGGCAAGGAGGCCTGCGTCGAGCCGGTGATCGAGAGCGGCGGCTACC
>JAANMW010003349.1_pt1 | contig 12621 bp, 12 predicted proteins | sample 7279671 | NCBI WGS metagenome assembly JAANMW01 (sample SAMN14094541, study PRJNA606508) | bioreactor metagenome | isolation source: A lab-scale SPAN reactor treating ammonium-rich wastewater day 247 | place: Ireland: Galway | collected 2017-09-19
CGATCACCGCGGGCGCGCGCTTCTGATAGGCCTGGAGTGCGAGGCCGAAACCGTCCCAGCCTTTGAGGGCCTCCGCCGCGGCGGCCATCACGTCGAGGTGCAGATCGAGGCGATCGGCCTCCTCCGCATCGATCGTGACTCCGATATCGGCCTTGCGCGCCGCCTCGGCGAGCGCCACGAGCCGCGGCACCAGCTCGCGCATCACGCGCTCTTTCTGCGCCCATTCGTAGCGCGGATGCAGCGCCGAGAGCTTGATCGAAATGCCGGGCGCCTCGATCGGCCCCTTCCCGCCGGCCGCTGCGCCCATCGCCGCGATTGCGCGTGCATAGGCTTCGTGGTAGCGCGCGGAGTCTTCCGCCGTGCGCGCGGCCTCGCCGAGCATGTCGAAGGAATGGCGATAGGCGCGGCTTTCGGCGCCCCGCTCCAGCGCCTCGTCGATCGTGCGGCCCATCACGAACTGCCGGCCGAGGATGCGGATCGCCTCGCGCACGGCCTGGCGGATCACCGGCTCGCCGCTGCGCGCGACCAGCTTTGCCAGCACGCCCTCGACGCCGCCGGCGGCGAGCTTCTCCCAGCGCAGGATGCGGCCGGTCAGCATCATCGCCCAGGTGGACGCGTTCACGAACATCGAGTCGCTGGCGCCCAAATGCTTGCGCCAATCCGCATCCGCGATCTTATCGCGAATGAAGCGATCCTGTGTGTCGGCGTCGGGGATACGCAGCAGCGCTTCCGCGAGGCATAGCAGGACGACACCCTCGGCGGTGTCGAGCCGGTATTCATGCAGGAACGCGTCGAGGCCACCCTCGCGTTTGCGCGCCGCGCGCGCACCGCCGACGAGCCGCCGCGCCTCCGCCTCGACGCGCGCCCAACGCTCGGGCGGCAGTTCGGCGCGCTCCAACAGCGCCAGCACCGCCGCCGATTCGTCGGCACGATAGAGGCGGCTCACCTCGGGGCGCGCCGCGATCGGCCGCGCTTCGGCTGCGGTGTTCATGGCGGGCTATCGCTCCTCGGCGGCGCCTCTTCGCGCTATACTGCGGTCATTCCGCCCTCGGGCCTAGCCCTTTCGGAGCAACGATGCGCCTTGCCCTCGCCACCACGATCGCAACGCTCGCCTGTCTGGCGCCGGCCACGGCGCCGCGCGCGCAGAGCCCCGCCAACATGCTGGCCGAGCTTGGTGTGCTTGGCCGCTGGGCGGCCAATTGCAGCCGGCCGCCAGGCGACAACAATCCGCATGTGATCTTCGAACGTGGGCAGACCACCTCGGGAGCCCACTATCGCGTCGTGTTCGGCCCCAACAATTCGACGACCCGCTCGGTCGACAATGTGCGCGTGCTCGGCGAGGGCACGATCGCGATGCGCTTCACGACGATGACGGGCGAATCGACCGGCCTCGCCTTCGACATCACGATGCTGAAGGAGCCGACGCGCTACAAGGTCATCGGCTCGGTCGGCAGCGACGGGAAGGTCTATATCAAGAATGGAATCGTCACGAGCAGCGGCGCCGCGAACCCGTGGCAGAACAAGTGCCCCGACTAGAGCAGCCCGAGCGCCCGTAATTCCGCGGCCATCTTCGCCGGCGGCTCCTTCCGGGCCTTCGCACCCTTCGGCAGATCGCGCGGCGCCTCATCGGCCTTGAAATAGCGCCAGCCCTGATGTGCGCGGCGCGGCTGCATCTCGGTCGGCACGAGCCTCTTGTCGAGCAGCAGCAGGCAGCACTTGCCGCGCTTCGGCCACGTCGTTTCCTCGAAGCCGACGATGCGCTGGCGCGCGCGCACGAAGCCTTTGACGATCCAGTAGATCGAGCCACCGTCGAGGATTTCGGCCTCGAGCCGCGGCTTGTGGCGCGTGATGTGGAACAGGCGCCCGTGCTTCCGGAGGCGCTCCTTCTGCCAGCGGCGCATGTCGTCGATCGTCTCGGCGCCGACGGCCATCTTGATCAGGTGCAGCGCCATCGCTACTCCGCGGCGCGCGCCGGCTTGCGGCGCTTTCGCATCGCATTGGCGACCCGCGAGACCGGCGGGCGGCCGAGGAAATCGGAGATGAAGAACGCCGCGTCGATGAGCTTGTCGAGATCGATGCCCGTCTCGATGCCCATGCCGTGCAGCATGTAAACCACGTCCTCGGTGGCCACGTTGCCAGTTGCGCCGGGCGCGAACGGGCAGCCGCCGAGGCCTCCGACCGCGCTATCGACCGCGCCCACGCCGAGCTCGAGGCACGCGAGCGTGTTGGCCAGCGCTTGGCCGTAGGTGTCGTGGAAATGGATCGAGAGCTTTTCCATCGGCACGCGCTCGGCGGCAGCGGCGAGCATGCGCTGCGCCTTGGCGGGCGTGCCGACGCCGATCGTGTCGGCGAGATCGACGTCGTCGACGCCGAGATCGTCGAGCATCTTCGCGACCTCGGCGACCCTGGCCGGCGCCACCTCGCCCTCGAACGGGCAGCCAAGCGCGCAGGAAACGGCTGCGCGCACGCGCACGCCGTCCTTCTTCGCCGCCTCGACGACGGGGCGGAAGCGCTCGATGCTTTCGGCGATCGTGCAGTTGATGTTGGCCTTGGTGAAACTCTCGGTCGCGGCCGTGAAGATGCCGACCTCCTTGATGCCGGCGGACTGCGCGCGCGCGTAGCCCTGCATGTTCGGCACGAGCGCGCCATAGGTGACGCCGGGCTTGCGCCTGATGCGCTTGATGACCTCATCCGAATCGGCCATCTGCGGCACCCATTTGGGCGAAACGAACGACCCAGCCTCGATGTCGGTAAGGCCGGCGTCGGCGAGCCGCTCGATCAGCTCAACCTTCACCGCGGTCGGCACGACCTGCTTCTCGTTCTGGAGCCCGTCGCGGGCCCCGGCTTCGCCGATGCGGACGAATTTGGGGAAGGTCATGCGGGCCTCACGACATCGCGGCGACCGTGGCGCACGAAAAGAACATCGACTCTGTTTGGCTCTTCGATCAAGAAGATGACTCGATAGGCGTTGCGGCTCGAGCCATACATCAAGTGGCGAATTTCCTTGCCAAAGGCGGCTGCTTCAGGGGCCATCGCGCACCTCCGAGGGGATTCCTGCAACGACGCGATCCGCTCGTACGCCCCTTGATACCAACGCGCGGCCGCTGCTGGAGAAAATTGGGCGATGTAGGCCGAAGCTGCGTCGATGTCAGCCACGGCGCTTGCGGCGATCCTTACCCGAAACCGCAAGGCGCCCCTCCATATGCCTCCGGAACTGGCTTAGCGTGAGATATCGACCCGCTGCGATATCGTCGAGGCCGCGCTGGATCCCCTGAAATGTGCGAAGCTGTTCCAACTGCGCCAACATTTCCCGGTAGGACTTGGCGTCGATCGCGACGACGGCGGCGCGGCCCTTGCGTCTCACGACGACCGGCCTGTCCGAGCGGCGCACTTCGTCGATGAGATCGCCGTAGTTCCGCTCAGTTCCGGTCTTCTCGCGTATTGCAGCGCCCTTTCGCATGTTCGTCGAAATGTCCTCTATGTCCGAGAGGCTAACACCCGAGATAGGTCCGGTACACCGCGAATTCACCCCTCCTCCGCCTCGAAGTGGATGAGTTCCGCGCCTTCGTCCACCTGCTCGCCGACCTTGAAGTGGATCTTCTCCACGATGCCGTCGGCGGGCGCGCGGATCGTGTGTTCCATCTTCATCGCTTCCATCACGAGCAGCGCCTGGCCGCGCTCCACTTTGGCGCCGGCCTCGACCTTCACCGCGATGATCTTGCCCGGCATCGGCGCGGTGAGGCTATCCACGCCGGCCTCGGCGTCGGCCACCGCCGCGAGCGGATCGATGATGGCGAGGCGCCAACTCTTGCCGCCCTCGAAGATCGCGAGCTCGCCGCCGACGCGCACCGCGGCGCCGTGGCAGAGCGTGTCGCCGATGCGCGCCGAGATCGTCCCGTCGGCGGCCATGCTGCCGGTCACGGCAACGCTGCCACCGGGCAGATCGAAGAGATAGCCGCCCTTGCGGTAGTGCACGGTGACGGCGTGTTCCCGTCCGTCTTCGGCGAAGCGGAACGTGCTCCACGAATCGTCATTGAGCCGCCAGCCGTCGCTGCGATGCCAGGGCGAGAACGGGTCGCTCGACGCGGCCGCGCGGGCCAAAGCCTCGTTACGATTGCTCAACACGCCGTGCAGCGCCGCGAGCGCGTATATGCGGTCCGGCGCCTTTTCCGCCGAGGGCAGCAGCGCCGCGCGGTGCTCGGCGATGAAGCCGGTATGGACGTCGCCTTTCGCGAAAGCGGGATGCACCACGACCGCATGAAGAAAATCGCGGTTCGTCGCGAGGCCAGCGACGCGCGTTTCCTCGAGCGCCCGCGCCATGCGGAGAAGCGCGGCGCCGCGATCTTCGCCCCAGGCGATGACTTTCGCGATCATCGGATCGTAGTGGATCGAAACGCTGTCGCCCTGACGCACGCCGGTGTCGATGCGGGTCGGCCCGGCGGGGTCGCTCGCCGGCAGCGCGAGATGCGCGAGCCTGCCGATCGCCGGAAGGAAGTCCTTGCCCGGGTCCTCGGCGTAGAACCGGGCCTCGATCGCGTGGCCGCGCGGGTGCAATTGAACCTGCTTGAGCGGCAACGCTTCGCCGGCGGCGACACGCAACTGCCATTCGACGAGATCGAGGCCGGTGATGAGTTCGGTCACCGGATGCTCGACCTGAAGGCGCGTGTTCATCTCCATGAAGAAGAAGTGCCCGCCGCCATAGATGAATTCCACCGTGCCGGCGCCGGTGTAGCCGATCGCCTTGGCGGCGGCGACGGCGGCCTCGCCCATCGCCTTCCTCGTGGCATCGGGCAGGCCGGGCGCCGGCGCCTCCTCGAGCACCTTCTGGTGACGGCGCTGTACCGAGCAATCGCGCTCGAACAGATAGACCGCGTTGCCCCTCGTGTCGGCGAACACCTGGATTTCGACATGGCGCGGCCGCTCGACGTATTTCTCGACGAGCACAGCGTCGTCCTTGAACGCGTTCTTGGCCTCGCGCTTGGCGCCGTCGAGCGCCTCGCCGAATTCGGCCGCCGTGTCGACGCGGCGCATGCCCTTGCCGCCGCCGCCGGCCACCGCCTTGATCAGCACCGGATAGCCGATGCGCTCGGCTTCCTTGGCGAGAAACGCCGGATCCTGCTTCTGCCCGTGATAGCCGGGCACGACTGGAACCTTGGCCTTCTCCATCAGCGCCTTGGCGGCGCTCTTCGAGCCCATCGCGCGGATCGCCGAGGCCGGCGGGCCGATGAACACGATGCCGGCTTTGGCACACGCCTCGGCGAAATCGGCGTTCTCCGAGAGGAAGCCGTAGCCCGGATGGATCGCCTCCGCGCCGCTCGCCTTTGCCGCGGCGATGATCCGCTCGATGTTGAGATAGCTCTCGACCGGCGGTGCCCCGCCGATGTGGATGGCGGAATCGGCGCTGGCCACGTGCAGGGCCGCCGCGTCGGCGTCGGAATACACGGCGACCGTCTGGATCGCGAAGCGGCGCGCGGTGCGGATCACGCGGCAGGCGATCTCGCCGCGGTTGGCGATCAGGATGCGGCGGAACATCGGCTCAGTTCCGCCAGCTCGGAGGACGCTTGGCAAGGAATGCCTCGGTGCCCTCCTTACCCTCGCCCGAGGCGCGCGCATCGGCGATGCGTTCGGCCGTGTCCGCCATGAGCCCCTCGTCGATCGGTGCGCCGGCCACGCGGGCGATGAGCTCCTTCGACGCCGACTGCGCCGCCGGCCCGCCCTCGCGCAGGCGTTTGACGAAGTATTGCGCCCCGGTCTCGATGTCCGCACCCGCGACTACCTCGTGCAAGAGGCCCATGCGCTGCGCTTCCGCGGCCGCGAACACTTCGGCGGTGAGGAAGTAGCGGCGCGCGTTGCTCTCGCCGATCTTGCGTACGACGTAGGGGCTGATCGTCGCCGGGATCAGGCCGAGGCGCACTTCCGAAAGCGAGAACTTCGCGGTGTCCGCTGCAATTGCGATATCGCAGCACGCGACGAGTCCGACGCCGCCGCCATAGGCCGGGCCGTTGACGAGCGCCACGGTCGGCTGCGGCATCGTGTTGAGCGTGTTCAACAGGCGCGCGAGCATCATCGCGTCCGCAAGGTTCTGCTCGTAGGTGTAGTCGGCCGTGCGCCGCATCCAGGCGAGATCGCCGCCGGCGCAGAACGAGGCCCCCTGCCCGGTCAGCATCACGAGCCGCACGGCGCGGTCCGCCGCGATTTGCTCGAACGTGGCCAGCAGATCGGCGATGAGCTTGTCGTCGAGCGCGTTGTGGACGGCGGGGCGGTTCAAGGTAACGCGCGCGATGCCGCCCTCGACCGCGACGAGATGGTTGACTTCGGTCATGGCGCTACATCCGGAACACGCCGAACTTGCCCTGCTCGGGCGGCGCGTTCTGCGCGGCCGAGAGGCAAAGCCCGAGCACGTTGCGCGTCTCGGCCGGATCGACGATGCCATCGTCCCAGAGCCGCGCCGTGGAATAATAGGCGCTGCTCTGGTGCTCGAACTGGGCGAGGATCGGCGCCTTGAAGCGGTCTTCGTCTTCCTTGGGCCAGGTCTTGCCTTCCGCTTCGAGATTGTCGCGCCGCAAGGTCGCCAGCACGTTCGCGGCCTGCTCGCCGCCCATGATCGCAATGCGCGAATTGGGCCACATCCAGAGGAAGCGCGGCAGGAACCCGCGCCCGCACATCGCGTAGTTTCCGGCGCCGAACGAGCCGCCGATGATGAATGTGAATTTCGGCACGCGCGCGGTCGAAGTCGCGGTCACGAGCTTGGCGCCGTCCTTGGCGATGCCGCCGGCCTCGGCCTTCTTGCCGACCATGAAGCCGGTGATGTTCTGGAGGTAGAGAAGCGGAATCTTGCGCTGGTCGCACAATTCGATGAAGTGCGCGCCTTTCACCGAGCTTTCCGAGAACAAGATGCCGTTGTTGGCGAGGATGCCGACCGGATAGCCCCAGATATGCGCGAAGCCGCAGACGAGCGTCGTGCCGTAAAGCGGCTTGAACTCGTCGAGCTCGCTGCCGTCCACGATGCGCGCGATCACCTCGCGCACGTCGTAAGGCTTCTTCCAGTCGGGCGGCACGACGCCGTAGAGCTCTTCGGGATCGTAGGCCGGCGGACGCGGCTCCTTCACCTCGCACCAGACGCTCTTCGGCTTGTTGAGCCGCGCCACGATGCGCCGCGCCATGCCGAGCGCGTGATAGTCGTTCTGCGCGTAGTAGTCGGTGACGCCGGAGACGCGCGAGTGGAGATCGGCGCCGCCGAGCTCCTCGGCGCTGACGCGCTCGCCCGTGGCCGCGCGCACGAGCGGCGGGCCGCCGAGAAAAATCGTGCCTTGGTTCTTGACGATGATCGCCTCGTCGCACATCGCCGGCACGTAGGCGCCGCCGGCCGTGCACGAACCCATCACCACCGCGATCTGCGGGATGCCTTTCGCCGACATCTGCGCCTGGCTGTAGAACTGATTCCCGAAGTGGCGCCAGTCGGGGAAGATGTCGTCTTGCTGCGGCAGGTTTCCGCCGCCCGAATCGACGAGGTAGATGCAGGGGAGATGGTTTTCCTCGGCGATGCTCTGCGCGTGAAGATGCTTCTTCACGGTCATCGGATAATAGGTGCCGCCCTTCACCGTCGCGTCGTTGCAGATGATCATGCATTCGCGGCCGGAGACGCGGCCGATGCCGGTGATGACGCCGGCCGAGGGCACCTCGTTCTCGTACATGTCGAGTGCGGCAAGCTGGCCGATCTCGAGGAACGGCGCGCCGGGGTCGACGAGCGTGCGCACGCGGTCGCGCGGCAGCAGTTTGTTGCGCGCCAGATGCCGCTCGCGCGCCTTGAGCGGCCCGCCCTTCTTGATGTCGGCCACCTTCGCCTTGAGCGTCGAGACGAGCGCCCGGTTCGCGGCCTCGTTCGCGCGGAAATCCTCGTGGCGCGGATTGATGTTGCTGCGGATGACCGACAAGGCGTTTCCCTATGGGCTTCTTTCAACCGGTTTTAGGCCAGCATCCGGCCATGCCACAATCGCCTTCTCGGGCCGGCCGAACGGGACACCGAAAGGCTTGATCTCCGCCCCCGGCTCTGCCTAGGTCACGGCCGGGAACAGCCCATATCATCGAAGGGGAGAAACGATGCGCATCGTCGCGTTCAAGCGCAAGGACGGGCCCGGCCTCGCGGTCCGCCGGGGCACCGATTTGATCGACCTGGCCGTGGCGGCGCCGAAGCTGCCGCGCGAATTGGCGGGGCTGCTGGCGGCCAAGGGTGGCCTCGCGGCGGCCAAGGCGGCGGCGAAGTCGGCCAAGGCCAAGGCCCTGGTGAAGGGCAAGATCACCTATCTGCCCACAGTTGCCGCACCGCCCAAGATCATCTGCGTGGGCCTCAACTACGTCGATCATGCGGCCGAGAGTCCCTACAAGAACGCGCCCACCTATCCGGTGCTGTTCAACCGCTTCGCCACGACCCTCATCGGCCACAACGCGCCGATGATCCGGCCAAAAGTGTCCGAGCAGTTCGACTACGAGGGCGAACTCGTGGCCGTCATCGGCAAGAAGGGGCGCTACATCGCGAAAGACAAGGCGCTCTCCCATGTCGCCGGCTACACCGTGTTCAACGACGGCTCGCTGCGCGACTACCAGTTCAAGAGCACGCAATGGCTCATGGGCAAGAACTTCGACGCGACCGGCCCGATCGGTCCGGATTTCGTGACGTCGGACGAACTGCCGGCCGGTGCGATCGGCCTCCAGCTCAAGACGCGCCTGAACGGTCAGGTCGTGCAGAACGCCAATACACGCGACATGATCTTCGACATCGCGACACTCGTTTCGACCGCGTCGGAGGCGATGACTCTGGAGCCCGGCGACCTCATCGTCTCGGGCACGCCGGCCGGCGTCGGCTTCGCGCGCAAGCCGCCGCTGTGGATGAAAGACGGCGACGTGTGCGAGGTCGAGATCGAGGGCGTCGGCCTCCTCTCGAACCCGATCAAGGACGAGAAGTAACGCGGCGCCCGGCGTTGGAGGGAATCGCATGCGCCTTCGGCTCATGACCTTCAACGTCGAGAACATGCTGCTCCGGTTCGAGTTCGATCCGGAGACGGAGGCCAGCCTCGCCACGCTGATGGATGCGGAGGAGCCGGCGGCGCGCGCCGAGCTCGTCCGCACCTATTGGAACATCCTCAACGACGAGATGCGCGTGATGACGGCGCTCGCGATCCGCGATGGCGCCGCCGACGTCGTGTGCCTCCAGGAAGTGGAAAGCATGCGCGGCCTGCGCGCATTCCACGATCGCTACCTGCGCCGCATGACCGAGCTCGACTACCAGCATTCGGTGCTGATCGAGGGCAATGACGGGCGGCACATCGACGTGGCCGTAATGAGCCGCTTCCCGCTCGAGCGCATCGTCACGCACCAGGCCCTGCGTTGGGACGAATTGCACATCGACAAGCCCAAGATCGTCGAATCGACGCGCGACCGCATCTTCAAGCGCGACTGCCTCGAAGTGCACGTGCAGGCCGGCGAGAAGGTGCTGCCGGTCTTCGTCTGCCACTTCAAATCGATGAATCCCGAGCGCGAGAAGACGCGGGCATGGCGCGAGGCGGAGGCGCTCGCCGTCCGCCGCGTCATCGAGCGGCGCTTTCCCGACCCGGCCGTGGCCGATTGGGTCGTCGCCGGCGATCTCAACGACTACACGGAGAACGACGGCGCGCCCGACGACGGACACGCGCTGACGCCGCTGCTCGACGGCGGTTTCGCGGTGGATGCCGTGAAGCGCATCGCCGACCCGAAAGACCGCTGGACGCATTTCTATCCGGACGAGCGCGCCTATCGGCAGCTCGACTACGTGCTGCTCTCGCCGTCGCTCGCGCGCAAGAACAGGGACGCCGTGCCGCGCATCCTGCGCCAGGGCCTGCCCTATCGCGCCGAGCGCTATCAGGGCCCGCGCTATCCGCGCATCGGATGGGACCGGCCGAAAGCCAGCGACCATTGTCCCGTGGTGATGGACCTGACGTTCTGAGCGCGCGGCGCTACTTCGCTGCGGCCTCGATCGGCGTTTCGGCGGGCTTCGGGCCGGGCTTGCGCGTCTTCAGCCAGAGCCACGCCGTGGCGCAGAGCGTGAGCACCACGAGCGGCAAGGCGCCGAGGTTCACCGCGGTCCAGCCGACATTGTGGAGAAGCTGGCCCGAGAAGAAGATCGCGACGCCGGTGACGACGAAGACCAGCAGTTCGTTGAGCGCCTGTGTCTTGGCGCGCTCCTCCACCGTGTAGGTTTCGGTCAGCAGGGTCGTGGCGCCGACGTAGAGGAAGTTCCACCCGATGCCGAGCAGAGTCTGCGCGGCCCAGAAGTGGATGTAGGTCTGCCCCAGCGAGCCGATCAGGATGCAGATCGCCATCGCGAAGCCGCCGGCGAGCATCACTTTGTAGGTGCCGAAGTAGCGGATCAGGTGGCCGCTGAAGAACGCCGGCACGTACATGCCGAGCACGTGCCATTGGATGACCGACGTCGTCTGATAGAAATCGAGGCTGCAAATCTGCATCGCCAGCGGCGTCACCGACATCAGCATCACCATGCCCGAATAGGCGACGATGCCGGCCATTGCGGCGACGAAGAACTTCGGCTGGCGCGCGATCTCGCGCAGCGGGCGGCCGCCGCTGAACTTCATCGGCGCCGGGCGCGGGATGCGGATGAACAGCAGCAACCCGATCACGACGGCTTGCAGCACGATGATCGAGACGAACGCGCCCGCGAAAATCACCGGCGCCAGCATGTCCTTCGAGTAGTCGGCCAGCGAAGGGCCGACGAGGCCCGAGATGATGCCGCCGGCCAGCACCAGCGAGATCGCGCGGCTGCGCCAGTGCGCCGGCGCGGCCTCGGCCGCGGCGAAGCGGTAGTACCAGGCGAAGCCCTGCCCGGCGCCGAGCAGCAGCGAGCCGAGGCAATAGATCGCGAACGCGCGCTCGTAGATGCCGAGGATCGCGAGCCCCGCGCCGGCGCACACGACGACGCCGGCGATGATGAATCCGCCCTGGCGCCCGATCTTGCTCATCACATAGGACGCGGGGACCGTGCACAGCGCGATGCCGACCCATTGCAGCGCGATCGGCATCGTCGCCAGCGCCTTGTTCTCCGCCAGCATGTGGCCGACCAGGGCCGAGGCGCTGACGTTCAGCATGTTGGTGATCGCGACGATGGACCAGCAGACCGCCAGCAAGCTGAGGTTGCGGCGGAAATGGGGTACGGCGTTCATGGCGCTCCACCCGCCGGCGGGCGCGGCCCTGCATCGAGGCAGGGGGCGGCGGGCAGGCCCTTCATTCGTGGTTGCCGTGTTTTAACGGCGTTCCGCGGGCGATCAAGCATGGCCTCGTCGCGGCAGCCATGATTTCGCAAACACGAATGTGTTGACACAATCTCACGCCGCCCCGAGCGCGCGGCCGATGATGATCTTCTGCACCTCGCTGGTGCCCTCGTAGATCTGGCAGACGCGGACGTCGCGATAGATGCGCTCGACCGGAAAATCGGCGAGATAGCCGTAGCCGCCATGGATCTGGATCGCGGCGGAGCACACGCGCTCGGCCATCTCGCTGGCATGCAGCTTGGCCATCGCCGCCTCGGTGAGACACGGCCGGCCGGCGTCGCGCAGCCGGGCCGCGTGGTGCAGCATCTGGCGCGCCACCTCGATCTCGGTCGCCATCTCGGCGAGGCGGAACCCGATCGCCTGATGCGTGATGATCGGCTTGCCGAACTGCTTCCTCTCCTTGGCATAGGCCAGCGCCGCCTCGAACGCCGCGCGCGCCATGCCGATCGACTGCGCGGCGATGCCGAGCCGCCCGGCCTCGAGGTTGGCCAGCGCGATGCGGTAGCCCTCGCCCTCCTCGCCAAGGCGCGCCGCGCCGGGCAGCCGGATATCGTCAAACTGAAGCGCGCAGGTGTCGGAGGCGCGCTGGCCGAGCTTCTCTTCGCGGCGCAGCACCTTGTAGCCCGGCGCATCGGTCGGCACGAGGAACGCCGTGATGCCGCGCTTGCCGGCGGCGGGGTCTGTGACGGCGAAGGCCAGCACCACGTCGGCAATGCTGCCCGAGGTGATGAACTGCTTGGTGCCGGAAAGCACGTAGCCGTTGCCGTCGGGCCGCGCGCGCGTCTTGAGGTCCGACGCATCGGAGCCGGCCTGCGGCTCGGTCAGCGCGAAGGCGCCGATCATCTCGCCTTGGGCCAGCGGCTTCAACCACTGCTCCTTCTGCTCGGCGGTGCCGAAGCGCTCGATCGCCAGGCAATCGGGCGCGTTGTTGACCGACATGATCGTCGAGACCGCGCCGTCGCCGGCCGCGATCTCTTCCATCGCCAGCACGTAGGAAACGTAGTCGCCGCCCGCGCCGCCCCAATCCGGCGACACGGTCATGCCCATGAAGCCGAGCGTGCCCATTTCGCGCAGCAACGCGATCGGCGGCTCGCCGGTCTTGTCGCGCTCGCCGGCGCCGGGCGCGAGCTTCTCCTGCGCGAAAGCCCGCGCGCTGTCGCGGATCAGAATCTGTTCCTCGCTCAGCAGCATCGCGTCCGCTCCTACCAGCGCAATTCCTGGCCGTCGTAGTTGATGAAGCGCCCGTTGTGGTGTGGCTCAAGGCGCTCGACGAGCGCGCGCAGCGCCGCCACGCTGTCGGCGA
>JAANMW010003356.1_pt1 | contig 12609 bp, 10 predicted proteins | sample 7279671 | NCBI WGS metagenome assembly JAANMW01 (sample SAMN14094541, study PRJNA606508) | bioreactor metagenome | isolation source: A lab-scale SPAN reactor treating ammonium-rich wastewater day 247 | place: Ireland: Galway | collected 2017-09-19
GCAGCCCTACAAGACCAACGTGGGCATCCACTTCCGCCACGAGCGGGGCGAGACCGCCCACGCCCCGGGCCTGTGGATGCACATCGAGCCGGGCGCGGGGGCGAGCGGACCGGCCGGGTTCTGGCTCGCCGTCGGGATGTGGAGGCCCGAGCGCGAGCCGCTGGAGCAGGTCCGCCGCCGGATCGCCGAGTCGCCGCGGCAGTGGCTGGCCGCCCGCGACGACCGCGGCTTCCGCGGCGTCTGGGAGTTCGTCGGCGACTCGCTGAAGCGCCCCCCGCGCGGCTTCGACCCGGACCACCCGCTGATCGAGGACCTGAAGCGCAAGGAATACCTCGGCTACCGCGAGATGGGGGCCCGGGCCCTCTACGCCGGCGACGTGGTCGAGCGCGTCGCCGACTGCTACGCCGCCGCCGCCCCGTTCCTCCGCTTCCTCTGCGAGGCCCTGGACCTGCGGTTCTGAGCGGACCGGGCGGGCCGGTCGGTCTGCTGCGCGTCGCCTCGCCGATGCACGGGCCTTGGCGACGGGCCGCCGCCAGGGTCAACCGACGACAACTCTCGGCTCGGATCGTTGGCGCGAGCCCTCCCCGCCGGATTGCGGCGAGGTCCGCAGGCCCGAGATCAGATCGAACAATGCCTTGGCGGCTTCCTGCGGACCGCTCATCTCGCAGCCCGGCACGCCCAGGCGCGTCCGCAACTGCCCGACGAAGATGCCGCGGTCGAAGGCGGCCGCGAAGACGCGGTCGGCCAACCGGTCGTGAAGCGGGCGGTACTGCGGCGGGCCGAATATGTTGGCGAAATAGCTGTGCACCAGCCCGGTGGCGCTGGTGGTGCCCTTGGCCATCGCGGCCCCGGCGCGGAAGACCTCCAGGGCCCGGTCCGCCCGGTCGAACCGCTCCAGGATCGGGCGGTCGGCGTCCACCTGCTCGTAGTTGTTGGCGTAGAGCAGCATGTCCACCGGATGGCCGCGCAGCACCTCGCCCAGGGTCGTCACCGGAAGCACCACGCGGGCGTTGACCTTCTGCGGGCTCATGATGATCGCCCGGTCGATCTGCCCGAAGGCATAGCCCTGCTGGAGGTCGTCCAGGCGGATGAACGCGCCGATCTCGGTGCCGTAGCCGACCACCCGACCGTCGTCGGTCACCTCAAGCGAGCCCATGTCGTCGGCGATGATCCGCAGGTCGCGCAGGTACTGGCTGCCGAGGAGGCGGAAGGCCTCCAGCGTCTCGGACTTGCCCGTGGCGGTGTCGCCGATCAGCAGCAGGCACGCCGACGCCCCGCTGCGCAGCTCGATCCGCGTCATCGCCCCGTGGCAGGGCATCCGTCCGCGCTTCATCATCACGATGTTGTGCAGGGTCAGGGTCATCTTCTTGAGGTAGCCGAAATAGCCGAAGCGGTCCTCGCCGGGCACCGCCGCGATCAGCAGGTCGTTGTCCGGGTCGTCGTAGAACACGGTGGGCAGCGGCCCGAAGCGGGCCAGCGGCCCCGGCGGGGCGCCGTAGAGATAGACCGCGTGCGGCCCGGCGGCGATCTGCTCGTCGCCGGCCAGCTCGAACAGGTTGGCCAGCGTGCAGCCCAGACCCATGAACCGCTGGTGGAAGTAGATGAAGATGACCAGCGGTCCGACCTGGGCCGGATAGCACATCCACCGCGCCCGGTCCAGGGTCATCCCGTCCAGCGGGTTGCGGTCAATCCGCTGAAACTGCCCGGTGCGGGTGTTGGCCGGCGGGTCGAGGATCAGCGGGGGGTTGATCAGCACCTGGCGGACGAAGGGGATGTCCGCGAGGGCCTCGTAGCCGGGCGGGGGCTTCCACTGCTTGTTCACGGCGATCAGCCCGACCTGGCAGCCGGCCCACACCTGGCGATACACCCGCGGGTGATCGCCGCTGATGTTTTCGCAGATGTCGCGATACGCCGCCCGCACCAGGTGGGTCAGCTTCTCCATCGTGGCGTTGAACGTGGTATACGGCCGGCGGTCGTGGCTGTCGGGCCCGCGCTCGGAGTGGCAGACCATGAAGCGGTTGAACCGCCGCCAGAAGTTGTACAACTCCTCGACCAGCTCGTGCAGCGTCTGGCGCTGCCGGGGGTAGTGACCGGCGCCGGGGAGAATGCGGGCGGCCTGGTCCAGGGGCGTATCGGCCAGCACCCGCAGCAGCCCGGTCAGGCGGGCGCCGTCGTCGCCCGCTTCGACCGCCTCCAGCAGCGGCGACTCCTGGTCCCTCAGCCGGGCGACGAACATCTGAACCACGCGTCCAAACGCCGGGCTGCCCAGCAGTTCCCCGGTCGTCGCGCACACCTGCCCGTCGGTGTGCAGCACGACCTGGTTGGCCTCCTGATCCACCAGTGCGATCGACATGACGCCCGCCTTTCCGGCGCATAAAAAAAGCCGCCCGCGCGACCGGAGGGTCGCTGGCGGCCTACGCCGCAACAAGCCCCGGGGCCATTTGCGGCGTCTGCCTCTACAGGCGCACTATCCTAACCGGACCCACCGGTCGGGTCAAGGCCCTGCCCGGCAGTCCGGCAGCCCGGCAGCCGGCAGGCGCCCGCCCGCCGCTCAGTCCAGCCGGGGTGCCGCGTCCAGCGTGAACAGGATCACCCGCTCCCCGGTCACCGTGCTGATGTCGGTGTGCAGGCTGCGAACGCGGCATCCGGTCAGCGACTGGATCACCGCGTCCAGCAGGGGTCGGCCCTTCTCGATCAGCTCGACGCGGACCTGCTTGATCAGGTCGCGCCCGCGGGTGGTCTCGCTGGTGCGGGCCAGTTGGTGCTCGGCCGGCGTCAGCACGTCCTGGAGGCGGACCAGGACCATGTCCTCGATGAGGTGGGTCTTGGCCGCCAGCGGCCCGCGGCCCATGAATTCCTTCTCGAAGCGGATGATGGCCTCGCTGATCTCGGCCTCGACCTGCCCCCGGCTCTTGCCCATCGTCCATGCGCCTCGCCGCGAACATCCCCGCCGACTGTCATATCCGACGGCCCCGCGTCGGGCAAGCTCGATTCACCCGCCGCTGTCCGGCTGAGTGGCCCCAGCGGAAGCATCCGGCTGGTCGGCCGGCGGAGGCTCGGCGTTGCCGCCCAGGCGGATCGCTCGGTCGAGCGGACCAGTCGTCGTTTCCGCCAGCGCCGCGTCCAGGGCCTGGCGGTAGATGTCCATGTCGTATTCCATGAACCATCGGCCGCGCTCCTGGCCGGCCACGAACAGGATCACCGTCGGGACCAGGTAGACCTTGTACTTCTTCGTGATCGACCAGGAAGTGTGGATGAACAGCGGGTTGATGTGCTTGTAGCGGGCGATGACGGCGCGGCCTCGATACTCGTCGGCCAGCCGGTCCAGCCCCGGCTCCATCCAGACGCAGGTCGGGCAGAGGGTTTTGTGGAAGAGGACCAGGACGGGGAGGTCGGCGCCGAGGACCTTGGCCTTGAACTCGGTCTTGCCCCGGATGGGCAGCAGATTGTAGCCGGGAAGATGGGCGGCGGCGAGCAAACGGTCGGCCGACCGGGCAACCCGGGCGAGGCACGCCGCCGCCCCCATCGCCGGTCCGTCCGAGGCGTACGTCACGGCGTTCCCCCGGCGGCCGGCTGGGCCGACTGGGCCCGCAGCGCCGTCAGGGCCTGCTCGACCGCCTTGGCGCGGCCTTTGACGGTCACCTCGGCGTGGTAGCGGACCCTGCCCTGCGGGTCGATGATGCAGGCGGTGCGGACCACCTGCCCCTTTTCTCCGGAGGCGATCCACGCCGCGTAGCGGGCCGACACGCGGTGGTCGCGGTCGCCGAGCAGGTCGATGCCCGGCTTGTAGGTGTCGACGAAGACCTTCAGATTGGGCGGCCCGGTGTCGCTGACGCCGTAGACCTTGGCGCCGATCTGCCGGAACTCGCCGAGCATCGTGGTGAACTCGGTCGGCTTGCATGAGCCGCAGTTGGGCATGTCGTCCAGGGGATAGAAGTAGAGGACCACCCACTGCCCGCGCAGCCCGCCGAGGGAGACCTCGCGCCTCTGATGGTCCACCAGCGCGAAGTCCGGGGCGGGCTGGTCCAGCAGGCCGGCCCGCAGCTCGGCCACCTGCTGCTGGCCGACGGCCGAGGGGGTGTCGCACCCGGCAGCCAGGGCAGCCAGCACGCCCGCCAGTCCGATCAGGCCAAGGGTCATCTGCGTTCGCATGCTGTCACCTCCACGGAGGCCCGGTCACGCCAGGACGGGGGCCTCTTGCTGTTTGGCCGCCGGCTTGCGTCCCGCGACGCCGTACTTCCGGGCCAGCTTCTCCAGGATCGGATCTCGATACGGATACCACATGCAGGCCGGGATCGTCTTGACCTGCCCGTCGTCGGTGTCCTCGTAGGCGAAGACGGCCTTGCAGCTCTCCATGCGGGCGGCGTCCACCGAGTGCTGCTCCTCGAAGGGCAGCATGCCCAGTCGCAGCAGGCGGCGCGGCCGGCGGCTCTTGAACTCGCCGCGCTTGCGGGCGAGCAGCCCGACGATCGTGCGGGCCAGGCTGGCCAGCGGATTGCGCCCCATCAGCCGGGCGAACCGGACGCGCTTCAGACCCCACGGGATGAACGTCCGCAAGATGAGCCAGCGGCCGCGGTGGCGCTGGACGAACTTCTTCGTGTCCAGGCGGTCGAGCGCGGGCTCAATCTTTCGGCACAGGGCGACGAACTCGGTCGCCGCCTGCGTGAACGGGACTTTCAGGTAGTGGTTGACCCCGCGGTAGCGCGTGCCGTCGGACACCAGCAGCGTCATCGACTCGCAGTTGGGGTGCACCCCGCCCAGCAGCAGCACCTCCGAGCGGGTCTTTTCCCGCCAGAACGACCGCGGCTTGCGCAGGGCGTAGGACAGCCCCGCGGGGACAAACTCGACCTCGCCGGGCGGGAAGGTCGCCTGCACCATCTTCTCGACGTCCTCCATGGTGGTGTGGACGGCGGCGTCGAACTCGTCGTGCTCCCAGTTTTCGGTCAGCGGGATGATGCCCAGGTCGCTGATCAGGTCGCGGTGGTCGTGGCAATACTGGATCAGGTCGCCGATGTACTGGTCGTTGATGCCGTAGGCGGCGCAGGAGATGATGGCGTGTTTGCGGCGGCTGTAGCGATCCAGGTTCTCCAGGGCCTTCATCTTCTTGTCGTAAGCCGCCCGGTTGTGCCGCAGCCGCTCGTAGATGTCCGGGCTGCGCCCGTCGAAGGCGAAGCGCAGGCGGACGCGGGCCTCGCACAGCCGCTTGCAGTATTCCTCGTCGGCCAGCCGCACCCCGTTGGTCACCACGCGCGGGCGGACGCCGTAGGTCCGGCCGATGGCGATGATCTCGGGCAGGTCGTCGCGGACGGTGGGCTCGCCGCCGAACAGCTCGACCATCGGTTTGGGGTCCATCTGCCCGATGAACTTGAAGACCTTCTCGAAATATTCCAGCGGCGGGGTAAAGTCGAAGCCCATCCGCCGGATCGTCGCGATGCAGATCGGGCAGTTCATGTTGCAGCGGTTGGTCACGTCCAGGAACACCATGGTCGGGGCATGATCGACGCGGCAGTTCTTGCAGTTCAGCCCGCAGGCGACCGGGTCGGTTTCGACGTAGTGCCACAGGTCGCGCTTGGCCTGCCACACCCCCGCGTCGGTGCTGACCAGCGACTGGTTGGCTCCGCACGTCGGGCAGTCCTTGCGGATCCAGACCTGGTTGTCTTTGAAAAAGAACTCGGCCGGCACCCGCGCGCGGCACTTGTTGCAGATGCCCAGGTTGGGGCGACTCATGGTGTCCATCCTCTCGGCCCGCGGGCAATCGGCGGGCAGGGTCCACCCCCTGCCGGCGGCCGGGGGGCCGGCGTCCGACCGGCGCCGGGCGCGATCGGCCGCCCGGCCTCTTGCCGACAAATTTTACAGATTCCTGACGATTTGTCCACCGCCACTCGCGGTCCGCTCGCCGGTCGGCCCGGTCAGCCGCCTATCGACGGCGTGCCGCCCCGCGGCGGCTCGACGATGACGGCCGGTTCGGCCGCCGAGTCGTCGGTCGGACCGGGACTCGGTCCCCCGGTGCTCGCCTCGGATCCGATCGGCGCGACGTCGCTCCGCTCCGGGCCCCCGCTGGCCAGCTCGACCTGACCGATCGGAATCTGCTGGAAGCGGACCCGGCAGGGCACCGCGTTGGCCTGGGCGAGCTGGAAGAGCACGTGCACGACCTGCCCGTAGTTCAACCCCACGCCCTTGGTGCGGCCCTCCATGTCCTTTACGTACGGCCCGCCCAGGGTGCGGACCAGGTCGGCCAGCATCGGCCTGCACTTGAAGTCCGTGATCGCGACGCGGTTGAAGATCGGCTGCTTGGTCAGCTCGTCGACCAGCGGCTGGCCCTTCTCGTCCTTGGCTGGCTCCTGGGTTTCGCCGGCGACCATCAGCCGCCCGGTCAGCGGGTCGATGCGGATGACGTTCAGCGTCTTGTCGCCGGTCCGGCCCATGATGGTCACCCCGGTCCGCTCGCTGTTCAGGAACGCCGGGGTGGCGAGCTGGAGGGCCTCCCCGCCGAACAGGACGATTCGCGGGTTCTCGGCGCGGGTGACGTAGATCATGAACGGACCGGCGCAGCGGACCAGGTCCAGGTCGAAGCCCAGACGCTCGCCCCGGGGCGAAGCCGGGGGCATGCCGACGTATTCCCGGCTGATCAGCGGTTCGCCGAGCCGCGCCAGGTTGACCACCGGCATGCCCAGGTTGACCATGCTGTGATAGGCGGCGACGCGGACCTCCGGGTCGTCCTCGTCCAGCAGCGGCGCCAGGCTCGAGGCAATGTTGCGGAACGGGTGAAGCTGGCCCAGGGATTGGATGATCTTCATCCGGCTCGGGTGGTCCTTGCGCATCACCTGCGTCAGCAGCATTCGCAACGCCAGACCGTCACCGATCCGCAGCCCCGCCCACGACGAGTAGAACGCCACCGACGCGTCCGCGTGCGTGTAGAGCGGCTGGAGGAAGGGCAGCGCCGGCCGGCCGATCGCAATGAACGTCAGCGCCACCCGCTCGCGCTCCAGGTCGGTGCTGTTGGCCCAGGTGAACTCCTCGATCAGTTGCTGCATCCGTTCCTGGAGGAAGCCGGGCTCGCGGCGGAGGTAGACCTGGCGCACCAGGCCCAGCCAGAAATTCGGCTGGCTGCGATACTCCTGCGGCACCTTCAGCTCGATCAGGCTGGGGCTGACGGCGTGGGCGACCCCGTGCGAGAAGACCGTCTGGAGCTGCTCGACGGCCCGGTTGGCGTCGTGATAGCTGGGCTCGCGCAGCGTCAGGTTCAGCGGCTGGTCCTTCAACAGCAGACCCCCGCCCAGCACCCAGCCCCGTCGGGGATCGATGGAGGTGCCGACGGGCCGGCCGACGGCGGCGTCCGGCTCGGGCTCGGCGGCCTGCTCCGTCGGCGCCGCAGGGTCCGCCGGATCGGTCGGGGCCACCGAGTCGGCCGGCTCCGCCCGGCCCGGCAGGGCCACCTGCTCGGCGAACGGGTTGATGAAGATCGGTCCGGAGGCGACCGCGTGGACCCGGCCGCTGATCAGTCCGCGGCTCAGCCCCATCCGCCAGATCGACAGGTCGGTCGAGACCAGCACCCCGCCCTCCAGGCTGGTCGTCTGCGTGTTCGGCAGGGCCGTCACCAGCACGTCGAAGGTCTGGTTGGCCAGACCGCCGGCCGGCATGAACCCCCGCACCTCCACCACCGCCGTGTTCAGCGACTCGATCGCCCGTTCCATGCTGATGCCGGCCAGCACGCTGGTCGTCTCGCCGATCCGCATGCGGTTGAGCTGATCGACGATGATTCGGCGGATGCCGGGGGGGCACTCGCTGCTGCCGGTCGCGCTGCGCAGCAGCACCAGACCGTATCCGCGGATCAGCGTCTTCTCGTTCACCGGCACGTCGCCGTAGGCGCCGATCGTGTCGTCGTAGCTGGGAATGAACTGGGCCGCCTGCGCCATCGGTCCGATCGACGTGTCCACCCTGCCGAACCCACACCCCCCCGCCACCGCCCACGCCAACGCCAGCCCACACCAAACGGCAACCCCTCCGCCTTTGGGCCAAAGGCGGCCCGCGTCTGCCTCCGCTCGATTCACCATGGGGATATCCTCAGCCAAGCCCAGCTTACAGCTCCGTCTGCTCCGTGGCGCGGGGATGGAAGATCGTATGAGGCCCTTCGCCGCCGGACGGGCGGGCCGCCCGACCGACGCCCCCATGCTAACCGCCCGCGACGCCTCCGGTCAAGCCGTGACCCGCGTCCCCAGCAGGTCCTCGGCGTGGCGGGCGACCTTGGCGAACGCCGCCGCGTAGCCCTCGATCGGCCCGGCCCGGTCGTGCTTGAACCACGGCACGCCGATCGTCCGCTCCGGCAGGGCCTCGGTCACCGCCAGCGAACCCGGGCCCTGCCGCACGTCACGCTCGGCAAAGGCGATCCGCGTCGGGCGACCGTCGCGGTAGATGTCGGCCTCGTTGAACACCGGGTGCAGGTGCAGCGGCATGTTGCAGCCGCGATGGAAACGGGCGCCCTCGGCATGGAGGGCCTCGACGAAGCGGTCGGCGCTCAGCCCGCCCAGATCCTCCGGGCGGTAGTGGCCCAGCGGGTTGTACCACCCGCCCATGGTCGAGCCGGACCCGGCCGCCGGCCGGTGCGCCCCCAGGCCCGGCACGCCCTCCAGCAGGTCCCAGAAACGGTTCATCGCCGACTGGATCTGGACGATCCGCGCCGGGTAGCGCTTGAGCTGCTCGCGGACCAGCGCCGAGCTGAGCTGGTTCATCCGCCCCTTGATCCCGCCCAGCGGCAGGCCCGCCAGCGGCTTCAGGTCCGCCAGCATCACCTCCCCCGGCGACCGCTGGTAGTTGCTGAAGGCGATCGCCCGCTCCAGCAGCGACCGCTCGTTGGTGCACAGGATGCCCCCCTCCCCGCCCGGCAGGCTCTTGCCGCTCATCAGGCTCATCGCCGAGACGTCCCCGAACGTGCCCACCATCCGGCCCTTGTATAACCCCCCGTGGGCGTGGCTGACGTCCTCGATCACCGCCAGCCCGTGCCGCCGGGCGATCGGCAGAATGCGGTCCATGTCGGCCGGGTGGCCGCAGTAGTGCACCGCCATGATCGCCCGCGTCCGCGGCCCGATGCGGTGCTCGATGTCGTCCGGGTCGATGCACAGCGAGTCCGGCTCGACGTCGGCGAACACCACCGTCCCGCCCAGCGAGAACACCTGGAGGGCGCTGGCCCAGTAGGTCATCGACGGGCAGATCAGCTCGTCGCCCCGGCCGATGCCCACCGCCCACATCGCCGCCAGCAGCGCCGTCGTGCCGTTCTCGAACGTCAGCGCGTGCCGCACGCCCTGATACGCGGCGTAGTCGCCCTCGAACGCGCGCGACACGTCCGAGCCGGACATACTGCCGGCCCGCAGCACCGCCAGCACCGCCTGCTCGTCGGCCGGTGTGACGATCGGCCAGTGAAACAGGTCCGGCTGGTCGGCCTGGATCGCCGCCGGTCCGCCGAGGATCGCCAGGGGCTGATCGATCAGTTTACGCATGGTCATGCCTCGCCTTCCGCTCCCGGTCTCCGACCAGCCGTCTCGGCGTCTACGCGCGCCGGCGTCCCGGTCGCAGGTAATTTACCCGCCTCCCCGTTTCGCGGCAACCGCCGGGCAGGAGACCCGGCTCCGACGATTCAGCGTCTTGACAACCGGGCGCGTTTGCTTAAACTAGGCTGGACCGCTGGACGATACTACGACGTGCAGCGGAAGCGATCCCCGGTAGCCCAATGGTGGAGCACCCGGCTGTTAATCCCGACCCGTCGGGATTGTTGAAGGTCCGAGCGACAGAAGACGCGTTTCCTCGGTAGCTCAATGGTAGAGCACCCGGCTGTTAACCGGGTTGTTGTAGGTTCGAGTCCTACCCGAGGAGGTTTTGGAAAATCCGCCGAATCGGCGGGCCAATCGGTTCACGCAAGAGCCGGTCACCGAGAGTTGGCCGGCTTTTCGTTTATCCACGCTGCGGCCGTAGCTTACGCCAGCACCTGCCCGCCGCCCGCGCTCTCCGTTCGGTAACGTCCCGCCCTTGGGTTGCGGGCAACCCCCGGGGGTTGCGAGCACCCCGGCGGAATCCGCCGCTCGAACTCTCGCGCTCTCTGTTTAACGACCCCGTTTCGGTTAACGCCCAAACTCTCGACAGGCTGGTGCGGGCAACCTCGCGCTTGGCTGTGCCGCTTGCCTGCGAGCCGCCGCCCGGCTCCGTCCATCTGCCGATCACGCATCGCTCTTTGACCGTCTGCGCGGCATGCCGCTGCCTGCCTTGATCTCGCCGACGTACATGCCGCACTGATCCCGTGAACCGGGTATCATCATCAGGGCGGGAAGGCCATCCGCGTCCATAAGCTCAGTCAGCCAAGCGAAGACCTTGATGTCGTCCAAGCTTGCTCCAACGCCAACCCTGTTTGGATGGGAATGCCACTCTCCGACATACTCCAGCATCCCCGCTGTTTGTTTCTTGACCTGCTCAACTTGCTTACCCAGGCCGTCACAGCCACGGATGTAAAGGGTAGGCCATTCTTCGCTATCAGGGGGTGACGGAAGAGCATCGACCACGTAGGCTATCCTCCGCTGCAAGTCAAAGGAGCCGATAAGCACCCCGCCGGTCTCATTCGGCAACTTGCCGCGGCGCAACTCCCACAGCCTCCCCAGCAAATGCTTGTCCGTCCGCAATCGCCATTCGCCGCAGTTCACTTCGATCACGCTGGCGGGTTCAATCGCCACCGGCATCACAGTCAGTGGTGATCCGCTTGCTTGCCAGATCAAGACGGTGGGATCGTCCCTTCCGAACACAGCCTTCAATTCGCGGCTGGCGATTGCAGCATGCAAGGCTACAAGGTCCTGTGGCAGCCGGCTCGATACGTCACGGCACGAGCGTCCGTACCGCAGGCGCCCATCGGTTCCAGAAAGGTGATCTCTCAAAGACTCGACCGTAGCGACGGCCCGGTATAGCTGCATCTCGAGCATGTCAAGGTGAACCTTCCGCCTCACGCCCTCAGCAAGCAGGACCAGGTCCTTGCCGGATGGATTTGTGAATACCGATACCCTCTGAGCGTTAGACTCCACCTCCGCGACCAGATGCCTGGCGACGGGCACCGACGCCGACATGTCCAAGATCACAGAAGCTTCGGCGAACGCTTTCGCCAACTGGTCAGCCTTCCCGCCCGGCCTCAGAACATTCGCTTCCATTGGCGTAGCAACAGGGGCTCCGTCAATGCTCGCGTTGGCAAGTGCTGCCAACACCGGAGCCTTGTGAAAACCAACAGCGTCGCCATAGAGGGCGTGCCGGGCAACATTGTGCGGCATCAAGCGGTCATCATCGATCAGCGTCCACTGGCCCACGCCTGCCCGAAAGAGATTGCTGAACACCTGTGAACCGATGGCGCCGAGGCCAACAGCGGCGATCCGTGTGGGGTTGGCTGCCGGCAGATCGTTCAGTCGAGCGGCAAAGTCACTCGACATGGCATGCACCGGATTCAAGAGGTCGAGTGCAACTTCGCTTCCTGTCTTGGCACTATCTGGCACGAGGTGAAGAGCCACTGACTTATCCTGGAGCTGCCACACACCGATAGCTTGGCCGACCTCAAGAATCGACTTGAGCGTCAAGAAGGCCCATGTGTCATAAGACTCGGGCGCCGTCCCAGGCGCCCGGCATTTTGGAATGACGAGAACCAACAGGAATCGCGCGTTCCTGATTTCCTTTCGAGCGTGAAAGGTCCTGAAAGCCGACCTCATCACGCTCAGAAGATCGAAGCCGCCATCCTTCAGGAACGCATGCAAGTCTGCGATGGAACCTGGGGCCCTGCGGATGACGCCGTGCTGCATGACGTTCGCAAGGATCGCAGTGGCGGCAAAATGGAGACCAGTCGTCGTGGTTCCTGGCGCAACCTTCTTGGCTATCAGGAATGGCTGCTGCTCGCTTCCGTGGAGTGCTATCTGAAGCTCTACAGCGCCATTGTCGCCAATAGCCTCGACGAGGTCGGATGGGATTACGAGGTTGGCGGCGTACCCGAGCAACAGCGGCTCAAGGCTCTGGCCCTCCTCATGGAGTATCCCCTTGCCCGTCCGGGAGAGCCACGTCCGAATCCTCTCAACAAAGGGCAACGCTGCCCACTGAAGCTTGAGCACCTCGTAGGGCTCGTCATAAAGACAGAGGCTTCGCGGGAATTCCTGCGCACGCACATTGAGGTGCGGTACGAGCGGGAAATCCCCCCGAAGCGCGAGCACCTCGGGGGCCTGCTCATCCGTAGCGTCGAAGACCACGGCGACCGTCTCGCGGCGCTGTACCGGATGCGCCCTCTTCTGCGGAAGCTCGACTTCGACCTCCAGGATGACGGCCTCGTTGGCCCCGAGTCGGCGGCACTCCACCCAGACAGCAAACGGCAACTTGCCTGCCATGAGTAGCCGGGCGAGATCCTTCGCCTTGGCAATCCTCAGATTCTCAGGCGATTCGGGCTCTCCAGGAAAAGGGCATAATTTGCTCATCGTCTAACCAGCTCTCGGTGCTGGCCGAGCTGTCGCTATGGCACTCGCCGTTGCGGCACGTTTCAGGAGGGTCGCCTTGGCTTCATCGATCCGCACTTCGACCGTCGCCGGCGCCGATGGCTTCGGATGCTCC
>JAANMW010003361.1_pt1 | contig 12603 bp, 10 predicted proteins | sample 7279671 | NCBI WGS metagenome assembly JAANMW01 (sample SAMN14094541, study PRJNA606508) | bioreactor metagenome | isolation source: A lab-scale SPAN reactor treating ammonium-rich wastewater day 247 | place: Ireland: Galway | collected 2017-09-19
TATAGGCGCTGCGAGTGGCGCGCCCAGGTGCGGAAACGTAGCAGAAAGTGGATTCGCCGGCCTGTGCCGGGGGTGCGCCAGGTCAACGGCAGCGTGGAGCTCGCGTGTTCCAGCTCAAACAGCGGCACCTCGGCCTGGCGGCTCAGCCACACGCCGCCGCCCAGTTCTAGGCAGCCTTCCGCCAAGCCCCGGCGGTACAGCTCGGCGCGGTGGCGAAACACGCGGTTGTCGGTCAGGTCTTCGTCGATGGTGTCGCGCTCATAGTCCTCGCGCGAGACGGCCTCGACATACAGCGCGCCTTTGCTCAGGCGCCCCAGGTTGTGCAGCGCCCGCTTCAGGTCGGGCGGGCTCAGGTAGGGCAACACGCCCTGGCAGATGACGAGGTCAAACGGCGCATCGGCCGCATAGTCCACCACCGAGCCCTGCTGCCAGCCAAAGCGTTCGCACAGGTAGGGGCTGAACTCCACGCCCTGGTACGCCGCCCCCGGAAAATGCTGCGCCACGATGCCTTTCCACAGGCCTATCCCGCAGCCCATGTCGAGCACGCGCTGCACCGGCACGCGCAGGTATTTGAGGTAGCTGCACACAAAGGTGCCCAGCCGCTCCATGTGCGCCGGGTCCACCACACTGGTTTTCTTGTCGAAGTAAAAGCGCTGGTAGTACGCCTCGTCGAAGGTGGTGGCGCTGGCTGATTTCAATGACACATCCTTTTTGCGGAAAAAAAGGCCCGTGCACCGCCACGGCGCCAGGCCAAAAACACGGGCACAGCGGGCCGGACCCCAGGGCATTCGAGCGCCCGAGTATCCCCCACCCACCCAGCAACCACGCCCTGCAGGCCACAGGGCCGCCGCACAGACGCCACAGCCTCGCGCTGAAAAAATTGAATCAAATAGGCTTCTAACGCTGATGGGGTAAGCGCTGGAAGCTATCAAATAGTGAGTTCGCTACAAAACTGGTGTGTCTGCCAGAACCCCGGCAAACACGGCCGATGTGGCCTGCGCAGGCCGTGTGGTCAACACTGCCTGCGCACACCCACGCGCCGGGTTCAGGCGGCCTTGGGCGGGCGGTGCAGCGCGCAGATCTTGTTGCCGTCGGGGTCGCGCAGGTAGGCCAGGTACATCTGCCCGCCCTCGGGGCCGCGAAAGCCTGGCGGGTCTTCGCACGCGACGCCGCCATTGGCCACGCCCGCCGCGTGGAAGGCGTCCGCCTGTTCGGGGGACGACGCTGTAAAGCCCAGCGTGCTGCCGTTGCCGTGGCAGGGCGGCTCGCCGTTGATGGGGGTGGTGATGCCGAAGGTGCCGCCCGCGCTGCGGTAAAAGTAGCGCGTCTTGTTGGCAACGCCGGGCGGAACGCCCAAGGTGCCGAGGACGGCGTCGTAAAAGCGCTTGGATGCTTCGAGGTCGCTGACCCCGACCATGACGTGACTGAACATTGTTGTCTCCGAGTAGCCCCCAGAGGAGGCGGGTAAAAAAACAGACGCCAGCATAGACATTCCCGGCGCGCAGTGCCCGCGCAGGGGATTGCGCACAAGGCCCACACGAGACCCGCACGCAAGCCGCCGGTGTGCTCCGAGCGCCACCCCATCCTCTCGGCCAGCGGGGCGTGAAGCGCAGGCGAGAGGTGCGGAAAGCTGGGCTATTTTGAAGCCGACTTGGCCTCTATCCCTTTATTTGCAAGCGCAGTCAGCTATTGAAATAGAAGCGGCTGGGTATTTCGCCGTATTGAATTTTCTGGGCGATTTCACTTGGCAGACAGGTGGGTGGTAAAAAATTGCCGAGAAAAATCCAAAGATTGCTGGGCTGTTGCTGTGCTCCGGAAGTGCCGTACATAGCCGCCGCGCCCTTGATGGGCGGCTTGGTCTTTGTAATTCTTGTCGGTATTGGTGTCCCAGCCGTGGGTGGCATCGGGATACAGGGTCAAGGCAACTTGCGAGCGAGCCGCGTCTGGCAGTGCGGCAATGAATTTTTGGCAAGAATCGGGGGCGTCGTAATCGTCTTTGGCACCGGCAAGAATGTGCACAGGCGCACCGGTCAACTCCGCATACACATTTTGGGGATACACCGGATTCTTGCCTTCTGCAGCAGCCAGATGCGCCCAGCAGACTGGGTACAAGGGCAGATGGGCTGCAAATTTAAATTGGCCTCCTGTGTAGTCATTGTTCAGCTTCTTCGAGGCCGAAAGAAGAGACAGCAGCCCCCCATGCGAGAACCCCATAATGCCAATGTGTTCTGAATCGATTTGCGGCAGTTGTGCCAGATACATCAACGCGCCAAATGTTTGCGGCAGGTTCATGAGCGATGATTTTGGGCGGCCGCCGCCGGAGAAAAGGTTCAACTCCAGCGTCGCAATGCCGGCCTGATGGAGCGCTTGAACGTACGGAGCGCGGGTGGGGTCTTCGTACCCGCCGGCACTGTGAATCACTACGACTGCGGCGACTTTTCCAGCGGCGCCTGCCGGGAGCGTGAGATCGCCCGAAACAAGGGTATCCGCTTCAATCACAGTATTTGCCTTGAACGACACCGGTTGCTTGTTTGCCGGACCTTGTGCCTGCGCAATGGCCGGTTCAAAGAAAACACATGCAATGAATGTGGCCAGACAGAGTGTTTTTTGAAAATGCATAGAACTGTGCCGATCTTTGTTGAATAAAACCGAGAAAAGTAAATCGCAAAGTGGGTCCGGTATCGCGCCACGTTGGCCACTAGAAACCATGCCTCAGCTTCAGCGGTTTCAGCCCCTTGGGCCAGTTGAAGGGCGAGGACGAAGCACTCAATAGTATTGGTTAAACAGGCCTCCAGCGCATAGCAAGCCCCATGCGCCCCCGCAAAAGCCCGTGCCGCTCGGGGCGACGTTGCGCCATGGCGGGCGATGCAGCGCAGCCTGCCTGGCTGCTGCTGCCACCTTGTGGGACTCGCCCCTGGTTTCAGCCACAGAATAGAGCCCCACCCCAGTCCGCTACCGTCCATCTCACATGCGCATCCTCCACACCTCCGACTGGCACCTGGGCCAGCACTTCATGGGCAAAAGCCGCCAGGCCGAACACCAGGCGTTGATCGACTGGCTGCTGGCGCAAGTGGATGCGCACGCCGTGGATGCAGTGCTCATCGCGGGCGATATTTTTGACACGGGTGCCCCGCCCAGCTATGCGCGCGAGCTGTACAGCGACCTGGTGGTGAAACTGCACCGCGCGGGGGTGGCGCTGCTGCTGCTGGGCGGCAACCACGACTCGGTGGCCACGCTGGGCGAAAGCCGCGCGCTGCTGGCCGTGCTGAGCACCACCGTGGTGGCCGCCGTGGGCACACCAGAAGACCATGTCGTCGTGCTTCCCCAGCGCAATGGCGAGCCCGGCTGCATCGTCTGCGCCGTGCCGTTTGTGCGCCCGCGCGATGTGCTGCAAAGCCAGGCGGGGCAAAGTGCCGAGGAAAAACAGCAAAGCCTGCAAGCCGCCATCCAGGCCTATTACCAAGGCGTGGTGGATGCGGGCCGCGCACAGCAACACGCGTTGCAAAACACGCTGGGCCGCGTGGTGCCGCTGATGGCCACGGGCCACCTCACCACCGTGGGTGCCAGCAGCAACGAGTCGGTGCGCGAGATTTATGTGGGCTCGCTTGATGCCTTCCCGACCGCCGCGTTCCCGCCCGTGGACTACATCGCGCTCGGCCACATCCACAAGCCCCAAAAGGTGGGCGGGCTGGACCATATTCGTTATTGCGGATCGCCGATTCCACTCGGTTTTGACGAAGCCAAACAACAAAAAGAAGTGCTGCTGGTGGACCTGGACGCCAGCGGCCTCACCGCCATCACCGCGCTGCCCGTGCCGCGGTTTCAGGCGCTGGCGTCCTGCAGCGGCAACCTCGCCACGCTAGCTGCGGCCATCACCGCAGCGGCCGCCGAGGGCAGCGCGCAGCAGCCCGCGTGGCTGGAGGTGACGGTGGCCGAAGACGACTACCTGACCGACCTGCCCGCCCGCATCGGCGCCCTGACGCAAGGGCTGCCGGTGGAGGTGCTGCGCGTGCGCCGCCAGCGTGCCAACGCGGCGGCCACCCTGGCGGCCGAAGCGCTGGCCACGCTGGAGGAGCTGAGCCCGGGCGACGTGTTTGCCCGCCGCCTGGCGCTCGAAGACCTGGCGCCCGAGCTGCAGCAGGCACTTGAAGCGCGCTTTCGCGAAGTCGTCACCAGCCTGACCGAGGTGGCCGCATGAAGATATTGAAGCTGCGCCTGAAAAACCTGAACTCGCTCCAAGGCGAGTGGGCGATTGACTTCACGCAATCACCGTTCACCGACAACAGCCTGTTTGCCATCACCGGCCCCACGGGCGCGGGCAAATCGACGCTGCTGGATGCGATTTGCCTGGCGCTGTACCACGAGACACCGCGCCTCAAAAGCGTGAGCAAATCGGCCAACGACATCATGACGCGCCACACCGCCGACTGCCTGGCCGAGGTGGAGTTTGAAGTGAAGGGCTTTGTCTACCGCGCGTTCTGGAGCCAGCGCCGCGCCCGCGACAAGCCTGAAGGCGATCTGCAAAACCCCAAGGTCGAGCTGGCCCGCGTCGATGTTGCCACCGGCCTGGGCACCATCGTCAGCAGCCAGAGCAACGACAAGCTCAAACGCGTGGCCGAGATCACCGGGCTGGACTTTGCACGGTTCACCCGCTCGATGTTGCTGGCGCAGGGCGGGTTTGCCGCGTTTTTGAACGCCAGCGCCAACGACCGCGCCGAGCTGCTCGAAGAACTCACCGGCACCGAGATTTATGGCGACATCTCGCGCACGGTGTTCGAGCGCGCACGCGATGCCCAACAGCAGCTCGACCAACTCAAAGCCCGCGCCGATGGCGCAGCGCTGCTGCCCGCCGAGCAGCGCGAAGCCATGGGCGCCGACGTTGACCAATGGGTGCGCAACCTGGGCGCCGTGCAACAGGCGCACGACACGGTGCAGGCAGAGCGCCAATGGCACCTGAACCTGGCGCAAAGCGCGCAAGACCTGCAGGCCACCGAGGCGGCGCAAACCGCCGCCATGGCCGCCCTGCAAGCTGCCGCACCCGATCTGCAGCGCCTGGCCGACAGCGAACCCGCCCAAGCCCTGCAAGCGCCCCACACCGCGCTGCAGCGTGCTCACGCCGCTTGCGCTGCCGCCGACCGCCTGCTGAGCGATCTGCAAACGCGGCACCAACAAACCGCTGCCGCACACGTTCAGCAGCACCACCTCGCACACACGCTGGCCCAGCGCATGGCGGTGGCGGCAAACACGCAGCTGGCACACACCAAGGCCGAACACCAGCGCCACGCAGACTTTTGCGCCGCGCACCCGCAGCACGCCGCGCTGGGCGAGCGCCTGGGTGGCTGGCGCCAACAGTTTGCGCAGCGCCACAAGCTGCACACCAGCGCGGCAGAGTTGCAAACGGCTTTGGCGACGCTGCAAGCCGACATCACCCAGCGCACCGAACACATCACCCGCCAAACCGCCGTGGTCGATGGCGCCCAGCAGGCGCAGGCCGAATCACAAGCCGTGCTGCAAACCGCGCACACCGAACAAGCCCAGCGACTGGGTGGCCACACGCTGGCCGCATTGCGTGCACGCTGGCAGGCCGCGCAGGGCGAGGTCGGCGGGTGGAAGCACATCACCCAACTGGGCCAACAGCGCCGCGAACTGGCCGCACAGCACAACACGTTGGCCGCGCAACTGCAAACGCTGCAAGCAGCCGTCACCCAGCACGAGGCCACACGGCAAGACTTGCGCGCGCAGCACAAGGCGCTCAAAGAGCAGGTGGCAGACAAAGAAAAACTGCTGGCGCAAGAGCGCCGCATCGAAAGCCTGGACCAACACCGCCACGCCCTGCAGCCCGGCGAGGCCTGCCCGCTGTGCGGCGCGGTCGAGCACCCGACGATTGCGGCGTATGAGGCGCTGGACATATCGGCCACCGAAGCCGCACTGCGGCAAAAACAAGCCGCGCTGGATGAGTTGATCGCCCACGGCCAGGCGATTGCGGCCAAGGTCGAAGGCAGCAAAACCCAACTGGAAGAATGCCAGCGCCAACACACAAAAACCGCAGAGCTGACGGGCCAGTGGCAAACCCAGTGGGCAACGGCCATCGGTCAAGTCAGCGATGCCCCCACCGCAGACGATTGGCAACACGCCGACATACTCTCCACCGGGCAACACACCGCCGCCGCCACGTTGGCACAGCGCGGCACCGACCTGCAGGCGGCCGAGGCAGGCGAACAACGCGCACAGCAGGCGCAAGCGGCGTTCAACCAGTGCGCGCAGGCCGTGTCAGCGGCCAACCACCAGCTCGCCCTGCTCAAGCAAGCCACCCAAGATGCGCAGGCGCGCCAGGCCACGTTGCTGCACACCATCGCCACCACGCAGGTGGAAACCGCAGCGCTCGAAACCGCCCTGCAAACCGCATTGAGCGACGCCGGTCACACCCTGCCCGCCGACCCCGCGCCGTGGCTGGACGCACGCGATGCCGAATGGCAACACTGGCAGCGCACACAAGCGCAGATGCAAACGCTGGCCCAGGCCATCACCCGCCAGCAGGCACAGCAAGCGGCCGCACACACCCAGGCAGACGCATGGGCGCAGCGCTGGGCCGCGTTGCAGGCCAGCATGGGCGACCAGGCCGAACACCTTCAAGCGCTGGGTGACATTGACGATGCCGATGTGCCCACCGCCTTCGCTTCCAGCGTGCAAGCCATCGACCAGCTCGCCAAAACCCTGGCCGCGCTGGACGGGCAGCGCACCCAGGCGCACACCACGCAGGCCGAGCAAGCCACCGCGTTGAACGCCGCTGCGCAGGCCTGGCAAAAGGCCTTGCAAGCCAGCCCCTTTGCCGACCAGGCCGCGTTTGAAGCCGCGCTGCTGCCCGAGCCCGAGCGCCAGCGCCTTTCGGCCGTGAAGCACCACCTGACCACCGCCGAGCAACGCGCCAGCGCCTTGCACGAAGCGGCGCAGGCCAAACACGCGCAGTTGCACGCCAGCAGGCCAGCGCAGACCGCCATGGCGCCGGATCACGAAGCTGGTCAAGAACCCCAAGCACCGCCAACGCTCGATGAACTCAACGCGCGCCTGGCCGACCTGCAAGCGCAGCGCAGCGCCTTCAGCGAACAAATCGGTGCCCACCGCGCCCTGCTCGCCAACGACGACCAACTGCGCACCCAGCAGCAAGCGCTGATGGCGCAGATCACCCACCAAACCGCCGAGTCTGACCTGTGGCAGCGGCTGGACGGCCTCATCGGCTCGGCCAAGGGCGACAAGTTTCGCAAGTTTGCCCAGGGCCTCACGCTCGACCACCTGCTGCAGCTGGCCAACCAGCACCTGGCACGGCTGCATGGCCGCTACCTGCTGCGCCGCAAATCCACCGGCGAGCTGGAGCTGGAAATCGTCGACGCCTGGCAAGGCGACGCCGCCCGCGACACGCGCACCCTCTCGGGCGGCGAAGGCTTCTTGGTCAGCCTGGCGCTGGCCCTGGCGCTGTCGGACTTGGTGAGCCACAAAACGTCGATCGACTCGCTCTTTCTCGACGAGGGTTTTGGCTCGCTCGACGGCGACACGCTGGAGATTGCGCTGACGGCGCTGGATTCACTGAACGCCAGCGGCAAGATGATCGGCATCATCAGCCACGTCGAGGCGCTGAAAGAGCGCATCCCCGCGCAGATCCGGGTGGAAAAAGGCGGGGGGATTGGGCACTCGCGGCTGGTGGTGTAGGGCGGGCAGATCCTGTCAATTGATAAGCCCAATAGGCCTCTAGCGCTTATGCAGCAAGCGCAAGCAGCTATCAAAAAAGATTCTCAACCTGCATTCCCGGCCTGGTGGGTCTTCTGGGCCTTCTGCTCGGCGAACGCCAGAGGCCCTGCGCAACGCTGCTCAGGGAGCGGCGCAGAACAGGCCCAGGTCAGTAAGCGCCCATGAAGTCGCGCTTGCCAATCGGCAAACCGTTGTGGCGCAGGATGTCGTAGGCGGTCGTCACGTGAAAGAAAAACTGCGGCAAGCCGTAGTTGGCCAGATACGTTTGCCCCGTGAGCTTTTTCTCTTTGGGCGTGCCGGGGCGCAAGACGATTTCAAAGCTTTCCTTGCCTTCGAACTGGGCTGCGTTCACGCTGTCCAAAAAGGCCAGCGTCTGCGCCAGCAGCACATCCAGGTCGGCAAAACTTTTCTCGTTGCCCTCGAACTTGGGCACGTCGACACCCGCCAGCCGCGCCGCAACGCCGCGCGAAAAATCAGCGGCAATCTGCACCTGCTTGAGCAGCGGAAACATATCGGGCGCCAGCCGTGCCTGCAAGAGGGCATCGGGCTCGATGGACTTGGCGGTGGCGTGTTCGCTGGCCTGCGCAAGAATGGTTTTCAAGGCCGTCAGCATCTGCTTGAAGACGGGGACGGAGTGGGTGTACATAGCGGTGGTCATGAGGGGCTCCTGTGGGATTGGTGAGGGGACTTGGGCGGGGCGGCGTTGGAGGCGTCAAACACGTTCCTCTCAGCCGCATCGCAGGAAATACGGATCAGATGGTGGACCGTATGTTTGGCAATGTGGCCCAGTGTCGCCGCACTCGCCACAGTTCGAGCAACTCTCGGACAATGCCCCCAAGAACGAGTGCGAGACACTGGTGTTCATCTACGATCACAGCCTGCACGGCAGCGTGGCCCGGCTCAGGTACACGGTCGGCCACGGCAATCACTGTCAGTGCCTCATCCTGCGCATGCGTCACCACCGCGTGGATAGCCTGCTTGATCACATCGCAGCGGAGACAGATGCGGCGAATGTTTGAGGTCAAATCGGCCTCTGGCGCAATAAAAATAAGCGCTGGCAGCTATAAAAAGTGCAGCAAAATGGGATTGCGCATCCCCATTGGGGCCGTATTGCGGCGCCATTCGCCGCACTTCAGGCGGTGAATAGTCCGCATAATCACCGCATGCGCAACCACCGCCCCACCCGCACACCCCGCTACATCTGGCAGTTGCCCGATTGGCCGCACCTTGTTTTTGACGCGGCAGCCCTGGCCGCACCACTGGCGCAGGTGCACCGCGCGCAGGGCATGCTGGCAGGGCGCATGGCAGCGCTGGGCCTGCCGCAGCGCGACCAGGCCACCCTGCAGGTGCTGACGCAAGAAGTCATCACCACCAGCGCCATTGAGGGCGAGCGGCTGGACCTGGACGCCGTGCGCTCCTCCGTGGCCCGCAAGCTGGGCCTCGACATCGGAGCCCTGGCCCCCAGCGACCGGCATGTGGACGGCGTGGTGGACGTGGTGCTGGACGCCACCCGCAACTATGCCCAGCCCCTCACGCCCGAGCGCCTGTTTGGCTGGCATGCCGCCCTGTTCCCCACCGGCTACAGCGGGCGCATGCGCATCACCGTGGCCGCATGGCGCACCGACGCCAGCGGTCCCATGCAAGCGGTGTCCGGCCCCGTGGGGCGGGAGAAGGTGCACTTTGAAGCCCCGCCCGCCGCCACCCTGCCCGCGCAAACCCAGGCGTTTTTTGACTGGTTTGAAGCCGCCCCAGCGGGCGACGCCATCATCAAAGCCGGCCTGGCCCACCTGTGGCTGGTCACCCTGCACCCTTTTGACGACGGCAACGGCCGCCTGAGCCGCGCCGTTGGCGACATGGCCCTGGCGCGCGCGGAGGGAACACATCAACGCTTCTACAGCTTCAGCGCCCAGATACAACGCGAGCGCAAAGACTATTACCACCAGCTGGAGGCCATCCAAAAAGGCCCGCTAGACGTCACCCCGTGGCTGCACTGGTTTCTGGGCTGCCTGCTGCGCGCCGTGCAGGGCGCAGACGCCACGCTGGCGGGCGTGCTGGACAAAGCCCAGTTCTGGCAGCGCTGGGCAGGCACACCCATGAATGCGCGGCAAACGCTGGTGCTGAACCGGGTGCTGGACGGCATGGAAGGCAAGCTGACCAACGCCAAGTGGGCGGCGATGGGCAAATGCTCTGCGGATACGGCGCTGCGCGATATCAACGACTTGTTGGAGCGCGGCGTGCTGCGCAGGCTGGAGGGTGGGGGGCGGAGTGTTGGCTACGAGTTGTGTGCCAAATAGGCCGCCAGCGCATATGGAATAAGCGCAAGAAGCTATCAATACATGAGCAATACCGCACGCCACACCTTTGACACGCCAGAGCAGCTCCACGCATGGCTGCAGGCCAACCATGCCAGCGAGACCGAGCTGTGGGTGCGCATCTTCAAAAAGGCCACCGGCCATCGTGGGGAACTTCGCCGGATTGTGCGTGAAGCAAGTAAAGCGCGAGCCTGAGTTGGCAAGTCACTAATCGAGCCTGCTCCCCATCCCTAATTGATTGGTTTTGTGCCAGAAGCGGGCGCCAGCGGCTGTTCAGATTTTTTAGTCTGTTGGTCCACGTTCATAACGGCGACTGGTGACTCGGAAAAATACTCGCGTAGGGTCGGCTTGGAGTACCAAAACAGGAGTCCTGTAGACAGTAGTGCAGAAACGCAAACAAAGCAAAACAACCAATTCAATATTGCTCCTTGCCTCTTTATGTGTGATTGCAGATCAGTCAGTGCCTGTTGAAATGGAGTTCTCGTTTCCGCTGGAAGCTTTTCGATCTTTGAGTAGCGCAATTTCACCTCACGGGCGATTGCGGAAATGGTGTAGCGTTGATTAGAAATCAACACTAAGGTAACACCCACGAAGACGATGCAGCCCAACCAGACAACGACATTTTTTATTGTTAACGCTGGCTCGGAACTCATCTGAACCCCAGCCAAAAAAACGGCCACCGGAAAGGCCAAAAGCTGATTCTGAATGTCCGTAATTGTTTTCTGAAGCTTGATCGTTGAGTCAAGGTTGTCTTTTTCGACTTCTGCTTTAATTTTTTCGAATGTGAATTCAGCGACGTACATGGCATACGCGTTGCGCACCCGTTCCATGAAGTCTTCGAATTTCTGCAGGAGTTGTCCAAAGTCGATGGCCGACTCACTCTTAAAAAGGTCAATTAACGATGTCCTGATGATTGTTCGCTTCTGGTCTTTGTGATGCGTTGAATCCACAAAGGTGCTGGCAAATTCATCTAAGTCGTTAAGAGTCAATAGCTGCGCTTTGTCATAGCGAAGCGATATCGCCAACTTGGCATCGTGCCTTTGCAGGAAGACCATGCGATTCTGGCCGTCGGCTTGCAGATCGGCTACTGACTGCATCAGCTTGTACAGCTTGCATGCATGCAAATATTGCGTAACTTCGACAGGCTCTATGTCGCCGGCACGATACGTGCAATTTGAATCAAGTAGCGTAAATACCGTCGGTGCTAGGCCCAAGTTGCCCGGCACTGCGAGCAACTCGTCCATAGAAGCATAAACATTTGCCCACGATGGATGAAACTCAATGCGCCTTGTGGACGAGTCACATACCCCCGCAATGCCATGGGTATCCAGTGCCTGGTCTACCGCATCAAAATCAAAGTCAACGGGTAAAGTCCCGGTGACTACGCTACTGCCTTGCTTGCTTTGGCCAGTCAAAACAGAGACTAGCCACAAGGCTAGGTCATGCTTGGACTGGGGCAACGGCGAGGGGGTCATACTTTTGGATTTCAGTGATCAAGTCACGAGACGGCTGTGTCAACACCAAAGTATTGGTCGTTGAGTCGTAGCGCACGCGCTGAGCGCGTACATCGTCTACATCAAATGACACAGTTACAGACCCCATTTTCCCACGCAACCGTTTTATACGACTGTAGGTGGATCGATCCGGTTTGAAGGAATCATTGATCTGGTAGTCGGCTGCCGAGGGCCCCGTGCGAATGAAAGCCGTAAAGGCTGTTGGGTCTGATGGCATGACGCTAGCCGAAATGGTGGCCAGAACAACTTCTTTGGGGTTGGCGACAAAGCAGTCGTATAACTTCTGTCGGGCATCGATGAGACGGGCGCTCTTTTCCTCAGCGGGAATATCGGGCCTGGCTGTGATGAATGCCCCTAGTGCCTGGATGACTTGGTCCGTGTGGTGTTTGGATTCAGTGAAATTGAGGCATGCCAATGCATCACGGAAATAGTCCGAAACCTTGCTGCCTCTGGGTTTTACAAAAGAGAGATAAGGCTGTGTATCGGCGCCCCACTTTGTCAAATTTACCCGAGCCGCCTCATGCAGCTTGCTTATGTCCAGAGTGAGGGTTCTTTGCAGATCCATGGTGATCGGGTCGACCCCTGCACCATCCTTCAGTTTGAGTACGACAACCATCAGCCAATCGTCACCCAAATTAACGTAACGCAGAAAAAGTACGTAGCCACCCGTGGCAAAAAACTCCTTCTTCATATTTTCAGCAATCAGGTTGAGGCTGTTGCTAGTGAAGTCAATAAATGCTTGCGGAGTATTTGTCGGTGCGTTCAAGTAGGTGTGCAACAGAACCGGGAATCTATGCAAATTCGCGTCTGTGCCCAGTGAGCCATAGCCACTGATGCTCTCACTGTAAGTTTCCAGCAGAGTCTGCACCGTGGCTTCCAAGAATGCATCGGATGCCAATCGTGATGTTCTGGGTTGTACCTGCACTGAGCCATCGCCTTGGGTTTGAATCGCCCCGGCTTTCGTGGAGGCCAGTTGGTTTAAGTCAGGCCACCATCATGGCAGTCTGACTGGCGAGTTGCCGGTAGTAGTTTGC
>JAANMW010003368.1_pt1 | contig 12582 bp, 13 predicted proteins | sample 7279671 | NCBI WGS metagenome assembly JAANMW01 (sample SAMN14094541, study PRJNA606508) | bioreactor metagenome | isolation source: A lab-scale SPAN reactor treating ammonium-rich wastewater day 247 | place: Ireland: Galway | collected 2017-09-19
ATTTTCTTTTATTGAATAATATTTTTTGAGAAATGATAAAATTATTTTTGACAGAGCTGAAGTATGAGCCATATTAAATCACTTTTTATCTTTATCACTTGATTTAATTTCAACATACTTAGCTTCTTCGACGTCTTCAAATTTTGATTTTCGCTTTACCGGATTCGATTTAATTTCAGTATTACTTTTCGTACTAAAGAAGTTTTTCAGCATTGTATAAATCAATCTGAATAAAATATAAAACAGCAAAATATATAAAAAGAATTTTAGCATAATCTAACCAGATAATTTCCTTTCAGGATTAAAGTACTCAATTGGTCCGCGCTCATCTCTGAAAATTTCCCTGAACAATTCATCAAAGTCATTGTCATTACTTACAAAATCAATCTCTGATGAGTTGACAATCAATAGTGGGGTTGAATTATATCTGAAAAAAAAGTGATTGTAAGCTTCGCTTAGTTCTTCGATATAATTTCTTGATAAATTTCTCTCAATACTTCTGCTGCGTTTTTTAATATTAAACATCAATCTATCCACACTTGATTGTAAATAGACAACCAGATCAGGTTTTCTGAGATTTCTTGATAGCAGCGGAAACACTGATTCGTAGAGTTTTAACTCTTCAGCCGAAAGATTTAAATAAGCAAATATTTTATCCTTATCAAAAATATAATCGCAAATAATAAAATGATTAAACAGATCTTCCTGATTCAGTTCTTCCTGCTGTTTAAATCTGTTGATTAAAAAAAACATTTGAGTTTGGAATGCATATCTTTTTCTGTCGTTATAAAAGTTTTCAAGAAATGGATTAGCTTCAAACTGTTCAAAGATAAGCTTTGCTTCCAAACGTGTCTTCAGCTTTTTTGCGAGTGCTGTTTTGCCGGCTCCAATTACACCTTCTACAGCGATATATTTAATTTCTTCAGATGCAGCCAAGGTTTATATTTTCCGTAATAAGTTTATCATATAGTATTTTAAGAATATGTTTGCTTTCAAGTTCATCAATAAAATCTTTATATCTTCTGTTGTAAACCGGGTCAATAATTTCCGGTTCAATTTCAACCAGGGGAAAAAGGACAAAATCACGATTAATAATACCTTTATGCGGTAAAGTAATAATTTCATCAGAAAAAATTAAATCGTTAAAGAGTAAAATATCCAGATCAATTTCCCTTGGACCCCATCTTTCTCTTTTTATTCTGCCGATTTTTTTTTCAATCTTTTTTAATTCATTTAGCAACTCACCCGGACTGTATTCAGTTTCAATTTTTATTACTGCATTATAAAAATCAGATTGATCTTTATTTCCAAATGGTAAAGTCTCATAGACTGATGATACAGATTTTACAATTGTATTGCTTAAAAGGTTAATGCATGAAATTGACCGTTGTAAATTTTCAAGACGATTACCAACATTACTGCCTAAGCCAATAAATACAGTATTAATTTTCCCGGACATCAATTTTTCAGATCTTCCCTTTCCTTAATAACTTCAACTTCAACACAGTCAACCATACCGCCGAGCGGAGGATTATTTTTCCGTACTCTTACAGCAATTTTATTAATTTCCGCAAATTTATTCAATAATTCATCTGCAATTCTATCCGCAACAGATTCAATTAAATAGTACTTCTGCTCCAAAGCCAGATGATAGAGTACCTTGTAAACTTTCTGATAGTCAATTGTTTCGTGTAATGAATCATGTTTTGCAGCTTTAGAAAAATCAGTATAGATATCAACATCAGCTTCGAATTTACCGCCAACACTTTGTTCTTCACTCATAACACCATGATAACCGTAAAATGCTGCTTTTTTAATGCGAATAATATTTTGCATAAGGTTCCTGAAATTATTTAATCAAAATTACATATTATCTTCAATAGTTTCTTTAGTGTTTTACTGATTGCGTTAAATTATTTAATCCTGTCTTAACAAAGTACCTGTTTTACCAGATTATAATTAAAATAGAATTACTCAGGGTAAAATTGTTTCATTACCTTTGTTTAATTCCTCATTGCAATTACACCTATAGATCTGCCGGAAAGATTTCCATCACGTCTGTAAGAATGAAATAATCCGCTATATTCAAATGTACAAAGAGTCGATCTTTGTATTTGAACTTTTGGTATTCCGGACTCCAGTAAAATATCATAATTCAAACCGCTTACATCCAGCAAATATTTTTTATCATGCTTTATTAAATATTTTTTTTCAAACTTTTCTGCAACCTCTTCACCCACTTCATAATTGTTTTGTGAAATTGACGGACCGACATAAACATTAAGATTTTCTGGTTTGGAATTAAATTCTTTTAAAAGCTTGTTAAGAGTTTTACCTAAAATATTTTGTGCTGTACCTCTCCAGCCTGCATGAACTGAAGCAATAACCTGATTTTTATAATCATAAATAAATATTGGTGTGCAATCAGCAATAATAACAGCCAATCCAAGTCCTTTTTTATTTGTAATCAATGCATCACTCTGCCCGCAATCTCCGCTGTTATCAACTGTTTTTATTATATCCGAATGAATTTGTCTTTGAAAGCTGATAGAATTATCAGATAATCCAATTTGTTCAAAAAAAACTTTGCGGTTTTTCTCAACAATTATTTTATCATCACCAACTGAAAAAGAAAGATTAAAATAAAACGGTGGTTGGGCATTTTCAGAAATAATGGTACTGAATCCAAAGATCAGTTCCGGGAATCTGTTAAATATGTATGGTTTAAGAATAAACATTTTTTTTCAGGTCAATTTAATCAATCTTTATAAATGATATATCAAGTCAAATAAACTTAGATTGGTGAAAATTAGTGTTAATACTATATTGCCGCATTAAAAAAAATTAAAAAAGGGAAAAATTGAGAATTTTAGTTTCAAACGACGATGGTATTGATTCAGCAGGGATTCACTCTCTGGCTGAAGCATTAAAAGAAATTGCAGAAATAACAGTTGTTGCTCCTCATAAAGAACAAAGCGCAGTAGGACATGCAATAACAATGCAAACACCTTTGCGGGTTTTTGAGTATCAGAAAAATGGAAATTTTTTCGGCTATGCCGTTGATGGAACACCTGCTGATTGCATAAAAATAGGAATAAGAAATATTATGACCGCTCCGCCTGATTTAGTTATATCAGGAATAAACCATGGATCAAATACTGCAATAAACATTATATACTCCGGTACAGTTTCTGCAGCACGGGAAGGAGCGATAATGGAAGTTCCTTCAATCGCAATTTCTGTTGCAAGCTACAGGGTATTGGATTTTTCTTATGCAGCAAAAATTGCAAAACATCTTGCACAGGAAGTTTTCAAAAGAAAACTACCTAACGGTACAATGCTTAATGTTAATGTTCCAAATCTTCCTGAAAAAGAAATCAAAGGAATTGTTCTTACTAAACAAGGTAAATCCAAATGGGATGATACTTATGAAAAAAGAATTGATCCTTATGGCAGAAATTATTATTGGCTTACAGGCAGTTTAATGGCTGTTGATATTGACCCGGATCTTGATCAGGCAGCAATTAAAAATAACTGCGTTTCAATCACTCCCATTCATTTTGATCTTACCGATTATAATACTTTCGATAAAATTTTTCAATTCTCTCGCATTACCAGCCCAATGATAATTATTGAGGAAATCCATTGCATCATCATTTATACCGTGAAACTTAATGAGGTTCTTTTTGCAGAATTCAACGCTGAAATGATTTATCAGTATTGGGATATCTGATTTCCTTTCCCGCAATGGCGAAATATGGAGATTTATAGATTTCAAGCGAAAGTATAAATCTTCACGAAAATTTTTTTCAAGGACTTCCTCAGCAAGTTCTTTATTTGTAGCGGCAATTACTCTTACATTCACCTTGATTAGTTTATTCCCGCCGACGCGCATAAATTCACCGGTCTCGAGTACGCGCAGAATCTTTACCTGAGTTAGCAATGGCATATCGCCGATTTCGTCAAGAAAAATAGTCCCCCTGTCAGCCATTTCAAAATACCCATGTCTGTCTTCAATAGCACCGGTAAAAGCGCCTTTCTTGTGTCCGAAAAGTTCGCTCTCAATTATTCCTTCGGGAATTGCTCCACAGTTGACGGTAATAAGAGGTTTGTCTTTCCTTCGACTATAGTAGTGAATTAAACCTGCAACAACTTCCTTTCCCGTTCCGCTCTCTCCGGTTATTAAAACGCTGATATCAGTCGGAGCAACTTGTTTAATTGTTTCATTTAGCTCCCTGATCTGAACTGAATTTCCCAGTAATTTCTGATACATGAAATATTACGCAAAATAGCTTATGAGCATCGGTAATTAAAGGCATTTTCAGTCAATCGGTTTACACGATATTTAATTTTATTTAACTCAATATATGGATATATTTGCTACTCGTGAATAAAAAATTCAGAAATAAATCACTTCATAAAAGTAATCCCCAAAACAAAATTGGTGAGCCGATTTTAGAAAAGCAGATTGATAGATACTTCTGGTTAATTATCCCGTTGCTGACTATCGTTTACTATTATATTAGCAATATATCAGTAGGATTTTATCAGGATGATGAAATTGCACAATATATTAATATGATTGATTTCTGGCACGATCCGTTTATAATTCTTGGTAATGCACCTAAGCCCGGATATAAAATATTCATGGTACTTCCGGCTCTAATAGGTTATGATGCAGTGTTACTGATGAATTCGTTAATAGCATCACTTGCTGTATTTCTTTCCTACAAATTGCTGAAAGCCTATGAAGTTCAATATGCATTTTTAGGTGCAGTTCTTCTGGCGCTTCAACCATTGTTTTTTGACCTGTCATTTAGATCGTATTCGGAAATATTTACTGCGCTTTTAGTTGCAATTTTGCTTTTGTCTTATAAACGGCAACATTACTTTCTCGCAGCATTAACAGGTGGCTATATTTTTACTGTGAGACAGGAATTTGCTTTGTTCCTGATCGTGTTTATTGTAATTCTCCTTAGGGATAAAAGATACATTGCGCTTAGCGGGATGATTATTTTTCCACTCTTGTACGATTTACTTGGGTTTATGAAAACCGGCGATATACTTTTCATCCTGAGTGAAATGCAAAAAGTTGCAGGTTTAGAATATCAGTCGCAGGGATTGTTTCATTATTTTAAGGTCTATGTTTACATCATAGGACCGGTTTCGTTGCTGTTATTTGCGTATGGTTTCTTTGGATTCATTCAGGATACATCTAAGGCAAAAGAATACCTTGTGAAGTATTTATTATTTTACGTGATTTTCGTTTCAATATTTATTGCTCAAGTACTTACGATGATTAACGACGGACCTAATCCCGGTAACTGGCGTTATCTACTGCATCTTTCACCTGTCTGTGTTTTTTTTGCAACACTTGGCTTTAATAAACTTGCAGATGATAAATTCAGAAATTCGGGTTATATTCTTGCCGTTGTAACAGTGTTTTTCACGTTATTGTTCTCATCGAAAAAAACCGATGGGTTCAAATTACTTGACCAACCTGATTTTACAAATCTCTTTATAATTATTGCTGCGTTTATTCTGACTTTGATTATGTCCAGACAATCCGTTCGCTCATATCTCGATAAATTGTCAATTTCAATGATTGTGTTAGCTGTAATTTCACTTCTGATTTTATTTGAACCCCGACAACTTTCTCAGGAAAATGCCGCAATGAAATCCATCGCTGAGAAACTTGACAGTTATGAAAAAATTGATTCAAAAACAGTTCTTGCAAACCATTCATTCCTGAAATTCTATTCTGGAGCATACAAAAATAATCCTTCAAATTTCGGATCAATTGAGTCAAGCAGGTTAAATGAGTTAAATCCTGGGTCAATTGTTGTATGGGAGTCCCATTACGGATACAGACCGGAGTGGGGATTAGATGTTAATTTACCGGAGCTACAGGATACGACAAGGTTTGATTTGCTGGATCAGTTAATAACTCCTGATAAGAAATTCGCAGCATTTATATTTCAGAAAAAATGACGACAAATTATAGCGGTAAATGTATCGTTTACGGTGGTGGTGGCTTCATCGGGTCTAATCTCACAGGGTTGTTACTTGAGAGAGGGTATGAAGTATGCGTGTTCGATAAACTAAATTTTTCAAAAAAAAATATTGAAGAATATCTGGATAGAATAAAAATAATTGAAGGTGATTTTTATAACGAAGCGGATTTGAAAAATTCACTTGCAGGCGCTGATTTTGTCTTTCACCTTGTCAGTTCTACAATACCTGCAACGTCTAACAGGAATCCGGTTTACGATGCAGAAACAAATTTAATATCGACACTTCATCTTTTGGAAGAATGTGTTTTACAGAAAGTGAAAAAAGTAATTTTTATTTCATCCGGTGGAACCGTTTACGGAAATCCGGAAACAGTGCCCGTTAAAGAATCGCAATACGGTCATCCGATTTGCTCTTATGGCATAATAAAGAAAACAATTGAAGATTACTTTTTCATGTATAATAAGTTATACGGATTGAACTATAATGTCTTCCGGCTATCAAATCCGTACGGATTAAAACAGAGTCCGCACTTTGCACAAGGCGCAGTAGCAGTATTTTTATATAAAGCTATAAAAGGCATCCCGATTGAAATCTGGGGCGATGGTAGCGTTGTACGGGATTACATTTATATATCTGATGTTGTTGAAATCCTTGCAGATTCCCTAACTAAAGATTTTAATGAAAAAGTCTTTAACCTTAGTTCAGGAAAAGGTTTAAACCTTAACGAGTTAATAGAGAAAATTTCAGGTGTACTGAAATTCAAGCCGGATGTTCGTTATTCACCTTCCCGTAACGTTGATTTAAAAGTGAATATTCTCGACAATTCTTTAGTAAGGGAGCGATTTAAAAAAGTACCCTTAGTTTCAATTGAAGAAGGATTAAAATTAACTGCAGAATTTTTAAAAAAAATTGACTGATAATTCAAATATAAGTCTGACAGCTTTTTTCCCCGCTTATTATGACGAAGGTAATATTGGCAAAGTAGTTCATCAATGTGTGAAAGTTATGGAGGAGATGAAACTCAGGGATTACGAAATCATTATTATCGAAGATGGCAGCCCTGATAAAACCGCTGAAGTTGCGGATGAACTGGCTTTGCAGTATGAAAAAGTCCGGGTAATACACCATGAAAAAAATTTAGGATATGGCGCTACGCTTAAAGATGGTTTCCTAAACGCAAAAATGGAGTATGTTTTTTATTCCGATGGCGATAATCAGTTCGATTTAAGTGAACTTAAAAAGTTCGTAGCTTTGCTGCCATATACAGATATTGTTGTAGGCTACAGGCGCGACAAGGAATATTCGCTGTACAGAAAATTCACTTCGCTGTGTTACAATTATTTTCTCCGGCTGTTGTTCAATATTCACTATTGGGATATAGACTGCGCGTTTAAACTTTTTAAACGTGATTTGTTTGATAAGATTGATATAGTATCTGTGGATGCTTTTATTGATGCGGAAATAATGTTGAAAGCAAAGTTAGCCGGGTATTCTGTAACTGAAATGGGCGTTAAACATTTACCCCGACTTGACGGAATTTCAACGGGAGCCAGACCATCAGTAATTTTCAGGACAATTAAAGAAGTTTTGGATTACCGGAAAGAATATATCAGGGAAATGTCAAAAAAAGTGACATAAAATTTTCCGTTTTATAATACAATTCTCTCCGTTAAAATAATAAAATCGTAGAGATACAATCATAGTATTGCGGAGACCTTTTAAGAGATTTGTCCTCACAATTACAAAGTCAAAAGCTGTACGAAGATTAATTTTTAATTACTTTGTAACCGACTTCAGTGATAGCATTCTCTATATCTTCAGCGCTTAAAGCACCTTCAACGTACTCAACTTTAACAATCTTTTTTTCGTGATCGGCTTTTACATTTTTCATGCCGTTAAGAGCCATCACACTTTTTTCGATTGTTTTCTCGCAACCGGTACAAGTCATACCCTCACACTTTATCTCCATATTAACCAGTTTTAAATTCTGTTTATCCTCATCAACATTATTAACTCCGGAAGAAGGTTCTCCGGTTGATTTATTATTATCGGTTGCAGTTTCCGATTGTTCCTGCCCGCAGCCAGCAATAAAAAATGTCGTGATTAGAATTATCCCGATTATATTTAATGTTTTCTTCATTTCGTATGTATTTTTTTTGTTCCTGGATTATTGATTAAAAAATTCCGGGTTAGTTGTCTCTCACTTTATACCCCGAATCGTTAATTGTCTTTTCAAGTTTGTCCTTTGTAACTTTCTTATTATCGAATTTAATTGTTACAGTTTTTTTCTTGTGGTTCGCTTTCACTTCTTTAACACCGTTCAATTTTAAGAGACGTTTTTCAACAGTACGTTCACAAGAGGTACAAGCCATTCCATCGCATTTAATTGTGATGATACGAAAATCGTCATCTTGTAAAATTAAAGAACGGGTTATTAAATGCGATGCATCTGTTGAAGTTGGTAACATAAAATTTGAAGTATATATAGCTAAAGCCAGAATTAAAATTTTCATTACTCTTTTGTTAAATAGTTTTAACAGCTTTAACGAAATATTGTCCGCCAAGCGGTATATAACTTAGTAAACCTTCAACCGGTCTTAAGAATTTCAATGCTGCAGGGAAATATAAAGTATATTTTTTCCGGTCAACTTTAAAATTGGCGGATTTAATAAGACTAACAGATTCTTTCATAGTTAACAGGATTGCATCCGCATCCCATTTACAATCTCTCACGATTTTTTGTGTTATCGGATTATAGGGATTGTGTTCAAAAATGTATATTACACCCCCCGGTCGTAAAAGATTGCTCGACCTTGACTTCTGGTGGGAGCTGGCCGCTCTCGTGACGGTCATGTTGCTCGGCCATTGGCAGGAGATGCGGGCGCTCGGCCAGACTCGCGGTGCCCTCGCAGCCCTTGCAGAGTTGTTGCCCGACAATGCGGAACTCGTCGACGGCGACTCGACCCGTACGGTGCCGATCACTGAACTCCGCAAGGGTGATGTCGTGCTTGTACGGCCCGGCGCACGGGTGCCAGCCGACGGTACCGTCGCTACTGGCCGGGCCGAGTTCGACGAGTCGATGCTGACTGGAGAATCCCGCCCGGTAGTTCGTTCAGAGAACGAGCGGGTGGCCGCTGGCACGGTCGCCCTCGGCTCATCTGTTCGTGTGCGGGTCGACGCTGTTGGTGACGACACAGCCCTCGCGGGCATCCAGCGGATGGTCGAACAGGCCCAGCGGTCGCGCTCGCGGGCACAGACGCTCGCCGATAGAGCGGCGGCGGCTCTCTTCTACGTCGCAATCGCATCGGGCGTGACGACGTTCATCGTCTGGGTAATCCTCGGCGAAGTTGATGAGGCCATCGCGCGGGTAGTCACCGTCCTGGTGATCGCCTGCCCCCACGCCCTCGGGCTCGCGATTCCGCTGGTGCTCGCGATCTCCACCGAAGTCGCGGCACGCAACGGCATCCTGGTGAAAGACCGGCTGGCGCTGGAGCGCGCTCGCTCGCTCGATGTGGTGCTGTTCGACAAGACGGGCACACTCACGGTTGGACAACCACAGGTGACCGGGTTATGGGCAGCTGACGGCGACGGCGAAAGCCTCCTCTACTTCGCGGGTTCGGTGGAAGCCGAGTCTGAGCATCCGCTCGGGCGCGCCATTACCGCCAGGGCTCGCGAGCAGGCATCGCTCGGCGAGGCCACCGGGTTCACCGCGGACCCGGGGCGTGGCGTTCGCGGCATGGTCGATGGAGAGCTGGTCGAGGTGGCCGGACCGCGGCGCCTGCGCGAGAGCGATCTCACGCTACCAGCCGAAGCGCGCGCCGTGCTCCAGCCCTGGGAAGACCGCGGAGCGACCGTGCTCTACGTATTGCGAAACGAGGCCATCGCCGGCGCATTTGCCCTCGAAGACCAGGCCCGGCCGGAGTCACGCCAGGCCGTGGACCAACTTCACCGCATGGGCATCCGTGTCGCCATGGTTACCGGTGACGCACGGAACGTCGCAGATGCGATCGCTCAGGATCTTGGCATCGACGAAGTGTTCGCGGAGGTCCTGCCCGAACACAAAGCAGATCAGGTCGTTGCGCTGCAACAGCGAGGCCTGCGCGTGGCGATGGTCGGTGACGGGGTAAACGACGCGCCGGCGCTCGCCCAGGCCGACGTGGGTATAGCGATCGGCGCCGGGACCGACGTAGCGATCGAATCAGCGGGAGTCGTGCTCGCCTCGGACGATCCTCGCTCGGTTGTTGGCGTCATCCGCCTATCCGCCGCGTCCTACCGAAAGATGGTCCAGAACCTGGCCTGGGCAACGGGCTACAACGTGGTGGCGATTCCGCTGGCGGCCGGCGTGCTTGGCTGGGCGGGGTTCCTGTTGCCGCCTGCGCTGGGCGCCGTGTTCATGAGCGTCTCCACGATCGTCGTCGCAGTGAATGCCCAGCTCCTACGGCGCATCGACCTCCGCCCTGGACCAGCCGGCGAAGCGGGTGCCAACGGGGAGTCATGATCCGGGACAGCCTAAAGCGCACGCTCCCATTGGCGGGTCCCGGGTCGCTCGCCAACAAGCGCGCGAAGAAGCTCGAACCGCCGCCAACCAGGCTCACACCCACTCACCACTGTACGAACATCGGCATGACTACGTGCACGTAGCCCGGCTCTGATACCCCGTTCTCGTCCACCGGGCGGAACACACCCTGGCTCGAGGGACTCGTCATCTCCAGCGCCACCGTGCCCGTCAGCACGTTCAACACGTCCTGCAGATAGCGGCTGTTGAACGCGATCTTCGAGCCTTCGCCTTCCACCTTGGCGTCGATCTTCCCTTCGTTGTCGCCAATCTCGTCGGCCCGCGCGCTGATGGTGAGCTGGCCCGGCATGCCCGCATCGCCCGGCGCCATCTGCAACCGGATGATGCCGCTCCCGTCGCGCGCGAAAATCGCCGCGATCCGCGCCTCGCGCTTGAACTCGTCCACGTTCACCAGCACCTTCGTCCCGTATTCCGCAGGGATGAGCTGGTTGTAGTTCGGGAACGTCCCCTGGATGAGCTGCGCCACCATCTCCACATCCGTCATCGCGAACAGCACCTGCGTCCGCTGCGGGTTCACCCGCATCTCCACCGGCTCGTTCGTTTCGCCCACCAGCCGCGAAAGCTCGCGCAGCGCCCGCGCCGGCACGATCACCTCGATCGACTCGGAAGGCGACTCCGGCAGCGTAATATCGGCCACCGCCAGCCGGAACCCGTCGGCCGCCGCCATCGTCAGCCGCGTCCCGTCCGTTTTCAGGTGCACCCCGGTCAGCACCGGGCGGGAATCGTCCGTCGCCGCCGCGAACTCCACGCGTTCGATTGCCCGGCGCAGTGCCTTCGGGTCGAACTGGATCGTCACACCGTCGCGGATCTCGGGGATGCGGGGGAAGTCCTCGGCGTCCATCGCGTTGATGGTTGAATCGTTGCGGGCACACTCGAGCCGCATCTGCCGGCCGTTCTGGGGCACCTCTAGCGAAACGGTCGTTGGCGGCAGCTGCGCCACGAAGTCGCTAATCAGGCGCGAAGGCACGGTCGTCGCCCCTTCCTCGTCAATCTTCGCGCCAATCCACGCACAGATGGAGATATCGAGGTCCGTCGCGGCGAGTTTGAGCCGCCCGCGGTCGGTCGAGACGAGCACGTTCGCCGTGATGGGCAGCGTCGATCGGGTGGCCACGGCCCGCCCGACGATCGAGAGGCCGCGCTGGAGGTTTTCCTGGAGGACCTGGACTTTCATGTTCACCCGCCTGATCCGATTCCACGAATCCCCCGGATTATAGGGAGGGGAGGGAAGCCCGGACAAGGCGAACGCTTAAACGCGTAAGCAATTACAACTCGAACCGAACCCCACCCCCGTCATTCCCGCCGCCTCACAGCCACCGCCGCAGCCAGTACTGTTCGAACGCGATCTTCGCGGCATGCCACGACCTGCCCGGCCGCTGCATCGAAACTTCCGGTGCGGGCGAAGCGAAGAAGTTTCCGCTCGCGAGTCCCGCCTTGCCCCTTCCCGCTTCGAGGAAACAGGTACCGTGCCCGTCGAACGCTTCCTCGCGGAGGTCGCCCGTAATGCGCCGCGCGATGTTCTCGGCCACCACTTCGGCCTCGCCGTGCGCGAACACGCCCGCCTTCGGGAGCATCATGCCGTTTTCCAGCGGGATCGCCGTGTTGTCGCCTATCGAGTACACGTTCCCCGGCCGCGCCCGCAGCGTCGAACGGTCCACCGCGATCCACCCGCCCGGCCCCCCCAGCCCCGACCGGGCGACCACATCAGGCGGCCGGTGCGGCGGGATCACCACCGCCAGGTCGTGCGCGAGCGTCTCGCCGCCGATGCGGAGCGCCCCGGGCTCCACGCCTTCAAGCTGGCTGCGCGGATGGAATGAGATGTCTCGCCGGGCCAGCTCGGCCGCCACGCTGTGTCCGGCAACCGGTCCCGCAACCGGGAGCGGAAGCGGCTCGGGTGTGTACAGCGCGATGCGCGACTTGCCCCGGATGCCCCGCTCCCGCAGGTACCCGTCTATCAACATCGCCGTTTCGTATGGCGCCGCCGGGCACTTGTA
>JAANMW010003371.1_pt1 | contig 12556 bp, 10 predicted proteins | sample 7279671 | NCBI WGS metagenome assembly JAANMW01 (sample SAMN14094541, study PRJNA606508) | bioreactor metagenome | isolation source: A lab-scale SPAN reactor treating ammonium-rich wastewater day 247 | place: Ireland: Galway | collected 2017-09-19
AGGTAGTGCATACGCATGGAGTATCCTCCGTTTTGTTGATTGATGTAGCTCCCGAGGGGAATGTGATCCTGAGATAATCGGTGAGAAAAACTACGCGAGACTCCGAGATTCTCTTCCTTTTATAAGAATAAATACGCGCAGAAGCAAGGAAAAACACACGCAAGCCCCCTTTGCTGCCGGGGCTTGCGTGTTATAGCGTATGTTGTTTATTGCAACAGCATCATCTTGCGCGTCTCGACGAACCTTCCTGATTGGAGCCGGTAGAAATAGATACCGCTGGAGAGGCCTGCTGTCTCAAATCGGGTTTTGTATGTTCCCGGCGGGAGTTTCTCGCTCACAAGGGTGTTGACCTCCCGGCCGAGAAGATCAAAAATCTTGAGAGAAGTAATTTCAGCATCCAACCCTGATGGCAAATCGAACTCAATCGTCGTCGTCGGATTGAACGGGTTGGGATAATTCTGTGCCAGCCGGAACTCGCCCGGCACTCCGGAGTTGGTAATCGGTTGCACGCCGGAAACAAGCTGGTTGAAGTATCGCATACTTCTTAACAGGAACGTATCCTGCCGCGCTTCGGGAAACCCTTCTATGCCAATGGCAAAGTAGGCAACCGCCCAACTGTTGCCCGGCCCGGCAACACGAACACCCGCATAGTTGGAACTGTCGGTTCCGACAGCGTAGTACAGTGTTGGGGTCGGCGTTCCGATGCTTCCCGGCACGAGGCTGATGATATCTTTTGAGGTTTGCGGGCCGGGTCCGCCGGTAATCAGATAGTTCACGCCGTTGCCGATTATGTCACCCGCAAATCCGCGCAACGAAATGGCGGTGGAGTTGCCGTTAAACCGGATGCCGAGATATTTCTCAAGCAACGTATCGTCAGTTGCAGAAAACTGTGCGATGTTCTGCCCTGTTACAACCGCCTGTCCCCCGCCATTCAGATGATTGAGAATGACAAGTTTTTCGGGATGGGTTAGAGCGTTTGCGGAGTCGGCACCGGTGAACCACACGAGAACGGGACGTTGCGTAAACGAGGCAAGCACGCCGCCCAACGCCCCGCCGCTATCGGCCAAACCGAAAGTTCTGTAGCGTTTGCCGAGTCGTCCGAGCGACGATTGATATGCAGTCTCAAATGTTGCCGAACCGTCGTCGTCCACGAGAAGTACTTCAGCCGGAAGCAGCCGGTAGTTAACGGTCGCCCCGCCGGCATTAAGCACAACACCCTGCGTCGTGACGTTGTCAACGTAAGGCGCTGCGGGCAACACCTCAACCCTGTATGTACCGATCGGGCCGTTCATTGTATATGATCCGTTTGACTGGCTCGTGGTGCTTGAAGTCGGATTTGCTGATGGATCGCCCTGTGCGTAGGCGTTGACGCGAGCAATAATTCCTGCCGCCGAAGTTGAGTCGGTAACGGTGCCGGAAATTGATGCGACCGGAAGCGGAGTCAGGCTGACGTTCAGGACTTCAGGAGTATTGGCAATCAGAATACGTTGCAGTGTCGTGTTGTAATGCGCGAAAGCGGAAAACCGGATCTGCACCGTGTCCTTCAACACACCGAAGTTGTACGAACCCGAAGCGTCCGTTTGCCTGTTCTGAAATGTCTGGATGATCTCGACGCTTGCGTATTCAATCGGTTGATTCGTTCCCGCGCTGCGAACAATGCCGGAAATCCTGTACGGCGATATTGCTTCGGCGGCGGCAAGGGCGTTGATGATTCCATTTCCATAGGTGTTGTCTTCGCCGGGCGTACCGAGATCGCGGGCGTTGTTCATGATCGCGTACTTGATCTGGTCGGCGTCGGCGTTAGGATTCACTTGCCTGAGCAATGCAACCGTTCCCGACACATGCGGTGCCGCCATTGACGTGCCGCTGGAATTCCCGTAGCCGCCGTTTGCAATTGTCGAGCGGACGCTGACTCCGGGCGCAACAACTTCGGGCTTGATTTGCGTTGTGTCGCACGCCGAGGGCCCGCGGCTGCTCGAACCTGCAATTGTAAGCTGGGCACTGTTCCCATCCACCGAACCGACTGCGAACGCGTTGACAGGGGTCGTCACGCGATTTTTCGGCGGGGTGATCGTCATGTACGGTCCGGGCAATGCGCCGCCTGTGCAATTTCCGGCAGATCCGCTCGGGCCGCAATTTCCTGCCGACCAAATCACAACGGCGCCTGCAGCCTCGACGTTATCCATCAAACTCCAGTAATTTTGTCCGCCCGTGCACAAATCGGTTGCGTTCGTATACCACGAGCAATTGATAACATCCGGAACATCTTCAACTGTATTCGGATTGCCGTCAGGATTCACCGCCCATTGAAACGCCCCTGTGTACGAACTCGACCCCGCAATCCAATATGCGCCCGGCGCAACGCCAACAGTGTCGGCGGTCGCGGGATTGTAGCCCGTCATGATACCCATTGTATGTGTGCCGTGTCCCGGACTGTCGGAATCGGTCGGAAATGATCCACTGCCGTACCACGCGTGCTGCGGTTGAACACCGGGCAGTGTTCCGCGCCAGCGTGTTGAAAGCGCCACGTGATTGCCATTCACGCCGGTATCAATGTTCATCACTAATCGCCCTTTTCCGGTGATACCTGCCCGCCAAAGCGCCGGCGCATTCACAACACGCAGTCCCGGTTCGGTTGAAGCAACGCGATTGCCTGTTTCCCTGAACTCCATCAATCCGTCGAACATCACTTCCGGTTCCAGAAATACTATCTCTACATCAGGCCGGCCGGCAATGGCTTCGATGGCAGGCCGCAATGCTGTGACGTGAATGAGATTGTCGATCCAGAAACCCTCGTAGAATGCAACACGCCGGCTCGCTACTTCTTCTGAGAGGAATGCAAGTAGGGGCCCCTGGGTTTCAGACGCCTTCTGTTGCAAGGCGGTAGTCACTTCAAAATTGCGCTGTTGACGTGTTGCGTTTCGCTGTTTGAGAGATGCGTCCAGCGCTTGAATATCGACACGGTCACGAAGGCGAGCAACAACAGAAACAAGCTCGTTATCCGATATGCTTGCAAGCTTTGCCTGCAAGGGCGGTTCTATTTCGCCTCCCCATCCGGAAACGGGAAAGCAAAGAACGAAGGCAGCGATGAAAACGATTCGTGCTGCTGACATAGTACACTCCGGTTTGATGATCGGCTTGTGGTGTAACGGGGATAAATAAGGGAGCAGCAATTACTCTGCTCCCTTCATTTGGTAATCAATTTTGCATGAAGATGCAAGAAATATGCGCCGGCTTACAACCCGATTTCGATACCCGCAGTAACAAATCTCGGCAAACCGACTTTGATTCCTTCCGGCCTGCGCGAAGCAATGTATCTCTTGTCGAAGAGATTCTTGATAGAAAGTGAGCATGCCGCATTCAGCGGCTCGATGCCGTAGCGTGCGGAAAGATCGAACACAACATGTGCGGGAATGAGGCCCGTCAGTCCGTTGGTTGTTGCCTGTACGGTATTGAACTCATCGGAGAACTGTTTGTCGATGTAATTTGCCGTCGCCTGCACGGATCCGCCGAACGGCGCAAGGAACGCAACGGACGAGGAGACGAACCATTTTGGTGCGTAGGGTAGTGAATTGCCTTTTACATTAATCCGATTGCCGGATTGTGTGAGAAATCTATCGGCACTGAATGTCGCACGGACGTACGTTGCGTTAGTATTGAGAATAACAGAATATTCCGACTCGAGCATCTGACCGAGGTCGATTGTAAAGCCTGCTTCGGCTCCGATGTGGCGGCTTCTGCCTCCGTTGACCAATCCGGTTCCGGTCCCGCCCGACGATTGCGATACAGGAATAATCTGATTCGAGAAGTCAAGGAAGAATCCCGTTACTTCAACAGCGATACCATCTACCGGTGAAAGGCGCGTGCCGAACTCGTAATTCCAGCTCAACTCTGCATCAAGATTGAGCGCCTCGCCCGCGCTCGTGATAGCATCCTTGACACGCGGCGGGGCAAAACCACGATGAACGCCTGCAAACACCGACGAGCCTTCGCTCAACTGGTAGCTGATGCCGAGACCGGGGATCAACTGCAACAAGTTGCTTCCGGCGACAAGATTCGTATCTCTCACAACTCCGTTAAACTGCCCCCGCATGATATTACGGTTGTATGAGAATGATTCGAGACGGATGCCCGGACTGACGACAAGCCTGTCTGTGATGTAGGTTCTGTTTTGAACAAAAGCGCTCCGGGCGTAGCCTGTTCTGATTTCATCATCACGCATATTTCCCGAGGATGAATTGAAAGTCGTGCCCAAGATGAGTTGCTCAAAAGCTCGTTCATACAAAAATCTGAATCCGAGATCGAGTTCATTCCTGACACCCGCGAGTTGGTGAGTCATCGAGAAGCGGGGTTCAATGCCGGCCACTTCAAACTGGCGGTTGCGATTCCCCGTCTGATTCCGCATGTAGAGGGCGCCGCCCGGAACTGTAGTGTCTCCATGAACAACACCTGTGCGGTTCGTTGTTGTGCTTGCGCGTCCGAATTCCTGCCGGCGCCAGTTGCGTGTTGTGGTGTAGCCGAACACTGTTGTGCGGAGACTTACGCCCTGAGCAAACACGTAATCATACGTTGCGTTGGCCGAGTACCGGCGGATGTTCAGTTCGTCGTCCGGGGCAACGTTCGTGAAGTAATCCCCGTTGTCATACATCGTCTGTGTCAGCCCGACGTAGGTGGAGTTCGAGTTCTCGTCGTACGCGGAGAGTTTGACGCCCAATACCGACTGCTCGCCGAGAATGAACTTGAGTTTTGTTGAGAGATCGCTGATGCGAAAGCGCGTCGTCACGAGGTTATCCGCCTGACGCCGCAGGAGATTCACTTGTGCTCCGACGTTTCCGGATGTTGTACCGTACTTCAGAAGAGTAGTAAAAAATCCGTCGTTGCCGATGTGCGCATTCAGGCTGCCGGAAGGTTCAGCAGGCGGGTCGGCGGTGATGTAGTTGATAACGCCGCCGATTGTCTGCGGGCCGAAGAGTATCGAGCCGCTGCCCTTCAAGACTTCAAGTCGCGCCATCCGGTCGATGGAAGGGGTGTAGTACATTTCAGGTTCGCCATACGGAGCAAGCGCGATGGGCACACCGTCTTCCAGCATCAACAAGTTTCGGCTGCGGTCGGGATTCAGTCCGCGTACGCCGAGATTCAGACGGAGTCCGACACCTTCCTCATCAACGGCATGAAGTCCGGTGATTGTGCGCAGGATTTCGTTTCCGCTAATGGGGGCAAGCCGCCGCAGATTTGCGGGGGTGATGATGTTGGCAGAGCCCGGAACGCGATCAAGCATGCCCTGTTTTCGTCCAATGACGTCAACTTGAGGTAACTCGTACGACGTGGTCGCAGTGTCGGAAGCCTCGGTCGTTTGAGCTTGTGTAGAAATTGTCAACAGCGCTATGAGAAAGAGAGAGAGAAGAAGACGTTTCATAGATGTTTCCTTCCAGGGAATATGATGAACTGATACTACGGCTCCTCACATCCGCTTTCTTGACATCCCCGAACACCTTCTTTATATTGAAGACGAAAGGGAATGCACATCCGCGGATGTGATGACCTTTTCTGTAGAGCGTGCTCATTTCCTCGCCAAAGGTATGATGAGCACGCTTTTTTGTTGATGAACAAAACGCTAAGAGCCCCGCTGCTGCGTCGTGGCAATTCCGGCCCTGATTCTTTCGAGAACATCGGACGAACAGGCGCAACTCTGTCCGCACGCTCTCCGTTTCGCACGTTGCCGTTTCCGTATCTCATGACGGACGAGAAGAAATGCTGTCACAGCCACAATCATCAGCGATGTAATTTGTTGCCAATCCATTCTACACTCCAAATCCCCAAAGCAAACCGACCCTGTACACCACAAACGTCACCACGTACGCAAGCGCTGTCATATAGCCGAGCTGGAACAAAGGCCATTTCCATGAGTTTGTTTCCCGCTTCAATACGGCGAGCGTCGACATGCACTGCATGGCAAGAACGTAGTACACCATCACGCAAATTGCCGTCAGGGCGGTCCATACGGGAAGCCCCGTTTCGGGATCGATGTCGTTCCTCATCTGTTGCTGAAGTGAGAGGGAGCCCGACTCATCGTCAGAGTTCTGGATGTTATAGATAGTTCCCATCGTACTGACGAACACTTCACGCTGCAACAGCGAGGCGATAATTCCAATTCCAATCTTCCAATCAAATCCCAGCGGCTTGATAACCGGCTCAATCAGTTGTCCCGCCTTGCCCACAAAACTGTGCTGCAATTGTTCTGCGGGCGTTACTCCTTCAACTCTCGGATATGTCGCGAGGAACCAGAGAATGATTGACACTCCGAGGATGATTGTGCCGGCGTTTTTCAGAAACAGCTTCGATCTCTCCCACATTTGCAACAGAACGGACTTTAGCGAAGGCAGCTTGTACGGCGGAAGCTCCATTATAAAGAGCGGCGCCGCTCCGCGAAGCAATGTCTTCTTGAAGAGCCAAGCCATACTGAGCGCCATCACGAGTCCCAGCAAGTACATCGACAGCAACGTCAGAGCCGGGAGCGAGAGAAAACCCAGAACGTGATCGTGAGGAATGAATGCGGCAATCAGCAACGCATACACCGGAAGCCGTGCGCTGCAACTGACAAGCGGCGACACAAGCATCGTTACGAGACGATCTTTCGGGCTTTCAATAGTACGGGTTGCCATGATTCCCGGAATTGCGCAGGCGAATGAACTGAGCATGGGAATGAATGACTTGCCGTGCAGCCCGACTTTGCTCATGAGCCTGTCCATAATGAACGCTGCACGCGCCATATATCCGGTATCTTCAAGCAGGCCAAGGAAGAGAAAGAGAAACAGAATTTGCGGGAGAAAAGTCACTACCGCCGCGACTCCGGCAAGGCCGCCATTGATCAGAAGATCGCGCAAATCACCGGCGGGCATTACTTCGTGAATGTGATTGCCAATCGAGTCAAAACCCTCGCCGATAAGATCCATCGGAACTGTTGCCCAGGTAAAGATCGTCTGGAAAATCAGCGCCATAAGCCCGACAAAAATGACGAAGCCCCATATCCTGTGAGTAAACACGCGGTCAAGTTTGTCACTTGTGCTGAGCGCGGAAGTCTGAGCTTGCGTTACTGCTTTCCCGCACACACTCTTTATCCATTCATAGCGCGCCTCGACTACAACCGACTGCCGGTCGATTCCCATGAAATCGAGGCGTTCATGATCTTTCTGCACGTGGGCAAGAAGCTCCGGTGCAAACCGGTCGCGGTGTTCTTCAAGAGCTTCCGGCGATGTAAGAAGCGTCAGAGCTTCGTCAAATGCCGAGTTTTCATTGAGCTTGTGGTACTGTTGCAGCAGACCGACCAGTTCCCCGCACTCCTCTTCAACAAGAGCCGGCATACTCCACGGCCGCTTTTGTGCGGTTCGGGATTGTGCATTGGCAATGCTCTCTTTCAGTTCGTTGATGCCGATTCCCTTGTTTGCGATTGTAGCAACAACCGGCACGCCGAGTTCACGCTCGAGCATCTTGACATCTACTTCAATACCTGCCTCTTCTGCAACATCAATCATATTCAATGCGACAACTACCGGAATTTGCCTGTCGAGAATCTGGCTTGCAAGGTACAGGTTTCGTTCGATGCTGCTCGCATCAACAACACACACGACTACGTCGGGCGTCTGTGTATGATCGGCGCGACCGAGAAGGATGTCGGTTGCAATTTTCTCATCGGGGGAAGTAGCATTCAGGCTGTAGGTGCCCGGCAAATCGAGAAGCGTTGCTTCGGAATTGTCGGCGAACGTGAGACGCCCTTCTTTCTTCTCGACTGTCACGCCAGGATAGTTCCCGACCTTCTGCCGCAAACCCGTAAGCGCATTGAAAAGAGTCGTTTTCCCGCAATTCGGATTCCCGATGAGGGCAACGTATCGCACACGAACCTGTTTGACTGTTTCAAATGTCATGACGGTTCCTTGTGTACGAGCACTGTCTCGGCTTCCAGTTTGCGGAGTGAAAGGCGGTACCCCTTTACCCGGACCTCTATCGGATCGCCCAGCGGGGCATACCGGATCAACTCGATGGCTGTTCCTTTTGTCAGCCCCATTTCCATTAGTCGCTGGCGGACGCTTGAAGTCTTGGTGGTTATCCGGGCAATCGTGCCGCGTTCTCCGGGAGTTAACGTGCTAAGCGTTACTTCGTTCATGTTATTCGAATGATGAAACCACAATCGAGCTTGCAACAAGCTGATTGAGGCCGATACGTGTGTTGCAGACTTCGCATATAATAGTACCGCTGCCTTTGCTGACGCACCGGACGACGGCATTTTCGCAGAAGCCCATCTCGCGAAGCCGCATACAGAAATCCGGTTGCGAATTCAGTTGACGAATCCGTACTCTCTGTCCCATGGGAACATCTGTCAGTGAAAGATGACTGTTGTGGTGCATGGTATTCTCAAACCTTTTTCCTGCATTTGGAGCATGTGCCAAAAATCTGAATTGTCGTACTCTGAATTTCAAAGCCCTTGCTGTTTGCCATTTCTTCCTGAATCCGTTCAAGCCGGTCGCTTGTGAACTCGATGATATCACCGCAATTCAGGCAGATCATGTGGTGATGATGAGGCCGGCCAAACGCCTTTTCGTACCGCGACGTGTTCTCCGCAAATCTGTACTTCGATACGAGACCGCACTCCTGTAGTACCTCGAGTGTGTTGTACACAGTCGCCTTCGACACTTTCACGCCGTTTGAAATAAGCCGGTAGTACAACGCTTCCACATCAAAGTGACCCTGGCTCTGAAGAACAGCATCAAGAATAGCAAACCGCTCCGGCGTAGCTCGTTGCTTTCCGTTCGATTTGAGATGTTTGGTGAGAATTTCGTGAGCGGCTTGTGTGTCCATTCGTCTCGCCTTATTTAGAATTAGTCTAAATAAAAATAAGAACGGATTGGCCTGTTGTCAAGAGATATTCTGACAAATTCTTGATTTTGTTTGAGCGATACCAATTGCTACAAACGACCAATACAAACGACCAAACTAATGAGACGGACTGCCGACCAGCTCCATTGATTTACAACAACTTACAGACACGCCAGCAAAAAACGAGTAAAACAAGTACTTGCCATATTTTACAACAACTTACAGCAAAAACGTGCCACGAAGCGTAGACGAGACTACCTCAAAAAGCCGATTTGTACCACATGCGTAGACGGGTTTTTGGCGATTGTAGGCGGATTTCAATGGGTGCGCGCGACCCGCTCAAAGGCAGGTCGCGCGGAAATAGTAGCAGGTCGCGCGTGAAAACGCAATTTTGAGCACGAATCGATATGCAGGTCGCGCGCGGAAATAGTAGCAGGTCGCGCGCGGCTGGGTGTCAGTCTTGCAGTCGTGGGTTGTCTAAAGGTTAAAAGCGACACAATGTCACGCAGGTAAGGGCTTACTTTTTTCCTCGTTTTGAGCCCCGTTCGGGCTTCGCCGGCGTGGATTCCAACTTGGATGTTCGGCTCATCATGTAGACCCGCAACGCCATACGGACCTGCTCATCGCTCATGCCGGTGGCTTCTTTGAACTCGCTCAGTGCCCGGAGGTCATCTATCATGTCCTTCATATCGTCGAGGGTGATCTCCTTACCTATTTCCTTCATATAGAGTTGCAGCTCCGCGAACACCGAGCGCTGCTCACTGCCTACGTACATTTCCCCCTCACCTGTCAGAAGCCAATTGATGTTGACCCCCCTCATGGCAAGGCTCAACAGAAAGTCAGCACCGGGCTCCCTATCGGTTCTCAAGTGGCCCCTGCATCCCTCCGTCGATTGGCGGACGCTCGTGTTTCGGCTGAACCAAGGAATTACACAGCTCCGGCAGCAGGGCGTAATCAAGGTGACGACGCAGAACGGATATGTCAATACCATCGAGAGGGTCTGAATGCAGTGCAAATTTTGCGGCGATTACAACGAGCAAGTGTTTCGCACAAAAGAACGCATCGACACGAACGAAGTGATACGCATACGCGTCTGCTTTAGCTGCGGCGCGAAACTCCCCACACGCGAGCGCATCGACGTTGCGATGATGAAAAAACTCAACCCAAAAAGGAGGCGACCGGATGAAACGCCGTAAACAATCAATCACACAATCCACAACCAAAGGAGACACCATGAAGGAAGAGATGGAAACACCGGAGACGGGGTCGAAAATCGAAACGCAATCCCCGCCGCCCGATGCGCCGCAAGCGCCGGAGCCGACGACAACGCCGGAGCCGACGACAACGCCGGAGCCGACGACAACGCCGGAGCCGACGACAACACCCGAGCCGACGAACAACAAGGCGACAAGGAAGTACGTGATTGATTTCGATATCTATCACGCCAACGGCGCCACGGAGTTCAAGCAGATCGTCGTCGAAGCTGCGACGGAAGAGGCGGCGTTTGATGCCGCGGCTCTCGCGCTCTCCGAACTCAACACGGATGAGCATCCGATCACGTGGCGCTATCGCGGATCGTTCAAGGTCGAGTGATGAGTCAGGGCACACATCACATAATAAACCCTATTCCGAGTACAAAGCGGAATACTGAAGTAATCAATCGAAGGTAGTCGTTCAATGCCGATCCAAAGCGACATACAGCAACGCCTCTCACGCAGCGCCGATGCGCTTGCCCGTGCAGTACGCAAGCAGATCGACCGGTGGCTGCGCGAGGGCGTGTCGCTGCAAGAAATACTCGTGCGCCTCAGCGCGTTCCGGCTGCCGCCCGGGGAACAGCAGAAGTTGGAACGCGCTGTGCGTGCAAGGATGGAAGAAATTGCCAAAGCCCGTGCGCTCGATCTGCCGGGCGAACACATCGACGCTCTCATTGCCGCCCGCCAAATCAGCATCGGGAATATCCAGCACCAGATGCAAGCCGACCTCCAGCGCGAGGTTCGCCGTGCGCTTGTTGCAGGCTATGGTCCCGATGTGTTGCGGAAACGGCTGGAGGATCGTGCGTTCGGTAACGCCAAAACCGAGGCGTACACCGCCGTGAGCAGGTTCAACAATTTGCTTACATTTGAAAACGCCGCCGCCACCGGCACGCAAACATTCAAATACTTCGGTCCCGTCTCGGCAATCACCCGTCCCTTTTGCCGGGCGCATGCGGGGCAGGTGTTCACGCTTCAAGAGATCGAGCGGATGGATAACGGACAAGGGCTGAGTGTGCGGGAAAGTCTCGGAGGTTACAATTGCCGTCACTATTGGATACCGGCGAACGATCAACGATCAACCGTCAACGATCAACGATCAACCGTACGGATCGGCAAGCAAACATATCTGATGGACGAGGAGCAGAAGCAAACCCTCTTCACCCGCGAGCGTTCACTCTGGATTCAAACGGCGGAGGCGACGGCAGGGAAACCGGCGTCGTGGTTTCTCACGGCAAAGCCACTCGCGCGTGCGCACGATGGGTTCAACGAGTACATCACTGGACAACCGAGTGAGGGCGTGTGGGTGCCGAAGGCCAATAAGGGCTATACAGAACATGCCCGGAAGCATAGCGCTGAATTTGGGACAGAGTATGACTATCGCAACGCGATGGCGAATGCGTTACGCAATCGGGACGCGAAAGTGTACGAAGATGCAATATCGTACTTGGTGCACGATGCGGGCAACAACACGCTGCTGATACTCCGCAAAGGCGACGGCTTGTTGGAATCGGCATATCGTTGGGATAGAGAGAAATGGCCTGATCAATTCAAGGGCAAACGGTTACTTGGGACACTACGCGAATTCTTGGGAGACTTCCGATGAGATACATGGCTCACTTTACAAACGATGAAGCAGTGCATGAATGGGAAGAGTTTGCCGACGGGTTACGACGCGGCCTGATTGAGCGCGATTACATGACCGATCTCGATATGCGCGAGTCGTTCGAGACCTCCGAGCGCACTCTAACAGATGCGCAACGTGCAGCGGTCGAACATGCGGATAGGTTTGTGCGTGAGAGGCTTATTTCCGTATTGCAGATGCATCATCTGATAGAAGAATATCGGAACCTCGGTGCTTCACGTCCCCCGAAATTCTGGTGGTGGCATATGGAGGAGTGAGGCAACACATTGTGCAGCCGGTTTTTGACTAAGGATCAAGAAACGCGGGATGCCGTGATCTGTTGATCGGGAACGCTCAACGTGAGACATTTAGGGGCGGCATGGCTTAGACAATGGCAGTTCGCTTCAAGGGTGCACCCGATGAAGAGATATGGGTTCGAGTCCCATAGCCAGCCGCCCCGACTTTGTTTTGCATTGTTGTGCGCCTGTACGTTCAACTAATTTATAGGAGGAGGGGTGGGATTCCAGCACAAGAAAACTCCGATGAGAGTCCGTCGGTATCCGAGATGGATTAGGAGGAGTGCATACAAACGGTTACTTTCTGAAACGTTCTGGCGCAGAAGTATCGCACAAGGGCAGCCCAAACGAATGAACTATACCAGCATCGTAGAGTGGTTGCGTGCGCAGGGTCTATGAAATGAACCGTATGGCGCATGGTGACGCTGATAGTGCTGACCGGCACGACAACTGTAAAGATCCAAGCAACGACATCGTCAGGCAGGTCAACTGCAACCAACATCAAAGCACAGTTG
>JAANMW010003374.1_pt1 | contig 12541 bp, 12 predicted proteins | sample 7279671 | NCBI WGS metagenome assembly JAANMW01 (sample SAMN14094541, study PRJNA606508) | bioreactor metagenome | isolation source: A lab-scale SPAN reactor treating ammonium-rich wastewater day 247 | place: Ireland: Galway | collected 2017-09-19
ACCGTCGTTGGATAGGCCACTTTATAGGCGACGATCCCAACGACGATGAGCGCCAGCAGAATTCCGAGGGTCTTCATGCCTGGATATTCCGCCTCAATCGTTGCGTCCCTACCCGCTATAAGCGCCGCTGCGGTCGCTGAATAGATCGAACGGCGGACGCGGATCGGAAGTGGATGGGTTCTGTGCCGTGGTGGATGGCGCGCCCCACAATTCCTGAACGACCGGAGACACCGGCTGGGCCCGCTCGCCGACCTGAAACAGCGAACGGAATGTCGGCTGGCTTGGCGCGCCTGAGGACGATGCAGCGATCGGCACGACGCCGCCGACGTCGGGCAAGCGCGACAGATAGGCCGCGCGATCAGACGGCGTCGTGAACTGCGTCCCGGACGCCGCGGCCATGCGAGTCGCCGGCGAATTGGCGGCGACGGCGTAGCGCCGGTCCAGATCCGCATAGACTTCCGACACGCTGCGCGCACGGCCACTATGATCATAGAAGATCGGACGGTTGGCGGCGGCGGCGTTCGGAAACAGGAGCGCGCCGGACGCTTGCGGATTGCTTTCGGCATTCGCGATCAGTTTCGCCGCTCCACTGACACCCATGAAATGCGCCATGTAGAGTTCGCTATCGGTCGGACGGCGGCCTATCAGGCCGGTCAGCTTGAAACTGTTGGACTTCGTCAGCACGCCGGCCATGGCCGACGCGATCGCCGGGTCATCACGCAGTTTGAGAATAGCGGCGCGGGTCGCCGGATCAGCAACGAAATAGCTGCCGGATGGCGATCTGCCGATCGCGTCGGCATAGCCGGTAAAGCCGAGCGCGGGCCCCGCCTCCTTCACCGTGCCGAGCCAGGTCTGCTCGATGAACTGATAGAGGCCCTTGGCGGACGACGTGCCGGCGGCGGCATGAGGATTGAAATTGGATTCCATCTTCGCCGTCGCGAGCAGGTATTCGAAGCTCGCTCCCGTGGCCTCGGCGGCTCGCCTGATGGCAGTGGTTATTCCGCCGAAAACTCCGCTCAGTCCGGAGGCGGTATTGGCGGAATCAACGTTCATCCTGATCTGCGCTCCCGCAAACCCGCCGCCCGCCTTCCGGCGCGACATCGGCAATTCCGTCGTTTATTCCGACGTCTCCGGACGGCTGCTCGCTAGAGCCCTTTCGCTTCTGATGGAATCAGAAGCGGGCTCTATAATTTTGATTTGACGCGTTCTCTTCACGCGAACCGGTGTCCACTTCTCTTGAAAACGCTCTAGAAGCGCAAGGTGGAGGATTATGGTTAACAGCGCCTTAACGCAGGTGTCGCCAGCAAAGCCGGAAAGCCCCGTCAGGCTTTCGCGCGATAAACATCGGCCGGATCGAAGAGCCTGTCGGCATCCACAAAAGTAAGACGGATTCCCGCGCCCTCGCCTTTCGTCACCGCCCGGTAGAAGCAAGAGCGCCGCCCGGTATGGCAGGCGGCGCCCTGCTGCTCGACCTTGATCCAGACAGCGTCCTGATCGCAGTCCGTTCGCATTTCCAGCACGCGCTGGACCTGACCCGAACTCTCGCCTTTCCGCCATAACGTCTTGCGTGATCGGCTGTAATACCAGGCATCGCCGGTTTCGACGGTCCGCCGCAGCGCCTCTTCGTTCATGTGCGCCACCATCAGAACGTCGCCGGTCCTGGCATCCGTCGCGACGCAGGTCACGAGCCCGGACGCATCAAAGCGGGGCTGGAACGCCAGCCCTTCCTCGGTCTCAGATGAAGATTTTGATCCAGACACAGGAAATCCCTGCGGAATAGAGCCTAGAGTTTTTCACCTCTTCATGGAAACGGTGAAAGACTCTATCTTTCTTTATGTTTGACGCGTTTTCTTCATACGAACCCGGAATAGCAATGGTTCCGCTCAAAACGCTGATGGGGCTTAACGCTGCTGCCCCCGTACCATAGACAGGAAGCGCGCCTGCTCCGCCGGATCGTCGCGGAACACGCCTGTGAACCGGCTGGTGACGGTCATCGCGCCATGCTTGGCGACACCGCGCACCGACATGCAGGTATGCTCGGCCTCGATCATCACGGCCACGCCACGCGGCTTGAGCACCTCGTCCACTGCCGCAGCGATCTGCGCCGTCATGTGCTCCTGGGTCTGGAGCCTTCGGGCGAAGATGTCGGTCAGGCGCGCCAGCTTGGACAGCCCGACCACCCGCTCCACAGGCGTATAGGCGATATGAGCCTTGCCATAGAACGGCATCATGTGGTGCTCGCACTGCGAGGTGAACTGGATGTCGCGGACCAGCACGAAATCATCATAGCCCGCGGTTTCACCGAAGGTCCGGTTCAACACTTCGGCCGGACACTGATGATAGCCTTGATAAATCTCGTCATACGATTCGATCACCCGGCGCGGGGTATCGAGCAGCCCCTCCCGGTCGGGATTTTCGCCGATATAGGCCAACAACGTTCTGACCGCGTCTTCCGCTTCATGCCGCGACGGGCGTTGCCGGTTCGGCTGAACCGCCGCCATAAACTCCGACGGATCCAGTTGGGCGGGAGAAAAGCCGGCAGGCTTGGCGTTACTGGATTTGATATCAGAAGCCTTGTTGATATCAGAAGGCTTGCCGCTGCGCAGCGGCTTGATCAAAGCGTCCATCTTCACTCCGTTCGACCGGCCCGACGTTAGACCGGAGGTGTCACCGGGCAGACGGGGCGGCCTTTCTCGCCACCGGACGCCTGAGTCCCTTGATATTAACATTGCAACGACCGAATTGAAGTTCAATCCGGGTGCGACGGAAAATCGCCGGATTGCGTTTCCGGTCGATAGATACATATATAGGCTTCGAGGTTCCCGTCGCCAAGAGCGTCGCTCCGCCTCTTTCAGCGATTCAATATCGAAACCTTATGCTGAACGACGTTTACAACACCCGCATCATCGAACTGGCCGGCAATATTCCGCGCCTGGGCCGTCTGCCCGCGCCGGACGCCAGCGCCACCGCCCATTCGAAGCTGTGCGGCTCCACGGTCAAAATCGACATCAAGATGGATGGCCCCGTGGTCACGGACTTCGCGCACGACGTGAAGGCCTGCGCGCTCGGCCAGGCGTCCTCCTCGATCATGGCGCGCCATGTGGTCGGCTCGACCGCCAGCGAACTTCGCGAGTTGCGCGAAATCGTCCGCAGGATGCTTAAGGAAAACGGCGCGCCCCCCAAAGGAAAATGGGCGGAGATCGCGCTGCTCGAACCGGTGCGCGACTGCAAGGCGCGCCACGCATCCACCCTGCTGACGTTCGACGCGGTCGTCGATGCCATCGGTCAGATCGAGGCCAAATCGGCCGCCCTGACCACCGCGCAAAGCTGAATCCAGCGTCGCCAAAGCGTTTTCGAGCGAAGTGGATACCGGTTCGCGTGAAGAAAACGCGACAAACAGAATAATAGAGCCTGCTTCTGATTCTATCAGAAGCAGGCTCTATTGCCGGGCGGGGACGGCGGTTACCGCCGCGGCTCCGGAGGGCTCCGCTTCAGCCGTCTTGGTCGGTTGTCCCGTCATCGTCACGACAGCGGGCGCATTCGTGGCGCCAGGAAAGCGATCCTGTACCGGCTTGGTGACGAGATCGGCGACGGACGCCTCGGCGGCCTCCCCATCCGGCAACACGTCCGCGATGCTGTCCGTCGTCACCAGATTGGTGGAACGCAATTCCGATGGCGACAATTCATAGAGAGCCTCCCAGGGAGGAATGTTGAGCGCCAGATACAGCAGATCACCCGACCCGCCCATCTCGAAGGTGTACTTGGCGAGCCGACCGATGTCGCGCTCCACGGTCGTCAAATCCTCGGCGGTGTAGCTCGCGGCCCTGGCGTTGTCCGCGCGATCCCCCATCCAGATCTGATGGACACGAACATGCGCACGCTCAGGCACGTAGCGGGTTTTTCCAGACAGCAACACGAACACGCACATGGACTCGCAATAGGCTTCGGGCAGCACGGCTGCGCGATCGCCTGCCACGGTCGTGACCACGGCGCTGGTTCCGACCGTGGTGCGCAGGCCGAGTTCCCGCCATCGCCGCCCGAGCGCGATGGCGTCGTTGACCGAGCCGCCACCCGAGTCCAGTACGACCGTCGCCCCGGCAAGATCACGCCCGGCGGCGAAGTCGTTAAAGGTTTTAAGGGTCTCGCCCGTGACGAGGCCGACGGCGGTGATCCAGTTCCCGCAACGCGGCTCACAAGCGATCCAGGAGAATCGCATTGGCTGCTTGCGTGCTTCGAGATTTGCTTTGGTTGAGTCGTGTTTATCCAACCCGGCTGCGGAGCCTGAAAAGGCGAGACCCAAAGCTGCTGCGCACAAAAGCGCCCGTCCATAGAAGCCAGATGATTGCGCGAACCTCACTTCGGTTCCTTCCCGCAGCCGATGTTTCTAGAACTCCAACACGATGACCTGTCACCAGAACATCATGAAATTAGCCGCGAGACGTGTCAGCGTCCATGACAACCTTTGCCATGATCCGCAAAACCATGCGATATTTCCACGACTTGTGGCGCAATTGCAGCCTGACCTGGTTCCGGGAGAGGAACCTCGCGCGGAACGCGCCTATCGCGAAAATAAAAAGCCCCGCAGTCATGAGACCGACATTTCAAGGTTCCAGGTTATGCCCAGCTTGTGCGCGTACCGCTCTGCGGCTGCCGCGTAATGCGGGGCGGATGTTGATCTGGATCTATCGTCACACATTGTCGCCGCTGGTGGGGTTCAACTGCCGGCACCTGCCGACATGCTCAGCCTATGGCGACGAAGCCATCGCGCGTTTCGGGCTTTGGGGCGGCGGCTGGATGACGCTGGCGCGGATTCTGCGCTGCCATCCCTGGGGAACGTCCGGCATCGATAATGTTCCCGTGGCGAAACCGTCCAGCGCGACGTGGTACCGGCCCTGGCGTTACGGCCGCTGGCGCGGCGTGAATGCGAAGTAGGAATTTCTGAAGCCTCGCTTCGGATTTCAATCAGAGGTGAAACCCCGGATTGTTGTCTGACACGCTTCTTCACGCGAACCGGTTTCCGCTTTGCGCTGGCGCGGCCCTTCGGGTCGGGATCATGCTCCAGAGCCTGTTTCAACTGCGTTGAATTAGACGCGTCGCCTAGCTTTTTATTCGAGCATGATCCTGTCCGAAAACCGGTTTCCACTTTTCGGGATCATGCTCTAACGCGCGAGAACCTCGATTTCGCCGTCAACGCCGTTGGAGACCTCGAAGCCACGTTCGAACACCTTGCCTTCGTTCTTGGCGATGACGCGATATTCCCCCTCCGCCAACACCACGCGGGGAAAGGCTCCGATCGACTCCTTGATGACGTCGCCCCCGGGCGTCAGGACTGACCACGCCGTATTCGCCAGCGCCTCCCCGCCCTTGTCGCTGACGAGCTTCAGGGTAATGACCGCGGCGCGATGGGAAATCGTCACGTCGGTCAGCTTCCCTGCTTGCACACGGATATCCGATCGTACGACCGAGTTCGCGTCGCCATAGTTGGAAACAATGTAGTAGGTTCCTTCCGGCAGAAGCATGACGTCGCCCCCGGCGGCATTGGGCAGGAGCGGCGCACGCTCGGTGCCCTCGAACTGACTGCCTTTGTAGATGCTGAAGGAAATCTGGTTGGGCGGGATCATCGATGCGCCGACCCGTCCCTCGATCTTCAATCCGCCCGCCGGCAGCACGAACGACTCTCGGTCGGCGTCGGACCTGAGCGTCACGGGCCGCGCGGCGCTGACCAGCCCCAGCGAAACGTGCACCACATAGTCGCCCGGGGGGAGCGTGATGCTGGGCGTCGCTTCACGGTCTTCACGCACCAGCTTGAAGGCCCCGGTCTCGTCGGGTCGGTCGGTATAAACGCGCCAGATCAGCCCGCTGTTGATGGGCGGCAGGTCCTTGCCATAGCGCGCGGTCAATGACAGCACCGCCTGCGCGGGAGATGCGACCCGGGGCGAGGACGTCAGCGGAACGGCGGCGACCGGCGCCTGGGTCAATGGCGCAGGCAGATTTGGCATGGACGCGGGACCGGAGGACGGCGCGAGGCTGATCGCGGCTCCCGGCGGCGGCGCTTCCGGAACGGATTCCGGCGGGACCGGCGGGGGACGTTCGCTGAACAATTGCGCCGAGGATACGTGAGGATACGTCGCGAGGAGCGTGGCAACCGACACGAGCAAGGGCCACGAGCGCCAGCCTGAACGATATCGATGATTTCCCCCGAAGATCATGGTGCCGGTTCTTCCCGGAAAACACGGCAAATTCAAGCCTCTGGACCCGTTCGGAATTGCATCCTGCTGTGGAAGGCTTAAAAACCGGCCCGTCGGGTTGAAACACCGCTGTCCGGTGATAATTTCCGCCCAGGCGAAGCAGCATCCGGCACGTCATCCTGACTTGATCCTGTCTTGCGCTCACCCTGTCCGCCGGAAGCGCGGTAACCGATATCGGTAGTCGGAGAATCCTGTCGTGCCGGAGGATATGAAAGGTCGCGACCAGAACGGGTCGAACGGCCAGAAAGTAGGATTGGATAGCGTCAGGCGGCCCGTGATCGGACTGGCCCTCGGCGGCGGAGCCGCGCGCGGCTTCGCTCATATCGGCATTCTCCGTTCCCTGATCGCGCACGGCATCCAGCCCGATGTCGTGGTGGGCACGTCGATCGGAGCAGTCGTCGGGGGCGCCTATGCCGCGGGCCGTCTCGATACCATGGAGGAGTGGGCACGCAGCCTGCAACCTCGGAGTCTCTTCAGTTACCTGGACATCCGGTTGAATGGCTCCGGGTTGATCGGCGGCGCCAAGCTCACCGCCCGGCTCGAAAATGCGCTCGGTGACATCCAGATCGAAGAACTGCCGCTCAAGTTCGCAAGCGTCGCGACGGAAGTGCGCACCGGCCATGAAATCTGGCTTACGCACGGGCGGCTGGTCGATGCCATGCGTGCGTCCTATGCACTTCCCGGCATCTTTGCTCCGATGCTGGTTGGCGATCGCTGGCTGGTCGATGGCGCGCTCGTCAATCCGGTGCCCGTCTCCACGGCCCGCGCGCTGGGCGCCGAGGTCGTGATTGCAGCCAATCTCTCCAATGACGTGTTCGGTCGCAGCACCACGATATTTTCCCACGGCACGCAGAACGGCGTGCAGGAGGAGGTCGTTGAGCCCCCGCCGAGCAGACTAGGCTTCAGCAGGTTCTTTTCGCTCGAGCGAACGGTCAAGCGCGAATTCTTCGGCGGCGGCAATCGCCCGGGCGTCGTGTCGGTCATGACCGACGCGTTCAACATCATGCAGGACCGAATCACGCGGGCGCGGCTCGCCGGCGACCCGCCGGACCTTTTGATCTCGCCGCGGGTCGGCCAGATCGGCTGGTTCGACTTCCACCGCGCCAACGATCTGATCGCGCACGGTACACGCGCTGCGGACCGGGCGATCGAAGCAATTATGGAAGCGATCGAAGTTCTCGCGCCGGGGTCGGTGCCGGACACTATTCGCGCGGCCAATCCTGAAGATGGAACCGAGCCTTGATAGAAAACGTGCTCAGGCCATTTTGATGTAGTCGCGTAGCGCCTCCTGCTCGGCTTCGTAGTGCTGAAGTCGCAGTTTCACGACGTCCCCGATCGAGACCAGGCCTACCAACTTGCCCTCCTCCACCACCGGCAGATGCCTGAACCTTTCCGCCGTCATGACTTCCATGAGGTGAGCAACCGTATCCGACAGACGGCAGCTAACGACCTTGCGGGTCATGGCGGCGCTGACCGGTTGGTCGAGCGCCGCCGCGCCGCGCTCGTCAAGCGCGCGGACCACATCCCGCTCGGACAGAATGCCCTCAATGCGCGTACCGCTCACGACGATAACGGACCCGATCTGCCGCTCAGATAAAATCTTGAGCGCCGCCGAAAGCTTCACGTCGGGGTCGACGCTTGCGACTTGAGAACCCTTGGCGCTGAGAATGGCACGTACTGTCATGGTCGGCCTCCCTGAGGGACGTCGCTTCCCTTGCGGGGATCGCGCGGGATCACTTTGCGCGATCCTTGCCGTTTAGCATTCAGGCGACGGCTAAACGTCCATCTTGTCTAAACGTCCAACCCGAGTGAAACGCACCGACAGGGGCATCGTTTCCATCACGAGAACGGATTCAAACTCGCCTGACCAAGTGGATGATGAATGAAATCAGCCTGCATCGCAAGCCGTCGTCAGACATGATCCGCGCCGGAAGACGCATCGTCGGCGTCGCGCGCCGGACGAGGCACCGGATCGAACAATGAAAACAATAGAAGGCCTGCCATAAAGCCGCCCATGTGAGCCTGCCACGCGACACTGCCAGGCTCGGAGCCGATCGCGATCGATCCCATGCCGAAGATGATGTTGATACCGAACCAGACTGCGAGGAACGCGAGGACGCGGGGATTTTGCAATGCGCGCGTCAACGACAGCGCCGGCACCTGCGCGGCGGCGTCGGCATCGCCGCGGCCGAAGGATAGAAAACTTCCCTGCGCGAAGGCGAACCGGATCGACGCGGCCATCGCGCCCGACACCGATCCTGACGCACCGATCATCGGCGCGATACTATGCTCGTGGGTTACAAGATGCGCGACCGCGCCGGCGACGGCGGCTACCGCCATGAAAAGAAAAAACCTGAAGCCGCCGAAACGGCGCGCCAGCGCGCTGCCGAAGGGCAGCAACCACAGAATATTGAAACCGATGTGGCTGAGATTGGCGTGCAGCAGCGAATAGGTCACGAAGGTCCAGACCTTGGCGCCGCTTCCTCCTGGAAACGCCGTCGCCAGGAGACTCGGATCGTACCGCTTCGGGATGAAGCCGAACGCCTCGATGATCCAGTATTCCAGATCGGGCGGAACAGACGACCACATGACATGAATGGCCGCCAGAAGGCCGATATAGGCGGTCAACGGCCCCGGCAGCGTCAGGATCGGTTCACGCGGAGATTCCGGCGGACGTTCTGACGATGGATCTGGGCGAGAGTCCAAGGGCGGCGACCTGACGGCTCAAGGGGGCGATAGGCTGCAATAAGCTGCATAAGGAGATTGTGCAAACAAGGTTCGATCCGGCTGATGAAACCCATCAAAAGGTGGTCCAGACGGCCCTTCCCGGTCGCAGGTCGCCCGACATTCCCGACAACGCAACCTTTCAAACCAATGTCAAAACAGTCGCGCGAGAAGAACAGAAAGCGAGTATGTTACTCGCTCTCGCGATTGCGTAACACCCACCATTTCAGCCCTTTGTAGAAAAGCACCATGGCGGTCAGCAAGGCCGCTCCCTTCAGGAACCAGGCCAGCATCTCGTTAAGACTTCGAGCGCTGTGGTCTCGTTCCCTTTCCGCGGGGACCTCTTCCTTTGCCGCTGGGACTTCGTTCACCTGAGCGTCAGCCGGGACCTCTGCCTTTTCCGCTGAGACCTCGTTCACCTGAGTGTCAGCAGCGGCCTCCGCCTTTTCCGCCGAGGTCTCGCTCACCTGAGTGTCCGCCGAAACCTCTGCCTTTTCCGCTGAGACCTCGCTCACCTGAATGGTGAAACCATCGCCAGCATGGCCAGCCACGTTCTTGATAAAGAGAGCCAGCCGGAACTGGTTGTCTTCGACGGCCGCGCCGCCACCTCGGAGTTCATCAGACCGGGCCGGAATACAGGCCGATTGAAGGCCGACCACAACACCAAAAGCGGCCACCCAAAACCGCGCGACTCTTCCCGCCTGTCTCATTCAGCGTTTGCCTCTGCCATCATCGAGTACGGGATAGTCGGCGAACGGCGCGCTCTATCCGGTCTCATGCCACCACGATCTCGACCGGCGGTCGCGCGGATCAGGCGGACTAATACCCCAATCCGGCTCTTGCTGTCGATGTCGGCGACAGCCGATGCATCCTCAGGCCGGGGTGGGCTTTTCCCAACCCGCCTCCCTCCACAGACTCATGCGCCACGCCTCAACGCCGCATTTCGCAGGCAGCCATCAAACGCCGTGAGATGAGTAAGGTTACCGAAGTCTTAAGAGACATGATGAATTTAACGTTAACGGCACAATTAGGGAGCGCATGACGCAGAAGCCACCCTCCCGGCATGGACGCTGCAACACCACTCCTGCACAACAGAAAACGGCCGAGGTCGTCTTGAAGCAGGACAGATTTGTCCGGTTCAAGCCCCGGTCAGGACGGTTGCATCATGAAACATCCATCGAACCGGGCATTCTTCGCGTACTGGGATGAGAAACGGGATGGCGAGCGTGCCCCGGACCGGCGCGTGATCGAACCGAACGCGGTTCGCCAGCTGCTCGGGGACATCTTCGTACTGTCCTACGATCCGAAGCGCGGCTATCCGTTCCGTGTCGCCGGAACCCGGGTCTGCGCCCTGCTCGATCGCGATCTCAAGGGCGAGAACTTTTCAGCCCTGTTTGCGGCCGCAAGCCGGGATGACATCACCGATATGCTCGGTATCGTATCCGAAGAACTGCTGGTCTCGGTGGCTGGTCTAACCGCTACCGAGCGCAACGGATCGCTCGCACATTTCGAGTTGCTGCTGTTACCCTTCAGCCATCGCGCACATACGCCCATCAGCCTGACCGGTTTGCTGGCGCCGATGCAGCATAGCCGGCAGCCGGTGACGGACTTCACCCTCACTTCATGGCGCTACCTCAATCATCCGCCGCAACGCTTCGTCCCGCGCGCCCTGAAAAAGCTCGCGATCGCGCGCGGTTTCATGGTCTACGAAGGATTGCGCTAAAGCTTTTGTCTTTTTATGAAATAATATCACCAAGGCATTGGTAAAAAATATTTTTTCGAGATTTCAAATCGGGCATTCAACTTGAAACGCGACTGAACCCAACCCCGACTGTTTGGTCAGGTTTTGGCTGCATCTCCTTGAGAAAATGTGACTCTCAAGGATGAATGTAATCCAAACGACGGGTCCCGGCTTTGGAGCGCGGCGCGCCTCCGCCGGGATGGACAAATCAGCCTGATCCGTAAAAACTCCGCGGTAACCGACCATCCCCTAATATTTGCCGCGTGTCATACAGCCCTACCATTCTGATTCTCGATTCCGGCCTCGGCGGCCTCACCGTGCTGCGGGAGGTCGTCAACGCCCTTCCCGCCGCACGATATATCTACGTCGCCGACGACGCCTTCTTTCCCTATGGCCGCCTCAGCGAGGAAGACATCATCGCGCGCGTGGTGCCCCTGGTCGGAGAGTTGATCGGCGCCCATGCCCCCGACATCGTGGTGATCGCCTGCAACACGATGTCCGTCTCGGTGCTGGGGCCGTTGCGCGCCGCCTATCCGGTGCCGTTCGTGGGCACGGTTCCAGCGATCAAGCCGGCTTGCGCCGCATCGAAAACCAAGCGCGTCTCGGTGCTCGGCACCCGGGCGACCGTACAACGCGAATACACTCAGGCGCTGATCCGGAATCACGCACAAGCCTGCACCGTGACGCTTGTCGGCGCCGCGCGGCTGGCCTCCCTCGCGGAGGACGCCCTGAGCGGCAAGCCCGTCAGCGACGCCGACATCCTGAGCGAGATCACGCCATGTTTCGTTCCGGCTGGCGACGGCGGCAGCCTGCGCACCGATGCCATCGTGCTCGCCTGCACGCACTACCCGCTGCTGCTCGACCGGATGCTCAGGCTCGCGCCATGGCCGGTGTCATGGATCGATCCCGCGCCGGCGATCGCCCGCCGCGTCGTCGATCTGCTGGGGCCGCTCGAGCCGAGAACCTCCAGCGATCATGAATGTCCGCCCGAGATGATTTTCACCTCCGGCCGCGCACGCACGCTGACGGACGCGCTGGCGCCGTTCTTCGGCGGCCGCGTGCCGGCATGAACCATTGCATCGCTCCCTGAGATATACGGCCGCCCGACACGCGATTTCCGCGACCTGATTCCCCTGCTTTCGTTTGACAGGACCATGGTTTGTCCCTAAGAAAACGCCTGCACGCGGGCCGGTTTCGGCCCGCGTTGCGTTTCGCGACCCGTGGTCCCGCCTGTGAAGCTTATGGGCCGGACCTGTCGGCGGCGGATTTGTCATGACCCCGAAAAGCGGCCTTCCGGTTTTCACCATGTCCAGATCCTCAGCACAGGAGGGCGCGTCTCCTCGATCCACAGGCTTAAACTTTGACAAGAGGACGCGATGACTAAGCGCAACGAGGCGAAGTACAAAATCGATCGCCGCATGGGGCAGAACATCTGGGGCCGCCCCAAGAGCCCCGTCAACAAACGCGAATACGGCCCGGGCCAGCACGGTCAGCGCCGCAAGGGCAAGCTCTCCGATTTCGGCACCCAGCTTCGCGCCAAGCAGAAGCTCAAGGGTTATTACGGCAACATTTCCGAACGGCAATTCTACGCGATTTACGTCGAAGCGACCCGCATGAAGGGCGATTCGGGTGAGAACCTGATCGGCCTGCTTGAGCGCCGTCTCGACACCGTGGTTTATCGCGCGAAGTTCGTGCCGACCATCTTCGCCGCGCGCCAGTTCATCAATCACGGCCATGTCAAGGTGAACGGTCGCCGGGTCAACATTCCGAGCTACAAGCTAAAGGTTGGTGATACCGTCGAAGTGAAGGATGCACCGAAGCAGCTCGC
>JAANMW010003376.1_pt1 | contig 12540 bp, 13 predicted proteins | sample 7279671 | NCBI WGS metagenome assembly JAANMW01 (sample SAMN14094541, study PRJNA606508) | bioreactor metagenome | isolation source: A lab-scale SPAN reactor treating ammonium-rich wastewater day 247 | place: Ireland: Galway | collected 2017-09-19
CCACGGCCCCAAACCCGCCGGGCATGGTCGCCGTGAATTCCTTCACGGCCGCTACCTCATCCCGATGGCCTGGCAGCTTGTCGTCGATGTCATCGTAGGCAATCTTCCCGATGACCGTGCCGCTCATAACCAGGGTCAAAATCAGGGTCAGAAACATCACGGCCAGGAAAATCCCGAAAAACTTGCCCAGCAAGAAGTTCCATCGAGCCACCGGTTTGCTCAGCAGCGTGATCGCGGTGCGGCCTTCGATCTCTTCCGAGATAGTCAACGCAGCCGTGAAGACGCTGAGGATCAACGCCGGCAACAGAATGGCATCCAGTTGCAAGTCGATCATCATCGTGAGGTCTTCGCCGAAGGTGAAATAGGGCACGAAGACCGAGATCACCATCAAGACGATGAAGAAAATGAGCAGGAACCAGAACAAGGGCTGACGTACGGTCTCGCGATAGGCGGCCTGGGCCACGGCCATGGTTTTCCCCGGGAAGCGGCCGTAGGGGAAATACATGAGCAAGCCTACAAGCGTCCAGGTGATGGCCAGCGTGATGAAGACCGGATAAATGGCGGGATTGATGGCTTCGTTCATGAAAAACCCTAACGGCGCGGTCATACCCGTCCCCTCAATGTCTCATCCGAGCAACGATCCGCTCTCTCGGGATCGGGCAGCCGGTTACGAATAACGAATGACAAAACCTTCCAGCCCCTGGGGAGCTTCCAGGTCGACCTGGACGTTTTGGATATACTCCCGCATTCTCTGGGCCACGCGAAGCTGCAGATCATCCAGGGTGGCCGCTTCTCCTTCTACGATCAGTTCAACGGAACCGTTCGGTAAATTGCGGACCCAACCGGCCACGGGATACGGCTGCGCCAACCGCAGCACGGTCGCTCGGAAGCCGACGCCCTGGACCAGGCCAGTGTAAATGATACGTCGCCGCTCCTTCATCACCAAGCCCCTCACGGCTCACGATAGGACGGCGGCGCTCCCCAGCGCAGCTTGTCCTGCAGGGTGCGGTAATAGCTGCTTACCGGCCGGCGCACCCGCTCGAAGGCCACAGGCGCCTGAACGATGGTGACGCGATCCTCATGCGTGATGGAAATGCGATCCTGCCCATCCACGATCACTGTCCCGCGGGCCGTCGGTTGCGGCAAACGGATGCCGAATTGGCGATCCGCGCGGTCGATCAACGGTCGATAGGTCAGCGTGTGCGCGCAGATCGGCGTCATGACGATGGCTTGCAAGTCCTGATGCAGGATCGGTCCGCCCGCCGAAAGATTGTGGCCCGTCGAACCGATCGGCGTGCTCAGGATCAAGCCATCCCCGGCAAACGTGGTGACAGAGGCACCATCGATCTCCAGGGCAATCTCCACCAATTCCATTGGCGGGTCGGCAAAGACGATGACCTCGTTGAGGGACAGCCGCCGGAGCGGTTCCGACTCGGCGGCTCCCTTCCTCTCCACCAGGCATTCCAGCATCAGGTGCCGCGTCACAGTGCATTGGCCTTGAAGGATGCCCGGCAAGACGGTTTGGATTTCCTCGAGGTTGACTTCCGTGAGGAAGCCCAATTTGCCGAGGTTGATCCCCAAGGTGGGCCTTTGGTGGTAACCCATTTGCCGGACGGCGCGGAGGATCGCACCATCGCCGCCAAGCACCAGGGCCAGGTCCGCGAAATGCTGGGACAGGTCGACCTGCTGATGCAAATCAACGACGCTGACCTGCGCCAGGCTGCGCAGCCAGGGAAGCAGGTGTCGGGCGACGTCGCTGACGCCGGGTTTATGGCCGTTGCCAAGCAGGAACAATTGCATCAGGGCATTATAAAGGATAATTCCAGGGGCAACAGAGTTTGGACAGGTGTTGAAGCTAACCTACCCTGTTGAAAGTGATCGCTTGGCCAAGACTCCGGGCTTCGAGCACTTGTCCGGGTTCGTGGAATCCCCGCCGTACATAAGCCAAGGCGAGCAGCGTTTGCTCGCGCGGTGAATAACAGCAAGACGTGATCTGGCCCACGGCTTGCTCGCCCGCCCAGAGCTGCGTGCCCGCCGCCAACGGTTCCATCATGGTGTGCGGCTCCTGGGCGGCCAGTTGCACGAGCATGCGATTGACATGGCCATAGGCGCGGATCCGCGCCACCGTTTCCTGACCCAGGTAACAACCCTTGGTGAACGAAATGGCTTGCTCGGTGCGTTGAACTTCTTGAGGCAAATGCGTCTCATCCAGGTCCTTGCCGTAGACAGGCACCCTGGCTTCGATGCGCAGGCTTTCATAAGTCTCAGGCCACCCCATCGGGATGTCTTGCCGAGCCAACGCTTCCACGACCGTCGCCGCATGCTCTCGAGGGAACCCCAGGTGAAACCCCGGCTGGCCAAGCCAATCGCGCCGCTGCACCGTGCACGGGAACCCTTGGAACGCATGGGACCGCCATTGCCAATCGCTCCAGGCCGACAGATCGAGCTGCAATAGTCGGCCAAGCCGGTCCATGGCCGCCGGCCCCGTGACGTGGATCAGCCCCTCGACCTCCGTCGCATCCTCGATCTCCACCTCTTCTGTCACAATGAAGCGGCTCAGATAGGGAATGATCTTCGCCGCCAAGCCTGGCTCGGCCGTGACGAAGAGGGCCTCCGCGCCGATGTGGATTTGCAGCCAGGCGACGATCTTCGCCTGGTTGGTCAAGAGAAAGGCTTCGCAGCCATGCCCGACGGGGCAGCGGACCACGTCGTTGGTGCAAAAGTTATTCAAGAAGCTGGCCCGATCCTTCCCGGTGAAGCGCAGCTTGGCACGATCGGACAGGTCGAACGCCGCCGCCGCTTCGCGGGCCAATTGATACGCCTTGAGAGCGGGCAGATCGAAGTTGCTCATGAGATTGATCTTATCAACTGTCCTGGCGCAGGGCGGCCCGGAACCGCGATTTGAATTTGCTTGCGTCGGACATGCAAATGGCTATCTTGAAAATACTCTCTTGCCCGCCGACACGGCCTGGAAATGGAACCGTGAACCGACTCGATCTGGGGGCAAGACACCGTCCTCCTTTTACCCCGAAGGACGTGAACATGCTTCACCACAGCAAGATGGCCTGCCTCGCGGTAGTAATTTTCGTTTGTGCTGGATTGACTTGGAGTTGGGCCATCGAATCGGACCCGGAGGAAAAAACGTTCCAGGGCGATTGGAGCGTGCTCAAGTTGGAATCGCCCGGTCCGATCCCACCAGGGGAGGAAATCAAAAAATTCAAGGTCACGTTCAAGAAAAACGAAATGATCCTCGACATGGGCCTGGGTGATGAAAAGGTCAATATGACCTTCACGCTTGATTCGAAGAAATCCCCGAAATGGATGGACGTCTACGCCGATGCGGATCGCTTCGATGAGGAGAAAGATGAGAAGAAAGGCGACAAGAATAAAAAGTACAAAGTGCAAGGCATTTATACATTGGAAGGCGACCGCCTGACGATCTGCCTGGCCGGTCCTCCCTCGGACAAAGTCGCGGATCGGCCCAGCGAGTTCGTCGCCAAGAAACTGGAGGGGGACAAGGAACAGGTCATCATGGTGCTGGAGCGGAAGAAATAAATAGGATGATTTCGCCATGACGGGCGTCATGGCTGTGACCTTCATGAAGGAGTCCACCCTTGCCCTTGTCCAAGCTGAACCTGGCCGAACTCGCGGAACGAGCCAAACTGCTCCGCCGCCACATCATCCGCTCCACCACGCAGTGCGCTTCGGGCCACCCGACCAGTTCGCTGTCCGCGGTGGAAATCGTCAACGCCCTCTATTTCGGCGGCATGCTGCATTATGATCCGAAGAATCCACGTTGGCCTGATCGTGATTATTTCATCATGAGCAAGGGCCACGCCGCGCCATTGCTCTATGCCGCTTTGGCCGAGGCGGGCTATTTTCCCGTGGACGATCTGATGACGCTCCGGCACATCGGCAGCCCGCTCGAAGGACACCCGAACTATCGCCGCCTGCCCGGCGTGGAAGCCTCGACCGGTTCGCTCGGCCAGGGGCTGTCCATCGGCCTGGGAGCGGCTCTCGCGGCTCGGATGGACCAGCGCGACAGCCGTGTCTTCGTCCTCCTGGGCGATGGCGAGATCAACGAAGGCCAGGTATGGGAAGCCGTCATGGCGGCGGTGAAATTCAAGGCCAACAACCTGATCGCCATCGTGGATCGGAATGGCTATCAGCAAACGGGCGCCGCCAAGGAGGTGCTGGACCTGGACCCGATTCCGGCCAAATTCGCCGCCTTTGGCTGGCATGCCGATGAGATCGATGGGCATGATCAGGTGGCGGTCCTGGAAGCGCTGCACCGGGCGCGAAACAATCCCTCGCAGCCGAGCGTCATCGTGGCTCGCACGGTGAAGGGCTTCCCGATCATCGACCTCTTGAGCGAAAAGAATCATCATGGCAAGCCGCTGTCGCCCGCGGAGATGGAGAAAGCCTTGGCGATGCTGGCCTGATCCAGGTTTGTGACGAAGCGAGATCCTCATGTCCTTCCACATTCGCTGCCCGCAAGGGCATGTCCTGGCCGTGGACCCCGCCCACGTCGGCAAGAAGGTGCAATGTCCGGCTTGCCAGGTGATCATGGTGGTGCCGCCGCCGCCCGACCCCGCGCCGCCGGTGGCCCGGGCGGAAGTGGTGTCTTCCCCTCGCTCCGCGCGCTCGCGCCGCCAAGAGGAAGACGATTGGGAACCGCCAGGGGAGGATGACTATGAGGAGGATGCGCCGCGCCGCTCGAGCAAGCGGGTGATGATGAGCCGCGTCCGCACGGGGCTGGGCTTTCACAAGGCCAAGATCATCACGATCGTGGTGGGGATCATTCTCATTTTCTTGTTGATCTTCTTTGGCGGGATGATTGCAGGAAATCAAGGAGCGGGGGGCAGAGGGGCGGGCGCAGCGAACACCCTTGGCATGCTGGCGGTTGGGATCGGTCTTTTGGTCCGCATTGTGAGTTTGGCCCTCGGCATTACCGGCTCTTATTATTGCCTATCCATTCCTTCCGAATCAGGCGCCAAGGAATTGATCATGGTGTCCTTTGGACTCGACATCATTTGCTTGCCGCTCGCCTTGATCAATGACCTTGCCTTCAAGGATAACTCGGTGTTCTCCATCGTTGTGATGGTTTTAGTGTTTGTTTCCTTCATCCTCTTCTTTGTGTTCCTCAAGCGCGTGGCGCGCTATCTCCGGCGCCGCTCGCTGGAAAGCCGGGCGACGAATTTGCTCATCCAGGCCATCGTGGTTCCGATCGCAGCCGTGTTGGTCTTGATCATCTTTACAGCGATGGGCTTGGCCGCGGGAGGCATGAATCCCAATGCGGGCTTGGGCATAGGATGCATCGGCGGACTCGCCATTCTCGCCTTGGCGGTATGGGCCATCTTTTGGCTGATCCTGTACATTAGACTGCTGGACGCCATGCAAAACGAAATCCGCGCCTAGGGATGAGACCCTTTCATGCCGATTGAGTTTCTTTGTCCGAATGCGCATCCGCTCATCGTGCCGGATGCGTATGCGGGTCGTCAGGTCCTTTGCCCCACGTGCGGCGTCCTGATGATCGCCCCGGCCAGGACAGCGGCGGCCGCGCCTTTGGAACCGATCTATCTACCCACGCCCATCGCGCCAGACGAACAAGCCTCCGCGCTGCCCCCCCAGGCCATCCCCGCGCGCATTTTGGATGAACCCAATTGGCTGCCGCAAATCCATGGCGTGGAATTGCGGAAGGTGCGCATGGGCATCATTCTGCATTGGTCGGCGGTGATCTTTAGCCTGGCGGGGGGCATCCTGGTCGCGCTCATGGCGGCCGTCATCGTCGGCAACATCGTCATCGAGGAGATGGAAAAACACATCCTCCCCAATCAGCCGCCGCCCGGCCGCGTCCCGCGCCGCCAGCCGCCTCCCAACGTCATGCAGCAGCAAGCCTTTGCCCAAGGGGTGGAGAACCGGATGAAGGATGCCTCCATGACGATCATGCTCATCTACCTGATCTACAGCGGCATCAAGACGTTCCTGGGGCTGCTGGGGTCCATCTTTTGTTTGTCGGTCCCCTCGGAATCGCGTGCCAGCGGCTTCATGTTTATCGCCCTGATCATGGACCTCTTGTATCAAGGGCTGATGTGGTCCAACCGATTCGTCTTCGGCGGCCAGGACAACATCCTCGAATTGATCGGCTTGTGCGCCCATGCCCTGTGCTTCGTCTTCTTCATGCTCTTCTTGACCCGGCTGGCCAATTTCCTCAACGACCGCGACCTGGCCCAGCATGCCATGCATCACATGCGCTCCTGGAGCCGCCTGACGGGAGGCACCTTCGCCGTGCTCATCGGCTGCATCTTGATGATGCTGCTGGTGCCGGTGTTTGGCGTGCTCCTCTTTTTCCTGGGACTCCTGGGCATGGGGATTTTATGGCTGATTTGGTCCACGCGATACATTACGCTGCTAAAGGACATGTGGCGCCTGATCGACTTCCATTTGCAGATTTTCATCCATTGATCGACCCCTCTTTAAGGCGAAGGAAGCAATGAAACTGGGCAAATCGACCCGCGAAGCTTTTGGACTCGCCCTCGCGGAACTGGGCGGCAGCCATCCCGACCTGGTCGTCCTGGACGGCGACGTGCACAACTCCACCCGCACCGAACATTTTGCCAAGCGCTTCCCGGAGCGCTTCTTCAACGTCGGCATCGCCGAGTCCAACCTCGTCGGCATGGCGGGCGGGTTCGCGGCGGCCGGCAAGCGGCCCTGGATCGCCAGCTTTGCCGCCTTCGTCATGTGCAACGCATTCGACCAACTCCGCATGGCGGTCGCCTTCCCCAATCTCGACGTCAAAGTCGTCGGCACCCATGCGGGCATCTCGATCGGCGAGGACGGTCCCTCCCAGATGGGCATTGAGGACGTGGCCCTTGCCGCGGTCTTGCCCAACTTCGTCGTGGTCGTGCCGGCCGATGAGCCATCGACCGCGGCCGCCGTCCATGCCCTGGTGAACCATCGTGGTCCCGCCTATCTGCGCTGCGGCCGTCCCAATGTGCCGCTGATCTACGAGGGCCAGGCGCCCTTCACTCTGGGCCGCGCCAATCCGCTGCGCGACGGCAAGGACGCCGCCATCGTCGCCAATGGCCTGATGGTGGCCCCGGCGTTGGCGGCGGCCGAGCAACTGCAGCAGAAAGGCATCACCGCGCGGGTGCTTGATATGCACACGGTCAAGCCGCTGGACGCAGCCGCCCTGATCAAGGCCGCTCAGGAAACGAAGCGGGTCGTCGTGGCCGAGGAGCATCTGAAGATCGGCGGCCTGGCCACCGCGTGTGCCCTGGCCTTGGCCGAGCATTACCCCGTGCCCATGCAGTTTGTCACGATTCCCGACACTTACGCCGAGTCGGGCAAGCCGGAAGAACTGCTGTCCAAGTACGGCTTGACCGCCGACGCCATCGTTCAAGCCGTGCGCCGGTTGCTGTGAGCAACGGCAACTTTAACCGGTAATCTGATCCAGTAAAAAACCCACGGAGGTCATCCGTGGGTTTCATCGCTTCGCGAAACGCCTACTCTGGCGGCATTAGCTCTGGCGTTTCCACGCTTAGAAGCGCCGGCAATCGATCATGAAGAAATCGCGGGGGCTGCGAATCCACGGGGAGCCGCCGCTGCCATAGCCATAACCATTGCCATAGCCGCCGCCCTGGCCGCCGTTGTTCCGCCAACCCGGATAGTAGCAGGGCGCCGGTAAATGCTGTGCGGGCATGCCGGGCATGTCCGTGGGGCCGGCAATGCCATACACGCGGCCCACGCCGCAGCAGCATTGGTAAATCGGGATCGGCGCGTGCGGCGGCGGATAGTTCGCCGCTTGATTCTTCGGCTGGCAGGAACGAATCGGCCAGGTTTGGGCATTGGCCGACGAAATCAGGCCGCCCAGTCCCAAGACGACGGCGAGCACGGCCAGGTAACGCCCCAAAGCTCGATGCATGGGGATTTCCTCCAAGGGGTTTATCATTGTCACTCTTCGCGCAAACCAAACGTGGTTCGCCATCGACAGGTCTAGCATCGGCCAGACGCCATCGTGTCCCGAAGGGCGGCGCGCGGTAAATGGGGGGGATTCGGCCAGACGGGTTCCTGTTGGGACAAGAAATCCGTTCGTAGGGGGGCGGGCGGTGGTTCAAGGTTTGATGCCCCGCCGCGGGATCAGCGCCAGAACGCGGACGGCTCCAGGAAATGACATGGCTTGCGGCGCAAATAAACGACCCCGAACACATCCTTGCGTTCGGGGTCGAATCTCCGGGGCCGGAGTGGAATGGATCGACTTAGCGAGGCATGACGCCGCCCGCGGGAGTGCACCCGGCTTGACCGCAGACCGGGTTGCCCCAGTGCATCGTCGGGTTCACGAAGACGGGAGCGTAATTCGGCCGCTGCGCCTGGCAGTTCTGCGGCATGACTGGACCGCAGCCGCCCGTCTGATAACCGTGGAATTTGTAGTAGATCACCCAATCCAGGCGGTCGAGCTTCTTGTAATAAGAGCCGAGCGCTCGGTAGTAATCGTGCCAGAACTTCTGCCAGCGGGCTTCATCAGCCGAGCAGCAATTTTGGCAATTGGTTCGATTCCAGAAGCTGCCCTTGGGGGCGCTGTTGCCGCAACCCCAACCCCAGTCCGCTTTGGCCACGTTGGCGCTGCAGAAGAGAGCCGCGCCGGCCACCAGTACCATCATCAAACGCTTCATGGAGACTCCTTTCGCTGGTTGGCCTGGAAGACGTCGGCCTGATCCTGCGGGCCGAACCTGACCCTATCTTCCGGGTTCGCCGCTCCCCAAGCTCCAACCCCTATGTGAACTTCGTGTTCGTTGCCCTTGCTCATGCCTCCCAGGCACCCGTGGCGGATGCCCTGGCTCTTATATCATCGGCTCTCACGACCCAAAAGTACGATGATTCCGGCAAAGTCGGAACATTTCCTGCAAACCGGAGGGAAACGCTTTTCTGGTAGTCTGTGGAAAATCGGCAGAGTTTTCCAGGAAGGGCAACCCGCTATCTTAAGGCTGAAGCGGCGCCGGCTTCTTCAGGCCTTGCTGCAGCTTCTCCCGCAATAGGTTGGCGTCCAACCGGCGATGGCCCGCTGGATCGAACCACTGCCGCCAAAGGGGAAATTCCGTGCGCGGATGGTCATCGGTCACCCGCGGCTCACTCCCCAGCCATTCCCGCAGCGCTTCCCGATCCATCAGCAACATCTGCTTGAACCGCTCGGGTTCGAGGTAATGGCGATCCCACTCCCGCAGATCGTCTTGTTGCTGCATCAGGGTCTGGGCCAAGCGGTCCAGCGCTTCGGGCCGCAGGTCAAAGGGTTGGTGCTTGCCTATGAGATAAAAGCCGGGCGTGTGATGGGCGCCCCAAAGCGTCACATGGGGAAAGGCCGTGAAGAACGAGCGAAAGATCATCAAAATCTCCGACTCGGCCGCCGGGGGAACCCACAGGCAGAAGACGCCCCCCGTGGTCAACCGCGAACGGCACAATTGGAAAAACTCCTCCGTGTACAGGTTCACGGTCCCCGCTGAATGCAGGGGCGGAGCCGGATCGATGGTGATGACGTCGTACAAGTCCGGACGGACCAGCAGGTAATTGCGGCCATCGTCCACGTGAAAGCGCACGTTCGGCATGGCCGCGATCCGCTCGGCATCGGCGTGGAAAAAGCGGAAGCAGTCGAAGACTTCGGGGACAATGTCCACGGCGTCGATCTGCAAATCCCCATACCGGGCCGCGGAGCGGACGGTCGTCCCCATGCCAAAGCAAATAACGCACATCCGCTTGGGGTTCTCCGCCAGGGCATGAGGCAGATGGGCCATCAACTTGGTCTCGGTGCACAGATGGGTCATGCCCACGCCGTTGACCAGCAAGGTGCGGGCCGTCGGTTCGGCGCGATCGCCCGCCGCGATGGTGGTGGCCGTTGTCCTTTCGAACGCGGCGAAGGTCTCCCAGCCCGGGCCATGGTGCTTCTTCAATCGGGTTGTGATCATGGCCGGATAGGGATCGCCCAGGCTGAATGCCGTGCCCACGATCCCCAGCGCCGCCAAACCCAGAAGCATCGTCCATCCCGAACGCTGCTCCCGCGGCGCCGCCAGGGCCAGCACGAAGCCGAGCAGGAGGTTGAGCGCCGAGATGGCCACGAGCGTCAGCGCGGTGCCCAGCAGCGGGATCAGGAGGAAACCCGTGAGCAGCGAACCGGCCACCGTCCCCAGCGTATTGACCAGATAGGCACGCCCCGTCGACTGCCCCGGCGCGTCGGGCCGAGCCACGCAGCAGCGCACCGCCACCGGAAACTGCATCCCAAATAGAAACGCTATCGGCAACACCATGGCCAAACAGGCGAGCGAGCCGATCACCAGGGGCACCGTCAACATCGGCTCCATCCCGCCGCCCGCATGGAGCCAAAGCCCATTGAACCAGGGCAACAGGACCAGCCCCATCGCCGCCCAGGCGCCGATCCCCATTTCCAACCGAGCAAACGCCGTCACCGGCCGTTGAATCATTCTCCGGGAACGGGTCGAATCCCAACTCCCCCAGGCGATTCCCAGCAGAAACACCGCCAGCATCAGGCTAAAGGCGTAAATGCTGGTTTCCAAAACGAGCACCAGCAACCGCGACCATAGAATCTCATAGGCCAAGGCGCTGAAGCCGCTCACGAAAAAGGTCAGCAGTGCCAGCCCGCGGAGGGCGGGGTGGAAGGGCGTCAGCTCCTCCTGGTCCTGGCCAGGCCGGGGCCGTTGCGGCACGATGCCGATCTCCTGGCCGAACAGCATGCAGGCCAGCACCGCCGCCGCCAGGTTCAGCGTCGCCGCCGAGTAAAGCGACACGCTCTCGCCCAACTCGCCAAGCAAAACTAACCCCGTCGCCAACACCCCCGCCACGGCTCCAAAGGTGTTGACCGCGTACATCCGCCCCAACCCCTGCTGAAACTGCTGACTCAGCCGCGTCACAAACGCCACCAGCACCGGCAGCGTCGCCCCCATCAGGATCGTCGGCGGCAACAGACAGATCGCCACGAACAACACCCGCACGCCCAACAGCCCTGCCGCGTCATGGCTCAGCGCCTGGGCCCAGGACAGATACAGCGGGCCCAAGCCATCGATCAGGGCCAGCGACGCGAACGGCGACAGGGCCGCGATGAGTATCTCCAGCAGGCAATACAGCCCGATGAGCCGATGCGTGCGGTCGGCCAGCTTGCCGCCCAGGAAACTGCCGATGGCCAGTCCCAGCATGAATACGCCCAGGACCGTGGCCGTCGCATACGTCGTCGCCCCGAGATAGCGGGTGAGCATCCGGACCCACACGGTCTGGTAAATCAAGCCACTGCTGCCGGATAGGAAAAAGGCCAGGAAGAGGAGAATGCGGACGCTGTTGGGATTCACCGGTCATCCTTTGCACGCGGAGCGGGAGCAGACAATGGGACAAGCATACCGCATGACCGCGGCACTGGACACGACGTTTTTAGAAGAAATCCTTTGTGGAAAGGCGTAAGCTAGGCAAACAGTGCTGCGCCGGCCCTGCGTGGAGGGCATCGGTCATTACTTTGAAGTGGATGGGACCAGAGAGAATGCTATCTCAAACTCACCGTTACAAATCAAGTCGGCAACGACTTTTGCGATATTCTCCCGGCTCAATCTTCTAATCAAGATCATGTTTGTCGCCCAAAAATAAAATCCCTTCATGCACTCACCTGATTGCTGATAGTTCTCCAAAATTGATTGAATGTTCTCCAGCGTAAAAAAGGTCCCCACATAACGAGAACCATCGTCAAATATAACTTCAACATCCACGTTGTCAGAAATTGGGTCTAGTCCTTCTAACCCGGCGTGGACTGTTATCTTAAAGTGCTGGCCTTTTAGCATCTTATCCTCCATACAGGTACTTAAGGATTTTTATAACAGCGTCCTGATTCGCCTTCGAGGATTTCGCTAGAATTTCGGCGTCTCCGTTCGACAATGTTCGGAAAAACACCCTGGCACCATCCCTTGCTCGTGCTTCGAGGACAATCCCAAATATATTCTTCGTTCCGATGCCAGGATTGAAGTTGCCCTTACCAAGTTGAGCTGTCAACCTGTCAATAGACGCTTGGTGTGTTCGGCCAGCGGCCTTTGCATGTCTTACAAAGCCCGGATGGTCGTGGATACGGCTTACGCATACATTATGTGCCCAGAGGAAGGCCGATGAGCCTGGGCCGCGGACGAAGTACGTATGATAGTCGGCGATCCGAGCGTTGTAAACGGTCTGCCATTCGCCGGTGTCGAAGACCTCTTCGACGAGCAGTTCGCTCTCATCGAGCGTTCGCAAGCGATCGCCCGGCTGCAAATCCTTGGTCGCCGTCCAGCCTTTGCCGTGCACCCAGAAGGGATGCTCGGCGGTCGTGCGGAGTATCCGGGGACTGACGTCCCTCGGCTCGCCGCTCCGGGCGCTGACGTCAACTGGCTCGCGCAGATGCACATGCCAGATGGCGGCGTTGGATCAGCGCGTCATGTCATGTAATCTTTGCCGAATTGGAGTTTTCGAGAACGCGTGAGCAATGCAGTTGCAATTAATCGAGTCTGACGTACTCTTCGCGGG
>JAANMW010003377.1_pt1 | contig 12537 bp, 5 predicted proteins | sample 7279671 | NCBI WGS metagenome assembly JAANMW01 (sample SAMN14094541, study PRJNA606508) | bioreactor metagenome | isolation source: A lab-scale SPAN reactor treating ammonium-rich wastewater day 247 | place: Ireland: Galway | collected 2017-09-19
ACCCACGTGGAGACGTTCGATCCCAAGATGTCGGCTCCGTCCGAGTACCGTAGCGTCACGGGTGAGGTGCAGACCGCTCTTCCTGGGGTGACCGTCGGCGGAACGTTTCCGAAGATCGCATCGGTCGCCGATCGAATGGCGTTCGTGCGGTCGTTTGCCCATACCAATAGTGGTCACGGTGGCGGAACGCATTTCGTCATGACCGGCTACGATGATCGGGCGATTGACAATGGCGGTTTGCCAACGCGTCCGTCGCTGGGTTCGATTCTGTCTCGATTCCGCGGCCCCAACAATATTCGAACGGGTATGCCTACCTACGTTCGGCTCAATGGGATCGCCGCGGATGGGCCGGCCTTTCTCGGAGCAGCGTTCAACCCGTTCGATCCAAACGGGCAGGCGCGCAATAACATGTCCCTGGTTGTCGACGAATCGCGGTTGCAAGGTCGCCGCTCGCTGCTGGGAGTCATCGATCAGGCGAATCGGGCGGCTGACCGCAGCAAGTTGATGGACGGCCTCGACGCCTTCGAGCAGCAGGCATTTAACCTCGTGCTCAGCAAATCTCAACAAGCCTTTGACCTCAGCTACGAAGACCCTCGTGTCGCGGATCGGTACGGCAAAGGACTCGGCCAGCAATTGCTGCTTGCTCGCCGCTTGTGTGAATCGGGTTGCGGCTTCGTGACCGTCAATTACGGCGGTTGGGACATGCACAGCAACATCAAGCAGGGGATTGTCAATCGCTCGCCTCAGCTCGACCAGGCAGTTGCCGCCTTGGTGGAAGACCTTGACCTGCGGGGGCTCAGCGAAAAGGTGCTGCTGGTCATCAGCGGTGAATTTGGCCGCACTCCCAAGATTAATGGCAGTTCGGGACGCGATCACTGGGCGCCGCTCAGCACGCTTGCCCTGTCGGGCGGCGGCTTGCGAATGGGTCAGGTAGTGGGTGAATCGTCGGCGAAAGTCGATGTACCCAAAACCGCGCCGATCTCTCCGCAAGACCTGATGGCGACTATTTTCACGGTGCTGGGCATCGACCGACGTGTGCAATACGTCAATCAGGCAGGTCGCCCAACTTACATGATTGAAGATGGCAAGCCCATTACCGAGTTGATTTGATGAAGCCTGGTTTCATGGTGGGGAGGAGGCCGCGCGTCTCCTCCCCCGCCATGGTCGTTCTCAGACACCAGATTCTGTTTCGTGCATTGCACGCAGGTCGGTTTCTGTCTCTTGTTGCGGCAGTGGTGGACTTGCGTTGCGGGGTTCGGCTGTATCGCCGCTTCACAGAAGAACGAGTGGACTCATGATTCTCCCCGCCCTTTCCCCCGTGGGTTGCCACGCTTGGCGCCGATGCTCTCTGGCGGTGCTCGGTTTGGCCATGGCCCTTGTGGCTTTCTTCCTGCAAGGCGACTCCTCGATTTGCGCCAATGATTTCCCCGGCCTGGGACCGGCAGGCAATCTGGTTGCCCTTGAGTTTGAGCCGGCTGCTCCCGTTCAGATGGGGAGTCCGAGCGATCGGGCCCAACTCGTGGTTTCCGGACGCTATTCCAGCGGTCAAATCCACGACTTAACCCATGAGGCAACCTACCAGGTATCGAAACCAGGTGTCATTCGGGTCGATTCCGGTGGCCTGATAACCCCCCTCGCCGATGGTGAAGTGGTCATCACCGCCACTACCGGTGGAAAATCAACCACGGTTCCTTGTGTGGTTGAGAATTTCAATTCACCGCGACCTATCAACTTTGCCAACGAAATTGTTCCCATCTTCACCAAGGCAGGTTGCAATGCGGGCGGATGCCATGGCAAGTCGGGAGGACAAAATGGCTTCCGGCTGTCGCTCCTGGGTTTTTACCCAGAGGAAGATTACGAATGGTTAGTGAAGGAGCATCGAGGCCGGCGGCTGTTTCCTTCAGCCCCCGAATTCAGCTTGCTCCTCACCAAACCATTAAACCAAATGCCGCACGGCGGAGGACGGCGACTCGATGAGGGGTCCTACGAGTACGATCTGCTCATTCGCTGGATCGAACAGAATGCCCCGTACGGTCAGGAAGATGATCCTCACGTGACCTCAATCGAGGTCTTCCCGAAGCAGCGGACCATGAATCGGGATTCTCGCCAGCAACTCCGCGTGCTGGCCCATTACAGTGACGGCACGACGCAAGATGTCACGCAGCTTTCGACGTATGAATCGAATGACACGGAGATGGCCGATTCGAATACATCTGGCCGGGTAACAGTATTTGATCGCCCCGGCGATGTCGCGGTCATGGCTCGCTTTCAGGGCGAAGTCGCCGTTTTTCGGGCGAGTGTCCCGTTGGGAATTCCGGTAGCGTCGGTCCCTCCTGCGAAGAATTTTATTGACGAGTTGGTGTTCGGCAAACTGAAGACGTTGGGTATTCCACCGTCGCCCCTCTGCGATGACTCAACGTTTTTGCGTCGCGTGTCGCTAGACATCACCGGGCGACTCCCCACGGCCGAGGAAGTCCGTGCGTTCCTCGCGGACAAGGATCCGAAAAAGCGCGACCGCCTGGTCGATCGGCTGCTTGCCAGTCCCGGGTACGCTGACTACTTCGGCAACAAGTGGACGATGGTGCTCCGCAATCGCCGGGTGCAGAACAACGTATCGGTCTCGTTCCGGTTTCATACGTGGGTTCGGCAGTCGCTGCAGCAGAACATGCCCTTTGATCAGTTGGTGCGGTCCGTGCTAACCGCGACGGGCGATGTCGACAGCAACCCAGCGGCCGCGTGGTACGCGCAGGTACCGACTTCGATGGCTCAAATGGAAGATACGGCGCAGCTTTTCCTCGGGGTCCGCATTCAGTGTGCCCGCTGCCATCATCATCCGTTCGAACGCTGGAGCCAGGATGACTACTACGGGTTTGAGGCATTTTTCTCGCAGGTGGGCCTCAGGACTAACCCGCGAAACCTCCAGAATGGAGAGGTTTTTCACAAGGGCGGAGAGGCCAAATCACGAAATCCTCGATCCGAGCAGGATTTGCATCCTACGGGTCTCGGCGCGGCACCGCTGGAGATTCCCAATTATGAAGACCCCCGGCACGCTCTCGTCGACTGGATGGCCGCGCCGGACAATCCGTATTTTGCCCGGGCTTTGGCCAACCGCTACTGGAAGCATTTCTTTGGGCGCGGGATCGTCGATCCCGAGGACGACATGCGGGTCTCCAATCCGCCGTCCAATCCGGAGTTGTTGGACGCGCTGGCAAAGCACTTCATTCAACGGCGTTTCGACCTCAAGGATCTGGTCCGCACAATTTGTCAAAGCCATGCCTATCAGCTCAGCAGCGAGCCCAATGAGTTCAATGCGATCGACAAGCAGAACTTTTCGAGTTTCTACCCCCGCCGCATCAATGCCGAGCCACTATACGACGCGATCAACCAGGTGGCGGGAACGTTTGTGAACTTCAATGGCATGCCGCAGGGAACACGCGCGGTAGAACTTCCCGATAGCGGATTCAACGACTATTTCTTGACGGTCTTTGGCAAGCCACAAGCAGAGAGCGCCTGTGAATGCGAACGAAGCAGCGAGGCCAACTTGGCGCAGTCGCTCCATCTGCTGAATTCGACGGACATCCAAGGGAAGTTGGCCTCCGGTCAGGGACGTTGCCAACAATACGCGCAAGATGAAACTCGGACCGATGCGGAGAAGGTCACCGATCTGTACCTCTGGGCGGTAGCCCGGCTCCCCAAGGACAGCGAACTCGAGCCCATCTTGTCGTTCCTGGCCTCGCGAGACAACAAACGGATGGCTTACGAGGACCTGATGTGGGCATTGTTCAACACGAAAGAGTTTCTGTTTGTTCGCTAGCCCGCAGCATACGATGGGACATTAACAGCCATTTATATGGGCTCCGGGGGAAGCGTGCCAGAATTGGCGCAAAGTTGATCGTACTCAGCGAAATCCTGTGGCCGCCCAGTCTAAAGTGAAGCCCTGACCGAGTACCCGGTACGGTGGTCCAAGCAACCGTGCCGGTATTACAACTCACAAGGGATCCTTCGCCCACAAGGCATCTAGCACGAGTCGCCGACCATGAACAACACAAGCCGTCCGACACTCGAGGAATGCCCGATCCGGGAACCGTCGGGTGGGAAAATGGGGGCAACGCCAGCGGTTCGCGTGGGTTGGCTACTGCTCGCCCTGCTTTGCGGATTATGTTTGGCTCCGTCCCTCGCCAATGCTCAACTTCCCGCGACGCGCCTGGGGGGAGTACTTCTCGCTGGTGGGCAGCCCGGGGCTTCGGTCGACATCAAGATTGCTGGCTCCGATCTCGATGGCGTCACCGAGCTGATCTTTTCCCACCCTGGAATCAAGGCTGTTCCTAAGTTGGCGGAGCCGGGTCCGTTTGATAAAGGACCGGTGCCCCTGGAGAACGAGTTTGTCGTTTCAATAGCGGCGAATGTACCGGTGGGAGCGTACGAGATGCGCGCCCTCGGAAAGTACGGGTTGTCGAATCCCAGGCGATTCCATGTCAGCGACATTCCCGAGGTGCTTGAAGTCGAACCAAACAACCCTGTGGAAACGGCCCAAGATGTTTCCCTTCCGGCCACAATCAACGGGTCGAGCGATCGCATCGGGGACGTCGATTACTTCAGTTTCGAAGCAACCGCTGGCCAGCGTTTGATCGTCAAGACAGAAGCACAGCGGATCGATTCGCGACTTGACTCGGTACTCACTCTTTACGATGCAGCAGGCCGAGAACTTGGCAGCAGCAACGATACCGTCGGTTACGATTCCCTCATTGACGCGACGCTTCCGGCCAATGGTCGCTACCTGGTCAAAATCCACGATGCCGCGTACCAGGGAAGTGCCGATCACACCTATCGACTGATCATCGGTGTGCTGCCCCATATCGATTACGTTGTCCCGCTGGCGGGACAAACCGGGGGAAATCATCCTTTTACAATTTACGGCCGCAATTTGCCGGGAGGGGCTGCCGCAGGGATCAGCATTGATGGCCGCCCGCTCGAAAAGCTGACGGTTTCGATTTCCCTGCCCGGAGGACCGGCGGCACAGGCGTTGCCGGCCTCGCTTTGGTTGCCACCTGCGGCGGCGTTTTTGGACGTCAGCGAGTTTCGGGTCAAGGGGCCGGCTGGTTCGTCGTCTCCGGTCGCGATTGGGCACGCGCTGGCGACTCTCGTGGAAGAGAAGGAACCGAACAACGTGCCCGCCCAAGCGCAAAAACTTGTTCCGCCATGCGAAGTGATGGGGCAATTCCAGGGCACACGCGATCGCGACTGGTACGAGTTTGAGTTGCAAGCGGACCAGGCAGCTACTGTTGAGGTCATTTCTCAACGCCACGGTTTGCCCACGAATCCAAGCTTGCTCATCGAGCGCATCGTACCTCCGGGCGAGGACGGAGAGACCAGGCCGCCGCAGCAGTTGGCTTACGTGAACGACGGTGGCAATCTGGATGGCACTAAGGAATTTGTGCTGCGACATGGCGACCCGGTACATCATTTTGTCGCCAAGGAAGCGGGAACGTATCGCGTGATGGTTCGCGACAGCCGCGCGGACATCGCCGCCGACCCACGGCACCTTTATCGACTCGTAATTTCCGTTGGCCAACCCGATTTTCGCCTGGCAGCGGTTCCCCTGGAGTCTCACGGTGCGCCGTTCCTGCGGAAAGGAGGCCAACGAGGCGTGCGGATCATCGCCTACCGACGGAGTGGGTTTGCGGGCGACATCGTTGTGACGGCGAAGGGGTTGCCCGCAGGAGTCACCGCTTCGGAAACCATCATCGGCGCCAATAGTGATTCGGCGGTGATGTTGCTGACCGCGGCTCCCAACGCCCAAGCCAGCCATGGTCTGGTTCAGTTTGAAGGGCGTTCTCAGGTCGGCAATTCCAACGTTGTCCGCATTGCCCGAGTCGGAATCGCCATCCAACCAACACAAGCGCGGACCGACCCAAATGCGAACGTAGCGGCGGTCGACGCGCGCCTGGTGCAAGACCTAGGGCTTTCGATCTCGGCGGCTGAGCCGGACCAGGTTTCTCTTGCCATCGGCAACGGCAAACTGGTCGAAGCCCCCCGGGGAGCACGGCTCAAGATTCCGTATACGCGATCGGGACTCTTCAAAGGGAATATCACGGCCGTTCCGCGGAACATTCCCCTCGGGGCGCAAGCTCCCCAGGTGACGATTCCTGGCAACAAAACAACCGGAGAATTTGACATTACCCTCACGGCCGCAACCCCGCCGGGGACTTACACCTTGTATTTGGATGCGGTCGCACAACAAGTTCCCTATGCCCGCAATCCCGAGGCGGCGGCAGCAGCAGTCGAACGACAAAAAGAGGTAAACGACATCAAGGCCAAGGCAGACGCCGAGGCAAAAACAGCCAACGATGCCAAAGCCGCCGCCGACAAGGGACTGAACGATGCCAATTCGGCGGTCACGGCAGCGGCAACCGCAAAAACCAATGCCGAGCGCGCCCTGGCAGAGGCTCAGCAAGCGGCGCTGGCGGCAACCAACACAGTGAAGGCGGCCCAGTCCGCCGTAGCGGCGAACGCCGAAGACGCAAATTTGAAGGCGGCATTGGTGGTCGCCCAAAAAGCTCTGGATGACGCCAATGCCAAGGTCAAGCTCGAAGAGACGAACGTCGCCAATGCCGGAAAAAAGCATACGGAGGCGGTCATGGTTGCCGAATCCGCGATGCAAACAAAGGTGAAGGCGGACGAGGCGGCGGCAACCGCCACCCAGCGCGCGCAAGCCGCCGCTCAATTAAAAACGCAGACCGATCAGTTGGTGACCACGTTGAACACGAATGCGCGACCCCAGAATCGAAGTGTGCCGCTGTTGTCGAACGCCGTCATTTTGAAGGTGGTTGCCGCGCCGATCACCATAAACGCGATGCCAAAACCTGGTCCCCTTAAACAGGGGGCGGCGTTGGAGGTGCCGTTGAAGATCAATCGGATGTTCGACTTCAAGGATCCAGTCACCGTTTCGCTAGTCAACGCTGGCGGCGCGGCAGGGCTATCCATCCCGAATCTTACGATTCCGGCCAATCAAGCCGACGGAAAGCTAACCGTTTCCGCCGCGGCCAATGCGTCGCCAGGCCAGTTCACGCTCGCCCTGCGTTTTAGTATGAATTTGAATGGTCAAGGATTGACGATCGACCAACCTCTGGAAATCACGGTCGAGGCGATGCCCGCCGAATGACCCACCACGGCGACGAACTCGAACGACACGGACGTTTCGCGTTCCGCCGACCGCACCCGTTTTCCAAGACCCCATGGACGATCGCCGACAATTCGCTCCGAAAGCGCATTGCAATCTTGCGTCGCGAACGACGCCTGACGTCGGCGATAGCTGGTGGACGGCCAATCCGTGTTCGCCCCCCGGTTCGCCGTTGCGGCGAGGATCGCCAGGCGGAGATATTGAAAGATGATCATCATGACTTGCTGCTCGCTTCATAAGTCCCCTCGCTTCGCACGCACTCTGCTGGTTCTGCCGGTGCTGAGCATGTTTGTGCTGATTGCAGGGATTGCCCCCTCGGCGCTGCTGGGGGCTCCCATTCAAATTGCCAACATTCAGCGGAACACCCCGGTTGATTTCCAGAAGGAGATTTTGCCGGTTTTGCAACGAAGTTGCCTTGCGTGTCACAGTTCCAAAGAGGCTAGCGGGCGGCTGGTGCTGGAATCTCCCGAAGCAATTCTTAAGGGGGGCGATTCCGGGCCGGCCGTGATTGCCGGCAAGGGGGCCGAGAGCCTGTTGCTCGAAGTTGCATCGCATCAATCCGAACCGGTGATGCCTCCGCTGAACAACGACGTTGCCGCGAAGGCCCTGACGCCCAATGAACTGGGTCTGCTCAAGTTGTGGATCGACCAGGGAGCCAAGGGAACGGGTCTGTCGGGCATGCTTTCTCCGACTCGCTGGCGGACCTTGCCTTCCGGTAGCGGGCCGATCTACGCTGTCTCGATTTCTCCCGACGGACAGTTTGCGGCTTGCAGTCGCGGGAACCAAATCTTCATCTACCACGTTGCCACCGGGCAGGTCGTAACGCGACTGAATGATCCCTCGTTGCAGCAGGAGGGCAGTGATTCTCCTCCCGGAGTGGCCCACCGAGATTTTGTGCAGTCCCTCACATTCAACAAACAGGGAGACCGACTGGCATCGGGTGGTTTTCGGACGGTCAAATTGTGGAGATATCCGCGTGATGTCCAGTTGCAGAAGTTCTCGGCGGGCCGGCAAATTGTGGCCACGGCCGTTAGTCCCCAGCGTGACCGACTGGCGATTGGAGGGAGCGATGGCATTATTCAGTTACTGCCCGTAAATCTCGAAGCCGACGAGCTGCGGCTAGCTGCCCCCCTGACTCTGCAAGGTCATGTCGGTGAGATTCGCGAGCTCGCCTTCACTCCGGCTGGAGATCGACTCATTTCGATTGCCGCGGACAAGACCGTTTATGTATGGTCTCTCGATGGCAATTTGACCGCTCGCGTGGACACCCCCAGCGAACTCCTCAGCATGGCCGTCATCGAGGAACTCACTCTACCGGCCAAAGAGGGAGACAAACCGCAATCAGTGCTCACGATGGCGACGGGAGGCGCCGACAACCTGATCCGCCTGTGGAAGCTGCCAAGTCACCTTCCACGGGCCGTCGCTGCCGCTCTGCCAGGCACAAGGCAGCTTTCGACGAGTGCCGACGGCCAGCTTGCTGCATTGACGAATGAATCGGGCACGGTGCGGTTGGTCAACGCCACGACGGGCGAGATGATTGTGGAATGGCGCGCCCATCCGGGGACGATCCTCGATCTTGCATTTGGTGCCGATCCGGCGAACGCTCCCATGGCAGACGCTCCCATCGTTCACCACAGGCTGGCGACCGCTGGAGCCGACGGCGTCGTGAAGGTATGGGCGATCGCCTTGGCACGCGAAGGCGAGAAGCAAGCACCGCCTGAATTGATGCTGTCTCTGCAGGGGTTTTTGGCGCCGGTGGTTCGCGTGGCATTTCGACCCGACGGGCAGCAGTTGGCCGCAGGCGCCGAGAGTGGAGCCGTTTCGCTTTGGAATCTGGCGGAAATCGCAGCGGATTCGCGGGAGTTCGCCATTCCCGGCGTCGTTCCCTCCCCGGTGATGGCCCTCAGTTCCGATCGCAAACTGCTGGCGACAACCGCAACGATTCAACAACGTTTTGCAATCGTGGTTCGCGACCTGTCAACAGGCGCAATCAAGCAGACGATCACCGGCCACGAAGGACCGATCCTCGCTCTCGACTTCAGTCGCGATGGTACGAAGTTGGTCTCTGGATCGGCGGACAAAACAGCCCGCGTCTGGAATCTCGCCGACCCCCAGACGCCCGAACTGGGCCGATTTCTGGCTCATCGTGCGGAGGTAACGGCGGTAGCCTTCTTTCCGGACGGACAACAACTCGTATCGGGAGGGGCAGACAAGACACTAAAAATTTGGAAACTTCGCGCGCCTGATAACGAGAACTCGGAATCCAGCGAGGAGGTCCAAGATCTGGCTGGACATACCGGACCGATCGTATCGGTGGTCGTTCCAGCGAACAATCAGCCGATTTCGGCAGCGACGGACAAGACGGTTCGGGTCTGGAACCCCGCGAACGGCCAAGCGGTGCGAACGCAAACGGAAAGCGAATCGATCACGGCATTGGCCCTGAGTGCCGATAGTAACCGCTTTGCAGTGGCCTGCAAGGATCGATCGCTCAAGGTGTACGCGGTCGCAGGAGGGAACGCCCAATTGACAATGGCAGGGCACCAGGGAGACGTGACGGGACTCGCGTTCAGCGCAGACCATTCGCGACTGGTGTCGAGCGGAGCAGACCATGTGGCGAAGGTCTGGGATTTGACGGATGGCCGATTGCTGGAAGTGCTGCCGGTCGTCGCCGCAGGGGCCAAAGTTTCCGCGGGAGAAGATCGGCTTGTGGGCGCGGTCTTCGAGGCAGCGCCGAACCGACTGTTGCTGGCTAATGGAGCCGGAAATTTGTTGCCGGTGGAACTCCGCTTCCTGGGAGCGCTCAAGGGCGTGACGCAAAAACTGACGGGGCTCGCCTGGCATCCCAATGGGCAAGTTGTGGCGGCCGCCAGTGTGGACGGCAGCGTGCGCGGCTTCAACCCCGCCAATTTTCAACTGACCTACACGGCCAACCATGCCGCGGCGATTCACGATCTGGTCTTTAGTCGCGACGGGCAGCGGATGGCCACGGCGGGGGAGAACAACCAGGTTCGGCTGTGGAATCCGGCCAACGGCGCGGCCTTGCAGCCCGCCCAACTAGCCATGCCGGCTCCGGTTCGCCGGGTGACATTTTCGACCGATGGCCTTCGCTTGGTGGCGGGAAGCCAGACGGGAGACGTTGTTGTGTTCGACGTCGCCGAGCCTTCCGGGATGCCGCTGCAGTACATCGTCGGCCATAAAGCGGCCATCGTCGGACTGGCGACCGCAGGCACTCACGGTACGCTTGTCTCGTTGGCTGAGGACGCAATGTTGCTCGAATCGGAACTCCTGGCCGGTCGTCGGTTGGCTGGGCATTCTCAGGGAGTAACGGCCCTGGCGGCGATTCCCCAACCGGCAGGCCAACCGGGTCAGGTGCTCTCGGGAAGCTCCGATGGCAGCGTCCGCCGCTGGAATCTGCAGAGCGGTCAACAGCTTGTGCAGCTAAATCATGGTGGGCCGATCACCGACTTGGCGGTGCGCGATGACAATCAGCGTTGGGCGTCTGCCAGCAGCAACAACACCGTGAAGCTCTGGAATCCGGTAAACAATCAACAGGTCGCCGAATTGCGTGGCGACTTGCACGCTAAAGCTCTGGTCGCCAAGTTGACGCGGCAACGGACCGACGCCACAACCAAGGTGAACGAAGCAAAAGGAGTTCTCGACACGGCGGAAAAAGCCGTGCCAGGAAAGGTCGCGGCAGAAAAGACCGCGGCGGACGCCTTGGCAAAGGCAACGCAGGATGTGGCGGCGAAAACTGCTATGGTACAAACGGCATCGGTAACCAAGTCCGCCGCCGAAAAGCTGGCAATCGAAGCGGCGGCAGTCGCCCAAAAGGCCGCGCTGGAAATGCAGAAGGCAGACAACCTCGCCAGCCAGTTGACTGCCAAGGCCACCGAACTGACCGCGAAGGCAACTTTGGCCAAGTCCGTAGCGGCCGCAAATCCCAACAATGCGAACCTAGCCAAGATCGCACAAGAAGCTGAAGCGGCAGCGGCTAAGGCAGACGCCGAAGCGAAAACCGCCGTTGCCGCCAAGGCGGCGCCGGCCAAAGCTGCAACCGACACGGCCCAGGCTGCCGCCGTAGCGGCTCAAAAGGCCCAGGATGCGGCCAAGCCTTTCAACGAAGCAACAGTGATGTTGAGTGCCGCTGAAGCGGCTCTCGCATCGGCTCGGCAGGTTCACGAAGTCGCGGCTCGCGAATTGAAGGAAGCCAACGACGCCGTTCCCGCAGCCAAGACAATCCTGGCGAAAGCGGAAGCGTTCTTGCAGCAGTCCGAAAAGGAGCTAACGACGGCCACCGAAGCGGAGGCGGCAGCCCAAAAGCCCATGTTGGCGGTGGCCTTCTCACTCGATGGGCTGACCGTTGCCACCGGGGGCGACCTGGGGATTGTTCACACATGGGACGCTGAAACGGGACAGGCCGTGGCCAGCTACCGAGGGCATGCGGCTTCCATCCGAAGCGTCCGGTACCTGTCGGACACCGTGCTCGTTTCAACCAGCATGGACCAGGACGCGATCACCTGGAACGTCAACCCGAGTTGGGAACTAGAACGCGTCATCGGAAATATTTCGGATCCGAAGGTACTTGTGGATCGGGTAGCGTCGGTCGACTTCAGCCACGATGGAACCAGGCTGGTAACCGGAGGTGGCGTTCCTTCGCGAAGCGGCGAGATCAAGGTTTGGAACGTCGCAGACGGCAACCTGGCTCTCGAACTTACCGAGCCCCACACCGATGCCGTGCACTCGGTGGCGTTCTCGCCAGACGACCGGTTCATCGCGTCCGCGTCCGCCGACAAATACATCCGAAAATTTGCGTCCGCTTCTGGCGAGCTCGAGATGCAATTCGAGGGGCACACGAATTACGCTCTCAGCGTGGCCTGGCGATCTGGTGGCAAAATGCTGGTCAGCACCGGAGCCGATGGATCGATTCGCTTCTGGAACGCCGAAACGGGCGACCGTATTCGCACGATTGAAAACTACACCCGCCAGGTGAGCGCGGTCCGCTTCGTGGGTGATTCTCAATTTGCGGTCATTGCCAGCGGCCAGGGATTGGCCCGGATGTATAACGCCGACAACGGCGGCATTCAGGTCAACTATTCCGGCCCTACCGACTATCTCTTTAGCATAGACGCCACCAGCGATCCGACCAACGGCGTCGTCGTCGCGGGGGGATACGACGGCAAGTTGTGGATCTGGCGGGCCAATGGTCCGCTGTTGCGAACAGTCGATGCTCCCATCAATGGCGAGCCCAAGGTAGAAGCCGCCAGCAAATGACTCCCCCGTGGCAATCGTGTAGATGCTCAACGGGGCCCTTTGGCCACGAAGCCGGAGCAAGGGGGGAAGTAACCGATTCAGACGCG
>JAANMW010003378.1_pt1 | contig 12533 bp, 10 predicted proteins | sample 7279671 | NCBI WGS metagenome assembly JAANMW01 (sample SAMN14094541, study PRJNA606508) | bioreactor metagenome | isolation source: A lab-scale SPAN reactor treating ammonium-rich wastewater day 247 | place: Ireland: Galway | collected 2017-09-19
GTTCCTGAAACCAACTTGGAAAAAGAACGTTTTGAAGCGGCTCTAAGACGTAAACAGCTGAGTTTGGTATTGGCCGGAAAAATGAAGCCAAATGAAGCCACTGAGCTGAAGGCTTTGTTTCAGTAGGTGTAGGGAATTTAAAGATTTGGCGGAATTCGTAAACACTCACAGACCTTTTGGAAAGTATTGTTTAGCCATGTTTTATACACATCTTTGTTGGATAATTATGCCTATTCTCGTTTCAAAATTAATAAAAATGAAGGTTTAAATGAATTTAAAGAAGCACTAAAAGTAAGTGATGAAATTGAGGATATATATAGCAAAATAAACAGCAGAATTCATCTAACAGAATATTATTTATCCAAAAAAGATACTGCTACAGCACTTCAATACAACGAAGAAGCCAATCGATTAGCAAAAGAATCAAAGTATAACAAAGAAGTATTACAAACACTCGATTTTTACACGCAATTAAAACCAAAGGAAGGACTAAAATACGCTAAAGAATACATAAAACTTAGCGACAGTTTGCAACAACAAGAACGCTTAACACGTAATAAATTAGCCCGAATAGAGTTTGAAACCGATGAAATCATCGTAGAAAAAGAAGCCATATCAAATAGGTTTCGTGTGATTTTGATTTCTTCGATGCTTGTTATTTCTTTTGGTATATTGTTTTATATTATTCTTTATCAAAGAAGTAAGCATAGAGAATTATTATTTAGTCAAGAACAACAAAAGGCTAATGAAGAAATTTATAAGTTAATGCTTGACAAACAAGAAGAGTTAGAAGAAGCCAAAAAAAGAGAACAATTACGAATTTCACAAGATCTTCATGATAATATTCTAAACAAATTGGCTGGAATTCGATTCAATTTGTTTGCGTTAACTCAAAAACCCGATGAGAGCGTTATAAAACGTAGTATCGAGTACATTGATAAAATTCAAAGTGTAGAAAGTGAAATACGAACCGTAGCTCATGAATTGAATTTCGAATCCTTTCTTAATAAGGGAAATTATAGAAGTATTTTAGAGCAGTTGCTTCAAAATCAAAAAGAAACGTATCAAACCAATTGCGATTGTACGATTTCGTCTGATGAAGCAATCGAATCGCTTTCGGCATTAGTTAAGATGAATATTTACAGAATTATTCAAGAGACTTTAAACAACATTAATAAACACGCAAATGCCACAACCATTTCGTTACAGCTTTACGTTAAAGAAGGTTTCTTGTATTTGTCTATAGCAGATGATGGGGTTGGATTTAATGTTGCAAAGTCTAAATCAGGGATTGGGTTAAAGAATATTCAGAGTAGAGTAGAATCTATTAATGGGAAATTGAAGATTTCATCCGAAATAAACAAAGGAACGAAAGTATTTATCAAAGTTAAACTATAAAATAAAATAAGAATTTTGGAAACTAAAAAGCTAAACATCTTAATGATTGACGACCATCCTTCCATGATTGAAGGATATAAAAGTATTCTTTCGTTTAATGATTTGAATTACGAAATTCAAGTTACTCCAGCCTACAATTGTGAATCGGCTTATTATTATATTGTTGACGAACAAAATGAATCGGCTTACGATGTGGTTTTTATCGATTTGAGTTTGCCAGCTTTTCCAGAGCAAAAGATTTTTTCAGGTCACGATTTAGCTCGATTGGTAAGAAAACACATGCCCACAACCAAAATCATTATTCTAACTTCTCATATTGAAGCTTTTTTATTGTATAAAATTCACAGAGAAATTGAACCCGAAGGTTTTTTAGTGAAAAGCGATTTTTCAGCCCAAGAACTTTTATCCGCATTTAATCAAATTGTTGGTGGAGAAAAATATAAGAGTCGCACCGTGCAACAAAATATTAAAGAAGTAATGGCAAATGATTTTCTATTAGACGAATATTACCAACAAATCATTACGCTTTTGGCTCAAGGCATAAAGACTAAAAATATGCCAGAACATATCAATATTACATTAAGCGCAATTGATAAAAGAAAAGCCCATATAAAAGAGTTTTTCAATATTGAAAAAGGCTCTGACGAAGACATTATTAAAGAAGCAAAAAAAAGAGGTTTGATATGAAATTTTAACAAAATGTGCAGAAAAACTACAGCAACCCATCCAAAAAGCGTGCTTACCTTTACTTTGTAATTTAAAAAGTAAAAAAGGATGAAACTGTACACTAAAATCTTGCTGTTTTTGTTGTTTCTGAGTTTAGTTTGGCTTTACACCGTGGTCGATTTAACCTACAACACACTTTTTTTGGAAAGTAACACATTTTTGTCTAAATGCATTGGTTATCATGCGCAATTTGAGCTGATTTATGTTTTAGGCGTTTTCCTTTTTGTGTCTTATTTGGCGCTTATTCTTTTTATAAAAAATAAAAAACTGTATTAGTCGTATTTCATTTTTCTTAAAATCCGCATTACTTCTTTAAAGGAGACATAAACTAAAGGATCTTCAAAAGATTTCAAATAAAGTTTAGCATCAATTAGTTTTTGTTTGGCTTCTTCAAAACCATTCAAATAACAAATCATCATAATGTGAGGTAAGTTTTCTAAATCTCGCTTTTCAGAATCATTTAATGGCAATCCTTTTTGAAGTTTTCCTATTATTACCAAATTAGAATTGTAAATGTGATGTAACATTTTTCGGTTGTATTGCGGTGGTTCGAACAACATTTCCGAATTCATTTTGTAATAACCATTGTCAAAGAAAGTCAAGGTTACTTTTTCAAAAGGATAATAACTTGTTTTATCATTTAATCCTAAAGAAATGTATTCGGTAATCACAAAACTATTCTCGTCATATTTTATACTTACTTCATCTAACGCCGAATAAAATAATTTTACTTGCTCGTTGACCAACTCAATATCTACTCTCGAATAATATACTTTATCCCGAACTTTTTTCTTATTTCCGGCCCAACAAACCACAAATAATTCTTTGAAAACTTTGTATTTGGAAGGTAAATCTTTATGACGATTGTTTATGAAATCTAAAACACTTTCCAAAGTATGTTCAATGCTGTTTCGAGAACTATTTTCAATGCTAATAACCGTTTCCACATTTTGTTTCGAATACGGAATTTTCTCCGTCGTAGGCGAAGTATTACTTCCTTTTCTTACGAAATAAGTATTCGCTTCAATAGTATGAATTCCTTTTTTGAAGTATGAATTTTTAGATTTCGGTTTAATCGTAACTAAACCTACTACTTTGTCTTTTGGAAGGTTCGGAAAAGGTACATTTTCGTACTGAATTTTAGGTGGATTTTCTAAAAAAGCATTTACCAAATTTTGAATTCGGCTATCATCAAAAAAATCATCACCCACAATTTCATTGGTTTCATCTTCCACACCTACCACAATATAAGAATTGTTACTCGGATTAGAATTGGAAAGCGCACAAATGTGTTTCAAAAACTTAGCTTTTCCTTCTTTGGTATGCAAATTCAACTGGCGCTTCTTATCATAAAAACTATTCTCATCATGATGAGCTAAAAGATTTTTGATAAGAAGCCGCTTGTTGATCATTTTTTACCTGAATATTCTGAACACTGTTAACCGAACACTGATTACTATTCTAAGGCACTCTATTTCCCATACTTTCTGTCCAGATAGCAAACCAATCTTGTTTGTCTAAAACTAACGATTTTGCTTTCATCAATTGCTGAATTCTTCCCGAATTAACTGTTCCGGCAACTGGAGAAATTCCAGCAGGATGTTGCATAATCCAAGCCAATAAAATAATATCAGAACCCACGTGATATTTCTCTACCAACTTAGCCAAAAGTTGACGTAATCTAAAAGTTTGATCGGTATTTTCTCTAAAAACGGTTCCTAAAGGATTCCAAGCCATAGGTTTGATATTGTGGATTTGCATATAATCGAAACTTCCATCTAACATAGCTTCATGGTGCGTTGCTGAGAATTGTACCTGATTAAAAGAAACATCCGTTTTTTGACGTAATAATTCGGTTTGCGATGGCGTAAAATTAGAAACCCCAAAAGATAGAATTTTTCCATCTGCTTTTAATTTAGAAACGGCTTCGGCAATTTCGTCCGCTTGCATTAACGGACTTGGACGATGAAGTAATAAAACATCCAGATAATCCGTTTGTAGATTTTTTAATGAATTTTCGGCTGACCAAATAATATAATCTTTAGAATATTCGTAATGTTTGATATGGTTCTCGGGCCTTTTTACAGAAGTATATTGGATTCCACACTTTGTGATTAATTGAATTTTTTTACGATCTATTTTACTTTCAGTAAGTGCTTTTCCGAACGCCTCTTCTGTAGTGTAACCTCCATAAATATCAGCATGATCAAAAGTGGTGATTCCGTTTTCAATAAATAAATTAATTAAATGAGTAAACTCTTTGGTGTTTAGGTTTTTATCCCAAACACCCCAATTCATAACTCCGGCAATAATTGGTGATAATTGTACAGACATATTTGTTGTGTTTTAAATTTTTTCTTAAAATTATAAAATAGAATCATAAAACACTCATAAAATCAACCTTTTTTATGCACTTTTAACGCAATGTTAACAACTTAAAACCAAAAAAAAATTCAATTTGCAGTGTTAAAAAATGTTGTTAATTTCACACCGCCAAATACTAACATAAAATGGAAGAAAATACATCAACCTTAGACATTAGAGCAATTAATGAAAAGATTGAAAGAGAAAGTGCTTTTATAGACTTACTTACAATGGAAATGAATAAGGTAATCGTAGGTCAAAAACATATGGTCGAGCGATTATTAATAGGTTTATTGGGTCAAGGACATATTTTATTGGAAGGTGTTCCTGGATTAGCAAAAACCTTAGCGATTAATACGCTTTCGCAAGCCGTTCATGGTTCCTTCAGTCGTATTCAGTTTACACCTGATTTATTACCAGCCGATGTAGTTGGAACAATGATTTATAACATCAAACAAAATGACTTTACCATCCGTAAAGGACCTATTTTCGCCAACTTCGTATTAGCGGATGAGATTAACCGTGCGCCTGCAAAAGTGCAATCAGCTTTGTTAGAAGCCATGCAAGAAAAGCAAGTAACCATTGGTGATGAAACCTTTAAGTTAGACAAACCGTTCTTAGTAATGGCAACACAAAACCCTGTTGATCAAGAAGGTACCTATCCATTACCTGAAGCACAAGTAGACCGTTTTATGTTGAAAGTGGTTATCGATTATCCAAAAATGGAAGACGAGCGTTTGGTTATTCGTCAAAACTTAAAAGGCGCTTACGAAAAAGTTAATGAAGTAGTTTCGTTAGACCAAATTCTAAGAGCGCAACAAGTCGTTCGTGAAGTATACATGGACGAGAAAATTGAGAAATACATCTTAGATTTAATTTTCGCTACACGTTATCCAGAAAAATATAAATTAGAAAGTCTAAAACCATTAATCAGCTTTGGAGCTTCGCCTCGTGGAAGTATCAACTTAGCCACTGCTGCTAAATGTTACGCTTTCATCAAACGTAGAGGGTATGTAATTCCAGAAGACGTTCGTGCCGTTGTGTACGATGTATTACGTCACAGAATCGGAATTACTTATGAAGCAGAAGCTGAAAATGTAACTACAGAAGACATTATTAGCAGAATTGTTAACGAAGTTGAAGTGCCTTAATCAAGTTGGCAGTGTTCAGTTATTAGTTGGCAGTTATATTGCAGAAAAATAACTTAGTAAATTTATTATTGCAGAAAGTTGGATACTTGCTAATCATTCATCATAAAGTTAATCACTGAACACTTAAAACTGAACACTGATTACTAAACAAAAATGGATACCAAAGAAATTCTAAAGAAAGTTCGAAAAATAGAAATCAAAACCCGAAGATTGAGTGATCATATCTTTTCGGGAGAATATCACACGTCTTTTAAAGGACGCGGGATGACGTTTTCAGAAGTGCGCCAATACCAATACGGTGACGACGTAAGAGCTATCGATTGGAATGTAACCGCACGCTATAACGAACCTTTCGTAAAGGTATTTGAAGAAGAACGCGAATTAACCATGATGTTGATGGTGGATATTTCGGGATCGGAAAGTTTTGGTACAAAAAATCAATTAAAACGCGATATGATTACCGAAATCGCAGCCACGTTAGCGTTTTCGGCAACTCAGAATAATGATAAAATTGGTTTGCTTTTGTTTTCGGACCAAATCGAATTGTTTATTCCGCCTAAAAAAGGTAAATCGCACGTTTTAAGAATCATTCGTGAGTTAATCGAATTCGAATCAAAAAGCAAAAAAACCGATTTATCGCAAGCTTTGAAATATTTATCAAGCGTTTTGAAAAAGAAAGCCATCGTGTTTTTAATTTCCGATTTCATGGTAAAAGATTATGAGCACACGCTAAAAATCGCTTCAAAACGTCATGACGTGACTGGAATAAGAGTGTTTGACCAAAGAGAAGAAAGTATTCCAAATATTGGTATTGTAAATATGTTAGATGCCGAAACAGGCGAAACGCTTTTAGTTGATACAACCTCCTATAAAGTGCGAATGGATTACGAAAAATACTATCGTGAAAACGTAAATTATTTCAAGGATATTTTTTCAAAATGTGGAGCGGGAACGATTAGTTCAAGAGTAGATGAAAGCTATGTAACCAAATTATTGGGTTATTTTAAAGCGCGTAATTAAGAAAAATGAAAAAGAAACTTTACTTATATATTGCTTTATTGTTCGGATTTTTGGGTTTTGCCCAACAAATCTCGTCTTCTATTGACTCAACTCAAATTAAAATTGGATCGCAATTCAATTTAACCATCAAAGCAAAAGTAAACGCTAAAGATAAAGTCGTTTTTCCAGATGGAAAGTTTTTTGGTGCTTTGGAAATATTAGAATCATACCCAATTGATACCGTAAAAAACGACAACCAATACGAATTAATCAAAAAGTACGGGTTAACCCAATTTGATTCGGGACGCTATGTAATTCCAAAATTATTAGTGAAAATCAACCAGAAAGAATTCCGTACCGATTCGCTTTCGATTTTAGTCAACGATGTAAAAGTTGATACTACAAAACAACAAATGTACGACATCAAAGACATCATCGCCACCGAAGAAAAACCGATGAGCGAATGGTGGAAATTGCTGATTTTATTAGTATTGATTGTGGCTTCTGGATTTGCATCGTACTTCATCATAAAACGATTACAAAAAGACAAGGAACAAAAAGAAGAATTTTTCGCTTCGCCAATTGAAAAAGCGATTGCGTATTTGCAAAACTTAGATAAAAAACAATTGGTTCAACGCGGTGATGTCAAAGAATATTATTCTGAAATGACCGATATCACCAGAACTTACATTGAAGAATCAATTCATATTCCAGCGATGGAAAGTACTTCAAGTGAGTTAATGGAAGCGTTGAAAAAAGCGATTGCTGATAAAAAAATGTTTGTCAATCGTGAAGATTTAGAAAAATTCAAGAAAGTGTTAGAAAATTCCGATTTGGTGAAATTTGCTAAATCGCAACCTTTACCATTCGAAATTGAAACCGATAAAAAAATCATCGATAAATTCTTATTGGTAATTGACAAAGCATTACCTAGAACCGAAGATCAAGCTGCAATTTTGTTTGCTGAAGAAGTTCGTAAGAAGGAAATGCAAAAACAAAAAGTAAAACGTTTGGCTCTTTCAGCTGGAATTTCAGCCTTTTTATTGGTGGCTTCGATTGTAATTTTCGCTTACACGGTTGGCTTCGATTTTGTCAAGGACAGTTATTTTGGTTATTCTACCAAAGAATTGTTGGAAAAAGAATGGATTACTTCGGAATATGGCGAACCTGCTATCATTATTTCATCGCCAAAAGTTTTAAAACGAACTATAGATGAGAAAATTCAAAACAACCTTCCAGAAAACGTAAAATCAACCAGTCGTTTTGCGTATGGAAATATTACAGATGATTTCTCAATTGTTTTAATTACAACCGCTTACAAAGATACCACGAAGATAGATTTAGATTTAGCATTGGAAGGCGATTTGAAAGAATTAGAAAAGTTTGGAGCTAAAAATATCATCGTAAAAACTGGCGAATTTGAAAATGTAAAAGGTCTTTCAGGTAAAAAAGCCTATGGAACTTTTACCGCTTTTGACCCTGATAGCGAAGAAGATATAAAAATGCAGTACGACATTATGGTGTTGTCGCAACCGGGTGGCGCTCAAGAATTTTTCTTTATGTACAGAGAAGAAGACGAATACGCAAAACAGATTATTGAGAAAATTCAGAATTCAATTGAACTAAGAAAAGCCAAGAAATAATGGGAAAAGTAACTTTTTTAAATCCGGAATTTTTATGGTTGTTTTTGGTTTTGCCAATTGCAATAGCTTGGTTATTTTACAAAAGAAACCAACTTTCGGCAACGGTAAAAATGAGTTCATTAGAACCTTTCAAGCAGAACAGAACTTTCTTGGCTAAAGCAAAACCATTTTTATATGTATTGCGAATTTTAGCATTAAGTTCAATAATCATCGCATTAGCAAGACCAAGAAGCGTTGACGTAACTTCAAAATCGAAAACCACAAAAGGAATCGATATTGTAATGGCAATAGACGTTTCGAGTAGTATGTTGGCCAATGATTTAAAACCAAATCGTCTAGAAGCATTGAAAAAAGTAGCTTCCACATTTGTGCAAGATCGCGTTAATGATAGAATTGGATTAGTAGTTTATGCAGGCGAAAGTTATACACGAACTCCAGTAACTTCAGATAAAACCATTATTTTACAATCGCTAAAAACCATCGAATATGATGATTCCATTATTGCTGATGGAACTGGAATTGGTGTTGGTTTAGCCACTGCCATCAATCGAATTAAAGACAGCAAAGCGAAAAGCAGAATCATCATTTTATTGACAGATGGTGTGAACAATTCTGGAACCATCGATCCAAGAACCGCTTCAGAAATCGCAAAAGAATACGGCATTAAAGTTTATACTATCGGAATTGGAACAAACGGACAAGCGATGTTTCCTGTAGCAAAAGATGCAAACGGCAAATTGGTGTTCCGAAAAATGCCTGTAGAAATTGATGAAAGCTTAATGAAAGAAATTGCAAAAGCTACCGATGCAAAGTATTTCAGAGCGACATCAAACAAAAAATTACAAGCCATTTACGACGAAATTAATAAGTTAGAAACCACCGAAATTGATGAGAAGAAATTCTACAATTACGATGAGAAATACAAACCTTTCGTGTTGATTGCGTTTGTATTGTTAGGTGTTGAGGTGTTATTAGGAAATTCAGTTTTTAGAGGAATCGTTTAGAAAGAAAAACAATGTTTGAATTAGAAAGTCCAATATATTTTTACTTATTAGCACTATTACCCATAATAGTGGCACTTTTTCTATTCAATTTGTTTTGGAAAAGAAAAAGACAAGCTGTTTTTGCCGATTTAGAACTATTTAAACAATTAGCGCCTGAAAAATCAAGTTTTAAGCCGGCTTTGAAATTAGGAGTTTTGTTGTTAGCATTGGCTTGCATTATTGTCGCTTTGGTAAACCCAAAAATGGGAACGAAAATGGAAACGGTAAAGCGTCAAGGAATTGATATTGTCTTTGCAGTCGACATTTCAAAAAGTATGCTAGCCGAAGACGTAGCACCAAACCGATTGGAAAAAACAAAGCAAATCGTTTCCCAAATCATCAACCAATTAGGAAATGATCGTGTGGGAATTGTTGGGTATGCCGGAAGCGCTTATCCTGTTTTACCTATGACAACTGATTACAGCATCGCAAAAATGTACTTGCAAAGTATGAATACAAATATGGTGTCTTCACAAGGAACCGCTTTTAACGATGCAATTCAATTAGCTGTTGATTATTTTGATGTTAAAGATACCAGTAAGTTAATTGTCTTAATTTCAGATGGAGAAGATCATGGTGATGGAGTAGATGATGCAATTGAAATGGCAAAAGAAAAAGGAGTTCGCATTATAACAATTGGTGTAGGAACCGAAAAAGGTGGCCCAATTCCCTTACGTGATGATAAAGGAACTATCGCTTCGTATAAAAAAGACCAAGAAGGACAAACGGTAATTACCAAGTTATATCCTGAAGTTTTAAAGAAAATTGCAGATAATACAAAATCAAAATATATAGTAGGAACTACTACAAAAGATGTGGTAGAAGAAGTTAAAAAATCTTTAGACAAAATCGAAAAATCAGAATTTGAATCGCAACAAATTGCCGATTTTGAATCGCAATATCAGTGGTTTTTAGCTTTAGGGTTTTTATTATTGTTAGTTGATATTTTCCTTTTGGAGAAAAAAACAGCATGGGTGCAAAAGTTGAACTTATTTAATGAAAAGAAACATGCGTAAGATACTTTACATAGTGCTATTATTGAATAGTATTTTGCTTTTTGGACAAGAAAAAGACAAAAATCTATACAACGGAAATCAGTCATTTAAAGAGAAAAAATACGCTGATGCCGAAGCAGATTTTCGTGTAACGGAATCAAAAAAATCTCCTAAAAAAGCAACTGCTGGATATAATTTAGGAAATAGCGTGTATCGTCAAAACCAACAAGGTGAAGCGCAAATTCGATATATTCAAGCTTTGGAACACGCGAAAACGAAAGAAGAAAAGCACCGAATTTATCATAATTTGGGTAACACCTTCATGTTAGAAAAGAAATATGATTTAGCAGCAGATGCTTACAAAAACGCTCTTCGAAACAATCCAAATGACGAAGAAACGCGTTACAATTATGCATTAGCTAAAAGAAAAAATAAAGATAATCCGCCTCCAAAAGACAACAAGAAAGACAACAAAGGTGGTGGAGGTCAAGATAACAAACCCCAACCAAAAGATAAAGACGGCAAAAACGATAAAGGAAACGACAAAAAAGATTCGGATAAAAACGATCAGAACAACAAAGACAAACAAGGCGATAACCAACAAGGTAAAGGCGACGGAGAGAAAAAAGAAGACAAAAACGAAAATCCAAAACCTAGTGGCGCCGACAAACAACGCATCGATAATATTTTAGATGCGGTTAATAATGCAGAGAAGAAAGTTCAGGACAAAGTGAATGCGAAGAAAGTGAAAGCACGTCCGGTTTCAAATGAAAAAGATTGGTAATTCATGAAAAAGATACTTTTAGTTTTATTCTTATCGGTTTTTTATAGCTCCGTTTCTGCTCAAGTGAAATTTGAAGCGCAAACAGAAAGAAGTTCTTATGGTTTAAACGAACGCATCCAACTGGTGTTCTCCATAAATAACGAAGGCGATAATTTTGTGCCACCAAAGTTTCCTGGTTTTAAAGCCGAAGGGCCATTCATTAACAAAGGAAACCAAACTTCAATTACGATTATAAATGGTAGAGTGAACCAAAAACGAGAAATTTCTACCCAAGTTATTTACTATTTAACACCTACTAAAAAAGGAACTTTTACCATAGGTGCCGCTTCAATCGAATATGATGGAACAGTTTATAAATCAGCTCCGATAAAAATCACAATTACCGATCCTATCCAAATGCCAACTTATCCAGGTCAACAACCGACTAACGTGAATTATGGAGAAGGAATTCATTTGGTAGCCGAATTATCTACAAAAAACCCATTTGTAAACGAGCCCGTTACAGTAGTTTACAAATTGTATTTCGAACCGCGTTCAACGGTTGGGAATTTCAGAAATTTCAAAGCACCAAAGTATAATGATTTCTGGAGTCAGTATATCGACATGAAACAATTGCGTGCAGAACGTGGAAAATACAACGGCAAAGATTATAGCATGGTGGTGCTTCGCAAAGTGATTTTATATCCATTAGAAGCAGGCGCTAAAACTATAGAACCTTTCAAAATCGATTTAGATGCTGAGGTGCCAACAGGTCGTCGCGATTGGTTTGGCGAATACGAAATGCGAGTTATTGAAAAATCACTTTCCACAGGAACACAAACCATTAACGTTAAACCACTTCCAGAAAACGGAAAACCTGCAAGTTTCTCTGGAGCTGTTGGAAAATTTGATTTCAAAGTCACACCATCAAAAACAGCTTTAAAAGCAGGCGAATCGTTAGATTTAGAAGTAAGTGTTTCGGGTAAAGGAAACTTAAAATTATTTACTTTACCAAAACCCGTAGTTCCAACTGCTTTAGAAATGTACGAACCATCACATACCGAAAATGTACAAACGCCATTAACAGGTATGGTCGGAAAAGTTTCGGACAAATACACGATTATTCCACAGTTTAAAGGAAAATATACGATTAAACCGATGGAGTTTTCGTATTACGATTTGGCAAGTAAATCGTATAAGACCATCACATCAAAAGAAATTACAATTGATGTAGCTGAAGGTGATGCAACGTTTGTAGCCAACACACCAAGCACGAACAAACAAGCCATTCAGAAAAAAGAAGTATTCCAATTCAATAAGTTGAAGACAGAATTTGTTTCTGCTTCTAGAGAGGATTTCTTAGGTTCGGCATTGTTTTATAGTTTGTTATTTGCACCATTATTATTGATTCCGATTGTTATGATTGCTAGAAAACAAAAAGAAGCAAAAGA
>JAANMW010003380.1_pt1 | contig 12529 bp, 8 predicted proteins | sample 7279671 | NCBI WGS metagenome assembly JAANMW01 (sample SAMN14094541, study PRJNA606508) | bioreactor metagenome | isolation source: A lab-scale SPAN reactor treating ammonium-rich wastewater day 247 | place: Ireland: Galway | collected 2017-09-19
TAGAAGGCGATGTCCGGGAAGCCGGGGAAATCCAGCCGCAGCAGGTGGGTGTCGGCCGAGCGCGTGGCCTCCTGTTCCAGCAGGGCCAATGCATCGTGCACCCAGGCGCGGGCGGCGTCGGTACGGATCGTGGTCGTGTTCATGCGCCCATGATCCCGCGTCCGCCGCCGATCCTCAATTTCCCGCCGCCAGCAGCGCGCGCACGCGCACGCCGAGGTAGTCGAAGTAGCGGTCGATGTAGCTGATCCCGTTCTCGTGGTCGATCAGGTACGGGTTCATCAGCGTGTGGCGCAGGATCATCAGGCGGTCGCCGTCGTCTTCGCCCAGCGTGGCCGGATCAAGCCCCAACGCGTCGAGGATGCGGCGGGTTTCCGATTCGCCCAGCGCCTCCGGCCGCAGCGTGGTCACCGAGCCGAAGAACTGCTTGTCCTGCACTGGCTTGCTGGGATTGCTGCGCAGTTCGTCGTGCAGGCGGCGGACGAAGGCGTTGGCGGCTGCCACGCGCCGGTTGCCGGCAGGATTGAGGGCGAAGCAGACCAGGTTGCTGTCGGGCGCGAACGGCACCACCGCGCGGACCACGTCCTGCAGCTCGTCGGCGAAGCGCAGCGCGCGCGCGTGGAAAGCCTCGGCGGAGCGGATGGTCTGCGCCGGCAGGCGGCCGAAATGGGCATGGTCCAGCGGCAGCACCTTGTGGGTCACATACACGCCGGCCACCGCCGCCCCGGACTTCGAGCCTTCGGGGATGAACTGGCCGAGGCTGCGGTAGCGCCCCATGTAGTCCTTCGGCGCCTCGCCGTGGAACACGTAGTCGGCTTCCTCCGACAGCAACGCCACTGCGCGGTGGTCGCGGCAGATGAAGGCGCCGGCGCCGTAGGGCAGGTAGCCGAGCTTGTGCGGGTCCACCGTCACCGAATCGGTATCGCCCAGCGCGGCGATGGCCGAATACACCTCTGGCGAGGGGAAGGCGGTGAAGCCGGCGGCGATCTCCTCGCGCGGGCGCAGGCTGCCATCCTCGTTGCGGAACAGGGTGGCGAGATAGCCGCCCCAGGCAGCATCGACGTGCACCGCGAATCCCAGCCCGCGCGCGGCGAAGCGCTGGCGTGCGTTCACCACCGCGTCGATCGGGTCGATCGTGCCGTATTCGGTGGTGCCCATCACCGCCACCGCCATCAGCACCGGTTGGCGCTCGCGCAGGCAGCGCTCGAGGGTGGCTTCCAGCGCGTCGGCGTCGATGCGCATGCCGCGTTCCGGCAGCAGCTCCAGCTGCGCCCGGCCCAGCCCGAGCAGCTTGCAGCCCTTGCTCCACGAGTAGTGCGCGGTGATCGGCGCCAGCACCTTCGGCAGTTTCAGGGTGGGGTGTGCGGCGAAGAAGCCGGCCAGCCCGCGCTGCTCGATGCGTTCGCCCTGCACGCGCGCCTGCCAGCGCCGACGTTCGCCCGCGCTGGCCTGCGCCAGCCACTGCTGCCAGCGATCCAGCAGCGCGGTAGCCTGATGCGGATGCAGGTTGAACGCGCTCCAGACGTCGTCCGGCAATTCGAGGTCCGGCACCCCGGCGGCCAGCAGCGCGACCGGGAACGCCTTCTGCGCCAGCGCCAACCGCAGCGCCTGGTAATTGGCCAGGGTGCCGCCCGAGGTCAGATGGCCGAACGCGCAGTCGGGGCGCGCCGGGTCGTTGGCATAACCCAGCATCCCGGCCAGCTGCAGGCCCACCTTCACCTCCAGCTCCACCGTCACCGGCGCGGCGTCCTCGGAGACGTTGTTGGGGTTGTAGGGCAGGGTCAGGATCTGCGCGGCCAGGCCCGGCAGCAGCAGGTCGGAGGCCATGTGGCCGATATAGCGCGGGCTGTGGAACGGCACCGACTTCTTCAGTGCCGCCGACAGCTGGTGCAGCTCGCGGCGCATGCGCGCCTCGAAGGCCTGGTAGTCCGGATGCTGCGCCGCCGCGGTGGAGATCGCGGGTGGATCCTCGGGATGGAAATTGCGCCGCCAGTAGACGTGGTCGCGCAGGAACTCGACCACGAGTTTTTCCAGCAGCGAATCGTTCTCGCCGTAGGGGCCGAGGAAGCAGGCGTCGGGCACGCGCGGCTGCGCGGCGGAAGAAGGCGTCGCGGATTGCATCGAAGGCTCCGGGGAAGTCAGCCCAGCAGCGGCAGCAGCCAGCCGGCGGGGTGGTGCATGCGGGCGATGCCGTAGATGAACAGGAAGGTGGCCAGCGCGGCCACGTAGAAGACTGCGCGCTGCGCGCGGCTGCGCTTCTCGCGCATCGCCAGCACGCCCAGCACCACGTAGGCCACCAGCAGCACCAGCTTCAGCGACAGCCAGCCGTTGGCGAACATCGCCCGCGGCAGCATCGAGAACAACATGGTGGCGGAGGTGAGCAGGATGGTATCGACGGTGTAGCTGGTGTATTTCGGCAGCCAGTGCCGCGGCCAGCGCGCGCCCAGCAGGGCGGCACCGCCGCGCACCGCGAAGATCGCGCCGCTGCACATGACCGCGTGCACGTGCGTCCACTTGACCTGTGGGTAGAACTCCATCATCGGCGACATGCTCGGCTCCTCAGCCGGGGCGCCCATCGGCGCGCGGATGCAGGTAGATCGAAAGCGAGCGCAGTACCCACGGCAGGAAGGCCAGCAGCCAGCCGGCGGCAGCGACCACCTGCCAGAGGTAGGAATCCGGTGCGGCTTCGGCCGCCACCCGCGTCACCGCCACCAGCTGCAGCGCGGCGAAGGCGAACCAGCCCACCGCCGGCATTGCCATCGGCCGCCCGGAATGACCCTGCGTCACCCGCGTCACCATCGCCACCAGCAGGCTGCCGAAGAAGCCGATGAACAGCGCGTGCGCCGGCCCGCGGCCAAGCACGAACTCGCCGCCGGCGGCATAGAGCGCGCTCTGCACCGCAAACAACGCGAATGCCACCGGCAGCCAGGCGAAGCCGAGGAACAGCACCCACAGGATCCCCGGCGCCTTGCCGCGCGGCCACCAGCGCAGCAGCACCAACGCGCTGCCGATGGCCAGCAGCGCATCGACCGGCCACATCCAGGCGTTCGCATGCGCCAGCTCCAGCGCCAGATGCGCCAGCAGCAGCGCCCACAGCGACGCCAGCACCCACAGCGGTCGCCACGCGCGGTAGCCGGGGATGATGTTGCCGGCGAAGAACGGGAACATCCGGTGCGCCACCGTCGCGTACACCGGCAGCAGCAGCCCGAACGTGCCCAGCTTGATCGACACCGTCACCGCCCACGGCCCGGCGCCGTGCAGGTGCGCCGCCATCAGCAGCAGGCCGGCCAGGCCGAACGACAGCGCGGCGAAGCACGACCAGGCGTGCCAGGTCGGCCCCTTGCCGGCGCGGCGCTCGGCCAGCAGCACCCGCAGCAGCTGCGACAGGCCGTAGGTCCAGCCGACCAGCGACATCACCACGCCGACGTGGACCATCGCCGCCTGCCCGGACAGCATGCCGCCGACCACCGCCAACTGGCCACCCAGCAGGCCCAGCCCCACCGGCACGTAGTGCCAGCGCGACAGGTCGGGCGTGCCGGTCCAGCGCGGGAAGGTGGTCAGCAGGAAGCCGAACATGAACGGCGGCAGCAGCTGGTACTGCATGACGAAGGCGTGCATCCAGCCGCCGAACGGCGTGCCGGTGGGCAGGCCGATGGCGCCCCAGCGGGCATCGATGAGCCACAGCAACCACCAGCTCATCGCCAGCAGCACGTTGACCGCGCCGACGAAGAACAGCAGCCGGTGCGGGGCTTCCGCTAGCAGCGCGGGCGAAAGTCCGCCGCTGGCTTCGTTTTGAAGGTTCCTGTCCATGCCGGAAGTGTCGCGCGCGCCGGTGATGGTCGCCTTGATTCAGGTCAGACGGCCAGAACGGCATTTTGCATCGCCTCGCGGCTGCCGCGGGACGACTGTGGTCGCGGCCGCCGGGCCCGGGCCGGGGCTGCAATCGTGCGCGCAAAAAAAACGGGGACGGCCTTGGCCGTCCCCGTGGTCTTGTTGCTTGTGGCGAAAGGTCAGTTCGCCGCGATCTTCGGCTTCAGCCACTTCATGGCCACGAACAGCGCCAGCAGGATCGCGCCGCTTGCGAACACCATGTCGCCCGGCATGCGCATCCACACCAGCATGTCGATGATCGGGCGGTTCATGAACTCGGCGGAGCGGGCGAACCAGTAGCCGTTCTCCAGCGCCGCGTTGAGCTGCAGCACGCCGAGCGGCAGCAGGGTCAGCAGCCCCATCAGGCCAAGGCCGATGTTGAAGCACCAGAACGCGCCGCGCAGCAGGCCGGTCGGCCATTGCACCTGCGGGCGCAGGCCGCGCAGGCAGAACAGCATCAGGCCGATGCCCAGCATCCCGTACACGCCGAACAGCGCGGTGTGGCCATGCAGTGCGGTCAGGTTCATGCCCTGCATGTAGTACAGCGCGATCGGGGTGTTGACGAGGAAGCCGAACAGGCCGGCACCCACCAGGTTCCAGAAGCTGGTGGCCAGGAAGAACATGATCGGCCAGCGGTAGCGTTCCATCCACTCGGTGGCGCGGCTGTGGCTCCAGGTCTCGTAGGCCTCAAGCCCGATCAGCGCCAGCGGCACCACTTCCAGCGCCGAGAAGCTGGCGCCCAGCGCGACCGCCGCGGTGGTGGTGCCGGAGAAGTACAGGTGGTGGAACATGCCCAGCACGCCGCCGGCCATGTACACGATGGTGGCGAACAGCACGTTGATGGTGGCCGACTTGCCGCGGATCAGGCCCAGCTTCACGAACAGGAAGCTCAGCACCGCCACCGCGAACACTTCGAAGAAACCTTCCACCCACAGGTGCACCACCCACCAGCGCCAGTAATCGACCACCGACATGTGGCTCTTCTCGCCCCACATCAGGCCGGCGCCGTAGAACAGGGCGATGGCGACGGTGGACAGGAACAGCAGGCCGACGATCGAGGACATCTCGTCCTTGCGCTTGAGCGCCGGCCACAAGGCGCGGCCCATCAGCAACAGCCACAGCAGCAGGCCGATGAACAGGAACGCCTGCCAGAAGCGGCCGATGTCGACGTACTCCCAGCCCTGGTGGCCGAACCAGAAGTTGTACTTCATGTCCATCTTCTGCATCACCGCGAACCACTGGCCGGCGAAGGCGCCGACCACGATGACCAACAGGCAGACGAACAGGAAGTTCACCCCGAGGCGCTGGAACTTCGGCTCATGGCCGGAGACCGCGGGGGCGATGTACAGGCCGGTGGCCAGCCACGCGGTGGCGATCCACAGCACCGCTAGCTGGGTATGCCAGCTGCGGGTGAGCGAGTAGGGCAGGATCTCGGAGATGGCGAAGCCGTAGGCCTCCTGGCCTTCCACCTGGTAGTGCGCGGTGGTCGCGCCCAGCAGGATCTGGCACAGGAACAGCGCCACCACCACCCAGAAATACTTGGCGGTCGCCTTCATCGAGGGCGTGATGGTGAGGTCTTGCAGCGGATCCTTCGCCGGCGGCGTGGGTAGCTCTTCCTTGCCGTGGTAGGCGGCGTAGTGCCAGGCCAGCAGGCCGATGCCGCCGATCAGGAACAGGATCGAGAACACCGACCAGATGAAGTTGTCCGAGGTCGGCTTGTTGCCGACCAGCGGCTCGTACGGCCAGTTGTTGGTGTAGGTGCGGTTCTCGTAGCCCGGGCGGTCGGTGCCCGCGGCCCACGCGGCCCAGAAGAAGAAGCCGGTCATCGCACGGCGGCTATCCGCGTCCGGCATCGTGCCTTCGCGCATGGCGTAGGCTTCACGCAACTTGTGGGTGGCCGGATCGTTCGAGAACAGGCTCTCGTAGTGCGCCGCCACCGCGCTGATGGCCTGCGCGCGCTGGTTGCTGACCACGATTTCGTTCTTGGCCGCGTCGTAGGTGTTGGTCCGCATCTGCGGCTTGACGCTGGCCTGGGTCTTGGCCTTGTCGGTCTCGTCCATGCTGTCGTAGGACTGGCCGGTATCGGCGCGCGCCTGCAGCTCCAGCATGGCCACGGTTTCGCGGTGCAGCCAGTCGGCCGACCAGTCGGGCGCGACCAGGGCGCCATGGCCCCAGACGGAGCCAAGTTGCTGGCCACCGATGCTTTGCCAGACCTGCTGGCCCTTCTGGATGTCGTCCTTGGTGTAAAGCACCTGGCCGTTGGCCGCGACGACGCGATCTGGGATGGGCGGCTTGGAATGGATCAGATCCACGCCAAGCCAAAGCATGACGGCGAAGCTTGCGGCCAGGAGGGCCCCCAAGCCCAGCCATAGCCGTTTGGTGATGGACATTGCGTCTCTCCCGGGAGTTGAACAAGCGATTGAACGAGCGCCGGCATCGTCGGCCGATCCGCCGCGCTGCACCATGACTTGCGTCAACTGCCTGCGAGGATCGCGCCGACCTAACGAAGCCTAGCGTTTTCGATGACGCGTTTCACTCGCGCAGGATCGGCGCGGCCAGCGTTTCCAGGCGGGCGGGATCGAGCAGTTCGACTTCGCGCCGCTCCACCGCCAGCACGCCGTCGTCCTGCATCCGCCGCAGCACGCGGCTGACCGTCTCCGGCGCCAGCCGCAGGTAGTTGGCGATGTCGGTGCGCGCCATGGTCAGTTGGAAACGCGTGGACGAGAAGCCGCGCGCGGACAGCCGCCGCGACATCCCCACCAGGAACGCCGCCACCCGCTGGTCGGCGCTCCAGTCGCCGGCCAAGAGGGCGGCGCGGCCGATGTCGCGGCTGAGCAGGCGGAACAGCTCGCGCTGCACGCCGGGCACGCGGGTGGCCAGCACCGAGATCTTCGGGAACGAGAAGCGGCACAGCATCACCGTGTCCAGCGCGATCGCGTCGCACGGGTAGCGATGGCCATCGATGGCGTTCAGGCCGATCACTTCGCCGGGGAAGTGGAAGCCGAGCACGTGCTCGTGCCCCTCGCGGTCGGTGACGCAGGTCTTGACGCTGCCGGCGCGCACCGCGGCAATCGCCTCGAAGGGGTCGCCTTCGCGGAACAGGTAGTCGCCGGCGTGGAACGGGCCGATGTGCTCGACCAGTACGTGCAGTTCCTTCAGCGCGCTCTTGTCCATGCCCTGCGAGAGGCAGGCATGCGAGAACGCGCAGGTGGTGCAGAACTGCAGCTCGTCGCCATCGTCGGACAGGACCTGCGGGCCCAGCCGCGGGAACGGCAGATTGCTCATCGTGGGCACCCGCTTGGGCAGCGCACCGGGACACGCCCGGCGTCAGGATCGCGGGAACGGCTCAGATCGCGCGGGAGAAGCGCGGCCGGGCGTCGGGTTCGGGCGGGGCCAGGTATCGGTCGAAGCACATGGCAATGTTACGCAATAGCAGCCGTCCTTGCGAGGTGGCTTCGATGCGTCCGGGCAAGACCCGCACCAGGCCATCCTCGGCCAGCGGCCGCAGGCGCTCCATTTCCTCGCCGAAGTACTCGTCGAAGCGGATGCCATAGCGGCGCTCCAGCGCGGCCATCGGGATTTCGCCCTGGCACATCAGCGACTGGATCAGGTCGGCGCGCAGTTCGTCGTCCTCGCTCAGGCGCATGCCGCGGAACACCGGCAGGCGGCCGGCGTCGATCGCCGCCTCCCACGAGGGCAGGTCGCGCGGGTTCTGGCTGAAGCTGTTGCCGATATGGCTGATCGCGGACACGCCCAGGCCCACCAGGTCGCTGTCGGCGTGGGTGGTGTAGCCCATGAAGTTGCGATGCAGGCCGCCGCGCTGCTGCGCGCGGGCCAGGTCGTCGTCGGGCAGGGCGAAGTGGTCCATGCCGACGTAGACGTAGCCCGCGGCGCTGAGCTTCTCCACCGCCAGCTGTAGCAGCGCCAGCTTTTCTTCGCCGCTCAACAGCAGCTTCTCGTCGATCTGCTTCTGCGGCTTGAACAGGTGCGGCATGTGCGCATAGCTGTACACCGCCAGCCGGTCCGGGCGGATCTCGGTGATGATGTCCAGTGTCTTGCCGAAGCCTTCCAGGTTCTGCCCGGGCAGGCCGTAGATCAGGTCGATGTTGACCGAGCGCAGGCCCGCCTTGCGGCTGGCGTCCACCACCGCGCGGGTTTCCTCCACGCTCTGGATGCGGTTGACCGCCTCCTGCACCTTCGGGTCGAAGTCCTGCACGCCCAGGCTGGCGCGGTTGAAGCCGATCCTCGCCAGCTCCGGCAGCCAGCCGGGTTCGCAGAAGCGCGGGTCGATCTCGATGGAGATGTCGCGGTCGCCGGCCTCGGCGAAATGGAACTGCCGGCGCAGCGCGTCGACCACGTCGCCCAGCTGCTGCGGGGTGAGGAAGTTGGGGGTGCCGCCGCCGAAATGCAGCTGGATCACTTCGCGGTCGCGGTCGAACATCGGTGCGACCAGCGCGATCTCGCGGTGCAGGCGGGCCAGGTAGGCCTCGCCGCGGGCCAGGTCGCGGGTGATGATGCGGTTGCAGCCGCAGTAGAAGCAGGGGCTGAAGCAGAACGGCACGTGCACGTACAGCGACAGCCGGCGCGGGATCGGCTCCTCGTTGCTGGCCTGGACGACCTCGCGCAGCTGGGCCTCGCCGAAGTCCGCGGAGAATTGCGGCGCAGTCGGGTACGAGGTGTACCGGGGGCCGGGCCGGTCATAGCGGCGCAACAGGCCGGCGTCGAAGGCGATGTGCTGGGAGTGCATGGGCGCAGCTTAGGGCAGATTGGCAGGGATGCGAATTGATCCGGATCAACCCACGTGGCGGGCTGTCACCGGCGCTGCAGCGCGTAGACGGCGGTCTGCAAGGTGGATACCCCATTCACGAAACCCGGGTGGTCGGCCGGGATCGGGCGCCGTTCGAGCAGGTCGACGCGCCATGCGTCGGCGTACAGCTCCCGCACTTCCGCCTCCGGCACCGAGAACGGCGGGCCATCGCGCTCGGCCTGCGGATACTCCAGCGTGACCAGCAGGCCGCGGCAGCCGGCGGGCAGGCGGGACTGCAGTTCGCCCGCGTAGCGCTGGCGCAGCGCCGGCGGCAGCGCGATCAGCGCGGCGCGGTCGAACATGGCGCCGCAGTCGGCCAGCAGCTCGGTGTCCAGGCCGAAGGCATCGCCGCAGATGATTTCGATGTCGCCGGCGCGGAAACGGGTGCCGTAGCGGCTGTCCTCGATGGTGGGCTGCAGGCCGTGTTCGGCGAAGAACTGCTCGATCGCCAGTCGCGACAGCTCCACCCCGAGCACCCGGTGCCCCTGCGCCGCCAGCCAGGCCATGTCCAGCGATTTCCCGCACAGCGGCACGAACACGCGGGCGCCGGCGGGCACGCCCAGCGCTGGCCAGTGTTTCTGCAGCAGCGGAGTGGGGGTGTGCTGATGGAAGCCGATCTGGTTCTGCTGCCAGCGCTGGTGCCAGAAATCAGGGTGCATGCATGTCTCCTCGCCGTCGCGGTAGTGATCAGGTTTCGACGGCCAGCCCGTCCACCTTCTGCCAGCCGCGCGGCAGCAGGCCGCCGCGCGAACCGCGGGCGCCAAGGTAGGGGTCGAGGTCGCGGAAGGCGAGGGTCATGGTGCGCGCGCCGGACTGCACCAGCAGCTTGCCGCCCTCCGGGACCACCGCGATCGCCACCACCTTTTCGGTGCCGCGCTTGGCCTTCGGGATCTCGATGATCTTGTTGCCTTTGCCCTTGTCCAGCTCGGGCAGTTCGGCCACCGGGAAGGCCAGCACATGGCCGGCGCTGGTGACGGCGACGATGCGGTCGGCCTCGACATTGGCCACTGCCGCCGGCTGCAGCACGTGGCCGCCCTCGGACAGCGACAGCAGCGCCTTGCCGGCCTTGTTGCGGCTGGTCAGGTTCTCGAAGCGGGTGACGAAGCCATAGCCGTGGCTGGAGGCGATCACCAGGCGGTCGTCGTTGCCGCCGCTGGCCAGCGCCTCGAAGCTGGCGCCCGGCGCCGGCGAGAAGCGCCCGGTCAGGGGTTCGCCGTTGCCGCGCGCGCTGGGCAGGGTGTGCACTGAGGTTGAATAGCTGCGGCCGGTGGAATCGAGGAAGGCCACCTGCTGGGTGCTGCGCGAGCGTACCGCCGCCAGCAGGCGGTCGCCTTCGCGGTAGGACAGCCCGGCCGCGTCGATGTCATGGCCCTTGGCCGCGCGCACCCAGCCCTTTTCGCTGACCACCACGGTCATCGGTTCGCTGGCCACCAGTTCGGTCTCGTCCAGCGCCTGCGCGGCCTGGCGCGCCACCAGCGGGCTGCGGCGGGCATCGCCGAACTTCTTGGCATCGGCCAGCAGTTCGTCCTTGATCAGCTTCTTCAGCTTGGCCTTGCTGTCCAGCGTGGCCAGCAGCTTCTCGCGCTCGGCGGCCAGCTCGTCCTGCTCGCCGCGGATCTTCATTTCCTCCAGCCGCGCCAGCTGCTTGAGTTTGGTGTCGAGGATGTAGTCGGCCTGGTCCTCGGACAGCTGGAAGCGTGCCATCAGCACCGCCTTCGGCTCGTCCTCGGTGCGGATGATGCGGATGACTTCGTCCAGGTTGAGGAAGGCCACCAGCAGGCCCTCCAGCAGGTGCAGTCGGCGCTCGACCTTGTCCAGCCGGTGCTTCAACCGGCGGGTGACGGTGGTCTGGCGGAACACCAGCCACTCCGACAGCAGCTGCTTCAGGTCCTTCACCTGCGGGCGGCCGTCCAGCCCGATCACGTTCATGTTGACCCGGAAGCTCTTTTCCAGGTCGGTGGTGGCGAACAGGTGGCCCATCAGCTGCTCGGCGTCCACCCGGTTGCTGCGCGGGATCAGCACGATGCGGGTGGGGTTGGCGTGGTCGGACTCGTCGCGGATGTCCTCCAACCACGGCAGCTTCTTGGCCCGCATCTGCGCGGCGATCTGTTCGATCACCTTGCTCGGGCTGACCTGGTGCGGCAGCTCGGTGATGACGATGTTGGCCTGTTCCTTCACGAACACGGCGCGTGCGCGCACGCTGCCGGTGCCGGTTTCGTAGAGGTTGAGCAGGTCGGAAGGCGCGGTGATGATCTCCGCCGCGGTGGGGTAGTCCGGTCCGCGCACGTGCTCGCACAGGTCGCGGACCGTCGCGTCGGGGTCGTCCAGCAGGCGCACGCAGGCGCTGACGATCTCGTTGAGGTTGTGCGGCGGCACGTCGGTGGCCATGCCCACGGCAATGCCAGTGGTGCCGTTCAGCAGCAGGTGCGGCAGCCGCGCCGGCATCCACGTGGGTTCTTCCAGGGTGCCGTCGAAGTTGGGCGTCCAGTCCACCGTGCCCTGGCCGAGCTCGCCGAGCAGCACTTCGGCGATCGGCGAGAGCTTGGATTCGGTGTAGCGCATCGCCGCGAACGACTTGGGGTCGTCGCTGGAGCCGAAGTTGCCCTGGCCCTCGATCAGCGGATAGCGCCACGAGAACGGCTGCGCCATCAGCACCATCGCCTCGTAGCAGGCGGAGTCGCCGTGCGGGTGGTACTTGCCGATCACGTCGCCCACGGTGCGGGCGGATTTCTTCGGCTTGGCGGAGGCGTTCAGGCCCAGCTCGCTCATCGCGTAGATGATGCGGCGCTGCACCGGCTTGAGGCCGTCGCCGATGAACGGCAGGGCGCGGTCCAGCACCACGTACATCGAGTAGTCGAGATAGGCGCGTTCGGCGTACTCGCGCAGGGGGATCTGTTCGAAACCGTGGAAGGTGGCGCGGAGGAGATCGTCGGTCATCCGGCCATTCTAAGGCCAGCGCGGCGATCGCCGGCAGGTCGCGCTCAGGCCGCGCCGTGGCGGCGCAGCGCCCATTCCACGTGCTCGCGCACGACAGGCGAAGGATGGTGGCGGCGGGTTTCCAGCGCGGCCAGCACCTCCGGCGTGGTCGGCGCGTTGCCAAGGGCAATCGCGATGTTGCGCAGCCAGCGCTCGTGGCCGCTGCGGCGGATCGCGCTGCCCTCGCTGCGGCGCAGGAATTCGTCTTCCTCCCACGCGAACAGCTCGGCCAGGCTGGCCTTGTCGAGGTCGTTGCGGACGCGGAAGTCCGGCTCGTCGCTGCGCTTGGCGAACTTGTTCCACGGGCACACCAGCTGGCAGTCGTCGCAGCCGTAGATGCGGTTGCCCATCAGCGGGCGCAGCTCTTCGTCGATGCTGCCTTCGTGTTCGATGGTGAGATAGGAAATGCAGCGGCGTGCATCCAGCCGGTAGGGCGCGGTGATCGCGCCGGTGGGGCAGATGTCGATGCAGCGGGTGCAGCTGCCGCAGTGGGCGGTGGCGGGCGGATCGATCGGCAGGGGGATGTCGACGAACAGCTCGCCGAGGAAGAACCAACTGCCGCCGTCCCTGTCGATCAGGCAGGTGTGCTTGCCGATCCAGCCGAGCCCGGCATTGCGTGCCAGCGCGCGCTCCAGCACCGGCGCCGAGTCGGTGAAGGCGCGGTGGCCGAACGGGCCGATCTCGGCCTGCACCACTTCGGCCAGTCTTTGCAGGCGGTTGCGCATCAGCTTGTGGTAGTCGCGGCCCAGCGCGTAGCGGGCCACATAGGCGCGCTCGTGTTCGCGCAGGTTGGCCCAGGCGGCGTCCGGGTCCTTGCCGTAGTCCAGCCCCACCGAGATCACCCGGATCGTGCCCGGCAGCAGTTCCGCAGGCCGCGCG
>JAANMW010003381.1_pt1 | contig 12528 bp, 14 predicted proteins | sample 7279671 | NCBI WGS metagenome assembly JAANMW01 (sample SAMN14094541, study PRJNA606508) | bioreactor metagenome | isolation source: A lab-scale SPAN reactor treating ammonium-rich wastewater day 247 | place: Ireland: Galway | collected 2017-09-19
TGTACTGGATAACGGCGGAGTCCCCCTCGCGGGTGATGATGACCTCATCCAAACGCGCGATATATTGTTCCTTTCGCTTCATAGGCCGCCCAAAAAAGGGAAGCGCAGCCACAAAGTCAATCTCCGCCGCGCCAAACGGCCGATTCCCTCATTTACCGATTATACTCCTCCCTCAATTATCGTGCGCACGCTCAAAAGAGCTCCGCTTCGAAGAGCAGCCAGCCGAGTGGAAACCGGCAAATACGGAGGAGCTAGGAATTCGTCGTTGGTTTCTCCCACAACACGTCAGCTACACGCATGGTGGAATCGCTGCCGATGCATATGTGTTCACGCGTTGGGTTAAATCCGGTGAGATTGGTCAGGTGAACATGCACCAGGAAACGGCAAGATTTCGCAACCTGATTCAGAAAGGCGACCCGGGGGAAGTAGAACAATACGTCACAAAGTTGCAACTGAATGCGGCAAGCAAGTGAATCGGAGGCCGTGAATTAGACCAGCAGACTCTCTGCGTGAAAGGAATATCATAAAGGGGGTCAATAGTATTGACAAGTCGTGTGAGGATTGAGAGGAACTCGCGCATGGCGCGCAAACTGAGAATCCAGTATCCGGGAGCCATTTATCACGTCATGAATCGCGGTGACCGCCGCGACCCGATCTTCAAGGATGAGGCCGATCACGAGCGTTTCCTGGCCAGCTAAGACTCCGGCTTGCGCCAGCCCTCGGGCGGCGGGGAGCAGGTGGCTGCACCAACGGCGGGACAACCGGAATTAGTGGCGCTCGCCGACTCGCGCCAGAAGCTCTCGCACGTTCGGGCGTCGCGGTTGCAATCGTGGCGTCTGGGTGGAAACGGGTCAGTGCCGGCCATTGTGCAATTTCGGCTGACGGTTTTCAGAGTTGTCGCGAACGCCATTCTGCCGCTACGCTACGTCGGAATGTGGGCGCGTGAACCATGAATTTTACGTTGTGCAAACCCAACCGTCGTTTCCCGCTGGGAGAGGGCGAATTGTCCGCAGACGCCCACGATTTCTGGAGGCAGCGGCAGGTTCGGCGACTTTACGACCAGGAGGATGGCGCGATGGCTGTTCCCTCTCCCAGCGGTCGAGGGTCAGGGTGAGGGAGAGTGCCTCAATCAAGCACCAGCTCAGGTCCCTTTATGAACAACCAAATCTGCACTGGTCCGCTTCCCGCCGCCGGTCTTTCCCGGCGCGGGTTTCTCAATCGCTTCGGCATGGGATTGGGCGGCATGGCGCTCGCCAATCTGATTGAACCGGTGAGTCTGTTTGCCTCCGGCACGTCGGGCGGGGAACGCGGTATCCTGAACGGCCAGTTGCATCATGGGGCCAAAGCAAAACGCATCATTTACCTGTTCATGGCGGGCGGCCCGTCGCAGTTGGAGACGTTTGATTACAAACCGTTGCTCAATCAGCGCAACGGCGAACAGTTGCCCGACTCCGTGCGGATGGGTCAGCGGCTCACCGGCATGTCCGGCAACCAATCCTCCCTGCCGCTGGCGGGTTCGATCTACAAGTTCGATCAGCACGGGCGCAACGGCACCTGGGTCAGTGAACTGCTGCCGCACACGGCGAAGGTCGTTGATGATTTGTGCATCGTGCGCTCGATGTTCACCGAAGCCATCAATCACGATCCCGCCATCACGTTTCTCCAGACCGGCTCGCAGATTTCCGGCCGGCCCAGCATGGGCGCGTGGGTGCATTACGGCTTGGGCAGCGACAACGCGGACCTGCCGGCCTTCGTGGTGTTGATTACGCCGGGCAAGGTGGACCAACCGCTCTACGCGCGCCTGTGGGGCAGTGGCTTTCTGCCGTCGCGACATCAAGGTGTGCAATTCCGTTCCGGCAAGGAGCCGGTGTTGTATCTCAACAATCCCGACGGCGTTTCCCCGGAAAGCCGGCGACTGCTGCTGGATCGTTTGCAGGAACTCCACGAACACGCCGCGGAGAAACTGGGCGATACGGAAATTGACACCCGCATCAGCCAGTACGAGATGGCGTATCGCATGCAAACCAGCGTGCCGGAAGTCATGGACCTGTCCGGCGAACCGGAGCACGTCTTCGACCTTTACGGCGCGGATGCAAAGAAGCCCGGCTCGTTCGCGGCGAATTGCCTGCTGGCCCGCCGTCTGGCGGAGCGCGGCGTGAAATTCATCCAGCTTTATCATCAGGGCTGGGACCAGCACGGCAATCTGCCCAAAGGCATCCAGCAACAATGCCGCGAAACGGATCAAGCCAGCGCCGCGTTGATCAGCGATCTCAAACAACGCGGTTTGTTGGAGGACACCCTGGTGGTATGGGGCGGCGAATTCGGGCGCACGAACTACTCGCAAGGAAAACTCACGGCCACCGATTACGGACGCGATCATCATCCGCGCTGCTTCACCGTCTGGCTGGCGGGTGGCGGCGTGAAGCCGGGCCTCGTTTACGGCTCCACCGATGAATTCGGTTACAACATCGCCACCGACGGCGTCCACGTGCATGACTTCCATGCCACGTTGCTGCATCTGTTGGGCGTGGATCATGAGCGCCTGACGTACTTCCATCAAGGCCGCCGGTTTCGGCTGACGGACGTGCATGGCAAGGTGGTGAAGGCGATTATCTCGTGAATGCAATTGCACATGCGGCAAGAACTCATTCCACAACTGTCGGTCCTCCAAAGGGGGAATATGTGGGCTTTCGGGAAGAACACGCTGCCACATTTCACCGGCCATTTACGATTCTCGGTCATACAGCCCAGAACCGATTTGCGGTGAAAACTTGAGCGGCCCGTGTCAAGAATCTGTCAAGAGCGGGCCACTGTGGAATGGGCTTTCGCTGGAAAGCCCTGATGATCAAATGATGGAGCTGGCGGGAGCGGCGGGGCTCGAACCCGTAACCTCTGCCGTGACAGGGCAGCGCTCTAACCAATTGAGCTACGCCCCCGCAATCGGGAGGGCAAAGCTAGGGAACTCACTTCTGTGCGTCAAGCGGAAGTCCGGGAAAATTCGGGCAGCAGACGCCAAGGAGGTGGGGGTGGGGAACCCCGCTGAAGAAACGTACTGCTACCCGAATATCTAAATCTTAGAAAGCCCGCAGGATTTGTCAATATGCGAGTGCGCAATTTTTACACAGCTTTGCCCAATCTTGAGACACAACACCTCTGCCAGCGCTGGTAGCGCCTTGAGCAAACCTCCCGCTCGACATCTCCGCGAATTACTCCCATGCTCAAGCCAATGGCAATTGAATCCGATGCGCCGTTGGACCGGTTGTGGAAGGAATACAGCCTGGCGTTCAAGGATTTTGACGATTTAACGCTGGCGCGCTGGCTGGCCCAGACCTTGGGGCAACTGGAAGGCAAGGTTTGGCGGCTGACGCATCCGCTGATAGGCGCGTACCGACTCGCCTCCCAACTTGCCCACGAGCAGCAAATCTGGCTCAAGCGCCTGGCCACGCCTCCGGCGGGCTACCCGGAGTCGCCCTGCTGCCGGGCGCCGCAACTCCCCTTGCTGACGCGCGAAGTGCGTGAGTCCGGCCTGATCTGCCAGCACTGCAGCGATTCTCTGGTGCCGTTTGATGAAATCCCGGCCGAAGTCCGGGCGGGGTTGGAAGAATGGGCCGCGGAGTACGAACCAGTCCACGCGGTTGCTCATTGGGACGAACGCCAGCGCAAGTCTGCCGGCGACTATAACCGTGCTTATGAAGACGCGGCCAAGAAGGCGGAACGATTGCTCGCCCGCGCCGGTCGGGAGTTCGCGCCGGAGTTGCTGGCCTATTTTCCGGCCGTCATCTGGGAGGACCAGGACGAGTGCCTTGAAGTACGGCCCGAAGACGTGACGCCATGATTCGTCGCCTGTTGAATTAACCACCAGATGGCACTGGTTCGGCCTTGGTCCCGCCGGCCAAGCTTGGAGAAGCAATTGCCAGAGGCCGAGTTTGGTTGTGCCTGTCCCGCTTCCGGCGTATAACCCTTTCGATGAAATGGATGTTCAAATGGTTTTTCCGAATCACATTTCTCTTGCTCGCATTGGTTATCGGCTTGGTGCTGGCAAAAGATGCAATTCTGAAGGCTACGGTAGAGCGACAGATTCGCGCCCAGACCGGCATGGACGTGAAAATCCGGCGGTTCTCGCTCGGACTGCTCTCACCGGTGGTGTCCATCGAGGATTTCAAACTCTACAACCCGCCTGAGTTTGGCGGCACCGCCTTCATTGACATTCCCGAACTGCACGTGGAATACGACCGCCTGGCGCTCGCTGAACGCCGGCTGCGCATCACGCTCATGCGCTTCAACCTCGCGGAACTGAACATTGTGAAGAATGAAGCCGGACAAACCAACATCGTCAGCATGATTGACCTGAGCGAGGCCCGGCGCTTGCGCGATGCGCGCCCGGAGGATTTTGAATTTGCGGGCATTGAGGTGCTGAACCTCTCCTTGGGCAAGGTGCGTTTCCTGGACCTGAAAGAGCCGGGCCGCAGTCGGGAATTGCGGTTGGACGTGCGCGATCGGGTGCTGAAGAACGTGCGATCCGAATCGGATTTCCTGGGCGTGCTGTTGCTGATCTGGTTGCGCAACGGTGGGAGTCTTTCCGGAAGGGCGATGGATTCACCGCCCGAAATCATCAATGTCCCCGAGCTCCTTCGTGCCAACTCTTCCGGCCAGCCCGTCGTGGCGCCAGCGCCGAGGCGCTAATAGGACCTCGTATCTGTTACGGCTCAGATTCGAACCTTGAAGGCTTCTCCCGCCGTTAACGACTGTGCGAAAGCCGCCAGCAATTGCGGGATTTGTTCCAGGTCCTTGAGGCTCACGACTTCCACCGGCGAGTGCATATAGCGGTTGGGCAGACTGATCAGCGCGCTGGCAATGCCGCCCCGCGTCCAGAAGATCGCGTCCGTGTCCGTTCCGCTCGTGCTGGACATGGCCTCGTGTTGGAGTGAAATCTTTTTTGCCGCGGCGACACTTTCGATGCGGGCGACCACGTCGGGATGATTGCAGCCGCCGTGCGTGATGGTGGGCCCGCCACCGATCTTCACATCGCCGTGTTGGGCTTTGTTAACGGTGGGATAATCCGTCGCGTGGGTCACGTCCACCACCAACGCCACGTCCGGCTTGAGCGAATAGGCAATCTGACGTGCGCCGAGCAGACCCACCTCCTCCTGCACGTTCGAGACGGCGCACACTTCCGCCTGCAACCGGCCTTTGGACTCCTTGAGCAACCGCAGCGCCTCGGCCACGGCGAACGTGCCGATGCGATTATCGAACGCCCGCGCCACCACCAGATCGCCGCGCAGCACGTCGAACTCGTCCACCAGCGTGATGGGATCGCCAATCCGCACCAGTTTCTCGGCCTCCTTCCGGTTGCCGGCACCGATGTCTATGAACAACTCGTGAATCTTCGGCGGCTTGGGATTGTCCTCCTGTTTGGTGAGATGCGGGGCCACGTTGCCCACGACGCCCTTCACCGGACCTTTGCGCGTGTGAATAATCACCCGTTGCGCCTTCGTAATCGCGGCGTCCACGCCGCCCATGCGGCGGACGTAAAGATAACCGTTGTCGTCAACGTAGTTCACCGCCATGGCGATTTCATCGGCGTGACCGGCCAGCATGATTCGCGGCGAACCGCCCTTGTTCAACACCGCCACGCAGTTGCCGTAGGCGTCGGACCAGGTTTCGTCCGCGAATTGCTTCGCGTAGTCCAGCCACACGCGCTGGCCGCGGACTTCGTGGCCGACGGGGCTGGGCGTATTGACCAGGGTGCGCAGAAATTCCAGTGATGCGGTTCGCATGGGCAGAATATGTCAGTTGGCCGGCCAGCGCTTAAAGCTTAAAAACTTGTTGGATGAAACATGCGCCAGGAGCCTGCGGCTAACACAGCACGGCATGTCATGGGAAAGCCAATTGGCATCATCTCAATCTCAACTCCCGAGCAACTTTTCCAGTTCTTCGCGGAACGCCTGCACTCCGCTGGCGCTGTAGCCCACCTTGATCTTTTGGATTTTGCCGGCGCGATCAATCACCACCACATGCGGAATACCCGAACAGGCGTAGGCGTCGAACACATCCTTGCTCACGAACGCCACCGGCCAGTTAATGCTTTTCTCCGCCATGAAATCTTTCATCCGCGCAAATTCCGCCTCCGCCGGCATGTCCCGCTTGGTCTTGTGTTCCGCCCCGTAGTAACCATAAAAGCGGGTCAGTCCGACCATCTCCAGGCCTTTCGGTTTCAGGTCGTCGTAGATCTTCCGCATCGAAGGCAGCGAGGCAATGCAGGGGCCACACCAGTGCGCGAAGAAATCCAGGATCACCACCTTGCCTTTCAATGGCTCCAAGTTCTTGAATTCGCCGTGGACGTGTGAGGCTTCAATGTCCGGCGCGTCGGTGCCGATGAGTTTGGCAAACTTCGCCTCGCGGGCTTCCCGAGCGGCGGCGGCGCTGGCCGCGGCGTTGGTGTTGCTGCCACCCAGGCGGCCGGTCATGAGCGCCATCAATTCCTCGCGGCGCGCTTTCTCGACGGCTTCCGCTTCCTTGCCGGGATTGTCGGTGATCAACTTGCGGGTTTTGGCCAGCTTCTCGCCGGCGGTTTTCGCCTGTTCACGCTGCTGATCATTCGCGAATCCATCCTTCGGCAAGATCGCCTCACCGGCGACAAGGATCTGCATGGCGGTGTCCTTGTCGGCGGCGGTCAGTGCGCCGGCCATGTAACTATTGGCCAGGTTGGCAACGCGGATGGCCCCGGCTGCGTCCAACGGTTTGATTTGGCTCAGGGTTGCGGCCAGACTCTTCATGTCCTTGAGCCGAAAGTCCTGGCTCAGGATCGCCAGTTGCGCTTTGAGTTTTTCTTCACCCTGAACACTGGCCTCCCACCGACCCGCCACCGCTCGCGCACCCTTGTAGTCCTGCGCCTGCGTGAACAAGTCCACCCAAGCCTCTGCCGCGGCGAGGTCCACTTGCGCGGGGTCAACCGCTTTCACCGCTGCCTTGGCTTTTTCGTTCACCTCTGCGGTGATGGCGGCGTAATCCGGGCGTTTGTCCGCGGCTTTCGCTTCGGCCAGACGATCTGCGCGCAACTGTTTAAGGGAATCAAGCACCGCTTGCGGGTTATCCGCCGCAAACAGCGGCAGCGCCAGTGTGCAAACGGACAGAAGAACCATGAAGCGTCGAATGGTGGGTTTCATGGTCGCAGCCTAACCACGCTCCAACCTCGCGTCAATCGCCCGATGCCGTTTCCAGTACTGCGACAAACAAGTAGCGCAATGAGGTAGGGCGCATGTTTCCAAAATCCAGAGTCTCCGCAGCGGGGCGAACTGGAACTGATCATGAAGGGATCTACCTGACGCCTGCCTGCCAACACTTCCAACACAACTGGCTCGTCAGTCACCCGGCCCGGTCCGGGGATGGTAATTCCGCGAACTTGTTCAAATTAACGGCCGCTGACGCCGAGCCGCTGAATTTCCGCTGCGTAACCGCTCTGGTAGTTGGGATGCTTGAAACCGTAGCCCAAGTCGGTTCGCAACTTCTGATTCGAGATCCGCTTGTTCGTCAACCCGCGTTTGCGCGGGGCAGTAGAGTCTTCCGGCACGGTGGGTGGCAGCGCCCGGTTCAGCATTGCCGCCAGCCAGGTGAAGAATTCAAGCTGGCTCACCGGTTGATCATCCACCGCGTTGTAAACCTCGCCGGGACGCCCGTTCCGGAGCGCCGCCAGGATGACGCCGATCAAGTCGTCGCGATGGATCATGTTCAGGTATCGGCCACCGTCGCCTTCGATGCGCGCCTCATCCCGGAGGAATTGCTTGAGCAGATAACCGCGCTCCGGTCCATAAATCCCGGCCACGCGCAGGATCACGGCGGGAAAATTCGTTTCCCGCGCCGCGCCGAGCAGCATCTGCTCCGCTTGCACGAGCACTTTCGCGGTTTCCGAGTCGGGTTCGGTGGTGCTGCTTTCCGTAACCACCGATCCGTCGTTTTGCCCGTAAACGCCCGTGCTGCTGGTGTAAACGAACATCCGTGGCGGCGCGGCGGCGAAGTGTTCGAGCAAGTGCCGGTTGCCATGAAGGTAAAGCTGGCGATAGTCGTCCAGCCCGCCGCCGCCGGAAGCCGCGCAATTCACCACCCAGTCAAGACCCGCCGGCAGCGTAGCCAGGGTTTGGGGCTTTGTGATGTCAGCGTGGACGGGCGTGGTGCCGACGGTGCGGAGTTCGGCATCGGCGGTGTTCGCTCGGCGCACCCCGAAGACTTCATGCCCCTGCCGGGCCAGTTCCGCTCCCAACGGACGACCGACGTAACCACAACCAACAATCAACACACGCATGGCTCAGGTTGGTGGGATTCCGCGTCACGGCGGGCTTCGCGGTCATCGGTTGGTCTGTGTGCGATCATGCTTGCCGGTTGTCTTGAAAGCTCTGGGTTGGGCGGCGAGCCCACTTTCCCTCTGCGGGCAAGTTCGCCACCCGACGATTGCGAATCCATCTGTCGCAAAGTCCCGTGCGGTTGTCGAACCCAAAGAATTCCCCGTCGCACCACCAGGAAGTATCGGCGCTGCCTGTGCAAACAGTCACTCCTGCCTTGTATATGTGATCGCGGCGCGGCAATGTGCGGAGGTTCGTTCGGCAGAATTACTCGCCCAGGGATGGGGTGGGGGTCGAGCCAGGCGACGTTTGGTTGATGGAAACTGAGTTTTTGCATCGTTCGCACCATGAAAACAATGACCTGCCTGCTGGTGTTAATTCTCGGAGTTTTGCCCTTGGTGGCAACGGATCCGGCCAAAATCCTTCTCGTCACGGGCGTGGATTATCCCGGCCATCAATGGCGCGAAACTGCGCCGGCATTGAAACGCATCCTTGAGGCTGATCCCCGATTGGAGGTGAGGATCGTTGAGGATCCGCATTTCCTGGATTCCGCCGCGCTTGCGAACTACGCCGCAGTGTTGCTGCATTTCCAAAACTGGGAGGTCCCCGGTCCGGGCGCGGCGGCACGGGAAAACCTGCGGCGTTACGTCGAGGCGGGCGGGGGTTTAATGAGTGTGCATTTCGCGTGTGGCGCGTGGCATCATGAATGGCCGGAGTTCCAAAACCTGGTGGGCCGGGTCTGGCACGGATTGAACGGTCCGCAGCACGATCCCCCAGCGCCGTTCATCGTTAAGATTGTGGACGCGGCGCATCCCGTGACGCGGGGTTTGACCGATTTTGAAACCGATGATGAGCTTTACACCTGTCTGACGGGCACCGCGCCGATCCATCTGCTGGCACAGGCGAAGTCCAGGGTGGATCACCAGGATCACCCGATGGCTTTCGTCCGCGAGTACGGCAAGGGCCGCGTCTTCCTCACCACCCTGGGACACGACGTGAAGGCCTACACAAACTCGGCCGTGCCACAACTGCTGCGACAGGCGTCTGCCTGGACGGCCAAACTGCCACCGCCGGAGGTCAAGTGAAGCGCGGTCTGACCGTGTTCGCCAAGGCGGTCGCCATGCAGACTGGAAGCGATGCGATGCACCGGATTGGGCATCCGCGCCGCCGCAGCGGGAAATATCCAAACTAAAACTTCGTCATCCGCTCCAGCTCCTTCACCCGCTGCTCGATGGCTGCTCGGTTGAGCTTCGCTGTGCGATTCAGTCCGAAGCCTTCACAACAGAACGCGGCCACCACGCTGCCGTAGATCATCGCGCGCCGGAGATTCGCCTCGACCGAACCTTTGGCGCTCGCCAGATAACCCATCAGGCCTCCCACAAAAGAGTCGCCCGCGCCCGTCGGATCCACGACCTTGCGCAGCGGATACGCCGGGCAGAGAAAGCAACCTTTCGGACTGGACAGAATTGAGCCGTGCGAGCCTTGTTTGATGATGACGTATTTGGGACCGAGCCGGTGGAGCTTCTTGAGGGCGGCGAACACGTTATCCTCCTGGGTCAACTGCTGCGCCTCGCTGTCGTTGAGCACAAAGCCGTCAATGCGTTTGAGGAGGTTCAGCAAATCCGCCAGCGCGATGTTGAGCCACAAATCCATGGTGTCGGCCACGACGAACCGCGGGCGGCGCATCTGGTCCAGGACGTGAAGCTGGAGGGCGGGCGCGATGTTGGCCAGCAGCACAAACGGAGTAGCTTGGTACGACCGGGGCAGTGTCGGCGTGAACGTCTCGAACACGCCGAGTTCCGTCAGCAACGTGCGCCGATGGTTCATGTTGGCCTCGTATTCGCCCGACCAATGAAAGGTTTTGCCGGGCAGCCGCTGCAGGCCGGCGAGATCAATCTGGTGCCGGCGGTAAAGCTGAAGATACTTCTTCGGAAAATCCTCTCCCACCACGCCGATCAATTTCACGGGCGCGAAAAAACTGGCCGCCACGGCCGCGTGACTGGCCGAGCCGCCGAGCAGCCGCGGATTCTCCGCGTGCGGTGTCTTGATGGAATCCAAAGCCGTCGAACCGACAATCAATACGCTCATAAGGTTGAAACCGATCTTGAGTTAAAACGGCGCGCACGGTAGGCGATGGAGGAGAGCGAGGCAAGCATCCGCGATTGAGATCCGCAATTCTCAGTCTGAGTGGAGAGGTAGGGCGCGTCACTCCGTGCGCGCCGCAACTTGGCCACCAGACCTCGAAATGCCCTGGCGAATCCGTTCCGATGGCAGGCATGGAAGGACGCGCCCTCCCACAATGAGAATTGCTGCCAGGGCTGGCCGTATCTATTCGCGCTGGCACAGCAGATCCTTGATCCGCTGCCAAACGTCGCGTCGCTGAACATCCGAACCAGCAGCAACCTCGGTTTGACTCAGCCGTGGGTGACTTTTGCCCGCAAGATGGAAGCCCCAAAGGATCATCGCGAACGGTTCATGGTGCCGGAGCCGCCCCCTTTCCCGCATAGCCGAGCACGATGCGCGCGTAGCCCTCCTGATCCAAAGCGCGGGTCGCCGCTTCCTGGGCGACGCGGAAGATCAGTTCGGCACCGAGCCCAATACCGAGCGACACCACCACCATGATCGCCACGACCCAGCTTCATGGGGGCGCGGCGTTCCCTCTGCGCCAGTTCAAAAGTGCGTTCATCCAGAAATTCCACGCCGTGACCAGCACGATGGCGATGCCATTGGCCACCAGCAGACTCAGTCCAAGGCGAGTATAAAACAGATGCAGAAGCAGGACCGCCAGACCGATCCCGATTCCACAAATGAGATGAAAACGCAGCAGACGCCCGAATACGCTTGCGGAACTGCCGGTCGCCTCGCCGCGAAACGTCCATGCCTCGTTCCAGAAAAAATTGTTGAGCATCGCGGCTTCCGCGGCACAGAGCTTGGCCAGACTGACATCCCAGTTGCACTGCCTCGCGAGAAAATGGAGCAGCGCCATATCCACAACCACGCCGCTGCCCCCCACCAAACAGAACTTCACAAATTGTCTGAACCGTGGCTGGTGCGCCAGTCCGAAGAAGTCGGCGCTCTTCAGGGAAGCCTCCACAAGCCAAGTTGACGGAGGTCTACTACGGTTTCGCTTGTCAATCCCAGGTCAATGGACTTGGGGTTCAACTCACGACGCACGAAAAGAATGCTTCGGCCCGCCCGCGCCGTAGGAGCATAGTCGGCAAGCAGATTTGTCCACACAGGTTGCTTTAGGACATATTGGTTGAGTACCAAGGCATCCACGCGGTTCGACGCAAGCATGGCGGCAATTGTCGTGTCGTTGATTTGGCCCGACCAGGCGCGTTTGAGCGGAATGACCGTTAATTCTGGAGGTGTCTGGACATGGCCGGCGGCAAATGTCCAAAGGGGTTCCATGGCAAACATGGAACGACCGCTCCTGCCCAGTGCTTTCAATTCTTCCGTGACAGACGAATTGGCAAAGTTCGTGGCCCGACCGTGAGACCTGCCAAGGTGCTCAACCCGCCACTGCGCCCAGAACCAACCCAGCATCGCGGCAAGGGACCAGGCCACTACTCGTTCCCACCGTGTAATGGTTGCTGCCCGTAGCGTCCGCGCCAGAGCCACGACGCCCACTCCCGCCAACACAACCAGTGGCGTCATCAAATGGAGGTTGTAGTAGTCCCAGAAAGGGCGATGGAGCAAGTGAACCACCAACGCCACCATCGCAGCCGACAGCCACGGAATGATGGCTTCCATGCGGTTGTTTACATATTGGTTGGCGAGCGCGAACAGTGCGAGCGCGCAGACCAACCAGCCTTGCGCGTAGATCGTTGGATCCAGCCTATAGTGACCGATGTCCTCTGAGGCAAAACTCAAGTGCGATGCTCCCATTGATTCCCAAGCCCAGCCGGGCTGGAGCAATGACCCGAAGAAGACCAATGCTGCGACTGTTCCTCCCCAAGCGCCCGCGGCTCGCCAGCCCCGCTGCAATAACCATGTGAACGGCACAACGAGCGCAAAAGCCGCTGTCAATTTGATCGAAAGCGCCAAAGCCGCGACTAATGCCGACGCAAACAACGGCAACCGCCCATGCCCACGCAACACCAAAGGGAGTAACGAGGCGGTTCCAACTGCATAGGCTGGCGCCTCCAGCATGAACGAGGCGAAGCCGGAGGGGATCGCCAGCCAGAGCAGC
>JAANMW010003383.1_pt1 | contig 12524 bp, 11 predicted proteins | sample 7279671 | NCBI WGS metagenome assembly JAANMW01 (sample SAMN14094541, study PRJNA606508) | bioreactor metagenome | isolation source: A lab-scale SPAN reactor treating ammonium-rich wastewater day 247 | place: Ireland: Galway | collected 2017-09-19
CTTTAGTATTTCCTTGTTGCTTCTTTATCAATCTTTTTCCAGATATCTCTCCAGAATGAGAAATTAATTCTATTTTCTCGCATTCCGTGGGATGTATTCAAAAATTATGTATGTTTGGGTAGGAATATTAAAATTATATTTATTTTTTTTTATATCTTAGAGCAATTAAAACTAACCCATGAAATTCCTCCTTACCTTGCACCGTGTTCAGGGTGTATCGCTCCCTATCAACTATCAATATCCGCTGTCGGCTGCTGTGTATAAAATATTGGATAATGCTGATGGTGAGTATGCTCATTTTCTTCACCAGCGAGGCTATGGCAAGGGCTTTAAACTCTTCAATTTTTCCGATATTCAGGGTAAATTCAAACTTCAGGGAGACAGATTGAATCTTCTTGCCGACACAGTAACCGTAACTATTTCTTTTCATTTGCCGGAAGCGTCTCAAAACTTTATAAAAGGACTTTTCATGTCTCAGCACATTGGTGTGGCGGACAGCAAGAGCAAAGTAACTTTTGTGGTAAGTTCTGTGGAAGCATTACTTCCGATTTTTCAAGAGGTGAAAGACAACGAAATAATCAATATAAAATTGAAAACGGCATCAGCATGTGTGGCAGGAATGAAAAATGAAGTAGGGAATTATGTGTTTCTTTCGCCAGAAGATCCGCGCTTTTCTGAAAGTCTGCTTTACAACTGGAAAGAAAAGATAAAAACCGTTTACCCAAATGTTAATACTGAGCAAATACTTTTATCTGTACAAACGCTCTTCAATAGCACACCACCCAAATCCCGGCTGACAACCATCAAAAGCGGAACTCTTGAAGAAACTAAAATACGCGGCTGGAAGAACTTCGGGTTGCAACTTACGGGTGAAAAGAAGTACGTGGAGCTCTTGTATAACAGCGGTGTGGGACTGTATAATGCGATGGGGTGCGGGTGTGTGGAGGTGGTGAAAAATGGGGATAAAAATTAAAACAACATTGTTTCAATTCCACAATGGTACGATTGGTTTATCCCCGGTGCAAAAATAACAAAATAAAAACTACATTTGAGATTATTTTGTACATTGCAAACAAAATTTTATTTACATGACTGAAACAGATATAAAATTAACAAACTGGTACACATACCCGACAGGTGATCCATTTGCTGATATAGGTGGATATGTGATTGAATATTTACAGGAAAAGTATCCTGCTACATCAATACTGGAATTAATAGAATTTGCTACAGATATTTATGTGAATAAATGGGACAACAACCTACATAGCTTTTTCTTAAACTCAACCATTACCCACAATTCCAATAAAGGGCAAAAAGGTATTGAGAAAACAATTAAATATTATAGTGAGTTGATTGACGGAGTTGGAGGGCAAGACGGAGTTTGCAGAATAACCGGACAGCAAACAAAGGTCTATACAGCAGCAAGAGACAATCATATTATGTCAGGGTCTACGACATTGATTAACTTTCATCATGGCTTTGAGAGTGGTCTTCTCATGTCTAAAGAGGCCCTGATAAGAACATTCTTTGTCCCTTTGGGGGTGGAACAATTAGGAGATAAAGTAGCCGTACTTACAAGCAACAAAGCGGAAATTACAAAATATTTTATCAGAAAAAATGTAGATGAAAACTATAAAAGCATATCAAGCAATGCTTCTAAGTCTATTAACCGTTCAGAGTTTTCTAATCCTGTAAATGGTATTTTTAATTATGCAGAACAGTGTATTCAAAATGTAATTACGGCAACTTTTAATGAAGAAACCGGGACAAGCGAAACGAAGAATACTACTTTAAACTTATTTCATTTTACCAATTTCGGAGCAAGTCCCACAATTAATATCCTAACTCTTCCGGCTACGGTTTTTTCCTTTTACTCCTATTGTCTTTTGTATTACAATAAAGACTGGAGCAATTTTATATTCCGGCAATACAGTAGCTCGAAGTTTAAAAATGCCATATACAATGCCCAATCTGAACAATGGATAAACAGTAAAGAACAGTTGGGGTTTGATAGCTACAAAACATGGAAAAACAGGGCATTAGAGTTTTTATTAAATGGCAACTACGAAAAATTTAGAAAATTAATACTATATCATAGCAAAAAAGAAATTTTCAATTTTCAAATTGTTGAACAATATCAAATTTATATCAGAAATATGGACAAACGTACACTTTCCAAAATATTGGAACTGGCAGATTTCATCATTGCGGACAGCAGCGATGATGAAATTAAAAAAGCAATAACTCGCATCAATGGACAAAAAACAAGCAGTGCTCTAAGAAGATATTTACTCAACTTGGTAGCTGACTATAACAGAAAACATAGCGACCGAGAGAAGCCATTAATTACAATGGATGAATATGCAGAATATTTATTCCCTGATGGTACATATTGGAATGAGATAAGGGATTTACTTCTGATTGCTATCTATCAGCGTTTGCACGAAATGAATAAAGCTGTTGATGTAGAGTTGGAAGAAGTAGAGGAATTGAACAATGAATAAATTTAAAAAAACAAATACTATTATGAACTTAAAAACACAAGGATTCATCCTCGTGGATGTGGATGTAGTTGCATTAAATAATGCAGGAAAAAGCACAAGCAGTAATTTCGATAATGCTGTAGGCACAAAGAAAATTTATAAGAACGGCAGAACGTACACGTATGTTTCTGGTCAGGCGTGGAGGTATTGGTGGCGGGAAACACTAAAGGTAAATCATGGCTGGGAACTCTCGCCTGTTACGAGAGAAGCTAAAATAGCTTTTACAGATGCTGACCCTATTCTATACGCTGATGATGATGTGTTTGGCTATATGAAAGCAGCTAAAGATGTTGTGAGAGATGAAGAGGGTAATCCGGTTTTAGATAAAAAAGGAAAAGAGCAGAAAGAAGATGTTACGGTAACAAGAATATCCCCTCTTAAAAACTCTGTTATAGTATCGGTTGCAGGTGTTTCTACTGTAGAAAACTGGTCAAGCATGGCTCGTCAAGAGGGTGACAGTGTTCCTTACAGTAAAGAAGAATACTCCGCTATTATGAAAGGGATGTTTTCTTTAGACTTGGTACAAGTAGGCACTTTTGCAAGTTATAACAAAACAGGTTTTAAAAACCTTACAGATAAACAAAAAGAAACAGCTATTGCAAATGGAGCTACAGAAATCAATGACTCTTTCGTAAAAACTAAATCAGGTGAGCCACAAAAATTGGTGCAGTTAGAAAAACCAATCAGAGAAAAGAGAATAGTTGATACCCTCTCTGCATTGAAAACAATATCAGGAGGAGCTATGCAAACCAATAACATGGCAGACGTTACGCCCAAGTTTATCATTCTCGCTACAACAAACTCAGGGAATCATCCATTTTCACATATTGCATTCGGTGAAGGTCAAAGAAACGAAAGAGCAGTATTGAACATCGAAGGAATTAAAGAGGTTTTAAACGATTACAAAGACCAGATTAAAGGAACTGTCTACATCGGAAAGCGGAGTGGCTTTTTAGATGAGTATAATGATGATTTAAAAAAGTTGGCTGACGAATTTAAAAATGTAAAACTACTTAGTGTAAATCAGGCAATAGACCAATATTGTGAACAAGTAAAAACACAACTGTCCTGATATGGAAGTATATAAAATTGATATTGAAAGCTGGACGGCGAGTTTTCGCTACCCCAACCTGATTAGTGGTATGCAACCTACGTTGGAAGTGCCTCCGCTAAGTACTGTGTTGGGGTTAATCAATGCCGCTGCCGGAAAATATCTCAGACATAATAACCTGAAAATTGGTTATTATTTTGAGTATGAAAGCGAGGGCGAAGATTTGGAAACCATTTATCAAATCAGTAGTAAAAACGGCAAGCCTACCAATAATGCAAAGTCGAATATTCTTTATCGAAAATTTTTGTTCAATAATTTTTTAAGAATCTATACCACTGACGTTGAAATAAAAAACTGTTTGGCTCAACCTCATTTTCAGTTATTATTAGGCAGAATGAATGATTTGGCTACGGTAACTAATATTTCTGAAAAAGAAGTTTTAGAAAAGAATGAATACAGTTACAATTTAAGAGGGCAGATAATTCCGTTTAAGCATCATTTGCCGGGACAAATACAGGCTTTACCGAAGTATTTTACAGATGAGTTTCCCCGAAAGAATTTGGGAACAGAACCTTTTAGCGTGGTAAGCTGTAAGTCCAACAGGATTGAAACCGAATTGCCTACATTTAAAGATATTCTACCTAATGGTAAGAAGGTGGACATCTTCTTCCATGAGCTAAACTTTGAATAAATGACACTAATAGCAAAATCAAAAGATAAAAACAGTAATCAACCTCCAATAAGCCTGAAAGAGCATATTGAGGATTGCTTATTGATATTTGATTTTGTAAAAAGTGCTTTTCCTAAAGCGGCTGAAGTTTCAGGGCTTGGAGAGCGATTTTGGGATATTCTTAAACTCGCAATTATTTTTCATGATTTGGGGAAATCACATCGGGAATTTCAGAAATTGCTAAATGGACAAAATAACCAATGGAATTTTCAACGACATGAATTGTTTTCTATTCCATTTGTAGAAGCAATCGAAGAACTGAACGATGAAGTAAAGAATATTCTTAAACTAGTCATTGCAGGTCATCACAAGGATTTTGAAACGTTACAGAAACAATTAGCATTCTATCATACAGAAAACAATTTTGGAATGTTGCCTGTCGATGATGAGCAGAAAAGTTTTGAGCAATCGTTTTTAGAAAATGTAACAGTAAATGAAGTTATTCAGTTACTCGGCAAATTTGATATAAGATTAAGCAATATTAAACCAAACGCTCTTGAGGGACTAATTCGGATTTACAACAAAAAACCTTTTACCGATGAACATTCGGGCTATCTACAACTAATGCTTCTCTTTGGAGGATTGAAATGGTGCGACCATTTAGGTTCAGCAAAAGTTACTAAGTTGGAAAATCTTGAAATAACAGATTTTGACTTTTTGGAAAAGAAGCGTCTGCAACTTCAAAAATCAGGATTTGATTTCTATCAACATCAAATAGACTGTTCTAAGATTTTTGGGAATTTGATTTTAACTGCACCAACCGGCTCCGGAAAAACTGAAAGTGCCATATTGTGGTTGAAGTCGCAGTTCGACCATTTCGGGCAAGGTCGGGTATTTTATATCTTGCCTTTTACCGCATCTATTAATGCAATGTTTGAACGTTTAGGTGTTGACTTGGGGAGAGATAAAGTAGGAATGCTGCATGGAAAATTAAGTGATTATCTCAATAATTATTTTGATGATTTGCAGTATAGTCTTAATGATAAAAAGGAAAGTATTGACACGTTACAAAGCAAATTTAAAAGTATTGCGACTCCTTTAAAAGTAGTTACCCCTTTCCAATTATTAAAGCATTTATTTGGATTGAAAGGTTACGAGCAAGGATTCCTTGAAATGACCGGTGCTTATTTGATATTTGATGAAATTCATGCTTATAATCCTGAAACATTTGCCCAAATAAAAATTTTATTGGAGCTTTTAATCAATAAATTTCAGGCAAGAGTGATGATAATGACAGCAACTATGCCACAATTCTTTTTAAAAGAGTTAGAGCAAAGTATTGGAACGTTTGATAGAGTTACTGCAAATGCACAATTATATGAGCACTTCAAAAGGCATATAGTAATACTTAAAGAAGGGCTATTATGCAATTCGCTTGACGAGATTAAAGCAAAGTTGAAAGAAGGTAAAAAAGTATTAGTCGTTTGTAACACAGTTAAATCCTCACAAAAAGTTTATAAAGCGCTAAAATCTGTAGTTAGCAGTGATAAGTCTGTGTTATTACATGGTTCGTTTTCCGGAGCAGACCGTTCGGTCAAAGAAAAGGATTTAAAGGGCGAGCAAATTCAATTGCTTGTCGGCACACAGGCTATTGAAGTCAGTTTGGATATTGATTATGATATGATTTATACAGAGCCTGCCCCTATTGACGCATTGATACAAAGATTTGGCAGGGTTAACAGGCAAAGAGAAAAAGGCATTTGCCCTTGCTATGTCTTTACACAAAATGAGGAAAGTGATTTTTACATCTACCACAAAGATATAATTGCAAGAACACTCGACGTGCTTCAAAAAATCGAAAACGACAGAGGTGTCATTGACGAGGGTTTATTGCAAAGAGCCATTGATGGAGTTTATCCGGACTGGAATAAAGAGGATAAAAAGAAATTCGATAATCAATATACTTATTTAGAGGAAGCATTGAAACTATTAAGTCCGCTGAAGAAAAACAAGTATAGCGAAGAGGACTTTTATAAACAGTTTGACGGGATTAAGGTTTTACCACAAGCGAACAAAAACGTATATGATAAATACCTGAGTACATTTGATTTCATTAGTGCAGAAAGTCAAAAGATTCAAATTAGAAAAGGGCGATTTGTCCAATGGAAAAACGAAGGTTTTTTGAAGCAAGATAGTTTTGTAGTTTCAAAACAAAATAAGTTATTTGAGCAACGAAACTGGCTGACCAATAAAAAATATTGCCCAGATTTAGGTTTGATTGCAGATGAAGAAGATTCGTGGATAACATGTGAAATTTGGTAAATATTAATGATAATGACCATCAACGCCACGCTCATCAATCTTTACAATGTCTGCCATCGGGAATGTTGGTTGCATGCCAACGGAATTCGTATGGAGCACACCTCCGATACGGTGTACGACGGCAAGTTGCTGCACGAAACCAGCTATCCGCAAAGGGCAGCAAAGCACAATGAGATGGAGGTTTCTGGAAATTATCAGGGAATTGAACTGTCCGGGAAAATTGATTTTTACGATGCGATCCGCAAAGTAATTCACGAAACCAAACGCAGCGATAAAGTGGAGGCAGCACATGAATGGCAGGTGAAATTTTATCTTTGGCTGCTCGAGCTCAACGGTATCGAAGGAGCCACGGCTTTACTCGAATATCCAAAGCTTAGAAAAACCGATGAGGTGGTTCTTTGCAACACAGACAGAGGCTTTTTGCAGCAAACAGTGCAAAAGATTGCGGAACTGGTGGCATCAGAAACCTGCCCACCCAGAATTAACGCGAAAATATGTAAAAGTTGCTCTTATTATGAATTGTGTTACATCGACGAACTTTAAATGTAAAAACAAAATCCTGTATTGTTACAAAACTAAAATCAAGATTTAAAGAAAGTTCATTTTTCCAACTTTCCCGGAATGAAAAAATCCTACTACCTTTTTAATCCCGGCCGCCTGAGCCGGAAAGACAATACCCTGAAATTTACTCCTGTGGATGAAGATGGAGCAGAAGGCACGCCAAAATATATTCCTGTGGAAGGCGTGCAGACGCTGTATTGCTTTGGTGCGTTAGATGCCAATTCTGCCATGTACAATTTTTTGGGCAAAAATCATATTTCTGTTCATTTTTTTGATTATTATGAGCATTATACGGGAAGTTTCGTATCCAAAGATTATTTGCTGAGTGGCAAAGTACTCATACAGCAGGTGTCTCATTATACTCAACCCCGTAAAAGAGCTGTCATTGCCCGAAAACTGGTGGAAGGAGCAGCTTTTAACATGACCAAAAATCTGAAATATTACCATGCCCGCGACAAAAATTGCGAGCCACAGATTGAACGAATAGCAATGTTGGCTAAATCACTCGAACACTATTCGGAGGTATCAGAAATCATGGGTGTTGAAGGAAATATCCGAATGTCGTATTATGAAGCTTTTGATGCGGTAATCAATGATTTTGTAATGGGAAACCGTACCAAACAACCGCCTTCAAACGAGGTGAATGCGCTGATTTCGTTTATGAATATGATGTGCTATACTTTATGTCTGGATCAGATTTACCATACTCAGCTTCATCCGACGGTGAGTTACCTTCACGAACCCGGTGAAAGGCGTTTTTCGCTGGCTCTGGATCTTGCGGAAATTTTCAAACCCATTTTGGTGGACCGCACCATGTTTTCTCTTCTGAATAAAAAAGTAATTCAGGCTTCCGACTTCGACAGGCAGTTGAATTATTGTTTATTAAAGGAATCAGGAAGGAAAAAAGTGGCCAAAGCCTGGGAAGAAAAACTGAACGAAACCATCAAGCATCGGAGTCTCGGACGGAGTGTAAGTTACAAACATCTCGTAAAACTCGAATGTTATAAATTGCTGAAACATGTGATGGGAATGGAGGAATATCAACCTTTTAAAGCGTGGTGGTAAAATGTATGTCATTTTAGTGTATGATATCAGCGAAAGGCGGGTGGTGAAAATGCTCAAACTGTGCCGCCAATATCTGAATTGGATTCAGAACAGTGTATTTGAAGGCGAGATCAGCGAAGTAAAATTGAAAGAGCTTTTGCAGAAAGCCAAAATCATTATGGATCCGGAAACCGACAGCCTGATTATTTTCAAAAGCCGTCACGAAAGATGGCTGGAGAAACAAGTTATAGGCAAGGAAAAAAACGATGTGGACAACTTTATTTAGTTGTCGGTCACCCTCAAACCGGGCGGAGTTCTTTGACTTCAACGATAAATTTAAATATAATAATCTGTAAAGCAATAGTTTATATAGTCGTCGATGTTCGGGGTAAATCTTATGATTGGACATCGACGATTTTATTGCTCTTTTTTTATATCTTTACAATTATAAAAATGCCGTAGAATGCGGCTTTTGCTGTCGCAACCGCAACGGCTTTTAATCGAACCATACTGGAATTGAAACGTGCAATTCCTGAAAGGTTTCCTGAGATTTCCCTCTTTTAATCGAACCATACTGGAATTGAAACGATCGTACCATTCCCCGGCGGCAAATTGCCGGCCTCTTTTAATCGAACCATACTGGAATTGAAACTAAGAAATATCGGCATCGGTGAAACCTAATGCTTTCTTTTAATCGAACCATACTGGAATTGAAACATCCATTCGCGATGAATTTCGTTATCTACAATAGTTCTTTTAATCGAACCATACTGGAATTGAAACATCCATTCGCGATGAATTTCGTTATCTACAATAGTCTTTTAATCGAACCATACTGGAATTGAAACTGTCTTCCTGGCGTTTGTTTTCGCTGCGGAAGAAGCCTTTTAATCGAACCATACTGGAATTGAAACAAAATTTATTCTGCCTGATCTTTTCGGCGATCCGTCTTTTAATCGAACCATACTGGAATTGAAACTCCAATGAAGAAGATCCTGATAATGCCAAATTATTCCTTTTAATCGAACCATACTGGAATTGAAACGATTTTGATTTACGGCGGTACTTTTACGGATAGAGCTTTTAATCGAACCATACTGGAATTGAAACTTTCTTCCTAACTCGTCATGTGGATAAATATAATTGCTTTTAATCGAACCATACTGGAATTGAAACGCAACAAATATCGAAATATGGGATTGGCCGCATTTGACTTTTAATCGAACCATACTGGAATTGAAACGGACAAGTCGGGACTTATCCGTTTACCGTTACTTTACTTTTAATCGAACCATACTGGAATTGAAACGCCTTTAATCTACCTTCTCCGGTTTCGTTATCGGCGTCTTTTAATCGAACCATACTGGAATTGAAACGCCATTGCCCCGAAAGGTTTATTTTCGGGACCGGCTCTTTTAATCGAACCATACTGGAATTGAAACAGTTTTGTTGAGTTTGTAAATGTTTCAGCGCAATTCTTTTAATCGAACCATACTGGAATTGAAACAGAATCTGCCGGACGAACTCCAGCGGTTTCCGGACTTTTAATCGAACCATACTGGAATTGAAACATAAAATCTAATACTTGCTCGCGTTGTTTTTCAGAGCTTTTAATCGAACCATACTGGAATTGAAACTTTCCTGCATGAGCGTTTTAATTTTGTCCTGCTGCTCTTTTAATCGAACCATACTGGAATTGAAACGACAAGAAATCAACCTATTGCAGAAGCCATCAATGCTTTTAATCGAACCATACTGGAATTGAAACATATTTTAGACAAAAAGTTTCATAAAAACATCAACTTTTAATCGAACCATACTGGAATTGAAACTAGTATTGATATTGGCTTTCCTTTACTAGACTTATCTTTTAATCGAACCATACTGGAATTGAAACGCTATTCATCCAGCTCTCATAGCTTTCTACGGTGACTTTTAATCGAACCATACTGGAATTGAAACTCGGCAGGTACGGCTTGGAATAATTATGGGTCAAGCGCTTTTAATCGAACCATACTGGAATTGAAACAGGGCTATGCCGGTGCAATATTGCTCGCGGATGCCTCTTTTAATCGAACCATACTGGAATTGAAACACTTATGCACCTGCACCGGCAAGAGCCAACGGAAGTCTTTTAATCGAACCATACTGGAATTGAAACGAAAGAGTAGCAGCAGGAATGTGAATTTTTTCATCTTTTAATCGAACCATACTGGAATTGAAACATATATCCCGAATGGTGGCTTGAAGAAATCCCTACCCTTTTAATCGAACCATACTGGAATTGAAACTTTAAAGACTTTTAATAAAATTCCGTTAGTATAATCTTTTAATCGAACCATACTGGAATTGAAACGGAACTCGAAATAAAAGATGTGGAAATTACACGACTCTTTTAATCGAACCATACTGGAATTGAAACAATGTCATTCGACCAATTAGAATTATTATACCCTACTTTTAATCGAACCATACTGGAATTGAAACGCACCTCTGTGTAAGTCCTTCCGAAATCCGTTGAACTTTTAATCGAACCATACTGGAATTGAAACAGGACTAAGTATATTCTACACCAGCCAGCAACTTTCTTTTAATCGAACCATACTGGAATTGAAACATTCCAGAACGGAGGACGGGCGTGTGGTTTTTAGCACTTTTAATCGAACCATACTGGAATTGAAACTTGAAGATGATAGCCCTATTATTAGTGCTTGATTTGCTTTTAATCGAACCATACTGGAATTGAAACGGGTTATCATCGGGCCCGATTTCGATCAGCACCCGACTTTTAATCGAACCATACTGGAATTGAAACTCTGTTGCTGTTGAGTGTAATACATACCGACAAAACTTTTAATCGAACCATACTGGAATTGAAACTTGTTGCCTACAAGCCAAATGAAAAAGAATTAGCACTTTTAATCGAACCATACTGGAATTGAAACAAGAATCTGATTTCTGGATTAAGTCTTGTTACCAACTTTTAATCGAACCATACTGGAATTGAAACCTTTTACCAACGGATCACAAATCTTTTTAAAAGACCTCTTTTAATCGAACCATACTGGAATTGAAACGAGAGTTAGCAGGTAGCATATTGGAAAAAAGAAGTACTTTTAATCGAACCATACTGGAATTGAAACGGTAGGGGAGCAATTAAGCAGTATCGGGCAGAAGATCTTTTAATCGAACCATACTGGAATTGAAACAGAACATGAAGAACGGGGGCGTGTTTGGGTTCTTTTCTTTTAATCGAACCATACTGGAATTGAAACCGAATTGACCTGACGGATATTCCGCTAAACATTGCCGCTTTTAATCGAACCATACTGGAATTGAAACATTTCTCGAGGTGGTGCATTTTCTACCCACTCTGCACTTTTAATCGAACCATACTGGAATTGAAACAAGAAGGGAAACAGCTCAACCCCGTCTGAAGGTTCTTTTAATCGAACCATACTGGAATTGAAACGGTCGTCATGGATCGGAGCGGTGGACTGTGTTTTGTCTTTTAATCGAACCATACTGGAATTGAAACTTTATCCGAGCGAATAAAATTGCATGACCAATACCAACTTTTAATCGAACCATACTGGAATTGAAACGCCCAAAATTCGTTAACATTAGAATAAGCATACTTACTTTTAATCGAACCATACTGGAATTGAAACACAGCAATGTCTTGAGGGTAGTTCCCTGTAGTTCCTACTTTTAATCGAACCATACTGGAATTGAAACTAAGAGCCTGCGGGCATGAAGTAATTTCTGCCAACTCTTTTAATCGAACCATACTGGAATTGAAACTCGTATCCTTTGGCAGGATCCAAACCGTACCAAATCTTTTAATCGAACCATACTGGAATTGAAACAAAGCTGTGGCCATCGTTGGACTTTACGAAGGCAACTTTTAATCGAACCATACTGGAATTGAAACATAGGCGTGTTTAGGATCGTGTTGAGCGTTGTTCGCTTTTAATCGAACCATACTGGAATTGAAACAACATTGATAAAAACGGGTTTGTAACCACCTCCAGGCTCTTTTAATCGAACCATACTGGAATTGAAACGGAAAAACTTGAAAGAATTATGCGTGTGGTAGGAACTTTTAATCGAACCATACTGGAATTGAAACCTAATTGAAGCAATTGCCACTGGAAAAAACGTGAACTTTTAATCGAACCATACTGGAATTGAAACACGACTTTGAGGCTGAAGATGTAGACTATGACGAACTTTTAATCGAACCATACTGGAATTGAAACAGAAGTTTAATGACATGACTGCTGCCGGAACTACCGCTTTTAATCGAACCATACTGGAATTGAAACTG
>JAANMW010003385.1_pt1 | contig 12522 bp, 8 predicted proteins | sample 7279671 | NCBI WGS metagenome assembly JAANMW01 (sample SAMN14094541, study PRJNA606508) | bioreactor metagenome | isolation source: A lab-scale SPAN reactor treating ammonium-rich wastewater day 247 | place: Ireland: Galway | collected 2017-09-19
CGGTCAATAAGCATAATATCGGCAAAGTGCGCATGCATCGTACACAGCCTGAAAACGAATAAAAGCTTTGTGAGGTAGTTCGCTGAAATATTTTTGTATCGTAAAATCCATATTTGTCGGAATTTTTTACATTGTTTGCAAGGCCAGTTTGTCTTGGTGAATTTGCCGGGAAACGTCTGAAAAATTTCTGCCCGTAAGCAAACAGTTATCACTGAAGCCGGAATGTTTCTGTATTCTGGCACGATTGTTGCTCCGTTAATTATCAATAAAACAATACTTTAACTCTCAGGAGCAGAAGAGAAATATGCGTATCTCCTTCAAATGGCAATGGGCTGTACTGAGTTTTCTGGTGTTACATACTGCCGTTGCTCACAGTGGAAGGGATACTCAGGCTGTACGGTCTGCTAGTGTTAAGGGGGGGGGCGACATACTGGTAGCACAGGCTCGGCAGTATGAGCATGGTGAAGGTGTGCTGCAAGACAGGGAAAAAGCAGTGGAGCTTTATTGTCAGGCAGCCCGGCAAGGCTCGGCCGAGGGGCAGTATGCACTGGGATGGATGTACGCCAACGGACGTGGGGTCGAGCGTAATGATGGGATTGCTGCCAGATTATTCGAGATGGCTGCTGCCCGGAAGCATGCGGATGCACAAAAGTTACTGCGATTCATGCCTCTACCGGATAAACGGAAAGTGCAGTTACCAAATTGTCTGAGTAGAAATGTTTACGTTCGGACAAACATTACACCGAACAAATACTATGTTGATCAGTCTATTTCTGCACTTGTGGAAAAACTGGCTCCACAATACGAGATTGATCCGGGTCTCGTACTCGCAGTCATTGCGGTTGAGTCCGGTTTCAATACACAAGCGGTTTCTCCCAAAAATGCACAGGGGTTGATGCAGCTCATTCCCGCGACTGCTGAAAGATTTCAGGTCAGAGATGTTTTTGATCCGGAAGAAAATATCAGGGGTGGGATGGCTTATCTGAGATGGTTGCTCGCCTTCTTCAAAGGAGATGTGGCGCTGGTGGCCGCAGCCTACAATGCGGGCGAAGGAAAGGTCATGCGGGCCCTCCATACCGCACAAGCGGAAAGCTTTTCGGACATTGCCAAGACACGATTGATCCGCAGAGAAACACGGGAATATGTCCCGCGGTTCATGGCTGCCACCATCATCGCCAAGAATCCCGACCGATATGGCTTTCCCCAAAACGACGTCAGTCCGCACCAGTTTGAAGAGGTAATTGTTCGCCGCCCCATTCATTTCAAGGCCATCGCCAACGTTACGGGAATTCCTTACCAGGAACTGAAGATCCTAAATCCTGAACTGCGCCGGGACGCCACGCCACCGGACGATCCAGAGTATCGGCTAAAAATTCCGGTGGGAACTCGAGAGAAGGTCGAACAACTCCTGGATAGGGCTCCTACCTACAAGTTTCCCCCCTTGTCCATTAAGGTTCGGCAGCAAAAATCTGAGCCCGACTCTGGACGATGGTACCGCGTCCGCGTGGGGGACTCCCTCGAGAAAATCGCGAAGCGTTTTAATATCTCGGTCAAGACGCTGAAAAGCACTAACAACCTGACGAGCGCCACCATCAAGGCAGGATCTCGACTGGTTATTGCGCAGTAAGCGCGCCTGAGGGATTGTCCGCTCTCGAAGTTGGAGCGGCGCTTAAGACTTTTCCTTCGCGGATGACGCGGCAGGCTTACTAATTGACTTTCCTGCTGGCTCCGACTGAGTAGGTGGGGCGGTGTTTTCCGACTTGACTGGAGCAATGGTCGGAGGACTATCGGGCGATTTCTTGACCTCGAGAACCTTGACCCGAACAGCTGCTTCGCTGGCAAACGGCGAGCTGGGGTAGTTCTTCATCAAATCTTGATAGTGCCCAAGTGCACCCTCTGGGCGAGAATGCGATTCCTCTAATTTTGCCAATTCGAACAGCACCTGGTCTTTATTGAGAGCCAAGGGCGCTTCGAGTATCGCAGCAAAGGTCTTGGCCGCTTGGTCTTGTTCTCCCTTCAGGAGAAAAGCATAGGCTAACCGTTGCTGCACGAGGCTTACAAATGAAGAGTTGTCAGCATATAGCAGCAGAAATCGCTTATAGGTTTCAATTCCGGCATCGACTTCATTTGCCAGAACCTGTGCATTGCCTAAGTGGAACAGCGCAAGCGGGGCAACGGGGGTGCGCGGGTACTGCTCCACCACCTGTTTGTAAAGGGTGATGGCCTGCATCAACTGCTCCCGTGCTTTTTTCGGATCGTCGGCCGGCCTGTTGAGGTAGTGACGTGTCGCTTCCTGATCAAGCTCCCGAGCCTTCAGTGTCGTCTGATAGTCGTACCACACCACCCCAGCCACAACTGCGGCGGCCACCAGCAGTACTCCCACTCCCACCAACAACGCTCGCCGATGCTCCTGGAGGCTCAACAAGAACCGCTCAAGACCAGTCAATAGCTGGGTTTCGTCGAGTGGATCGTCTTTGGCAGGAACTCTGATTTTATAACTCATTGAAAGGGCCGCTATAACAACCTGTGCAAAGAACCTGTCGTTTCTCGCACCATCGCGCCTTATACTAGGGACCAGTCAGCCTTGTCAAATATTCAACAGCGCGTGTGCACTCGTGACCATGTTTGAGGGCCACCTTCAAGAACTCCGCGACCATCATCTGTTTCGGGAACTTCATCCCCTCGCATCCGCTACCGGCCCGACAATCACACTCCATGGCCGATCCGTCATCCTATTGAGTTCCAACAATTACCTTGGTCTCGCCACACATCCTTCTGTGATCGAGGCAGCTGTTGAAACGACGAAGCGGTATGGAGCTGGGGCCGGGGCCTCGCGTCTTGTGTGTGGCACGCTTCCTTCCCACCAAGCCCTGGAGACGGCATTGGCCGAATTCAAGGGGACCGAGGCTGCCCTAAGTTTTGGATCGGGATACCTGGCAAACATCGGCGTAATCCCTACCCTGATCGGAAAGACTGACCTGATATTCGCCGACCGCCTATGTCATGCGAGCTTAATCGAAGGATGCCGATTGAGTGGCGCGACCCTTCGCATATACCGCCACTGCGACATGAATCACCTAGAGCAGTTGCTGGCGAAACGGTCTCCAGCCAAACCCACCCTGATTGTGACCGATGGGCTCTTCAGCATGGACGGAGACATTGCCCCGCTGGCAGACCTGACTCGTCTAGCCAAACGTTATGGGGCGAACGTATACGTCGATGACGCTCACGGCACAGGGATCCTGGGGTCGACCGGACGCGGGACGCTTGAGCACTGCGGAGTGGAATCTTCTCTCCCCTACCACATGGGAACCCTCAGTAAAGCGATTGGAAGCGTCGGGGGGTATTTGGCAGGTTCACGTTCATTCATCGACTATCTCATCAACACGTGTCGGGCCTTTATCTATACTACTGCCTCTCCCCCTGCTTCCGCCGCTGCAGCGACCGCTGCCCTTCGGATTATCCAGGAGGAGCCCGCACGTCGGATCCGGCTCTGGGAAAACCGTAATCGTCTTGTACAAGCACTGACAAGTCTTGGATTCCAACTCGGCCCGTCGGCGAGTCCCATTTTACCGATCATCGTCGGAGCCCCAGAACGCGCCATCCGGTTGGCCCAAACGCTGTTGACATTCGGCGTATACGCTCCAGCCATTCGTCCACCCACTGTTCCACCGGCCACCAGCCGAATCCGTCTGACGGTCACGGCTGACCATACCGCCGAACAACTTGATGAAGTGGTCTCGGCGTTGGAGCGAGCTGGTCAGGCACTCAGGCTTATCTAGCGGGCTCTCCCAAGTAAATCTTCCTCTCTGTACGGCTCTTCGACAGACCATCTTCGAGGGATTTGCTTGCTTTCCCCCTTACCTATGGCATGCTCCAAGGAGGTCAACCGCTCCCCCGGACTCAGTCATTCACCATTTATTTATCCGCGCATACCACCACGTTTTTTTATGGAGTGCTCCCATGATTGATATATCAAAACTCCTCACATTCGGCGTCCAGCAAGGGGCGTCAGACTGTCACATTAGTGCCGGCGAGCCGCCCATGATTCGCCTGCACGGAGACCTGAAGAAGTTGGATCACCCACCTCTGACGCAAGACGAGACCCATGCCCTCATTTACGACATGATGAGTGATGCGCAACGAAAGAACTTCGAAGAGCATCGAGAATGCGACTTTTCCTTTGACCTCGGAGACATTGCCCGCTTCCGCGTTAATGTCTTCGTCCAAGGACGTGGATTGGGTGCAGTTTTCCGAACCATTCCAACGGAAATCCTTCCCCTGGAAAAACTGGGAATGCCTCCGATCATTCGGCAACTGTGCGACCGCGAAAAGGGTCTGATCCTCGTCACGGGCCCGACGGGATCAGGCAAGTCCACCTCATTGGCAGGTATGATCGACTACCTCAACAATACCTACGAAGGACACATTCTCACCATCGAAGATCCCGTCGAATTCGTCCATAAATCGAAGAAGTGCCTGGTCAATCAGCGAGAACTGGGCGTGCACACACTGTCGTTTTCGAACGCACTACGGGCAGCTCTACGCGAAGATCCTGACATTATTCTGGTCGGTGAGATGCGCGACTTGGAGACCATTCAGTTGGCATTGACCGCAGCTGAAACGGGCCATCTGGTATTCGCCACACTGCACACATCCAGCGCCCCCAAGACCGTCGACCGCATCATCGATGCATTTCCACCGAATCAGCAGGCGCAAGTCCGCGCCCAATTGTCGGAAACCCTGGAAGCCGTGCTGACACAGACCCTGCTCAAGAAAAAGACCGGCGGACGTATCGCTGCAGTGGAAATCATGGTTGGAACGACAGCAGTTCGAAATCTTATTCGAGAAGGGAAGCTTCACCAAATCCCTGGTGTTATGCAGGCCAGTCAGAAGGACGGCATGCAAACCATGGATATGGCTCTCATCGATTTGGCGACCCGAGGGCTGGTCACCAAGGCCGAGGCACAGTCCAGAAGTATGAACCCCAATTTGTTCGGCGCTGCAGTAGGCGCAGCTTAAATTCTATTTTAAACACAACGTTGAGCCGACATTGGAGCGAAGCTAGTTATGGATGTTCGCACACTTCTCGAAGTGATGGTCAAGCAGGAAGCCTCGGACCTCTACCTTACTGTCGACGCCCCTCCCATCTACCGCATTCACGGTTCGACGCATCGAACCGATGCCTCACCGTTTACGAATGAGCAGCTGGAGACCTTGGCCCTAGCGCTCATGCGTGGGCAACAACGAGGCGAGTTTGAAGAAAAGATGGAGATGAACCTCGCGCTCTACTACAAGGACCTCGGCCGATTTCGCGTCAATATTTTTCGGCAGAAGGGCAATGTCGGGTTGGTCTTTCGTCATATCAAGGCGGAGATCATGACGGTGGAGCAATTAGACCTTCCGCCGATCGTAAAAGACATCGCTATGACGAAGCGCGGGCTTGTGCTCGTCGTTGGGGCAACCGGCTCAGGGAAATCTACATCACTGGCGGCCATGATTGATCATCGCAACACCACCCATGCAGGCCATATCATCAGCGTGGAGGATCCGATCGAGTTTGTCCACCATCACAAAAAGTCCATTATCACCCAGCGAGAAGTCGGCTTCGACACTCATTCCTTCGGCCATGCCCTGCGAAACACCCTTCGTCAAGCACCGGACGTTATCCTCATTGGCGAAATCCGGGACACAGAGACAATGGAAGCTGCCATCACTTTTGCTGAAACCGGGCATCTTTGCCTCGGCACCCTGCACTCGAACAATGCCAATCAGGCCATCGAGCGTATTATGAATTTTTTCCCTGTGGAACGACATAGCCAGATTTACCTGCAATTGTCGCTGAATCTACGCGCCATTATTTCTCAGCGTTTGATTCCTTCTCTGGATGGCCGACGAGTACCGGCGCTTGAAATCATGCTGGACACCCCGCGCATCAAGGATTTGATCAAGCGGTCTGAAGTAGACACCCTCAAGGAAGCAATGGAGCAAGGCATCGAAGAAGGTTGTCAAACCTTCGACCATGTCCTCTTGCAGCTCTATAAGGCGGGGAAAATCAGCATCGAACAGGCATTGATTAACGCCGACAGTGCCAATAACCTTCGGCTCAAGATCAAGCTCGCCGGCCTGAAAGGCGACGAGGCTATGGCCGCACTGCTGGATAAAGCTGCCAAGGATGAAAAGGGGTTCCAGATTCAAGGGCAGCTGGGAGCGGCGGGCACCAAAAAACGCTGAGCACAAGCTGGGATTCTGATTCACCCGATCGCGCTGATTCTACCTTCTATGCCAAGGGCACACATCTCTACCTTGAACCTTCATCTCCTGACGGCGTTTCATCCGAGATCTGCTCAAGATATGAAGCAATTTTGTCTAGAGCAGCTGCGCTGAGTTTGCGCCCATACCAGACAGGCATGGTATCCGAGGGAAAGCCAGGGACCACGTAGATTCCCGGTGCTACGATCGATTCCACAATATAGTCCCTCACCGTCTTCGCCTGACCTCGATAGTGAGGATCGGCAAGACGCAATGGCCCTGTTTGAGCCAGCTTAAGTGGTGGACCCACTTGGCCATTCGCCCCGACAATACCGGGAATTCTATGACAGACCGTGCAACCCGCTCGTACGAAGAGCTCAGGAAGGGGCTCATCTCCGGTCACAAGCGGTATCATGTTAGGGTCTATCGTCTCACCATTCTTAATTGAAGTTCCCGCGTGCGGCTTCAAATCCCAGATAGCCATCACGGCAACCAACAACACCACCCCTGCGACAAATGCGGTCAGGACTCGTTCTTTTTGGCTAGAAGATCTTGCGAGTAACCACATACCGATCAATTTCCGAACTCCCAGGGACTCCGACTTGCAGTTGGCTCTTAGCAATCTACGGTTTGGAAGCATCCATCGCGCAACGGAAACCAACCGTCCGATCCTGAAATTCAGGTTCGGCAGAGAATCGTGCAGAAACCCTCAAAGCCACAGGAAGGTCTGCCCACGAGCCGCCTCGCAACACCTTTTTTTCACCGGCAGAAGGCCCAACAGGATTCCGTTCTGGACTCTTGGAATAATACTCACGATCATACCAATCTGCCACCCACTCAGCAGCGTTCCCAGCCATATGATGTAGCCCGTAGGGGCTTCGGCCGCCGTCCTTGAGTCCATGGCGAACACTCATTCCTTCTACCCCCCCTGTCACAGGAACGAGCGTTATGGCCTCACTTACCCACACTCCTCGGTTATAATTGGCGATATCCACAAACGGTTGCATATGACCCCATGGGTACCGCCGCCCATCAGTCCCTCGGGCTGCTTTTTCCCATTCAGCCTCGGTCGGCAGCCTCTTGCCGGCCCATACGCAATATGCGGACGCATCTCCCCAAGCCATCCCAACAGCAGGCCGATCGCTCACCGCCTCAACAGCCTCGTCATTCCACGTCGATGGAGCCTCGCGTGACGTCTCTTGTAGGAAAACCGAATACAGCCGAAGAGTGACCTCGTACCGGTCAATGAAATACGAATCCAGGATGACCGAATGTTCCGGTCGCTCTGTGGGTAATCCATCATTGCTCCCCATTATGAAGGGGCCAGCTTGGATCAGGACCATTGGTGCGCCATCCTTTGCTGCAGATTCTTGCGAAACGTTCGTCCCAGGATCGGATCCACTCTTAGATTCACCGCTATTTACCAACTGACTTCCCATGATGATGAATGTGGGTACAAGAAGACCTAGAATAAGTGCGCGCATGGCTTCCTCCTCGCGTTCCCCAGGCATTTTCCGCCAAGAAGCGGTCCCCGGCTGAAGTGTAACGGCACAGTTCGTCAAACTCAACCGAACGCAAGAGACGGTGCGTCATATGCGCACCTCGCGACAAGGCTTAATTGGAAGAGGATACTGTGCGTTTGCAGGTGAGAGAAAAGAGGCACAAGGAACCGTCCCGCCGTCCATGTTCGGCGGCGGGAGATGACACGAACTACCGCGTGAGTTCCGCGACGTGACGCCCTTGTTCCTTGGTCGCCCCCAACATTGGTTCTGATCGTTCGAGCAAATTCTGGATGATTTCTTGCCTCAACTGTCCCAGCAACGCCTTATTGTAAGAAGAAACGGGAGCCTTATCTTGGAGCAAGTTAAGCCAGCCGATCGCTGAGGCATCATACCGACTATTAGGCATCACAGTGCGCAACTCTTGAAAGATTGTAATCGCATCCGCGCGGTTCTCGAACAGTGCCACCAATCCCCGAACATAATACGCGTCTTCACATGCTAAACCCTTGTGGCAGTTCTTCATGCGCGCCTCCTGCGCATGAGCGATGGCTTGAAGGGGTTTCAATTCTGCCCCATCGACAATGAAAAAAGCGCTGCTTGGCAGGGCAGTTGAAGGGTGAGAAGGAATGGTTGTACATCCCCCCATACTGTTCACCCCAAGTACCAGCAGGCCTAGATAGAACACCGTATACTTCCCCATTAGCTGCCTCCTACCGTGAAGTGGGTTTCACTTACTGAACGACTCCTAACCATTTGTATTCGATGCTTCCGAATGTAGCATTTAAAGAAGAAGCGACCATTCCACGGAGGCTGTACCTCTTCGGTAGCGGTCGACTTGCTCGTAGGCTGGCCGAGGGATCGAAGGAACAAAGGGTGACGCATCCGACCGCTGAGGCGGACGGGAGATCATTTCATGCTGCATGGTTCCCAGGCGCCATGTGATGGCTATAGACATCACCGTGAGGCAGGGGATCGTCATTTCCTATTGCCAACTTGCAGCCAGCATCTGGTGCACCTCATCAGGTCGCTGAGCGATGGCCTGCTCCCAACTCAGACCAGTCTGCTGAGCGAATCCTGCCATCGCTTGGATCAGTTGCTCCACTTGGGTATGAACCAACACTTGGCCATTCCCCGCCTGAATGACCTCTACCTGAGCCACCGCGGGATTCGAGTACCACTCTTTGACAGTGACGCGATCCGTCGAACCCAAGATCATGATTCGCAAGTCATTCGCCTGTCTGCTCAGGATGAGATCGAGCGGATTGACGTCTTCGTCAAAACGCAAGGCGTCTTCATCCCCACCCCCCTCACGAATCGTATCTTTCCCATCCCCTCTGCCGAACAGATACAGATCGTTGTCCAATCCTCCATTGAGGACGTCGTTCCCGCGCTTTCCTTCCAAGGTATCCTGTCCGGCTAAACCGATCAGTACGTTACTCCCGGCATTACCAATCAATACATTGCCCAATTCGTTACCAGTACCGCTAACCGAACCTGGCCCCGTCAGGGTCAGATTTTCCACATGCTCGGACAACACCCATGTGACCGCACTTTGAACGGTATCGTGGCCCTCCTCGATACGTTCCACGACTGTATCGCCGATTCCCACGATGTACGTATCGTTGCCTCCCCTACCTGCAAGCACATTGGGAGCCACATTACCGGTCAAGGTGTTGTCCTGTTCGTTGCCTGCCCCACGAATCGGAGCGGTGCCCAAGAGCGTGAGATGCTCGACATTGTCACTCACTGCAATGTCCACGCTGCTGCGAACCGTATCAATCCCCTCACCGGACAGTTCAATCACCTGATCTTCGAGGCTATCAACCAGGAACAAATCGTTTCCCTTCCCTCCAACCATTCGATCCGTGCCCAGCGCTCCATCCAAAACATCATTTCCGTCGCCACCGACCAGACCATCGTTCCCCACACCGCCGTAAAGATTGTCATGGCCGTCCCCCCCATCGAGGCGATCGTCGCCGCCATTAGCCCACAAGACATCGTTTCCCAGACCGCCGAGCAGTATGGTATTTCCGTAGCGATAGCGCTGGCTAGTAAGGTCTATGACATCATCTCCATCCCTGCCGTCTATCACTTCAACGTCCATGAGGCGAGCATTGGGGGCTGCTAAGAATGGGCTATAGTAATCATCCAAGGCCACAACGTCACTTTCGCCAGTCCCAATCAATCGATCTGTGTCTGCATCACCCTGAAACACATCGAACGACCGTGACTTACCAGCGAGGCTCACCGTCTGCCTGCTTCCGCTGTATCCAGGACTGCCTTCATTTCTCGCCACGAATCCAGCTCCCCAGGTTCCATCCTCTGAGAACTGGAAGGTATCATCCCCATCTTGTCCAACGAGCACGTCGCTCCCCTGTCCTCCGATCAAAAGATCCGCCCCCATACCACCCACCATCCAGTCGTCTCCGGCACCGCCATCCATCAAATCATCACCGGCACCGGCACTGAGAACATCGTGCCCATCCAATCCATAGAGTCGATCGATCACATCCGTACCAGCGAGACGATCGGTCTCGCTCGTTCCCGGCAAGTCGAACCCTCGATCCAGCAATTGTGCGTAGGACATGACGGTTCCGTCTGCGAAGGTGAATGTTTCCACATCGTGTGAGCCATGAGCATTATTGGGGTCGAAGGTAGTCAGATGAACGGCGTCACCTGCGGTGCCGACCCGAATGAGCAAGGACCCCAGGCCCAGCGAAAGATCGGATGGTCTGATGCCAGGACCAAACGAGAGCGTATTCCCCTCTCCCGGCAAGGCCTGATCGGTAATCGTATCGACCCCATCGCCCAAATTAAATACATAGGTATCATGGCCCGGCCCACCGCTCAGTACATCATCGCCAGCTCCGCCGGTAATGAGATCATCCCCGCCCCAGGCCACGACAACATCATTCCCACCGAATGTGGCGATCACATCGTCCCCATCACCAAATGATAACTGATCGTCCCCCTCTGATCCGGTCGGAGCGAGCAGAGAGGCCAGGTCGACTTGGGTCCCGTCGGAAAATTCCAGGGTTTTGACGCCCGAATCCGTCCGCTCAGGAAACCGATCGAACGTCATCAAGTGAATCACATCTCCTGCACTGCCGACCTGAATCGTGACTCTGTCCTGAGTGCGGAAAATCGTGAGATCGCTCGGAATGATCCCGTCACCGAATAGAATTCGGTCTTCCTCCCCAGAGTAGGCCTCGTCCCAAATCGTATCGATCCCATCCCCTCTATCAAACCGATACGTGTCGCTTCCCCTCCCCCCAGCGAGAGCATCATTTCCTGCACCCCCACTGAGTCTGTTGCGCTCAGCATTCCCGGCCAAGGTGTTGTCCAAAGCATTTCCGATTCCGTCGAGTGCCTGCCCCCCTTGTAGTTCCAAGTTCTCGACGTAGCCGCCTAGCGTATAACTCACGAAACTGAGTACGGTGTCAGTGCCCTCATGCGCAGCCTCCACGATTCTGTCCGGCTGTCCTTCGCGAGAAGACGACCCGAGAATCACATAAGTATCGTCTCCTGCACCTCCAACCAGGGTATCGACAACACGATCATCCGCCGACGCGTCCGAAAAAGGTTCAGTCGTCGAAGCCTCCCAGCCTCCCATAAGGGTGTCATTCCCATCCAGTCCGACGAGTACATTAGCACTCATGCTGCCGATTAAGAGGTTGTCCAACCTATTCCCCGTGCCAGTAGTCTCCACCTCAACTCCAGCCGTAATGAGATGGAGGATTTCAAGATTGTCGGTCAGGACATAGTCTACGGAGCTCCAGACGGTATCAGTCCCCTCCCCAACTTCCTCAATAACGATCTCTCCGGCGACGTGCAGAACATACAGATCATCCCCGAGTCCTCCGATCAGCACATTCTGGGGTAACCCCGTATATCGATCACCGACCGGGGAAACTGCCCCAAACTCATCACGAATCCCCCCGATCGGGATCAACAGGTCATTTCCAGCCCCTCCGATCAGGATATCGCTTCCGATGGCGTCCAATACCCTCCCGCCCTCGACCTCCCGCACATATCCCCCGACGAGTGTATCGTCTCCCGCCCCGCCGAAGAGCAGATTGTCCCCCTCGGTACCGGTCACGCGATTATTCTGGTCATTCCCACTTCCCCGATAGGCGGAGCCCATGAGAGACAAATCTTCAACGTTCAGCGGAAGCCTGTAGTCATCGGAAGTCCTTACGCTGTCTCGCCCTGCATCGGGAGCTTCGTGGATGGTGACCAATCGATCGGTCCCTTCGATGACGTACGTATCGTCACCTTGTTGCCCCATCAGCGTGTCATTCCCACTCCAACTGACAAGGATGTCGTCGCCGCTCAACCCATCCAGCACTTCGTCGGCCACAACATTCGTATCATCCGAGAGAGTGTCGGATAACGCTGTGCCTAGTATGGGCGACCAAGCGGCCCTCTCCATCATGGTGCCCAGATTCCACACCGTCCCGTCGGCGAAATGCACCCCTTCGATCATGAACATCCCGCTCAACGGAGACGGTCTGATCGTCACGCGATCGAGGCCGTCGAGAGTCTGCAGAGCAAGTGCAAGCCCTTGCCTGGTGACAACGAGATCCTCGGGCTGAATTTCATTGCCTAAGCGAATGATGTCCAGCTGATCCAGGTCATCATCGTTCGAGCGAGAGAAATCATAGTAGGCAATGGTATCCTGTCCCCATCCTCGATCGAACAGGAACGTATCTCGCCCAGCGCCTCCGATGAGGGTGTCATTGCCGGTCCCACCCTCAAGCCCATCATC
>JAANMW010003386.1_pt1 | contig 12521 bp, 9 predicted proteins | sample 7279671 | NCBI WGS metagenome assembly JAANMW01 (sample SAMN14094541, study PRJNA606508) | bioreactor metagenome | isolation source: A lab-scale SPAN reactor treating ammonium-rich wastewater day 247 | place: Ireland: Galway | collected 2017-09-19
ACCTCCCGCAACCGGCGGCGGCCCCGTTCTTCCATCAGGCCTGCACACCTTGCGGCTTCGCCGGCCGCGTGCGATATCGACAACGAACTGGCATCCTCGTCGGCGAGACAAGTATAATGCTCGCGTCGGAACCATCGGTCTTCACCGTCGACCGACTCGATCCGCCGGACGGGATGCGTTGACGTTCCGCAACCGGCGCCCTGCCGTAAGGAGGCGCAACCGTGAATGGCGTCACCAACATCGAGGAACACCTCGCCCGACTGAACCGGATCGGTATTGCCCTGTCCGGCGAGCGGGATCTCGGCCGGTTACTCACAACCATCCTGCAGGAAGCAAGGGAGTTCACGCATGCCGAAGGCGGCACGCTTTACAGCGTTGAAGGCGACAAGCTGTGTTTTCTGGCGACACAGAACGACGCTCTCGATCGTCGCGGCGACGGCACGGACTATGCCTTGCACGAAGCGGGCCGGCTCATGCCCCTGTCGCGGGAAAGCATGGCCGGCTACGTCGGGCTGACCGGAGAGCCCATCAACCTGGAAGACGTCTACCTCATTCCGCCGGACCGTCCATTCCGATTCAATCCCGAGTTCGACCGTCGACACCAATACCGCACGACGTCCATGCTGATGGTCCCGATGAAAGGCGCGGACGGCAACATCCTCGGCGTGCTGCAGTTGATCAACGCGATCGATCCGGCCGGGCAGGTCGTCCCGTTCGACCATCGCTGGGAAGACCTGATCATGTCGCTGGCGTCGCAGGCTGCGGTGGCGATCCGCAATGTGCGTCTGACGGAGGAGCTTAAGGCCGCCTACATGGACACGATTCTGCGGCTGTCGGTGGCGGCCGAGTACAAGGATACCGAAACCGCCAACCACATCCGGCGGGTTGCCCATTATGCGGCCATCATCGCGAGGGAACTGGGCCTTGAGCCCGATCGCGTGGAAGCAATTCGCTGCGCCGCCCCGATGCACGACGTGGGCAAAATCGGCATTCCGGAGAGTATTCTGCAGAAGCCCGGAAAACTCACGCCCGACGAATATGAAGCCATGAAGAAGCACACGGTGCTCGGTGCCCACATTTTCGACGGCGCGGGCAGCACCCAGATTTACACCGGGGGCGGACGGTATCTGGATTTCGTCGATTTCACGCCGATCCCAGAACCGGCCACCTTGGCCGTCGCGGGTGGGACGATCATGGTGGGACTGGCGACGTTGCATCGGCAGCGCCGCCGCGGTCGTCGGCCATCGGCCAAGACCGCTCTGTAAGCCGTTTAATCCGTCACCGACCATTCATCGCGTCAACCCCATGGCCTGGCCGCGGGGTTGTTCGTTTTATGTGGCCTTGATGCTTTGCACATAGGCGCGGCGCGCACAGCCGGCCGACCCGATGAAGCCGGCCTTGGTGCCAAGCTCGGCGAAGAGGATTTGCGTTTTTTGGGCGGGGACGGGAAAGGCCAGCCGATGGACGTGATGCTGAATTCTCGAGAGCAAAGGGGAGCCGGCCGCGGTCATGCCGCCGCCGTAGAGGATGCGATCGGGATTGATCGTGTGCATCATGTTGACCGCGCCGACGGCGAGGGCGTAGGCCGCGTCCTCGACGATTTCCTGGGCCAGAGCGTCGCCGGTGGCCGCCGCTTGAAACACCAATCCCGCATAGCGGGCGTCAAGGGTTTCCTCCACCTCGGCGGGGGAAGCGGAGGGGCCGGACAGTTGGCCGATGGGCGTCGACCGCAGAGAGCTTTCGCGGGAGGAAATCAGTAATTCCTTCGTTCGCTTGACGATGGAGCGAGCACTGGCATAGGCTTCGAGATGGCCGGGCTGCCCGCAGCCGCACATGCGGCCGTCGAACATTTGCACGACGATATGGCCCACCTCGGCCCCGTGGCTGTGTTCGCCCTCGATGATCATGTCCCGGACGATGATGCCGCAGCCGATGCCGGTGCCCAGAGTGAAGAGGACGATGCTGTTCGCGCCCCGGCCCGCGCCCGCCCAGAATTCGCCATAGGCGGCGGCGTTGGCGTCGTTTTGAAACGTGGTCGGCAACTGGAAGCGCTGCTGCACGTGTTCGCGGACGGGGACGTTTTTCAGCGGCCGCATGTTGGGCGGCTCCAGGATCAGCCCGCCCTGGATGTCCATGGTGCCGGGGGTGGCGACGCCAATGCCGCTGATCTCCGACAAGGGCAAGCCCGCCGCCACGATGGCCCGCTCCACGGCCAGGTCGATGCGGCCCAGGAAATGGTCGTTGCCGCCAAAGGCTTCCGTGGGCAGGTCGATTTCGCTGAGCGGCTGGCCGGCGTCGTCCACGACGCCGCCCTTGATCGACTGCCCGCCGACGTCGATGCCGACGAAGAAGGGTCGCTGTTTCATCCCGCCATTATGTCTGGCCTGCCGCCGACTGTCGAGTCAAAGTCGTCGCCGGTTCTGGCCGGGGCGCGCCCGCCGCGCGGCATAATCGATCAAGAAATGGTTTTCACAAAAAGGTTAGCCTGGGCTATTCTCTACGAGGCCCGAAGCGGATCGTGGGCTCAACGAAGCGAATGAGAGGATCGCGATGTCCAAGACGATAGGCCGTCTCCTGATCGTGGCGGGAGTCGTTTTCCTGGGCTGCGCGGCGTACTTCCTGAGAAAAGCCCACGAAGTGGAATACATGGCGGGCCTGATGCTGCCTGCCCTGTTGTGTTTTTTGCTGGGCTTGTTGCTTCGCCGGACCAAGACCGAAGCCCCGCCGCTGGCGCTGCAATTCGTGAAGCAGGAAAAACGGCTGTCCCACGTCGTTCATCACCAATTGATCCTTGGCAAGAATGAAATCTCTTTACACATCTCTAGCGATCCGGTCAGCGAAAAACCGTTTCAAATCCCCACGCGCAGCGGTTTGGTGCATGGCATTCGGCTCACCAAGCGGGCGGAACGTTGGAACACGGTCAACGCCAAGATCATGGCGACTTCGGAGCGCATGTATCAGGTGTACGTCGTCTCCTCCTTCATGCGGGCCGACTCCCCGGACGTCAAGCAGTTCCTCGAAGCGTTAAATTCATGGAGGATGAGTGAGCAAGTCGGTTCATCTACAAGTCAGGGCGAGTCGCGGCAGGATCATAGATCATCCATTGAGAATCAACATTGTGGTCGGTACATTAAGATAGAGGGATTGTAAGTGGTTAACGCCAGAATCCATGTCGAAACATAATCAGTCATGCATGGGGATGATCCATGATGTACCGTGTTCCATTGGTGTTCACGCCGCAGCCGGAGGGAGGATACACCGTCAGCTCTCCTGTTCTGCCCGAATTGATCACGGAAGGAGATAGCTTGGCCCAGGCCCAGGCCAACGTTCGTGACGCTTTCGAAGCGGTGGTCGAACTGTACGCCGATCTAGGCCGACCCTTGCCTGCCAGCATCATGCTACCTGCCCAGGGGGAGGTAGTTTGGACGGAAACTTTAGTTAGCGGCACATGACTTATCGCGAATTGACAAAAAAACTGAGAGCCTTGGGATGCATTGAGATTCCAAGAAAAGGTGGTGGTTCCCACCGCAAATGGCATCATCCCCATAACCTTCGTTCGACCGTTATTCCGGACTGGGGTAGAAGAGATTTGAAACTCGGAACCATTCGTTCTGCCTTAAAACAATTAGGTATTGATTGGACAGCGTTTGAGAACGCTTGACTTATCATACGATCGATCAATCGGAACACCATGTGTTTCATGGTTCTCATTACTGCATGGTTACAATCAATTTTGCGTACCCTCGAGGAATAAGCAGTGGCTTGTGTTTCCTCTCCATCCCGACCATTCTCCGCGAACCTGTTCCCGCCGCGCTTCGTCTCTGCTTTCGGAAACCGTTGATCGATCCTGACCCGGGGCGTTCCGGCCATCGGCGGCGATTAGGCCTGGCGCGTTCCCTCAAGGGCGTCTGCGGGGATCATCAACTTATGGTTAGCTCAAGGGTAGAGCACCAGTCTTTGCAACTGGCTGTTGCGGGTTCGAATCCCGCACCTTCCACCACCGATCGGTTCGCCGATCCCCCGATGAGGGACAAGCTGCTAAGCTTGCACATGAAGCCGAAGGAGGGTGGAGCGTTGGCAGGATCCGCCCCGGAAGAAGCGGAGTCAGCCCGGCGCTGCGGCGCCGCTGGCCTGAGCCGTCTTCCCGGGGCAGCATGAGCCGGGACCTTGCAAAGCGCGGATGCCGCCGGCGTCAGGCCTGGTCGAAACCGTCATGACGACCGCGCAAGTGCGCGGAGCCTCGGCTCCCCGCGGCGGTGCGGTCCGCGGGGCGGCGACGGCCGGGGGCAACGCAGGCTCAAACGCTTTCCGTTATTCGGCCATGTGATCGGCGAACGTTTCACCTTCTGACGGCGTCCTGTCTGTCCTTGAAGGGTTGAGCTTTCAACCGTGAATTGAGTTGTCTTTACCGCGGCGGCGCCGATGCCGAGCGCCGCTCGGGGGAAATAGTTCATCGGCATCCAGGCCAAACGACCTGGGAGGTGGCGACATGATCAAGCGCATCAAAATCCGCACGCATGAAGTCGGTCTGCTGTTCCGCGATGGGGAGTTCCGCGGCTTGCTCGGCGCGGGAACCCGCTGGTTCCTCGATCCGCTCGGCAAGATCCGGGTCAACGTCGTTGATCAGCGCGACCCGTGGTTGCTTCACGACAAGCTGGACGTGATCGTCCGGAGCGGCGCGCTCGAGGGGCGGGCCATCGTGCTGGACCTCAAGGACCACGAGCGGGCCTTGGTCTGGGTCGATGAGCGATTCAACCAGGTCGTGCCCCCGGGGTTGTACGCCCTGTGGACGGGCTGGCGGAAGGTGCGCGTCGAGGTGATCGATGCTCGTCAGCCGCGGTTCGACCACGAGCAGCGGAAGGTCGTCATCCGTACGGCGGCGGCGGCCCGGCTGCTCGACGTGCACAACGTGGCCCGCGACCACGTCGGCGTGCTCTACATCGACGGCCAATACACGGCCACGCTGCCGCCCGGCGAACACATCTACTGGAAGGCCCCGGCCGACGTGCGCGTCGTCACGGTGGATGCCCGGGAGACGATGATCGACGTCGGCGGCCAGGAGATCATGACGGCCGACAAGGTGACCTTGCGCGTCAACGCCATCGTGGCTTACAAGGTGGTCGATGCGCGGACGGCGGTGCAGCGCACGGACGACGTTCGCCAGGCGCTGTACCGCGACGCTCAGTTGGTGCTGCGGGCCGTGGTGGGCGCGCGGGAATTGGACGCCTTCCTGGTCGAAAAGGACGCCGTGGCCGGCGAGCTGATGGAAGCGCTGCGCCGGCGGGCCGCGGACTTGGGTCTGGAAGTGGTTGCGGTGGGAATCCGGGACGTGATCCTGCCGGGCGACATGAAGGACCTGATGAACAAGGTCACGGAAGCCCGCAAGGCGGCCGAGGCCAACTTGATCGCGCGGCGGGAGGAGACGGCGGCCATGCGCAGCCAGGCCAACACGGCCAAGCTGCTCGCGGACAACCCGGTCCTCATGCGGCTGCGCGAACTGGAAGTGCTTGAAAAGATCGCCGCCGCCGGCAAGCTCAACATCGTCCTGGGCGAGCAGGGTTTGGCCGACAAGGTGATCAAGATGCTGTAAACCAATGGCATTGAAAGCCAGGAAAACCCGCGGGTTGCGGCCCGCGGGTTTTTTCATGAAAATTCTACGCTCCAAACTTGCGGTGTAGCTATAATCGCAGGCATTGTTTCTCATCCCACCAATGCACGATTTCGAGAAGAGACATGTCCAAGGAAAAATGGAAGCTGGCCAGGGGGTATCGCTGGGCGGGGCTGCATTGCGGCATTCGCCCCGATCCGCAGCGGAAGGATCTGGCCCTGATCGTCAGCGATTTGCCGGCGGCGTCGGCGGGCGTTTTCACGACGAACCAGGTGAGTGCCGCACCCGTGCGGATCAGCCGGGAGCGCGTCCCGCGGGACGACGCCCGGGCCATCGTCATCTGCTCCGGCAACGCCAACGCCGGCACCGGCGAGCAAGGGCTGGCCGACGCTCGCCAGATGACCCTGGAAGTGGCCAATCGGTTGAACGCCACGGCGGAGGAAGTCCTTGTCTGTTCCACGGGCATCATCGGCCGGCCGCTGCCCATGCCGCACATCGTCCAGGGCATTGACCAGGGCATGTCGCAATTGCAGGAAGGGGCCGACGCCCTTGAAGCCGCAGCCCAGGCGATCCTGACGACCGACACCGGCATCAAGGTGGCCACCGCCGAGGTGGCCGAGGGCGATCAGGTCTATCGCTTGACCGGGCTGGCCAAGGGAGCGGCCATGATCGGCCCCAACATGGCGACGATGCTGGCGGTCATCGTCACCGATGCGGCCGTCGAGCATGCCGATTTGCAGACCGTGCTCCGGCGCGCGGTGGATCGCTCCTTCCATTGCATCAGCGTCGAGGGGCACACCAGCACGAATGACACGGTGTTGCTGCTCGCCAACGGGGCCGCCGCCGGACCGCAGCTCACCGGCCCGGCGCTGACGCGCTTCGAAGAGCATCTCGCGGCCGTCGCCGAGCAGTTGGCCCAGGCCATCATCAACGACGCCGAGGGCGCCACGCACGTTCTCTGCATCGACGTGGAAGGCATGCACAACGACGGCGACGCCCGCCGCATCGCCCAGGCCATCGCCAACAGTCCGCTGGTGAAGACCGCTCTCTTTGGCAACGATCCCAATTGGGGCCGCATTCTGTCCGCCGCCGGTTATGCCGGAGTGACGTTCGCGGAAAAGGACGTTTCCCTGTGGTTGGGAGAGATTCAACTCTACGACCGCGGCACGCCGCTGATCGGCAATACCGAATTGGCCGCAGCTTATTTGCGGCATCATCGCCACGTGACGGCCAGGCTGCTTTTCACGCTGGGGCCAGGCCGCTGCCGCTTTTGGACGTGCGATTTGACCCACGAATACATCCGGCTCAACGCGGAATATACGACGTAGCGGCCACCGATGGCGGCGTGCTGAATGACGAAGCCCACTCCCTGCTTAGGGAATGGGCTGGTGCATGCGCGCGGGGGTCAGGCATGGCGGTTACTGGCCCGGTTCGCGGCCATGCTTGATCTTCGGCCAATATTTCTCCAGGTCGAAATGGGGATCGTTGTCGGCGTCGTGGCAGAGGCGGCATTTGCCCTCCGATTGGCCGATCGTGAGCCGCAAGGGGGCGGCGTATTTCTTCACCGTGCTCAGGTCATGTTTGGTCTTGTCGCCGAACTGAACGTGCAGGCTGGCCGGGCCGTGGCAGTTTTCGCATTGATTGCCCAGCAACATCGGCGTCTTCACCTCGCTGATGAAGCCGCCTTCCAAACCGTACCCGGTCACGTGGCACATCATGCAATCGGGATCGTACTGCCGGCCGATGCGCCGCGGCGGCTCGTTGGCCCGGACGAGTTCGGCGATGGGCCGGCCATCTTCGACGAGATAGTGATAGGCTTGCCGGTGCTTCGACCCATGCCACACGGCATATGCCGTCGGGTGGCATTTCTGGCAACTGTCCGAGCCGACGAAGGTCGCTTCGCCCATTCCCTCGAGTTGCTGCACGGCATGTTTCGAGCGGGGAAAGCGGCTGTAATAATCATTGCGATAGACCGCCAGGACGTAATCCCGCATCAGCTCGCGGACGGGATTCGTTTGGTCGTCGGGCAGTTCATACCCTTCGACCAGGTCGACCATCTGATAGCTGAGCTTGGGCCACTCGGGTTGCTTTTCCACGCCGACGATGGCGACCGAACGTCCCTTGTGGCCGATGTTGACGAGCAGGGTTTCCTTGTCGGGCGGTCCCAGCCGCGTGGGCAAGGCGGGGGCGACATCGGCGTCGGCGCGGCTGAGAACGACGTGAAAGGCTTGCGGAAAGGCTTCGAGCAGCTTCTTGGCGTCGGCGTTGCTGCCCTGCCACAGCAAGACGCGCAGGTCGGCCTGTTTCTCCTTGAGCGCTTCGAGCAGGCCGGGCAGCGCCTCGGCCGGCGGGGTCCACTTGAGGGCCGGGTCGCGGGCCGTGCTTTCAGCGATGAGAGCGTCGCTTAATAATCCCACATAGGCGACCTTCAAGCCGTTGGGCTTGGTTTCCACCACGGTGTAGGGCTGGAACATTTCCGGATACAGTTGATCGGGGTCCTGAAAGTTGCCCATGACGACGACGGGCGGCTTATAATTTTGCGTCCGTCCCAGAGCTTGATCGAGGGGCATGGCCAGTTCCGAGGGGCCGATCGCCAGGGCGGCGTAGGGCATCTTGGCCAGCATTTGCAGGGCGGCCTCGAACTTGTGCTTGTCCTGATCGGCTATGAAGCTGCGCTGGGTCGGTCCCAGGTCGCCCAGGTCGGCAGCGGTCACCGGCGCGCGGGCCTGCAATTCTTGGATCAATTCAAAACGCCGCTCCAGTCCGCCGAGCTGAGGCCGGGAGCAGCCGCAGGGCTGCAAGTAGCCGTGCATTTGACCGGTGAGCACGATGAAGGCATCGGGGGACAGGTCGGGCAAAAGTTTTGGCCGGCGGGTGTCGAGCGGCGGCTTCCCCGCGTCCAGCGGCTTGGTTTCGGCCGGCGCGGACGCCAGGCTCGCGCTGGCCAGGACCGGGTTCGGACCAGGCAGGGCTTGTTCTTTTGCCCAGACGAGGTAAATGGCGGCCGCGGCACATCCCGCCATCACGATCAACGCCACGCTCCATCGTGTCGTCCAGCCCATGCCACGATCCTCTAATTCGCGGGTAGGATTTTGCTCACGGCTTCGATCCGCAAAGCCGCGGTGAATCGCTTCTCGTTCGTGTCCATGTCAAAGGCGAAGCGAAAGCTGCTATCGGGCGGTTGGCTGCTGAGATGGCGCGGCTCCGCTTTCCAGGCGAAGCGGATGACGCCCGACTCGCCGGGCTGCTTCACCACGGGGGACGCGTCCTTGTTGAGTTTGCGGCCGTCGATCTGAATTTCGGCGCAGCCGCAGCTTTCCGAGAGATAGGTCAGCCGCAGCGGACCCTTGCCCTGATTCTTGAATTTGACTTCGATGTGATTGCTGGCACCCACCTTCGTCGGGCCGGCGTTCACCTCGATCACGTTCGCCTCTTGCCGCATGTTGGGGCCAAGCTCGAAGACGATCTCCGGCGGCTCCTCCGCTCCGGTCGCTTGCACGACGGGGGCCAGGACGATGTTCTGCCCCTGTTTCATGACCAGCCAGGTGATGCCGAAGCTGACGACGATGGTGCCAAGGATGAGGCTGAGCCAATAGCGCATGGAGGTCTCGTCAAAGAAAAGGTGCGTCTCGAAGAGTCCACGTCATTTATACGATAAAGCAAGCAAAAGGGTCAAGCCGACCGCCCGTTTAGATCGATTGACACCCCGGTGAATCACGGGGGGCTGAATAAACGAAGGTGAATCACGGGGGGCTATATTTATGCAGGTTGCAGCGCTAGGGAAGAAGGCGAACGGTGTATTGATCCTTGGAGGGAAACGTTGACCATGCCCGACACCAACGCTTGGGAATCTTATCGGAGTTATTTGCTGCTGCTGGCCCGCTGAGCCGGGAGAAAGGCTATTACACACTTCAGGCCGCCGGGGAGGCCTTGGCCGCGTGCCTGCCACATCTCGGCCAGCAGAAAACCTCAAGTTTAGCCCCTGTCAGCGAGCGCCACCTTTTGCAGCACACAGTAAGCGAAGGTGGGTTTCTTTTTGGGTGAAGATGATGAGGAAGGTATAGCCATGGCAATGGTGAACTTGTCAACCCTGCTTTAACACATCACCAACCGCCGCGCATGGGCTCTCTTTCGGAAAAGCCCCGGTTGCACCTTTAACGTTCGTCATGCCATTCTCTATCGGCTCGAGGAACTCTGTTTCCCGCCCACGACTGCGGAAGCGCAAACTGCAGCGGCCGCGGCCACACTGAACCTTTTCCCCGGCATGCTGGGTCTGCCGAACATGGTTTATTCGCTGGGCACGACCGTGCAGCGGTATCAGGCCCGCCGGTTCCGCACGATCTGGGACGCCGTTGAATGGTTTGACGCCAACGAGCCGGGCCTCAACGGGGACAGCCCGTGGCAACCTTCGTCTTCCATTGCAAAGCTTAAAGGGGTGTCTTGTGGTCGCCGATGCAAAACGGACGCGCATTCGGCGTCCGTGAGCGACTCCATCTCTCGAAGCCATTTGTTCAGAACCGAGGCACAGGATGGGTATCCTGGGCCCCCCAACGGGATCACTTCTGCGTGATCGCCCACTGCATCCACTTGCGGGTATCCTTGCCAAAGTCCCGGCCGCTGAGCCGCTTGAGGGTCTCATAGGCTTCATCGGAAACGAGGGAATCGTTCTCCTTGAGCAGCGGGACGAGTTCGCTGGCCAGTTCATTCAACTCCTTGCGGGCCACGGCGGCGGCCGCGGCGCGGCGCAGCTCCCGGTCCTCGTGCTGCAGATAGCCCGACAGCGTGTTCTTCGTCATGCGGCTGAGCCGATCGGTCAAGGCTTCCCGGGCGCGGTCGCGAACGGGGCCGGCGGACATTTGATTGATCGTGTCGGCCAGGACGCGAGTGTAGATCAGTCCCTTGCTTTCGCGGAGTTTCTTGAGGGCGGCTTCCTGGGCGGCGCCGCGGGCGGTGCGCAGCTCGAGGCCGGCCTTCAGGGCGTCCGCCTCGGCGTTCTGCTCGGCCTGGGCTTTGGCTTTCTCGGCGTCGGCGGCGCTGTTTGTGGAACTGGCCGCATCGTCCGTGTTGGCCGCCGTGGCGTCGCCGGCGCCGGCGATCGGAGGCTGACCCGGCTTGGGATTGGTGACGCCGATCTTGACCAGCAGCTTGCGGACCTCGCTGATCTCGACGAAAGTGGAAATTTGGGCGGCGTCGACGGCGCCTCCCTGGGTGACGCCGATCATTTCACCCCGGTCGCTGATGAGCGGACCGCCCGAATCGCCTTGATTGGTCGGCGAGGAAGTCTCGACGATGCGGGCTTCCATCTCGGCGATCTCCGTTTCCGAGATGCGCACGCGCCATTTCTTGTTGTACACCTGGCGGACCTCGCCCTTGGTCAACACCCACAGCGCGCCGCTGGCCCCGGGGTTGCCCAGGGAAAAGACGGCGCGGCCCGGAGGCGGGGCTTCCTTCGCCAGCGGCAAGGCCGCGATGCCCGGCGGCATCTTGGGGATTTGCAGCAAGGCCAGATCCTTCTTCTTGTCGCGGGTCAACACCTTGGCCACGAAATAGGATTTGTTCATGTTCCGCGGATTATTGAGGATGGCGCGATATTTATCTCGTTCAGGAATCAGTTGCTTCTTCGCATCGTACTGCGGGAAGACGACGAGCACCTCGTCCATCTCGCCCACCACGTGCCAATTGGTCACGAGAATGCGCTTGTCCATGTCGATCATGCCGGCCGTCCCCGTCACGGCCCCCGTGATGACGCCGTTCTCGATGTGGGGCGCGAGAATCCACGCCGTCGACTTGAGCAAATAGGGAAAGGCCTTTTCCGCGTCCAGAACCTGAGCCTGAACGTACCTTGGCCCGCACAGCCAGACCAAGAGCAGCAACACGAAACACGCCAAACGAGAGACGAGGGGAGTAGGACTTTGAATCATGGCAAACCTCACGTCACGCAGTGGAGGGTTGGCGAGTCCATCCATGGTTCATAACGATGATTGATCTTCAAAGTCTAACCTGTAAATCATTCAGCCGTCAACTGAAACCCGAAGCATTTTCTCAAGCCTATAATGCAGCCAAATGGGAAAGATCGGCCCCTGCTCGGCGAGTGACGCGGCCGGGGCAGACTAAGGTTGATCGGACAGCAAGTGCAGCCGCAGGGCATTGAGGGCGGACTTGGCGGCGCGGTGCTGAATTTCCTGCCGCGTGCCGAACCAATTGACGAGCCAGCTTTGCTCGCCCGCCGGGTGCGACAGGCCGATGTACACCATCCCCACGGGTTTGGCCGCCGTCGCGCCGCTCGGGCCGGCGATGCCCGTCGTGCTGACCGCCAGGTGCGTGCCAAAACGTTCCCGGCAACCCTTGGCCATCGCCTCGGCGACCTGGCTGCTCACCGCTCCATGCCGAAGGATCCATTCACTCGGCACGCCCAGCAGCGCCACCTTGGCTTCGTTGGCATAGGCCACGACGCCCCCCATCAAGCTGGCGCTGACGCCGGGGACGCGCGAAATGAGATGACAGACCAGTCCGCCGGTCAGGCTTTCCGCCACGGCCACGGTCCGCTGCCGCTCGAGCAGCAGCTTGCCGACGACGTCATGCAGTTCTTCGTCGTCGACGCCGAACAGCCAATCGCCCAGCCGCTGCCTGAGGGCGGCTTCCACGGGAGCGATAGCAGCTTCCGCTTCCGCCTGGCTGGCGGCGCTGGCCCGGATGCGGAAGGAGACGATGGCGTCGCTGACCGTGATGCCGACTTCGGGGACGTGGCCGCGCCGGGTGAAATCGAGGGCCTTCTCCTCGATGGCCGATTCCCCGGCCCCGAAACAATGCAGCTTGCGTTCGACGATGATCTGGCCGCCGCGGCCATGCCGCGCTTGCAGCCGCGGCTCCAATTCCAGAAACATCGCCTTCATCTCGCTGGGCACGCCGGGAA